>Ga0068860_100000727_pt1 | contig 37484 bp, 30 predicted proteins | sample KBSSwiS32_FD_66597 | JGI IMG/M metagenome (GOLD analysis project Ga0068860, IMG submission 66597) | Switchgrass rhizosphere microbial communities from Kellogg Biological Station, Michigan, USA - KBS Switchgrass S3-2 | ecosystem: Host-associated > Plants > Roots > Rhizosphere > Soil ... | reverse complement strand
AGCTCGTCGTATTCGCCCGCGGCGACTTTGCGCAGGATGCGGCGCATGATCTTGCCTGAGCGGGTCTTGGGAAGACCGGGGACGACCTGGATGCGGTCGGGGGTGGCGAAAGGACCGATGATCTCGCGGACCTTTTCCTTGAGCATGCCGGAGATCTCCTCCGGGTCCCAGGATTCGAAATCGGGCTTCACCTGCACGTAAGCGTAGATCCCGGTGCCTTTGATGTCGTGGGGAAAACCGACGACCGCGGCTTCGGCGCAGGCTTCGTGGGCGACCAGGGCGCTTTCGATTTCGGCCGTACCGAGGCGGTGGCCGGAGACGTTCAGGACGTCGTCCACCCGGCCGGTGATCCAGTAGTAGCCGTCCAAGTCCCGGCGGCAACCGTCGCCGGTGAAATAGAGGCCGGGGAACTGGCTGAAGTAGGTCTTGGCGAACCGTTCGTGATCGCCGTAGACCGTGCGCGCCTGGCCGGGCCAGGAGCGGGCGAGGCAGAGGTTGCCGGAGATGCCGTTCTCTTCGAGGCGGCCGCCGGTCTCGTCGACCAGGACGGGTTCGACGCCGAAGAACGGCAGGGTCGCCGAACCCGGCTTGGTCGGCGTGGCGCCGGGGAGCGGCGTGATCAGGATGCCGCCGGTTTCCGTCTGCCACCAGGTATCGACCACGGCGCAACGCCCTTCGCCCACCACGTCGTGGTACCAGGTCCAGACCTCCGGGTTGATCGGCTCTCCGACCGAGCCGAGGATGCGCAGGCTCTTGCGGCTGGCGCGCGTCACGGGCTCGTCGCCCGAGCGGGCGATCGCGCGGATCGCGGTCGGCGCAGTATAGAAGATCGTGATCCCGAGGTCGTCCACCATCTGCCAATAGCGCCCGGCGTCCGGATAGGTCGGAATCGACTCGAACATCACGGTCGTCGCCCCGTTGGCGAGCGGACCGTAGACGATGTAGCTATGGCCGGTGATCCAACCGACGTCCGCGGCGCAGCAATAGACGTCGTCCGGATGCAGATCGAACACCGTGCGATGGGTGAACGCGGCGTAGACCAGATAGCCGCCGGTCGTATGGAGCAGCCCTTTCGGCTTGCCCGTCGAGCCGGAGGTGTAGAGGACGAACAGCGGATCTTCCGCGTCCATCCACTCGATCGGAGCGGTCGCGCGCTGCCGGGCCAGCTCCTCGTTGAGCCAGAGGTCGCGCCCTTCGCGCATTTCGACTTTCGTGTCGGTGCGACGGGCGACCAGGACCGTCTCCACGAGATCGAGCCCTTCGACCGCGTGATCGACCGTGGCTTTAAGCGCGATGCGCCGGCCGCCGCGAAGCGCCTCGTTCGCCGTGAGCACCAGCCGGCAGCCGGCGTCCAGAATTCGATCGCGTAGCGACTCGGCCGAAAACCCGGCGAAGACCACCGAATGGACCGCGCCGATCCGCGCGCAGGCGAGCATCGCGTAGGCGAGCTCCGGGATCATCGGCAGGTAGATGCACACCCGGTCGCCCTTGCGGATGCCGTGGGCGAGCAGCACGTTCGCCATCCGCGAGACCTCGCGCTGCACCTCGCGGTAGGAGATCGCGCGGTATTCGCCGGGTGAGTCCGCCGCCCAGAGGATCGCGGTCTTGTCGGGTTGCGTCGCGACGTGGCGATCGACGCAGTTGTAGCAGGCGTTCAGCTTGCCGCCCGGATACCACTCGATGTCGACCTCGGCGAAATCCCATTGCCCGGCCGAACGGGGCGGCGCGAACCAATCGAGGATCTCCGCCTGTTCGAGCCAGAACGCCTCCGGCTGGTCGAGCGAGCGGCGGTACATCTCGTTGTACTCGTCCAGGCTCCGAACGCGGGCGTTGGCGGAAATCTCGGGCTTGACGGGGATCATGCGGCCTCCTCGCGGTCGATCCGATCAGGATCGGCTCGACCCCAAACAATTCGACGGTTCGAGGGCACAGGATAGGAGGAAGCCGAAGCCGAAGGCAACGACCGTCGAGGTCACTCCCGCCAGAGGGCGTCCCGCGGCTCGACCGAAACCGCCTGCCGGCCGGGCACCCAGGTGGCGGCAAGCACGATCGACGTCACCACGGCGGCGACACCGAGCGCGATCCCCAACGAAACGCCGAACGAAATGGGGAAGAAATGCGAGAACCCGAACCCGGCGAGCACGGTGAGCGGCAGCGCGATCAGAGCGCCCACGCCGAGCTGCCGGCCGCCTTGTCCCACGAGCATCCAGAGGATGTTTCGCTCCGAGGCACCCAAGGCGCGTCGAACGCCGATCTCCCGGGTCCGCCGCCCGATCGCGCGGGCCATCAGACCATACGTGCCGCTGGCCGCGAGAAGCAACGCGAAACCGAAGCAGACTCCGAACAGCCCCGCCACCGAACGGGCGATCATCGAGGTTTTGGCCAAAACCTCCTCGAAGCTCTGCACGCCGGAGGGCGCGAGCAGCGGATCGAGAGTCGCGAGCGTCTGGTAAAACGCCGCCTGGCCCGCTTGCCGGTCGCCGCGGTGGCGGAATTCGACCGACGCAAAGCTTGCCGTGGTCTGACGAAGCGGGATGTACACCGCGATCGGGCTGCGGTCGCGCGAAAGCGGGTTGCCCAGCAACACGTCGTCCACCACGCCGACGACCGTCCGCCACCGTTTTTCTGCCAAGCCCGCGAGCCGAATTTGCCGCCCGATCGGCGACGCGTTGGGCCAAGTCCGCGCGGCGAACGCCCGGCTGACGAGGACCGTCGGCTCGGAGGTTTCGCGATCCCGTGAGTCGAAGAATCGCCCCTCGCGAAGCCCGATCCCGAGCGGGGTGAGCGACCCGAGCACCGCCTGGACGAAAGTTCGCGGTCGGACCGGCGCCGCTCCCTCCGGACTCAGCTCGAATGCGCCTTCCTCGTCCGAAATCGAAGCCAGAGGAGCGCGCACCACCACCCCGTCGAGCTCGGGCCGGGTGGCGAGCTGATCGTAAAGCGTCTGGTACAACCGGCCGCGCGCCGAGGCGTCCGGGTAGCGTTCCGCGGAGAGCTCGACCGAGGAGTCCAGCAGGTTCCGCGTGTCGTATCCCACGTCGAGGTGCATCACCCGATACGCGATGACTCCGGACATGCAGCCGACGAACATCAACACCGAGACCGTTGCCACCTGCGTCACCACCAGAGCCCGGGCGATGCGCCCTTCGCGCCGGTCCCCGCTCCGCGCGCCGCCCTCCTGGAGGATGGCATTGAGCTCCATGCGGGTCGCACGCACGGCGACCACTCCGCCCATCACGGCGACCGCCGATGTGACGAACGCTCCCGCCGCGAGCACCAAAGTCCGGTCGAAGCCCCAGACCCACCAGAACGCCAGATTCCCCGCCAAGTGGGCATGAGCCCAGTCGTTGAGACTCCCGAGAGCCGCCCCGGCGAAGCCGGTCGCGAGCGCACCTCCCGCGACGCTGAACAGGATGATCTCCCACAAGTTCTGGAGGACCAACCGGCCGCGAGGCGCGCCGAGGGCGAGCCGGACGGCGGTCTCCCGAACGCGTTCGTTGGCGCGCGCCAGGAGCAGGTGACTAACGTTGATGCAGGCGAGGAGCAGGATCATCCCCGCGAGCGCATTCAGCACGGCAAGCACCAGCGGCCCCACCTCGCCGATCTGGGCCATCGGGAAGGAATGCACTCTCATGCCCGTTGGCTCAGGTCGCGCGTCGGCCGCCGCCGGAGCGGGTCGCGCCCGGCGCACCCGAAGCAGCAGCGCCGAAAGCTCGGCGTCGGCCTGCTCCCTACTCGCGCCCGGCGCCAGCCGGGCGTAGGCCTCGACCGCCTGCCGATCGGGGACGGTCGCGGAAAGGATTTCCGGCCGGATCGGCACCCAGGCTTGCGAGGCCACCGGGAAACCGAAGCCCGGCGGCATCACCCCGATCACGCGAGTCGAAACGCCGTTTAGGACGACCTGACGGCCGAGGAGGTTGCGGTCGCCGCCGAACACGGCCCGGAACGTCCCGTCGCTCAACACCACCGTCGGCTCGGCGCCGGGCTCTTGATCTTCCCGCCGGAAGGCGCGACCGAGCACCGGTCCGGTTCGAGTCGTCTCGAAGACGTTCCACTCGGTTTCGGTCGCCTGGATCGAGCGGGTCCCCTCGCCCGTGCCGACCACCAACTCGCGCGAGGTATAGGCGCCGATGTCGGTGAGGCTTTTCAACTGGGGCCGAATGGCCGCGAGATCGGCGGCGGCGATCGCCCCCCACGAACCGTTCGTCACGGTCAAAAGCTTGACGATTCCGTCTCCGTCCCGCACCGGCAGCGGCTTGAGCATGGCCGTGTAGAGAAAGGAGAAGGTGAAGATGCTCACGCTCAAGCCCCCGGCGAGGACGATCACCGTAAGGAGCGAATAGAGCGGGCTTTTGGCCAGCAGACGAAAGGCGTAGCGGACGTCCTGCCCGTAGAAAAGGCTTGCCATAGCCGCAGACTACGCACCTCGCGCGCCGAGGTTTCGAGCCCCCGAACTCTTGGTGAGCCCCTAAACGGCGCCGGTCGCGGATAGCAACTATATGAGCCGAATAGCCGCTATCCAGCGCGCTTCCCTTTCGCCCATAATTTACACCACAACTGCGCGGTCGCCCGGCCGCGCTCGGCGCGAAAGGAGATTCCTCCCCATGGCCACCCGCAAGACACCGAAGAAGTCCGCCCCGAAGGCCCGAGCCGCTCGCTCGGTGAAATCACCGGCGCTCGAAGTGCAGGTTCGCGCCAACGGACCGGGTCCCGACGAGGTGGCCGCGCTCGCCGAGCGGCTCGCCGGGAACCGCCAGGTCGCGGAGCTGCTCGCCGGGACGCGCAACCGGCTGCTCTCGATCCGCTGGGAAGACCCGGATGCCGCGGGCAAATCCGCGCGCTCGACGCCGCCCGACCGGTTCGTCGCGACCTGGTACGACTACACCCACCAGCGGACGATCAACGCCCGCGGCAGCTTGTCCGACCTCAGGCGCTTGGAGGTGACCGCGAAGGGCGATCAGCCCCGGCCGAGCGAGGCGGAATTCGACGAGGCGGTGAGGATCTTGCTGCGCGACCCGGAAATCGGTCCGCGCCTCAGGGAGCAGCAGCTCCGGACCTATCCGCCGATGCCGCCGCTCCACGTCACCGAGCACGAGGACGGCACCCGCGAGCGCGGCGTCACGGTCGGCCTGCTCGGTCCGGGCAGCGGCCCGAACCGCGAGCACGAGATCGTCGGTGTCAACCTCGCCAGCAAGAAGATCGTGCGCTTTCCCGATCGGGCTCCCGCGGCCTCGCTCGCCGGCTCCGGCACCTGCGGTCTGCCGCATTCCGACCAGCCGACGGCGCAAAACGTACCGGGCCAGGTCTGGATCACGGTGAAGTTCGGCGGCACCACGGTCTGGAAATTTCTCGCGGTGCGGCCCGCCGCCTCGTCCGGCACCAACGGCTCGGGAATCGAGCTGCGCTACGTCGATTACAAAGGCAAGCGCGTCCTCTATCGCGGCCACGTGCCGATCTTGAACGTCAAGTACGACGGCGACGCCTGCGGTCCTTACCGGGACTGGCAAAACGAGGAGAGCATGATCCAGGCTCCGGCGGGCAACGACGTGGCGCCGGGATTCCGCATTTGCCCCTCGCCCGCCAAGACGATTTTGGATACCGGAGTCGATCTCGGCACCTACCTGGGAGTTGGCATTTACGTCGACGGGCTCGAAGTGGTTCTGGTGAGCGAGATGGAGGCCGGCTGGTATCGCTACATCAGCCAATGGCGGCTGCACGTGGACGGTACGATCCGGCCGCGATTCGGCTTCACCGCGGTCGACACCTCGTCCTGCGTCTGCAACGTCCACCACCATCATTGCTACTGGCGGCTCGATCTCGACATCGCGACCGCGGGCGGCAACCGGGTCCGCGAATTCAACAAGCTGCCGTTCCTGCCCGGAAAGTGGAAGACGATCCCCTTCGAGACCCAGCGGGCGAGGGCGCCGATCTTCCAGCGCAAATGGCGAGTCGAAAACGTCGCGACCGGCAAGGGGTACGAGATTCAACCCGGTCCGCACGACGGGGTCGCGACCCAATCTCCCGATTGGCCCTATCCGAAGGGAGATCTCTGGTTCGTCCGCTACCGCTCGACCGAGATCGACGACGGCTCGGTGGCCGTCGGCCCGCCGTACGAGGCGGGCATCGATGGATTCGTCAACCACGAGGCGATCGACAACGCCGACGTCGTGGTCTGGTACGGCGCGCACTTCACCCACGACGTGAGCCACGAAGAACCGGGCGAGTTCGGCCACATCGTGGGACCGACGTTGAAGCCGATCGGGTAGCCGAAGGAAAAACCCGCCTGCGACCCAAAGGCGTTCGGAGAGCACGGTCTCCGAACGCCCGTTCGTCGCAATTGCGAGCTATCATCCCCGTCACACGTAAGAGGTCGGGAGGACTGATCATGGCCGCGTCGTCGATCGCGGAGGCCGTCGCCTCGCATCTGGCCCCCTTTCTGGGCGCATTCAACGCCAAGATCTGGATCAGGACGGTCGCCGAGAAAAAGCTCGGCAAATCGGTCGAGACGCTCTCCCGACTCGACGTCGTCGCTTTGTCCCAAGGCCTCCAGTCCGCGCTCTCGACGTTCATGGGGCGAGTGGCCGCTGAAGAGCTGGTTCAGAAGATCCAACGGGAGGTCCGCTAAATGCGTCTGCGCTGGCTCGCGTTGTACCCGCTCGCCTTTGCCGTGATCTTTTTCGGCGTGGCGCGTTCTCTCGGTACCGAGGACGCGGTCGCCTCGTTCGTCGTCGGCCAAAGACTTCTGGTGCGCGTCTTGGCGCTCGCCGGTTGTGTGTTGGCGGCCTCGGCGTTCGATCGCGGCGATCATCTGCGCCGGGCCTGGAGCTGGATGGCCTGGTCGACCGCGCTGCTGCTATTGCGCGACCCGCTCCGCCTCGCTCTCGAACCAATCCAGGATTCGACGAGCGCCGCCGCATGGCTTCTCGACGGCCTCGCGCTGATCGGCAACTTGGCGCTCGTGATCGGGGTCTGGCAGCTGGCGCGTTCCTGGCGGATGGCGGCCATGACTCAACCGGGTAATTCGAAAAAGGCGCTCGCCCTGACCCTTGGGGTGGCGGTGCTGGCGCTGATCGTGGCGGCTCCCGCAGCGGCCACCGCCTTTCGAGATCTCCTCGGCGGCGACAGCCGGGCCTCGACAACCCTGGCTTCGGCCCTGGCCGACATCGTCGCGCTCTGCTTGATCGGACCGCTGCTGCTGACTGCGATCGAGCTGCGCGGCGGGCTGTTCTCCTGGCCCTGGGGGCTGATCACCGCCTGCCGAGTGTCTTGGCTGTTCTACGACGCCGCGGCGGCGCTTGGACTGACTCTCATGCCCGGCGTCCCCCTTTACGAGCTCTTCCGTGGCCTGGCCTTGAATCTTCTTTTCGCCGCCGGAGTTGCCCAAGCGATGGTGGTCCGCGCCGTCCGACGCGCGGCGGCTTGAGAAAAGGGCAGAGATCGCCCGCAGCGATGAACGCCCTGGACTCCGTGCTGATGAGTTCGCTCAGCTCCGCGGGAACTGGGCCGCCCGGGTGACTCGCCGCGCCTGCTCCAGGTGGCGGCGGGCATGGCCCACGACCAGCGCGAGACCGTCGCCCAGGGGAATGCGCAACCGGCGGGAGATCGGCGAGCCGGTCGTCGAGAACCCGAGGTCGAGACCGTCGGCGCGGTGCAGGATCTCCAACAGCTCGACCTCGCGGGCGAGAAAGCGCCGGTGAGCGTCGGGAGGAGCGCCGGTTACCCGGAGCGCCGGAGGGGCCGGCAGGGGAATGCGCACCTTCGATCCGGAGATCGCCCGAAACAGCCGCCCGGTCCACGTGCCTTTCCACGCTCCCCGGCTTTTGGCTCCGGCCGCCAGAGTGCGCTCGATCGCGCTCGCGAATCGCGGGTGGAAGAGATCCGCCGATTGCGTCAGGTGAATAAAACAGTCGGCCACCCCCCACCGATTCGGCGCCGGGCGCCAGGCGAGCTGCGCCGGCGAGAGCCCGGCGCAGAGCGTTTCGGTCTCCGCGCTGATGTCCGCGGTCTCGGCGGCCAGGCGGGCGAGATGAGGATCGAGAGGGAGGCTGGCCGGGGGTGCGCTCAGGGGCATCGAAACTCCAGTCGCGAGCCGCGTTCGGCGCGGCCCTTAGCGGGTCTACGTTCCAAAGCTTGTTCCGGATGGACCGCCAGGGACCAGAGCCTACCGCGAGGGTTGACCCTTGAACGCCCTCCGGCGGAGGATGACGCGCCATGACCACCCTCTCCCCGCCCGATCTCCCCTCATTCGACTCCCTGTTCACGGAAGTTCGCGCCGCGGCAGCTCGGGTCAAAGCCATCGCCCATCGAACCCCCGTCGCCACCTCCCGCGCGCTCGACGAAGCAGTTGGCGCCCGCGTCTTCTTGAAGTGCGAGAACCTGCAGCGGGTCGGCGCGTTCAAGATCCGCGGCGCGTGGAACGCCGTCTCGCAGCTCTCGTCGGACGAAAAAGCGCGAGGCGTGTTGACTTTCTCCTCCGGCAACCACGCCCAGGGAATCGCGCTCGCCTGCCGCGAGCAGGGGGTCGCCGCGACCGTAGTGATGCCGGTCAACTCCCCCGCGAGCAAACGCGAGGCGACTTCCGGGTACGGCGCCGAGATCATCCTCTACGATCCGGACGAGACGGCGCGCGAAGAGCTGGCGGCGAAGCTCCAGGCCGAGCGGGGCTCGGTGGTGATTCCCCCCTATGACGACTTGCGAATCATCAGCGGCCAGGCGACCGCGGCGCTCGAGCTGTTGGAAGAGCAGCCCGATCTCGATCTGCTCCTCGTGCCCTGCGGCGGCGGCGGGCTGCTCTCTGGATCCGCGATCGCTGCCCGAGGCACCGCCCCCGGCTGCCGCACGATCGGCGTCGAGCCCGAGGCCGCGAACGACGCCACCCTCTCCTTCCGCACCGGCGTGCTCCACACGGTGAAGAACCCGCCGACGATCGCCGACGGCACCCGCACCCCCTCGCTCGGCAAGCTCACCTTCCCCCTGGTGCGCGAATACGCGGCCGACATGGCGACCGTCTCGGAAGCGGCGATCGCCGAAGCGGTGCGCTTCCTTTTCGCCCGCACCAAACTGGTCGTCGAACCGTCGGGCGCGCTGGGGGTCGCGGCGCTCCTGTCAGGAGCGGTAAAACCGCCGAGCGGCGCGCGGATCGGCGTGATCCTCTCCGGAGGCAACGTCGACGGCGAGGTGATGGCGCGGATTCTGACCGGCGAGTTGTAGCGCGGATTGGCGGGAAAAGCGACGGTTTTGAAGTTCGTGGCTCAAACCATCGAGAGTCAGGGGGGTGCTTTTCGTCTTGTAAGGCGGTAGGAGGTACCTACTGCCGTGATCAACCACGACCAGTTGTTCAAGGATCTATTTCGATCGTTGTTCCACGACTTGCTGAATCTTGTCGATGCCGACCCGAAGGCCCGTTTCGCCAGAGCTCTCGAGCCGGGGGCGGTGAAGTTCCTGGACAAGGAGGTGTTCCAGGACTTTCCCGAGGGCCGGCGCCACGAGGTGGACCTGCTCGTCGAAGTGCCAAAACGTAGGGGCCGGCCTACGTTTCTGATTCACGTGGAAATCGAGCGCGATTACCGCACCGATTTCGGCCGCCGACTTACACGCTACTCGTACCAGCTTCATTTGCGCCACGCCGTGCCGATCGTTTCGCTCGTCGTCTTCCTGCGCGGCGGCCGGCCCGGCGCTCATTGGGTCGACCGACCCGAACGGGTTCTGGGGCTGGAGATCCAGCGATTCCGCTACCTGTCGCTCGGCCTGTCCAGGCTTCCGGCGGAGGATCTCCTCGATCGACCGGAGCCGCTCGCCTGGGCGCTCGCCGCCCTGGCCCGACCGGGAAAAATCGGTCGTGCCCGGCTCAAACTCGAGCTGCTGCGGAAGATCGCAACGGCCACAATCGGCGAAGCCGGGAGATTCCTGTTGACCAACTGTGTAGAAACGTATCTACAATTGACCGGGCGCGAGGCGAAAGAGTACTTCGAGCTGCGCCGTGCCCAAGAAAACCCGGAGATCGATGCGATGGAAATGACATGGGCGGACCGGATTGGTGCGCAGTATTTGCAGAAGGGAAAGGAGCAAGGGCTGGAGCAAGGCCTTGAACGAGGCGCGGCACTCCTCCGTCATACCTTGCTTCGCCTGCTCGGGCAGCGTTTCGGAGAGATCTCGCCGAAAGTTCGGAAGCGGATCGAGGCGATCGGCTCGCTCGATGAACTGGGCGGCCTCGCCGATCGAATCTTGGAGGTCGACTCGATCGAGGAGTTGGGCCTCGGAAACTAGCCTTGGCCCTTAGAGGATGGGCGGGCCGTTTGAAAGGCCCGCCCCCGAGACGTTCGTCGACTCCTAGAAACTCACCCTCACCCCAACCCGGAACGACGTCGGTGCCGTGCGCAACACCGGTCTCCCGTAGCCCGGATTCGTCGGATTGGGTAGGGCGTTGTCGGACTCCTGGAAACCCCAGCGCTGATCGAGCAGGATCGGCTTCTGAGCGTTCAGGGCGTTGAAGACGTCGAGCAGCAAGTTGATCGTCGTCGGTCCCGCCTTCACCGGATAGCCGAAGTGGAGGTCGGCCTCGTAGCTTGCCGGACCTCGTCCTTCGCCGCCGCGCGGTGTCAGGAAGAACTCGTAGCGGCCATAGGCGTCGGAGTAGCCGTAGCGGGTGAGCGGCGTGCCCGACCGGTAGTAAGCCGAGGCGCCGACCTGGAGTTTCCAGGGGGTGAGGTAGAGACCCGACAGTTTGAACTGGTGGCGCCGCTCGTTCGACAGCGGACCCTTGTTGGTGATCCGGGTAAGGTCGCTGCCGTTGGTGAAGAAGTCGAAGTAGTCGTACGCCGCCGAGATGTTCGGGTCGGCGCCGACGTTGGTGAACGGCGCGTACTCGCCGTCGAAGTTGCCGTCGAGCTTCGAGTACAGGTACGAGGCAAGCGCCTGCCAGTTCTTCGAGAAGCGCTTGGTCACGTCGAGCTGGACGCCCTTGTACTCCCGCTTCGGTTTCGGCGCCGGCAAGGTGCGTGAATAATCGAGAGTAAATACCTGTTTGAAGATCCCCTCACCCGGATTGCCGATGCAGTAGGTGCCGTCGTCGGCGCAGAGGAAGTCCTCGATCACCCGGTCGTACTTGCGGAAGATGAGCTTCGCGCCCACGGCCACGTCGGGCATCACCTCGCGCTCGCCGCCGAGCAGCACCTCGGTCAAGTACTGCCCCTTGATGTTCGGATCGGACGGTTCGGTAAAGCCGCCGAGGATCGCCGAATCGGTGCCCAGAATCCCTTCGGCCACGGCGTCCGGATGGATGTCGGTCGGCGAGAAGTTGACGATCCGCGGCTGGCGTTCGAAGGAGAACGAGCGGATCACCAGATCCATCGGCAGCTGCTCGTAATACTGCCCGTACGAGCCGAACACCTTGCTGCGGTTGTCGGAGGTCGGGTCCCAGATGAAGCCGAGGCGCGGCGCGTAGTCTTTCTTCAAGTCGATCTGTTGGGTGCCCTCGGCGTCCACGATCTGTTGGCGATCCCAGCGGACGCCGAGGTTCAACGTCAGGTTCGAGCGCACCGACCAGCCGTCCTGGAGGTAGACCGTCGTGTTCTTGTGCTCGGGCGCGGCGGTCAGCTGCGAGAGCGGCGCGTTGGCGATCGTGGCGTCCGGCGTCGTCCAGTAGTGGTGCTGGTAGATCGGCCGGTTCGGGTCGAGCGGGTTCGGGAAGATATCGACCTGCTGGCCGCCCGACTGGCGTCGGACCACGTCGGCCTTTTCCTTCTCGTACTCGAGGCCGCCCTTGATCTCATGGCGTCCGAGATAGCGCGCGGCGGAGGACCCCAGGTGATCGCGCTGGAACTCCTTGTTCTGGATCAGACCGAAACCGCCGGTTTGCAAAAAGTCCCGGTCGACGTCGCGGAACTGGACGGCGTCGCCCGCCGCGGTCGCCGGGCCGATCGAGCTTTCTTCGTTGTGGCGCGCCGCCTGGCCGGTGACCACCCAATCCGAACCGAGGATGCCCTGATAGCGAAGCGCGTAGTCCTTGCCGCCCCGGTCGACCTGTCCGGTATAGGTCGAGGGGTCGCCGTTGAGCGAATGGGTCTGATCGTTGATCGCGCCGGTGTCCTGGCGCGGATCCTGAAAGAAACTACCGATCAGCGATTGGCTCTCGGTCAGGCGGAGGGTGAGCTTCGCCGCCGCGAGATCGCGGTCCGAGTCGGAGTCGACCTTCTCGCCTTCGTGCGGACCGCCGGCGGGAAGTCCGGTGGTCGCCGTATTGCTCACCTTGTCGTAGGCGGCGAAAAACCAGAGCTTGTCCTTCTTCAAGAAGCCGCCGAGGCCGATCCCGTAGTCCTCCTTGGTGAAGCCCTCGGGCGTGCCGCTGGTCGAGACGACCGAATCGGCGCTCGACTGAAACGAATCGTTGTCGAAGTAGCCGAACAGGTCGCCGTGGAGCTCGTTGCCGCCCGACTTGGTGATCACGTTGATGACGCCGCCGGTCGCGCGTCCGAACTCCGCCTGGTAACCGCCGGTTTTGACGTCGACCGCCTCGATGAACTCGAAGTTGAGCTCGGTTCCCTGAAAACCGTACTCGAGACCGGTGGTGTTGACGCCGTCGATATAGAAGACGTTTTCCGCGCCCGAGGAGCCGTAGACGGAGATCGTCGACTGGTCCTGGTTGTCAGGATTCGCGTCGGAGGCGATACCCGGCGTCACCTGCGCCACCGCCGCGTAATTGCGCGCGGTCGGCAGAGTCTGGATCGCGCGAATGTCGAGGCTGGTGCCGAGCGTGGTCGAGGTCGAATCGATCACCCGGGCGTCGCCGGTGACCGTGATCTCGTCGCTCGCGGTCACCCGGAGCGCGACGTCGAGCGTCGTCGCCTTGTCTAGACTCACCGCGATGTTCGCGCGGTTCTCCCCGGCGAAGCCCTGAAGGGTGAGCTTCACCTCGTAGATGCCCGGCGGCAGAAGGGTCAGGCGGTAGTCGCCGTTGGCGTCGGCGCTCGCCGTGCGCGTGCCCTGGAGCGACGGGCTGGTCGCCTCGACGGTGGCGCCGGCGAGCGGCGCGCCGCTCTCGTCGATCACGCGGCCGACGATCGAACCGGTGGTTTGGGCCGTCAGGGTCGCGGCGCCCAGCAGGGTGAGCCCCACGACGAGGCCGAGGAAACGTTGGAACTTCATGGCCGATCTCTCCTCTTGGGAAAACGAACGAAAAAGCGGTGACAATTGGGGGAGAAGCTATTACAAATGGGATGGGCCTACCACCATGACGATTCCCCTGCCGCGCTGGCGCGTACCGCTGGCGCCTCTCACGCTCGACCACGACGCGGTGATCGGCCCTTGGGTCTGGGAGCGGATACCGCGCCTGCCGCCGCTTTTCGTCGCCGACGGCGGCGGCCCCGCGATCTGGAAAACGGCGGTGCGGGTCTGCCGCGACGAATTCGGCCTCGCCGTGCGCTTCGACTGCGCGGATCGCGCGGCTTGGGGCACGTTCGCCGACCGGGACGATCCGCTCTGGCAGGAAGAGGCCGTGGAAGTCTTCCTGGCGCTCGGGGCCGACGATCCGCGCCGCTATTTCGAGTTCGAGATCAGTCCGCGCGGCGTGCTGTTCGACGCCGAAGTCGACAACCCGACCTCGCGCCGCGCGGATCTACGGGTCGAGACGGCTTGGAACTGCGCGGGAATTCGCTGGGGCTCGGGGAGCACCGACCTGCTCCACGAGGGAGCCGGAGAACAGGCGGAAGAACAAGATTGGTGGGCGGCACTGGTCGTGCCCTGGGCCTCGCTCGCCGCGCCGAATCCCCTGCCGGACCTGCTGCGCGCGAACTTCTATCGGATCGAGCGACCGCCCGGCGCGTCGCCTGAGTTTTCCGCCTGGTCGCCGACGCTCGCCGACCCGCCCGACTTTCACCAGCCGGCGAGATTCGGCTTCTTGTCGCTCGGGGGCCGGATCGCGTAGACGAAATCCGGGGGCGCCGCGAACACCCGCTCGACCTCGCCGCGCGAGCGTTCCGCCCAGAGGTTCAGATCCGCCTCGGTGAGATGCGCCTTGCGGTTGCCCGTGTGGATCACCAGGTGGGTGACCCCCAATTGGCGTAGCCGTTCGAGGCCGCCGGAGCTCGGTACCGTGCGCAGCTGCGCCGCAAGCTCCTGATGGATCGGCGGGTCGTAGCCCGAAAACCCGTTCGCCAGCGGCTTCCAGTGCGCGGTCGAGTAGTACATGTACGAGGTCTCGGAAGGGCTAGCAAACATCGGGATTTCGGCGACCGCCAGCACTTCGGGCCGATTCGCGAGCCAGCCGTAGACCGGCGGAAACTCCCGCTCGGTAAGCACCCGCATCCAGCGGACCTCGTGCGGCCCGAGCTCGAACCAGGCGATCCCCGCGAGCAACGCTCCGAACGCCCAGAGCTCGAATCGCTTCGCTTTTGGGCTCCGGGCCGTCGCCGAGATTCGGGCGGCCGCGGCATCGACCCCGCGCGCGGCGAAGACGCTGAGCGTGAACGCCACGAACAGGCCGAAACGGGCGGAGACCCGCATGCCGGAAAGCCCCGGCAACAGGCGCATCGCCGGGATGTAGAACGCCGGCAGCGACAAGAGGAACGACAGCCCGCCGCCAAGGGCCAGGCCAAGCCACCAGTCGGCCGTTCCGTCCGGCAGCCGAGCGCGGTCGAGCAGCGGCGGAGCCCCCGCGCGGCCCCGCAGCCAGAGCGCCCCCGCGAGCCCCGCCGCCGCGCCTAGACCGACGCCCCACCAGATTCCTTCCGCGGGAAGCGGGCCGCGCCCGGGACCGCGAAGGGTGAGCAGATCGCCGATCGCGAGACTGGCGATCGCGACCAAAGCGAACCCCGCCGCGCCCCAAGCCCACGGCTGCCTTTCGCGCCACCAAGGGGTTGCGCCGGCCGGGCGGCTACGCGCCGCGATGAGCGCGGCGAGCCCGAATCCGAGGGCCAGAAAACCCGGGAAGAGCGAGTTTTCGTTCCGGGTGAGCGCTCCTTCGAGCCCCGGAGCCCGCTGGCGCAGCAGGTACTTGACCCCGCCGTCGAAGTAGGTCGCCCCCATCGCGGGCGAGAGGTAGCTCGAAAACGTACCGCCGAACAGGGCGATGTCCGCCACGTTCCGTTCCAGTTTGTGGGCGTGGGAAAAGCGGACGTAGGGGGCGAAGATCGCGCCGATCATCAGGAGAGCCGCCACCGCCGTGGTGCCCAAAACTCGAAGCGAGCGGAGCGCGAAAAGCTCGCGACGCTCGGTTGCGCGAGCGAGCCGCACCAGCAGGAGAGCCGCGAGCGGCACGTGGATCATGTAGGCCAGGTAAGCCCCGCCGGTCACATGGAGAAAGTAGAACAGCAGAAACAGACCCGCGCGGCGCGGCGTCCGTTCGGCGAGCAGCCGATCGAAGCTCCAGAGCGTGAGCGGCAGCCACTGCATGAGCAGTACCTGAAGGTGCCATAGCTGACTCCAGCGATAGGGGCAAAAGGCGAACAGCGCGCCGCCCAAGAACGCCGCGGGGCGCGAGCAGCCCGCCTGCCGGAGCACCCAGGCGGTGGAGGCGCCGGTGAGCACGAACGAGCTCCAGAGCAGCAGGTTGTAACCCGCGATCGCGCTCGGGATGAGCGGCCGGAGAAGAAACAGCTGAAGCGCCGGCCCGAGCAGGTGGTCCGAAAGGGTGAGCGCGCCCTTCATGGGAAAAAAGAAGTTCGCGTCCCAGACGTCGGGCAAGCCCAGACCGATCTGATGCATGCCCCACTTCAAGAAGTAGAGGTTGAGGACCGGGTCGCCGGGGCCGGGAGCGATGTGACCGGCATACACCCGCCAGATCGGCCGCAGGAAGAGCGTCGCGAGCAGAGCGTAGAGCGCGAGGCCGACGAGGCCGGGCAAAAGGCGGCGAAGTCTTTCCACAGGGAGAAAGATCTTATCCCGGGCTTGAGACCCACTCCCGGGCCGCCACCGCTGCGCTATTCTCGGCGGCCCATGCTTCACGAAGCCCCGGCGCCCCCGCTACGTTCCACAAGGCCGAGAGCTTCGACTCCCAAGGAGCGCGCGCTGCTTGCGGCCGCCTTCCTCTTTGGGCTCGGGATCTCGATCGCGATGCTCCTCCGCAGCCAGGTCGGCGGCGACCAGCTCAACCTGCTCGCCCGCGGTTGGCTTCTCGCGGTCGATCATGTCTTCATCCCGTACGGCAATCCGTTGTCGAGCGGCGGCAACGCCGCGGGGGGAATGACGACGCTGCTGGTCGCCTTACCGCTTTTCCTCTGGCGCGACCACCGCGCGCCGACCGTGTTGATCCTGCTGTTCCATATCGCCGCCTACGCCCTGCTCGACCGGATCGTGCATCGCGATCTGGGCGCCCGCGCCCGGTTGCCGTTCGCCCTGCTCTATTGGCTGAACCCGTGGCGCCTTTACCACTCGGCGTTCCTGTGGAATCCGAACTACCTGTTCCTGTTCGGCGCGCTCCACCTGTGGGCGATCCGGCGCCAGCGCGAGCAGCGGTATTTTTGGGCCTCGCTGGTGCTCGCCCTGAGCCTCCTTCTGTCGTTTCAGATTCATCCTTCGGCGCTGCTGCTGCTCGGCTCGGCCGGCCTGCTCTGGCTGCGCCGCTCGTTTCGCGTGCATTGGGCGGGCATTCGCATCGGCACCGCCCTCGGCATCCTGCCGCTCATCCCCTGGGCGCTCGCGGTCGGCCAACATCCGGAGATCTCCGCGGCCAATCAGGGCTTCCTGTTCCGCGGCTTGATCTACCTCTTTCCCCTGCTGCGCGGGTTGCTCTACTGGCTGCGCCACGCGAGCCTGTCGATCGGCGGGAAGATGGCGGTGTTCGATTTCACCCCCGATTTCGGTGCGGCGGCGGATGTTTGGGCGACGCCGCTCGCCCAGGCGCTCGCGGCGCTCGGCGCGGTGACGATGCTCGCCGTGCTGGTCGCAAATCTCCGGCTGGGCAAGAAAATCGTCCGCCGCGGTTGGCTGCGGCGTCTGCCCGTGGACGTGAGCCGCAAGAGCGGACGCCGTTTTCTCGAAGAGTACGCGGTCTGGACGTTTCTCGCCGCCGTGGTCGTCTACTGCGGAGCGCCGACCACGGTGATGAACTGGCAGGGATTGGTGATTCTCCATGCCGCGGTGCTGCCGCCTCTGCTCTGGGTGAATGCGCTCCTACGCACCCGTCACGCCCGCCGAACCCGCCGCATTCTTTGCGGCGGCGCGGCGGTCGCTTTTTTGCTTCTGATCGTGCAAACGTTCGGCGCCACCCATTACCGCTGCGCCGGGCGCAAAGGGTTGGACCTCGCGCTCCGCTCCGATCATCCGATGCTCCACGAGCTGCATATCGTGGATCGCTGCCCCCTGCCGCTCGACCGGCCGGGCGGCTGGTGGCCGGACGTCCTGCCGGAGACGGCATCCCCTCTACTACCGTAGGCGCGAAGCAACCCCTCGGCGTACATTCGCCTGCCCGGCGGGGCGGTTCGCCGACAGCAGCTCCGGGCCTATCGTGATCTCGGCGGCAGAACTTCAGAAGACAGGGCCGCCAAGGAGATCCACCATGAAACGCTCGATTCTGCTACTGATTCTTACCGCTCTGATCCTGGTGCCGACGATCGCTCAGGCCCAGAAGCCGATCCCTCTCGAACCCACCAAATACGGGGAGACGCTCAACGCGAACGGCGAAGCGATGGTCGAGTGGCTGCCGAGGGAGAAGGACAAGGCGATCGAGGTCTTTACGCTCGCGGTCCATGCCGATGTCGCCAACCGTGAGGCGCTCTCCATTTCGATCGAAACCAAGGACGGTGTCTACGAGATCGGCGAGCTGCGGATGCTGCTCAGTATGGGCACGATGGACAAGTGGAGCTCGGTCGAGCCGTCGCCGGTTTTCCCGATCGACAATCTGATCGCGATTACGGTGCGCTACGGAAAAGAGGACATCCTGTACGGCTACTTCTAGACGTCCGCGCTTTTCAGCCGTCATCGAGGGGCGATGCGAAGGAAGCGTCGCCCTTCGTGTGTTTCATCAGGCCGTCCCCGAGTGGTATGAGTGTCCTGGGCACTCATGCCACGAATCGGAGGCGGCCGTCGATGTCGAAGGGAATCGTCCCGAGCTCCTCTCCTTCACGGAAAATCGCCGGGGTCTTGTTCACCGCTCTCCTTCTCGCCGGTTGCCCACCGCGGCCGGGGCCGACGACGATTCCCATTCCAATCGCCCGTCTCGCGGGTGCTCCGGAAAGTCGATGCCTCGTCGTTCTGCTTCCGGGGATCGGCGACGGCAAAGAGGATTTCCGGCGCCAAGGTTTCTCCCGCGCGTTTCACGACCACGGCTCCCCCTGCGAGCTGATCGCCCTCGACAGCCACTTCGGCTACTACGCCAACGGTTCGATCGTCGAACGGCTGCACGAAGACGTGATCGCCCCGGCCCGCGCGCGGGGGGTCGAGCGGATCTGGCTTGCCGGAATTTCGCTCGGCGGGCTGGGCGCCGCTATCTACGCGCGCGACCGGCCGGGAGAGGTGGACGGGCTGGTGCTGCTCTCTCCCTTCCTGGGCGACGACGAGATCCTCGACGAGATCGAAAAAGCCGGCGGCCCGCGCGCCTGGCATCCCGCGGGGGTACCCGGGGAGCGCGATCTCCGCGGCCTCTGGGTCTGGCTCCAGGGGTACGACACCCCCGGGATCGAACGTCCGCCGCTGCTGCTCGGCTTCGGCGACTCCGACCGGCTACGCCGTGGACACCGGATGCTCGCTTCGCTCCTGCCGCCCGAGCGCGTTCTCCACACCCGCGGCGGCCATACCTGGCACGCCTGGCGCCGGCTGTGGAGCCAGGTGCTCGCGACCGGAGCGCTCGACGGGAAAGGCGCGATACGCTAGAGAAATGCCCGACGAGCTGTTGCCGCCCGATCTTTTCGCTTCGACCCTGACGTTTCTCTCCGACCTGACCGCCCTCTCCTCGCCGAGCGTCGATCCGGAGGGGCTCGCGCGGGTCGCCGCGTTTCTGCGCCAGGCCTTCGAAGCGCGCGGGTTGACCGTCGAGATCGAGGCGCGCAAGGTGGCCGAGGGCGCGAAAGAGACAACGCTTCCGGTCCTCCACGCGCGCGGCCTGGCGGCGAAAGAGGGTGCGCCCCCCCTGCTGCTGCTCGGGCACATGGATACCGTCCTCTCCGCGATCCCGCCGGTGCGTCAGGACGGGCGCCTGCTCGCGACCGGCGCGATCGACATGAAGGGAGGGCTCGCGACGTTCGTCGGCGCGCTCGACCTGCTGGCTCGGCGCGGGATCGCGCCGCCCGCCGATCTTCATCTGGTCGTGGTGCCGGATGAGGAGGTGGGCGGCGTGCTTTCGCGCGAAGCGACCGCCCGCTGGGGCGCTTCGGCGCGGGCGGTCTGGGTGCTCGAACCTGGCGAGCCGCGAGGTGCTTCCGAAACCATGGTCGCCGGGCGGCGCGGGATGCGCAACTGGCGGCTGATCGCCTCGGGCACCCCCGCTCATTCGGGTCTCCACTACTGGCAGGGGCATTCGGCGCTCGTCGCCGCGGCGCGCTGGTGCGCGGCGGCCGAAGCGCTCTCCGCGCGCGGGGGAGGTCCGACGATCAACGTCGGCCGCCTGATCGCGGGCGACGTAGGGTTCGTCTCCGATCCCGCGGGCAACGCCGGCCTGCTCGGCACCGAGTCGCGGTTGAACGTCGTCCCCGACCGGGCGATCGCGGAGGGAGAATTTCGTTTCCTGCGCGCCGCGGAAGGGGAGAAGATCGCGGCGGACCTCCTGGCGCTCGCGCGGGCAATCGGCGAGGAGAGCGGCGCCACCCTCGACCTCACGATCGGTCACGCCGTGCCGCCGGTCGATCCGCACGGCCCGCAACGCTCCTGGTGCGAGCGGGCGGTGGCGCTCGCCGCCGCGCGTGGCTGGACGCTCGAAGTCGAGGACGACCGGGGAGGAATCTCGTTTCCCAACTTCCTCCCCGACCCCGGCCGCGTGCCGGTCCTGGACGGCCTCGGCCCGGTCGGCGGCGGTATGCACACGCGCGAGGAATTCCTCGACCTCACCTCGCTCGCCCGCCGGATCGCCCTGCTGGCGGACCTGTTCGAGGCGGACGCCGCCGCGTAACGCGGAACCCCCGCCCCTACGCCTTCGGGACCTCGCTCATCAGGTGCTGGACACGCCCCTCGGAATCGTGGAAGACCGCGATCCATAGAACCCGGTCGCCCAAATCCGCGACGACGTGGGGTTTCTGGGTGATCGTCGCACCCCCGGCTTCGAGAGCCGCGGTCGTTCCCTCGATGTCGTCGGTCGAGAAATAGAGAAACGTGTCGACCGCCGAAGCGCCGCTCGATTCTTCAGCCGAGAGCATCAGGCGCACGCCGCCGCAGTCGAAGAACGACAGGCCGGGAGGCGCCGAAAACAGGAACTTGAGGCCAACCACGTCGCGATAGAACGCGGTCGCGGCATCGACGTCTTTGACCGCCCAGGCGATCTGGCCGACGGCGGTGATGTTGGGACGGGGGGGAGAAGCGGACATGCGCGGGCTCCTTTTCGGAAAGCTCGGGTCGAGGGTATGCACCGATTCTAGAGAGAAATCGGGCGCAAAGTTTGCTTCACCGCCTACCCTCTGCGAGGATCGCCGCCGATCCGCCTTCCGCTTCTCATGCCTGCACGCTCCGACTTAGCCCACCCGCGCGATCTGGCGCTCGTCTCGACCGGTCTCGATCTCGAAGGCGGAGGGCGGGCGCTCGTCGGCCGGCTGCTCGCCCGGGCGGGGGCGGACTGGGCGCGGGCGCGCGGCGCGCGGTTCGACGTCCTCACCCTCGGCAACGCCGAGCCGGGGCTGATCGGGCCGATCCCCGGCCGATTCCGGGCCTTCGGGACGACCGGGAAGGCGGGTTTCGCCCGGATCGCCGCGGCGGTCGCGGGCCTCCAGCTTCGCCCGCGGCGCCCGGCCCTGTTGTTCGATCTGCTGGGGCCCGCGCGGATAGAAGCCGCGCTCCCGAGCTCGCTTCGCTCGCCTTATCTGCTCTGTCTCCTCGGCATCGAGGTCTGGCGACCGCTCGAACGGGCGCGGAAACGCGCGCTCGACGGGGCGACGATCCGGCTCGCGATTTCGCGCTACACCCTCGCCCGGGCGCGCGAGATCCACCCGGGGCTCTCCGCCGAAATCCTGCCGCTCGCGCTCGAAGAGCGGACCCCGGCGGGAACGGCGGATCTGCCGCTCCTCGACCGGGCGGGAGACGGATTCGCCCTGATCGCCGGAAGGATGGCCGAAAGCGAGAGGTACAAGGGGCACGACGCCCTGCTCGAAGCGCTGCCCCGAGCGCCCGAGGCCCGGTTGGTGGTCGCGGGCGGCGGGGACGACCGCCCCCGGCTCGAAGCGAAAGCGGCGGCGCTTGGCCTGGCGGACCGTGTACTCTTTACCGGTTTCGTCTCCGAAGCCACGCTCGCCGCGCTCTACGATCGCGCGGCGCTGCTCGCGATGCCCAGCCGGGGCGAGGGGTTCGGCCTGGTCTACCTGGAAGCGATGCGCGCCGGTCGCCCTTGCCTCGCGGCGCGCGGCAGCGCGGCCGACGAGGTGATCGTCGACGGCGAGACCGGCCGGCTGGTCGATCCGGAGGACCGCGAAGAGCTGGCCGCGGCGCTGGCCGCGCTGCTCGGCTCCCCGGAGGTCGCACGGCGGATGGGCGCGGCGGGCAAGGTTCGCTGGCAGCGGGAGTTCGGTTACCCTCGCTTCCGCGATCGCCTGGCCGGGCATCTCGACCGGTTGACCGGTCGAGCGACCGGGCCGCGGGAGGCCTGAACGATGTGCGGCATTCACGGCCTGTTCCGCTTCTCCCCCGACGCTCCGGCTCTCGACCCAGCGGAGCTGGACCGGACCTCCGCGGCGCTCGTCCGGCGCGGTCCGGACGGCGAGGGACGTTGGATTTCTCCCGACGGACGCCTTGCTCTCGGCCACCGAAGGCTCGCGATCCTCGATCTTTCTCCGGCGGGCGCCCAGCCGATGGCCTCCGCCGACGGCTCCTGCCGGCTGATCCTGAACGGTGAGATCTACAATTTCCGAGAGCTGAAAGCGGAGCTGGAACGGGACGGGCACACCTTCCGTTCGGTGAGCGACACCGAGGTGATCCTCGCGCTCTGGCGCCGGGATCGGGAACGGATGCTCTCCCGCTTGCGCGGAATGTTCGCGCTCGCGCTCTGGGATGGCGGCACGGGCGAGCTGCTGCTCGCGCGCGACACCTTTGGAATCAAACCGCTCTACCTCTCGGTCGAGCGCGGCGCCCTTCGTTTCGCCTCCCAGGTCAAAGCGCTCGAAGCGGGAGGCATCTCCACATCGATCGAGCCGACGGCCGTCGCGGGCTTTCTGCTCTGGGGCTCCGTGCCGGAACCCTGGACGATCCGGCGCGGAGTGCGTGCCCTCCCCGCGGGGACCTATCAAATCGCCCGCGAAGGCGATCCGGGAACGCCGATGCCGTTCGCCGCGCCCGCCGCTCCGGCCCGAGACGGATCTCCCGCAAGTCCGGCCGAGTTGCTCGCCGATTCGGTTCGCGCCCACCTGGTCTCGGACGTGCCGGTCGCGGTGTTCCTTTCCGCCGGGCTCGACTCCGGGCTGATCGCGGCGCTCGCCGCGCGGCAGGCGAAGGCCGCGGGCGCGCCGCCGCCGCGGGCGTTCACCCTGTCGTTCGATCGGCTGGCGGGCACGCCCCTCGACGAGGCGCCGCTCGCGGCACAGGTGGCGGAATCCTTGGGCCTGCCGCACACGATCGCCCGCATCGGCCAGGGCGATTTTCTCGACCTCTGGGAGACGGCGCTCGCCGCGATGGACCAGCCGTCGATCGACGGGTTCAATACTTTCGTGGTCGCCCGCGCCGCGCGCGAAGCCGGAATCAAAGTCGCCCTTTCAGGGTTGGGCGGCGACGAGCTGTTCGGCACCTACCCGTCGTTTCGCGACGTGCCGCGCCTCGCTCTCGCGGCGCCGTTCGCCAGGCTGGTGCCGCGCGACCTGCTCGCCGCGTTCGCCCGCCGCCGCGGCCAGCCGAAGCTCGCGGCGCTCGGCCGTACCGGTTCCGGGATTGGCGGAGCGTATGCGCTCCGGCGCGGACTGTTCCTGGCGGAGGAGCTGGCCGCGATCCTCGGGGCTTCGGCCGCGGCCGAAGCGCTCGCCGCCTACGATCAGGCGGCGGAGACGAAGAAGGCGCTCGCGGACTGGAATCCCGCCCGGTCGAACAGTTGGACCGCCGTCCATCGCCTGGAGACCCGCCTCTACATGCGCAACCAGCTGTTGCGCGACTCGGACTGGGCCTCGATGGCGCATTCGCTGGAGCTGCGGGTGCCGCTGGTCGACCCGCCGCTCGAAGCGGGTCTTGCCGCGCACGGCTTCGAGCCCGCCAGGTCGCAGGGCAAACGGGCGCTCGTGCAGAGCGTCGCCCCCGAGCTGCCCGACGCGATTTTCGATCGCCCGAAATCGGGTTTCTACATGCCGGTGATGGAGTGGCTGGAGCCCGAGCGTTCGGACGAGGCGCGCAACCACGGCGACCAGTCGCGCCGGCTGGCGCTGCGGGTGCTCGCGGCGTTCGGAGTCGAGGCCAGGAGTTGAGCGCGGGATGGCTACCCTGAGGTCGCGGTTGAAGCACTGGATCGGCCTGCTCGGTGCCTATTTCACGGCGCAGAGCCTGACCCAGCTCGCGGGCATTCTGGCTGGCATCCTCGTCGTTCGGCACCTACCCGTGGGCGATTTTGCGCTCTACACTCTGGCTACTTCCGTGACCGCCCTGCTCGCCATCGCCTCCGACCTCGGAAGCACCTCCTCGCTTCTCCACTTCTACCGCGCCGCGGAGGAGCGCGGCGAACGGTTCGCCGACTACGTAGCCGCCGTGCTCGACTTGCGCCGAACGGCTTTCGCGCTCGGCTCCTCCGCGCTGCTGATCGCGGCCCCTTTCGTCGGCGCGGCGCGCGGATTCGGCCGGGCCGAATCGCTCGCCGCCGCGCTGATCGTGGTGGTGGTCGTCTGGTGCCAGATCGGATCGTCGATCCGCCTGGTGCTGCTGCGCCTCGCCGCCCGCTACGGCGCGGCCTATCGAGCGGAGCTTGGCGGAGGCATCCTCCGTTTGGGGCTCATCGCACTCTTCGTCGCTCTCTCCCGTCTGTCGCCGCTCGCCGCGCTCGCGGCCGGGGCGCTCGCGGCAGTCCTGGTGCTCAGGCTCGCCGATTCGCCCGCCGCCCATCCGGAGCGCGGCCCTCACGATGCCGCGCGGCGAGCGGTCGGCCGTTATCTTTTGCCGACGCTCCCGAGCGCGCTTTATTTCGCGCTCCAAGGGCCGTTGACCATTTGGCTCGCCGCTACTTTCGGGGGCACGCGGAGCATTGCGGAAGTCGGCGCGCTCGGCCGACTCGGCATGGTTGTCGGCCTGCTCGGCGGCCTGTCGGGGGGGGTGCTGGTGCCCCGCCTCGCCGGGATTTCCGACCCGCGCGCCTTTGCCGCGAGCTCTTTGCGCTATGGCGCGCTGCTCGCTGCGCTCGCCGGGAGCATCCTCCTCTCGGCCGCTCTCGTGCCGAACGTCTTCCTGGCGATCCTCGGCCCCCACTACCGCGGGCTCCAACACGAGCTCCTGCTATTGATCGCGGCGTCGGGCCTGAGCATGCTCGGTTCCTACGTGGCCAATGTGAACCTCTCCCGCGGCTGGACCCGTCTGCAGGCCGTGGCGCTCGCGGGTGAGGTCTCGGTGCAGGCCGCGCTGATCGCGACCCTGCCGCTGGCGACGACTGCGGGCGTGATCTGGTTTCAGGTGGGCAGCGCCTGCGCCGGCATCGTGTTTCAACTCGCGATCTTTACCGTGGGCTTCTGGAGGCCCGGGTGGGCGGCATGGCGCTGACGGCTCCTTCCTCCATGGTCGCGCGCGCGCGCCGCTGGCCGCTGACCGCGCTCGAAGCGGTCATCGCCCGCTGGAGCCGTGCGGCCGGCCTGGCCGACCTTGCAACGCACCACGTCTACCTCCCGGCGCTCGGCCCCGGAGCCCTGGTGATCGATGCCGGGGCTCACCTCGGCGAGTTCGCCGCCGAAATCCGGCGGCGGACCGGCGCCCGGCTCGTCGCGCTCGAACCGGTGCCCGAGCTGCGCGCGAGAATCGAACCCGCGCCGAACCTGACGATTCTCGACGGCGCGATCGTGGGTGAGCAAGAAAAGGCAATCGAGGAGATCGAAATCCACCTGTCCGAGAATCCGCAGGCTAATAGCAGCGATCCGGAAATCGCCCGGCGCTTCGGGGCTCGCGGCGCGATCCGTGTACGCGCCTGGACCCTTCCCGCCCTGCTCGCCGAGCTGGGCAGCGAGCGCGTCGACCTGCTCAAGCTCGACGTCGAGGGAGCGGAGCTCGAGGTGCTCGAAACCGCATCCGCCGCAACGCTCGGCGCAATCGGACAGATTACGGTCGAGTTCCACGATTTCCTCGGCGGTCCGGACATCGCGGCGCGGGTGCGTGCAATCCGCAGCCGGCTTGGCCGTTTCGGTTTTCGCGCCCTTGTGCTCTCCGCGCCCTGGGGCCACCACGCCGACGTCCTGTTCCTCGGGCCGAGAGTCAAGGTCAGCCGCCGCGCGCGCTGGCACCAGTCGCTCCTCTCGACAATTGCCCTGCCGCTGCGGGGCTTCATCCACCGTCTGCGACGAGGGCCGTCGTGATCGGCGCGGCGATTTCCGGGGGTCCCTGGGCGCCCGACCTCGGGGGGAGCCGGGCGTTGATCGCGGGCGGTCTCGGCTTTCTGGGGCTCAACCTGATCGGGCCGCTGCTCGACTCGGGCGCCGAGGTACGCGTGCTCTCCCGGTCGCTCAATCCGCTCGCCCTTTCCTGGCTCGACGAGATTCGCGCCGGCAGGTTCGTCGAGGTTGTGCAGGGGGATCTCGGGGACTCCGAACGACATCCGGAATGGTTCGACGGCCTCGATTTGATCTTCCAGCTCGCCGGCGAGTCGGGCGCGGCGCAGAGCGTCCGCGAGGCGCGTGCTGACATGCAGGCCAACGTCGCAGGGCATCTCGGGCTGCTCGAAGCGATCCGGTCGCTCCCCACTCCACCGCGCGTGGTGTTCGCCTCCAGCCGGCTGGTCTATGGATCGACCGGCAGCGAGCCGGTTTCCGAAGAGCATCCGACGCGGCCGACCAGTCTCTATGGCGTGCATAAGCTGACCGTCGAGCACTATCATCGGCTCTATTGGATGCATTACGGCGTGCCGTTTTGCGCTTTACGGATCACCAACCCCTACGGCCCCTACCAGCTTCCCGGTCGCCGCCACTACGGCATCCTCAACCATTTCGCGATGACCGCTCTGGCTGGCGAGACGATCTCTCTATACGGCGGCGGCGGCCAGTTGCGAGACTACATCCACGTCGCGGACGTCGCGCGCGCGCTGCTGCTAGCCGCGACCGCCGAGAGGGCGTCCGGCGAAATCCTCAATTTGGGCGCCGGGCGTTCGGTAACTCTCCAAGAAGCGGCGGCGCGCCTCGTTGCGCTCGCCGGTACCGGCCGCCTGGAGGAAGTCGCCTGGCCCGAAGGCGCTCTCCGTGTCGAGACCGGCGATTTCGTCTGCAACGTGGCGCGAATCGCCGAACGGCTCGGCTGGCGCGCCGAGGTCGACTTGGATTCCGGGCTAGCCGCCACGCTCGACGCCTATCGGCGCCTTCTGCCGTGAACTCCCCGCATCCCGGAACGCCGCCGCGACCGCGCGGATTCGGACGGATCAAAGCTTCGCTCGCGTACCGTAGCTCCGGCATCTGGCGCGCGGTCGCCGATTTCTGGCCGATCCGGCCGATCGCGGCGAAACCCGCGCTCGACCTCGATTTTCTGACCTTCGGCGGCACGGCCCATCTGGGCATGATCCGCGAGACGCTTCACTCCCTGGCCCGAACGTGGCCGGCCCTGCCGCGGGTGACGGTTGCAACCGACGGCTCGCTTTCGCCCCGAGCGGCGGCCGAAGCGCTTTCCTGGTGGCCCGAGCCGGCACTCCGGGTCGTCGATTGGCAAGATCTGGTCGAACCCTTGAGAACAGACGGACGACACGTCAACTTGCTCCGGTTCGCCGAGCGCGACGCGATGGGCCGGAAAATGGCTTCGGCGGCTGCACTCGCCTTGGGAGGTGACGTCCTTTACGCGGATGTTGACGTGCTCTGGCTCGGGATCCCGTCGAGCCTCGCGGGCTTTCGCCTTGGGGAAGGACCGCGCCTGGCGATGTCGACGGACATTCTGCCCGGCTACGATCCGGCACTGGTGCCCGCGACGTTGCCCGAGCTCGCTTCTCCTCCACACTTCTGCGCCGGATTCTTGTACGCGCGCGGCGATTTTCTCTCCGCCGCCGAGATCGGGGATCTGATGGCATTCGCCGCGGAACGGGGTATCGGCCTCACCGAGCAGACGATCCTTGCCGAGGCCGACCGGCGCCTCGGAGCTGAACGCTTTCCGCTTTCGGAGGTCGCGCTGTTCGAAGGCGACCGCTACACGCTCGGTCCATCCATCCGCGGCGCGACCTGGGCTGCGCGCCATTACGTCGGCCCGGTCCGCCACCTTTTCTGGCGCGACGCCGTGGCGCTCCGGCTCGGTGCGCGAGGCACTCTGCCGATCGAGCCGCCCTCCAAGGATCTCCGGTGCGCCTCCTGATCGTGAGCTTCGCGCCTCTTTCCGCCCAAGTTGGAGCGGGCCAAACGGCACTGTTGCTTACCGCGGCGCTCCGCGCGCGGGGGAACGATGCGCAAACCTGGGCGCCCCCGGCCCCGCCGCCAGCCCTCTTCTGGTGGCGTCAGACGGAATGGCGTCGGCGCGAGCTCGAACGATTTCTTGCGCGCGAGGGTCCATTCGACCGGGTCGATCTGCCGCCGGTGGCGCTCGATCGAGGCATTGCTCGCCGCGCGCCTACGATCGCGCGGAGCGTGCAGCCCGACGGGCTCTACTTTCGCGCCGAGTGGACATCTCCCTCACGACTTCGCGCCAATCCTCTGCGGACTGCGATGGGCCTCGTCCACGGCCTGGTGCAGCTCCGCGCCGTCCGCCGTGGCCAGCTCCTCGCCGATCGAATTCTCTGCCTCGGCAGCGCCGAGCGCGAAGCGCTCGCCCGGAACCTTCGCCGGAAGGAGATCTTCTCCTACTCGATCGCGCCTGCCGCCGAAGAGCAGCGCGCGTTCGCGGCGATCCGCGCCGCGCGCACCTCCGGTTCCCCCGACGCGGTTCGCTTCCTCTGGGTCGGCCGCTGGGCGGCGCACAAGGGGACTGTGCGTCTGGTCGCGTTCCTCGATCGCCGGTTGCGCGAGAGCCCCGGCGACTCCTGCACGATCGCCGGCTGCGGCCCGGAGGCCGAGCGCGCCCTGCCCCAAGATCTGCTCGAACATGGGCGAATCCGCCTCGTGCCGTCGTTTTCACGCGCCGAGCTGGTCGACCTGCTCGCCGGTCATGACGCCGGGCTGTTCACCAGCGTGGCCGAAGGGTGGGGTGTCACCCTGAACGAGATGCTCGAATCCGGAATGCCTGTCTATGCGACGCGCGCGGGCGGCGTGGTCGACCTTCTGCCCTTTTTTCCCCATGCCTTGCGCCCCTTCCCGCCACCGCAGGGGCCGCTAAACCTTGACGCGTTGGACGACCCGAACGAGACCGGCTACTACGACCGCTTCACCTGGGAGCAGATCGCAGAAAAATACGAAACGGATCTGCTCGGAGAAGAGGCACGCCGATGACGCCCGTCGAACCGCCAAACGCCCGGGCCGCCTACGAAGCCTGGCACCGCGCCCTGCCGGCGAGCGATCTCGAAGCCCCTCCCTGGGTACGGATGATCCGCACTCACCTCGAACCCGAACGCGACCTGGCCGATCGGCGGGTGCTCGAAATCGGTTGCGGTCGCGGCGATTTCGCGCGCTCGCTGGCAGCGCTCGAATCTGGCCCTCGCCTGTTGGTCGCCGCCGATTTCGCCGTGAGCGCCGTGGCCGCGGGCCGGGGTGCCGCGCGAGAGGGCGGGCTCGATCGCATCGCCTGGCAGGTCGCCGACATCGGCGCTCTCGGTTTCCCCGATGCGACTTTCGACACCGTCTTCTCGCTCGAAACGATCGAGCACTGCCCATCGCCCGCGCTCGCCGTCGCCGAGCTGGCCAGGGTGCTCAAACCCGGCGGACGGCTATATCTGACGACGCCGAACTATTTGAACCTTTCCGGGCTCTATCGCATCTATCTCCGCCTACGCGGAAGGCGGTTCAGCGAAGCCGGCCAACCGATCAACCACCCGATGCTCCTGCCGCGTACTCGCGCTCTGGTTCGCCGCGCCGGACTGCGAATCGTGACGACCGCGACGGTCGGTCATCCTCTGCCTCTCCCTGGCGGCGCCATCGACCTCGCGTTTCTCGAACGCTTCGGCCCCCTCACCCGCTGGTTCGGAATCCAATCGATGGTCGTGGCGGAAAAACCGTTGCCATGAGAATCGTTTTCGTCCTCCACGCCCCTCGCGATCCGATGACCGCGGTGTTCGCCCATGCCGCGGAGCGGGGGGCGCTCCTGGCATCGCGCGGGCACCGGGTGGAGATCTGGACCCACGGCGACGAGCCCGCGCTCACGCGGATCGCCTCTCGGTGGTGGCCTTTGGCGTTTCCGCTCCGGATCTCGCGGCGATTGGCCTCCGATCCGCCCGACCTCGCGATCTTCCACTCATATACGGGTTGGGCGTTCCACCTGCTCCGCCGATTCCGGCTACGTCTTCGTCGGGTACGAACGATCGTTCAATTCCACGGTGTCGAGACCCTGCACTATCGTGCCATGCGGGAGGAAGAGAGGCGCGCGGGGCGGGACTTTCCACTCAAGCATCGCCTGCTCCAGACGTTCGCGATGCCGCTGCTCCTGCGCCTCTCCTGCCGCGGCGCGGTGCGAATCTTCTGCCTGAACCGAACCGAAGGCGATTTCCTGGCCGCGCGCGGCTGGGCGCGGAAGGAACGGATCGAGATCGTACCGAACGCGGCTCCCGAGGAACTGCTCGCCCATCCGCCGGTCGATACGACCAACCCGGTGCGGCGCCTGTTGTTCGTCGGCCAGTGGCTCGAAGGGAAGGGTATCCAATACCTGGCGGCGGCATTCGCCGAACTCGCCGCGGAACGCCCGGAGATAGAGCTCGCCTGCGTCGGTACCCGCACTCCGGAGGATTCCGTGCGCGCGGCATTTCCGACCGGCATCCGCGACCGGGTGAAGGTACAAGCCGACGCAGATCGGGCGGAGATTGCCGCGGCGCTGCACGCCGCCGACCTTTTCGTCTTCCCCAGCCTCTCGGAGGGTTCGAGCCTCGCTCTTTTGGAAGCGATGGCGGCCGGCCTACCTATCGTGACCACTCCGGTTGGCGCGGCGCCCGACCTACTGATCAATGGCGAAGGCGCTCTTTTCGCCGCACCGGCGGACGCACCGGCGCTCGCGGACGCGGTGCGACAACTGCTCGACGATCCCGAGCGGCGTACCCGTTTGGGCCGGGCAGCGCGCTTGGTCGCCGAAAGGTACGCCTGGCCTCGGTTGCGCGACGCCTACGCGCGATCGATCGAAAAGATCGGCGTGGCATGAAGCGGATCTTTCAGATCGTCCCCCGTCTACCTCCTCCGGAAGAGGGGGTGGGCGGCATTGCGCTCGCGCTCGCTTCGGCGCTCGCCGAACGTGGGTTCGCCTGCCGCTTCGTGGTGCCCGTTCCATTCGGCGCGGCGGCGAAGGCCAGCGGGCTCGACGCGATCGAAATCGCGCCCGAGTCCCGGGCGCTTGCATCGGCTCTCGATGGCGCCGAGCATGCGATCCTGCACTACGCGGGATACGGGTACCATCCGCGCGGCGTGCCGCGCTGGCTGGCCGCGGGACTACAGCGAACCGAAGGGGCGTTGTGGACTCTCTTTCACGAGGTCTGGGCGACGGGTCCTCCCTGGCGCAGCTCGTTCTGGCTCGCGCCGCTCCAGCGCAGCATCGCCCGCGCTCTCGGCGACCGGAGCGCTCGGATCACCACCAGTCTCGATCTCTATGCTCGCCTGCTTAGGAGCACTCTTTCCGATCCGCATCGCGAGATCGAGGTCCGGCCGGTGATCTCGGCCGTCGGCGAAACGACCGACCCGCCCGATTTCGAGCGCCGCGCGCGACGCCTCGTTCTGTTTGGCGGCCCGGGGCTCCGAGGCCGTGCCTATCGGCTCCATTCGATCGCGATCGCCACCGCGGTTCAGGCCCTCGGGCTCACGGAGATCTGGGACCTCGGCCCCGAGGAGGTGGCGCCTCGAGCTCTCGGAGCCCTCCCTGTTCGCCGGCTGGGAGCCCTTCCCGCCTCCGAAGTAAGTGCCGTGCTCGCGGACAGCGCCGCCGGATTTCTCGCCTATCCGCTCGGCTTTCTGGGAAAATCGAGCGTGTTCGCGGCGTACGCGGCCCATGGCATGCTGCCGGTTTGCATCGGCCGGCCGATCTCGGCGCAAGAGGTGAGCCGGACGGGGCCGGTCGCCGGAGTCCATTTCTGGGACGTCGGCGCACCCTCTTCTTGTCCTCCGGGCGTTGCCGTCGCCGCTCGAAGCTGGTACGAAGGGCATTCGCTCGCTCGACAGGCCGCGGCGATCGCCGAATGGGCGAATGGTTCGACCGCCACCACCCGATGAAGATCCTTCATTACTCCCCCGCCTTTCCGCCCAGCGTCGGCGGCCTCGAGACCACGGTCACCAACATCGCGACCGGGCTCTCCGCGCTCGGTTGCGAGGTCACGGTCGTCACGACCACGCCGAACGACGAACCGGACCGGTACCCGTTTCGAGTGGTCCGCCGGCCCGGCTGGCGCGAGCTCCTCACTCTGGCCCGGGAGCACGACATTTTCTTCCAGGCCAACGTCAGCCTTCGCGGGCTCTGGCCGTTGCTCTTCGTGCGCCGTCCCTGGGTCGTCTCTCATCACAGCTGGTACACCCGTGTGAGCGGCCGCATCGGTAAGAGGGATCGCCTGAAGCGTTGGCTCCTGCGCTACGCCACGGCGTCGATTGCGGTGAGCCAGGCGATGGCCGACGATTTGCGTCCGGTCCGTTCGACCGTGATCGGCAATCCCTATTGTGACGACATCTTCCGGCAACATCCGGACATCCTTCGCACGAAGGATCTCGTTGCGGTCGGCCGCCTGGTGTCGGACAAGGGTTTCTTTCTCTTGCTCGAAGCGCTGGCGATCCTCGAACGGGAGGAAGGGCTTACGCCGCGCCTGACGCTGATCGGCGAGGGTCCGGAGCGCTCTCGTCTCACGGCGCAAGCGGAAGCTCTCGGGCTTTCCAAACGGGTCGAGATCACCGGCAGTTTGTCTCACGAGGAGATTGCGCTGCGACTCGCCGAGCATCGATTCTTGGTCGCGCCTTCGCTCTATCACGAGCCGTTCGGACTCGTAGCGCTCGAAGGGATCGCCTGCGGCTGCGCGGTGATCGGTTCGGCTGGCGGCGGCCTGCCCGACGCGATCGGTCCGTGCGGCCGCACCTTTCCGAATGGCGACTCGCGCGCACTGGCGATGGTGCTCGCCGAGCTTCTACGATCGGACGGGGCGCGCGAGCGACTGCTGGATCACGCCGCCGTGCATCTCGCTTCGCATACTCGGGAGTATGTCGCTCGGCGCTACTTGGACACCCTGACCAACGCGCTCGGCCGCGATCATCGCCTCGCCGAGGCTTCATCATGAATTCACGCCTCTTCCTCGCGCTCGCCGCGGCCGCAGCGGCCGCCTGGGCGTTCAAGCGCTGGCGCCAGGCGATCCCGGTGGTGATGGTGCTCTTGGTGTTCGAGGGAGCCATTCGGAAGTGGGTTTTTCCGGGCGCTCAAGACATCGTCTACTTCGCCAAAGATCTTCTCCTCCTCGGTGCCTATGTCGGGTACTTCACGGACTCGACAGAAGGGCGGCTGCACGCGCCCAAGGTCCCGATGCTGACGCTGCCTCTCGCGATGTGCGCGCTCTTCGGCCTGCTCCAGATCTTCAATCCACGGAGTCCCGCGCTGTTGGTCGGCGTCTTCGGTTGGAAGGCGTACTTCTTCTACGTGCCATTGATCTTCGTGGTGCCGGCCGCGCTCTCAAGCGACCTTCAGATCTCGCGCTTCTTGCGCCGCTATGTCCTGCTCGCCATCCCGGTCTGCCTCTTGGGCACGGCGCAGTTTTTCGCGCCGGCTTCGAGCGTTCTAAATTCCTACGCCCGGCAACAGGTCGACGAGACCCAGATCGCCACGTTCGGCTCGTCGGAGCACATTCGGATCACGGGCACCTTTGCCTACATCACCGGCTTCACTTCGTACCTGCTGGCAACTCTGATTCTGGTGCTCGCCCTGCTCGCCGCGACCCGGTGGCGATTCCGCGCGAACCTATGGATCTTCTCGGCATTCGGGCTTGCGCTGATCGGACTCTTGATGAGCGGCTCGCGGGGCCCGATCCTGTTTCTCGCCCTTCTTCTCCCGCTCTATTGGTGGCTCGCGATCGTTCGCGAAGGGGGGGTCGCGACCTCCGGCCGTTTGGTCATCGCAGCGGCTTTGGTCGGCTGCCTGGTCGTCTACGGAAGCTCCGGCGCCACCGAGGCATGGCTCGGGCGGGCGGCCGGACACAGCGACGTAGCGGGCAGGCTCACGCAGCCATTCTTGAGCCCGTTTCGGGCGCTCGATGCCGCGGGGCTGTTCGGCTTCGGGATCGGCACGGCACATCAGACAGCGGCGGCCGTGGTCTCTGGAGTCCGCCCGTACAGTTGGCTCAACGGCGCCCTGGTCGAGGACGAGCCGGGCAAGATCATGGTCGAGCTCGGCCCGCTGGGATTCATGCTTTTCTACTTCGTCCGCTGCTATCTGGCCGCCTACGCCTTCCGTCAGGTATTCGTGCTGCGGACTCTGTTCCATCGCGCCATCGCGATCGGCTGCCTGCTGTTCTTCATCGCGCAACTTCCCGGCGGCGTCGTCTTCGAGGTCACGGCCGGCCTCTACTTCTGGTTTTTCGCCGGCCTGCTCACGACGGTCGTGGCGCTCGATCGGCAGGCGATCCAGGCGGCTCTCGCGGCGCGTCCCCGGCCGGTGCCGCTCGCCTCGACGGTCCGCGCCGCAGCGGCGCGCACCAAAGCCGGAACGGCCCAGCTGCCTCCGGCGCCGACGGCTCCGCGCTCGACCGGTTGAACGTGCGATGAGCGTCCTCGTCACCCATCCAGGGCGCCAGCATTCGCATCAGGCGGCGCTGGCGCTCGAAGCGGCAGGGCTGCTCGCCGGCTACTGGTCGGGCGTCCCGTCCAGCCCGGAGCACGGCCGGCTCGTCCCGCAACCGCTGTGGCGCCGGTTGATCCGCTACGCCCCCGTATCGCTCCCTGTTCGCCTGACCTACTGGGCGCCGACCGCACCCTTACTGCGGCAGGTGGCGCACCGATTGCCGCGGGGGGTCGCCCAAGAGGTCGACTTTGCCGCGTGCCGAATCTTCGACCGCTGGGCGGCGCGGCGGCTGGCGCGGATGCCCGAGAACGAACGGCCCGCGGCGGTCCTCGCCTGCGAGATCTCGGCGCAGAAGACTTTCGAGGTCGCGCGGCAACTGGGCATTCGCACCTGGCTCGACGCCCCGTCGATTCATCGTCTGGCGCAAGACCGTCTCCACGGGACGACCGACTCACCCGGCCTCCACCGCCGCATCGCGAAAATCAAGGATCGCGAGATCGCACTCGCCGAGGCGATCGTCACTGTGTCGGAGCTCGCTCGAACGACCTATGTCGACGCGGGGGTCGATCCGGCCCGCGTTCGAGCGGTACCGCTGGGGGCGGATCTCGAACTGTTCGCGCCGCCGGCCCAAGAGCCCGCGCGCGGGCCGGGGACGGTCTTCCTGTTCGCGGGCGCGCCGATCGTACGTAAAGGTTTCGATTTGCTGCTCGAAGCATTCGCACTCGTGGTCGCCGCCGAGCCTTCCGCCTCTCTTCGGGTCGTCGGCCCGCGCGGAGCCGGGGCGGCCCGCGACGGGATGACGTTCGTCGGTCCGGTCGGGCAGACGGAGCTCGCCGCCGAGATGAGCCGCGCCGACTGCCTGGTCCTCCCCTCGCGCAACGACTCCTACGGCATGGTGGTGGCCGAAGCGCTCGCGGCCGGATTGCCGGTCGTGGTGTCCGACATGGTGGGCGCGGCCGAGTTGATCGAGCCGGGCGTGAACGGCTGGGTGGTTCCGGCGGGCGACGTCCAAGCGCTCGAAGCCCGTCTGCTCGCCTTGGCGCAACCGCCGGAGGGTCCTCTGCTGTTGCGCGCGATGCGCCCGCGCTGTCGCGCCTCCGCCCAGGGCGCCACCTGGGATGCCTATCGCGACCGGTTCGCCGCGCTCGTACGAGAGCTGCTCGCCCGGCCGGTGGGGAGAGCCGGTTGAGGCTCCTGCACGTCGTGCCGACCTACCTGCCGGCTTGGCGGCATGGCGGTCCGATCCGCGCGGTCCATGGCTTGGCGCGCTCGCTCGCTGCGCGCGGCCATGCGGTCGAGGTGTTCACTACCGATCTTCATGGGCCGGGCCGGCTCGACGTGCCGCTTGGAGCGCCGGTGGAAATCGACGGCGTTTCGGTGCGGTATTTCCCCGTCCGTTCGCTCCGCCGCCTGTCGTATGCGCCCGCGATGCGCGCGGCGCTCCGCGACCTCTCGCGGTTCGACTTCGTCCATCTTCATTCGGTCTTCCTCTGGCCGACGCTCGCCGCGGCGCGGGAGGCAGAGCGCGCCGGGGTCCCGTGGCTCGTGGCGCCGCGCGGCATGCTGGTCCCAGAGCTGATCGCGGCGCGCGGGCGGCTGAGGAAAACGCTCTGGCTCCGCTGCTTCGAGCGCCGGACGATTGAGCGGGCCGCCGGATTTCATGCTACGACCGAGCTCGAAGCGCGCGATGCCGAGCGGCTCGGACTGCGGTTACCCCCGGTTTACGTCGTGCCGAACGGCGTCGAAGCGGAACCCTGGTCGGACGATCTCGCGACGCTCTCTGGCACCGTTCGCGCGCTCGTTGTGGACCCTCGGCCGTTCATCCTCGCGCTCGGGCGGGTGAGCTGGAAGAAAGGCCTAGACCGGCTGATCGAAGCCATGCCTGCCGTACCCGGCGCGCGCCTCGCGATCGCCGGCAACGACGAGGAGAGGCTCGTCCCTCGTCTCGAACGGCTGGCCGCCGAGAAGGGGGTTCGTGACCGCGTGCATTTCCTTGGTCCGGTCGACGGCGCGGACAAGGCGGCGCTGCTCGCCCGTTGCGCGCTGCTCGCGATGCCTTCGACCTCGGAAAATTTCGGCAACTCGCTGCTCGAAGCGATGGCCGCGGGCCGGCCGGTGCTGGCCACGCCCGGGGTCGGCCTCGCTCCGCTCATCGCCGAAGTCGGCTGCGGACGGGTGAGCGAAGGCGACCCGGCATCTCTTGGCGCAGCACTCCGCGAGATGCTGGCCGATCCTCCGGCGCTCGACGAAATGGGCCGGCGGGGCCAACGCGCGGCGGAAGAGCGTTACGGCTGGCCGGGGATCGCCGCGCGGATGGAGGCGGTCTACGAGGAGATCGTCGCTTCGAGGAGAGCGCGATGAGCGCCGCCCCGGTTTACCGCGTGCTCTGCCCGAACCCCGCCTGCGGCAGCTCGGATCTTCTGACCGCGCTCGACCGCAACGACCCCTACGAGTTGGAAGGCGAGCGGCGGAGCTTCGCCTTCCGCTTCGTCTATTGCCGCTCTTGCCGCCTCGGCTTCGTCGACCCGCAGCCCACACCGGACGTGCTCGCCGCGTTCTACCGGTCCGACTACGCCTATTGGGCGTCGCCCCCGACGCTCTCGCCCGCCGAACGGGCAAAGCAACGGCTCGCCGCCTGGCGCCATCGCGGGCTCGTCACGCCGGGTTTCACCAGCGCGCTCACGGGGGCAGTAGGCGCCTTAAGCGAACGGCTCGGGGGTCGCGACGCGTCGTTCTCTCTCGGAGTTCCGCTCGCGCTGCCGCGCACCGCTCCCGTGCTCGACTACGGATTCGGCGACGGGGGTTTCCTGCACGGCCTGAAGCTCCGGGGCTACCGGGACCTTTGGGGCTACGACATCCCGCAGAATCTGGCGAACCGCGACCGGCTGCGCGCCGCGGGAGTCCGCGCCTTCTCGGCCGACGAGCGCGGCGAGCTGCCGCGCGGGCATTTTCAGTGCGTCCGCCTGGAGCATGTCTTCGAACACCTGCCCGAACCGATGGCGGCGCTTCGCGAGCTTCGCGACCTGCTCCGCCCGGGCGGCTTTCTGGTTCTCACGGTTCCGTCGATCCATGCTTGGGAGCCGGTCGAGGCGCTCGTCATCTCGCCCCATACCGATCACCTCCAGCTGCCGATCCATCTCTGGCATCACTCGGAGCGCTCGCTCGGCGACTTCCTCCGCGCCGCCGGATACGAGCGGATCGCGGTGCGCCGCTTGCGCCCGTACAACTATCTTTCCGCGGTCGCCCGCCGGCCAGCGACGGAGCCGTGACGTGAGGCTCGTTTTCTTCGTCGAGCGGCCGACGCAGTTCGAGGTGCCGTTCTACCGCTTCGCCTCGCGCGACCCGGAGCACCGGCTGCGGGTGGTCTACACGGGGGGCGATCCGTCCGTGCCGGCGTACGATCCCGAGCTTTCGCG
>Ga0068860_100000720_pt1 | contig 37733 bp, 36 predicted proteins | sample KBSSwiS32_FD_66597 | JGI IMG/M metagenome (GOLD analysis project Ga0068860, IMG submission 66597) | Switchgrass rhizosphere microbial communities from Kellogg Biological Station, Michigan, USA - KBS Switchgrass S3-2 | ecosystem: Host-associated > Plants > Roots > Rhizosphere > Soil ... | reverse complement strand
AGCTCACTACTGGTCTGGGCCAGCTCACTACTGGTCTGGGCCAGCTCACTACTGGTCTGGGCCAGCTCACTACTGGGCTGAGCCAGCTCACTACTGGGCTGAGCCAGCTCACTACTGGTCTGGGCCAGCTCACTACTGTGCTGAGCCAGAACACTCGTGGCGGGAGTCGTCCGACCGCTGGCCTCATAGGCCCTACCAGAGGAGCGCACAGTCCGACCGCTAAGCTGGGCCGCCCGAAGAGTGGCGTGCGCCGTCCGGCTTCTCGGCTCGGCCGTCCGACTCGTGGGCCGCACGGGCGCTGTCGGACGGATCTGCCCGTCAACGGCCGCCGCCCGTCCCCGAGTCGGCAAACGCCCGCGCGAGAAGATCCCCGATCTCAGCTCGTTCCGCCCACTCCTCGAGATAGCCCAGATCCAAAGATTTTCCCTGGACTTTGATGACCCCCAGGACGTCGTTCCACTGGCGCTCCGAGACCAAGGTTAGTAGCCCTCGATCTCGGGGTCCCAGCCGAACGCCTCAATCATCGTCTCTCGATCCAGCCACAGGGCGGCGAGCCGGAGGCGCAGCTCGCGTTCGGCCAGGTTGGGGCCATACCGAGTTTGAATCCGTAACACGGCCATCCGCTGGGCGGTCTGGTTCAGGTCGAACACCTGCCGGAGCTTCTCGACCGGAGGCATCCGGCGATAGCCTTCGAGGAGAATCTCCTCGATCTCCGGCGGGGTATCGATGGACTGGGTCCTCATCGGTGGCTTCCGGGCCGAAGGTACCACAATCACCTCGCCCGCCAGGCGGCAGGCGGGGGTCGCGGTCCAGGACCGGCCTGGCCCCCGGCTCGATTGCGGCCGCTTCGACTTGTTCTGCGCTCGCTTCGCCCCCTACCGCAGCCCCGAAGGCAACCGCGGCGAAGAAATCAGCTCGCCAAACACCTGCCACCGCTTCTCGGGATCTCCGCCGCTCTTGCCTTCGACATACGTGCGCACCAGATCTCGGCCGAGGTTGTAGTTGATGACGTAGCTCCGGTAGGTGTCGAAGAAGGAGACGCGCTGCTTGGAGCGGGCGTTGGAGGAGAGGGCGTAGTGCTCCAGCCACTTCACCGTTTGAGGGGCGTCGACCTCTCCGTCCAGGTACCGGCGGGCGGCGGTGTTTCCGGCGTAGTCGAGCTTGCCCACCAGATGGAGGATTTCGGTGTAGTGCTCGGCTTCTTTCGGATCGAGGCCGGCGATGGGATAGAGGACGTTGCGCTCGAAGGTGGTTCTTTCGTTGCCGGGGAATGCGACTTCGATGCCGTAATTCGCGGTCCCTTCGGCGATCAGCGATTGGGGCGAGAAGAGCGGGTAAACCGTGAACTCGACCCAGCCGCGGTCGCGGACCAGGTTCTTTTCGAGCAGCGCGTTGTAGACGTGGTGGCCCGGGTAGCCCTCGTGGCAGGCGAGGTCGACCGCGCGGTCGATCAGGATCGGCAGCTCGGTGTTCACCTGGATCACGCTGTGGAGGTCGCCCTTGTACCAGTTGTAGGCGCTCCACGGTTTGCCGGTCACGTACTCGACCTCGAAGCTCTCGTTGGCGGGAAGCGAAAGGTGGGCGAGCGTGCGGGCGCGGCACTCGTGGATCGCGGCTTGGAACACGGCGTCCACTTTGTCGGCGGGAATGGTGAACTTCTCGCGGAACGTCTGGATGCGCTCGCCTAAGGGGCCGGTGCCCGGCACCATGCGCTCCAGCTCGGCGAGCACGGGATCGAAATCCTTCTCGGTCTGCTTCGGCGCTACGGCGTCATAAAGCGCGAGCGACTCCTCGTCGAAGCTCCTTTTCTTCCCTTCCAACTGCTCGACGTGGGCGATCAATGAGCCGAGCTGGCGCTCGAGATAGCGATGGCGCAGCTCGATCAGCGGATCGTCCTTCGCGGGGGAGATTCCGGCGAGCCCGGCGCGCAGGCGCTCGGCGCGGATGCGGATCTCCGGCAGCGGCAGCTTCTCGGCTTCGACCTGAGTGCGCACTTCCGGCGGACCGTAGTAGGCGTCGACATAGTTCCCATCGTGGACCCCGACGGCGAGCACGAGACGAACATAGGCGCGGGCGGTGTCGTCCATCGCGGAGGCTCCGGAGCGGCTGGGTGCGGGAGAGGAAGCGTTGCAGGCGGCGAGGAGGGCGACGGGGAGGAAGAGGGAGAGGATCGGTCGCATGGCGGGGCGATTGTAGCCTGGGTGCGCGGGCCTCCGGCCCGCCCTTGGCGTGAAGATGGCGGGCGAGACGCCCGCGTACCCAGGAGGGACCGATCAATATTCCAGGAACGCGTCGTTCGGGTAGCAGTAGAGCCAGCGCTCGCCGCGCTCGGCGGAGGCGATCACGGGGTGCCCGCTATCGTGCGCGTGGTGGCTCGCGTGTTGATTCGGCGAGCTGTCGCAGCAGAGGGTGACGCCGCAGGTCTGGCAGGTCCGCAGATGGACCCAGCGGCCGCCGATCTTCACGCACTCGGCGCACTCGCGCGTTTTTGGGTGAACGATCTTCTTGACGTTGATTGCGTCCAGATGGTCACAGGTTTCGTCCGGCATCTTCATCCTCCTACTCGTGGAGCACCTGGTGTACGAAAGAGACCGCTATCGAACCTTCGCCGACCGCGGAGGCCACGCGTTTGATGCTGCCGGAGCGGACGTCGCCCACCGCGAACACTCCGGGCAGGTTGGTTTCGAGCAGATGGGGCGGCCGGGCGAGCGGCCAGCGGGCGGTGAGCAGATCGTCCGGCGACAGGTTCGTGCCCGTCTTGATGAAGCCCTTCGCATCGCGAGCGACGCAGCCGTCCAGCCACTCGGTGCTGGGGACCGCGCCGGTCATCAGGAAGACGTGGCCAATGTCGTGGGCTTCGACCTCGCCGGTCTCGTGATCCTTCATTTGAACCCGTTCGAGGCGCTGCCCCCCTTCCAGGCCGACGATTTCGGTGCGCGTGCGCAGCTCGATCTTCGGGCTGTCCTCGATCCGGCGGATCAGATAGCGCGACATGCTTTCCGCGAGACCGGCCGAGCGGACCAGCATGTAGACCTTGCGGGCCGTCCGGGCGAGAAACACCGCGGCCTGGCCGGCGGAGTTGCCGCCTCCGACGACGATCACCTCGTCGTCGCCGCAGAGCTTCGCTTCGATGAACGTCGCGCCGTAATAGATGCCGGAGCCTTCGAACCGCGAAAGATTTTCGAGATCCGGCCGGCGGTATTCGGCGCCCGAGGCGATGATCACCGAGCGGGCGAGGACGCGCGTGCCGTCGCCCAGCTCCAGGGCGTAAGGTTTGCGCTCGCAGGAGAGGTGCTTGGCGCTCGTCGCGACCATCAGCTCGGCGCCGAACTTCTGAGATTGGGTGTAGGCGCGCCCCGCCAGCTCCTGCCCGGAAATGCCGGTAGGAAAGCCGAGGTAGTTCTCGATCTTCGAAGAGGAGCCCGCCTGCCCGCCGGGCGCGTTGGTTTCGAGGACCAGGACCTCCAGCCCTTCCGAGGCGCCGTAGACCGCCGCCGCGAGCCCGGCCGGGCCGGCGCCGATCACCACCAGGTCGCGGATCTTGCTCGGATCGATCGATTCGTTGAAACCGAGACAGCCGGCGATTTTCTCGTTGCTTGGATTGCGCAGCACCAGCTCGCCCCGGCAGATCAGGACGGGGATGTCGGCGAACGCGACGTGGAAACGGTCGAGCAGCTGTTGGACGTCGTCCTCGTGGTCGAGGTCGATGAAGGCGTAGGGGTGGCCGTTGCGGGTCAGGAATTCCTGGATGCGCAGGGTCCCCGAGCAGTGCATCGAGCCGATCAGCACGACGTCGCCGAGCCCTTGGGCGAGCAGCTCGACGCGGCGCAGGATGAAGGCTCGAAGAAAGATCTCGCCCAGCTCGGAGTCGTTCTGCACGAGGGTCAGCAGCTCGTCGTGGTCCAGCTCGATCACCGAGCCCGGCTCGCCGAAGCGTGCGCGGATCAGCGACGGGCGGCCCGAGAGCATGTTGATTTCTCCCGTGAACTGACCCGGTTCGTGGACTACGACCAGGGTCTCCGCCGCGCCGAACAGGCGGACGATCTCGACCGTGCCGGAGGTGATGACGAAGAAGGGCACCTTCCGATCGCCGGGCTCGACCAGCACCTCGCCTCGCTTGCCCTGGCGCGTCTTGCCATGGGCGGCGACGCGCGCGATCTGCTCGGCGGAGAGGGCCGGAAAAATATGCTCGGGGCGCGAGGAGGAGACGAGGGGGGCGGACTCGGGCATGGCGGGCAAAATACCATGGCGGTCAAGGGCGGCCACGGGGGGGCCGCCCCTATGAATTGGCGCGGGATCCGCGCGGCTACATCTTGGAGGCGACGGCCTCGATCGAGTCGACTTTGATCGCCTTGCCTTCGAGCGTGCCGGTGACCGTCACTTCGTGGCCGACGTGGGTGAGGGCAAGGTCGGTCTTGTCGATGTCGTAGAGCTTCTGATCGGCGTTGTTGTAGAAGACCACCTTGCCGTCTTTCTCGTGAGCGCACTTCTCGGCACAAGCCTTCGTGTGCTTGGCGTTGGCGCCCTTGGCGGCGCAATGGCTGTCGGTGATCCAGCCGGTCCACGACTCGGCGGCGAAGGACGGGGCGGCGAGGACTAGGGCGAGGGCGAAGGCGAGCGAGAGTGACGTGAGCTTACGCATGACGGTTTTTCTCCCTTGTGGGTTCGGGCCAAGCCCGCGACGCGGGGTTCGGCAGGAACAGGGTTGCAGCAGTATGCGTGCCAGCGGCCGGGCTCTCTTGCTCGTCGTCGCAGGAATGCCGAATTGACCGGGAAGCGAGGGAGCGACGGCACGGTTATGATGCCGGGAGCGTCGCTCTGTCGCGAGGCGAGGGGTAGCCTGTTCCGAGGCGAGGAGGAGCAACGATGCAGATCGGCATGATCGGCTTGGGGCGGATGGGGGCCAATATGACCCGTCGCCTCTTGCGTGGCGGGCATTCCGTGGTGGTCTACGACTTGAACCCTGCAGCGGTTGCCGGGCTCGTGGCGGAGGGAGCCGTCGGCTCCGCTTCGCTCGACGAGTTGGTGGCCCAGCTCGAAGCGCCGCGCGCGGTCTGGCTGATGGTCCCTTCCGGCGAGCCGACCGAGAAGATGGTCGAGGCGCTGGCCGGGAAACTTTCGGCCGGCGACGCGATCGTCGACGGCGGGAACTCCTTTTTCAAAGACGACGTACGCCGCTCGCGCGCGCTCGACGCCAAAGGAGTGCGCTACCTCGACGCGGGCACCAGCGGCGGCGTCTGGGGTCTGGAGCGCGGCTATTGCCTGATGATCGGCGGCGACCGCACCTCCTACGAACGGCTCGAGCCGATCTTTCGCACGCTGGCCCCCGGGCGCGGCGAGATCGAGCCGTCCGCGGGGCGGGCAGGGCGAAAGAGCACGGCGGAAGAGGGCTACCTCTATTGCGGCGGCGCCGGGGCCGGCCATTTCGTCAAGATGATCCATAACGGCATCGAGTACGGACTGATGCAGGCCTACGCCGAAGGGTTTGACATCTTGAAGAGCGCGGCGCTCGAACGGGTGCCCGCCGATCAGCGCTACGAATTCGATCTCGCCGACGTCGCCGAGCTCTGGCGCCGCGGCAGCGTCGTCACCTCCTGGCTGCTCGACCTGTCGGCGATCGCGTTCGCCGAAAGTCCCGAGCTGTCCGAATACGCCGGCACGGTCGAAGACTCCGGCGAAGGGCGCTGGACGGTCACCACCGCGATCGAGCAGGCCGTCCCCGTCGACGTGCTCTCCGCCGCGCTCTACGCCCGTTTCCGCTCGCGCCAGGAGCATACGTTCGCCGAGAAGGTGCTGTCGGCGATGCGCAAGAAATTCGGCGGCCACGTAGAGCGCACCGAAAAGCCGGCCGCTCCGGCGCAGCCGGGAAAGTGACGAGGAACGATACGTGACCAAGAAGACTTCGGCCCCGGCCTCGAAACTTTCCGCGCCCGACCCGGAAAACGAAGCGCTGCTCCAATCTCCGGTCGAGGCGGTCGCCTCGCCCTGCGGCATGGTGATCTTCGGCGCGCTCGGCGATTTGACCAAGCGCAAGCTGATCCCCGCGCTCTACAACTTGGCGAGCAGCAACCTCCTGGCGCCGGAATTCACGGTCGTGGGCATCGGCCGCGACCCGCTCTCCGACGAGGCGTTCCGCGATCGGCTGCGCGCCGACCTCACCGAGTTCGCGACCGTGCCGATCGAACCGGCGACCGCCGACTGGCTGTTCGAGCGGCTTTACTACGTCGCGGGCGATTTCACCGATCCCGACCTCTACGTGCGGCTCGGCAAACGGCTGACGGAAGTCGACGCCGAACACGGCAACCACGGCGACTACCTGTTCTATCTCGCGATTCCCCCGAGCTTCTTCGACGACGTGGTGGGCAACCTTGGTACGGCGGGGCTGCTCAAGGAAGGGGAGGGGCATTGGCGCCGGCTGGTGGTCGAGAAGCCGTTCGGCCGCGACGTCGAGTCGGCGCGCGCGCTCAACAGACAAGTCGGCGAGCAGGTGCGCGAGGATCAGATCTACCGGATCGATCACTACCTGGGCAAAGAGACGGTGCAAAACATCATGGCGTTCCGCTTCGCCAACGGCATCTTCGAGCCGATCTGGAACCGCCGCTACATCGACCACGTGCAGATCACCGTGGCGGAAAACGTCGGCGTTGAAGCGCGCGGCACCTACTACGAGGAGGCCGGCGCGCTGCGCGACATGGTGGCGAACCACATGTTTCAGATCCTCGCGCTGATCGCCATGGAGCCGCCGATCTCGTTCGCGGGCAACGCCGTGCGCGACGAGCGGGTGAAGGTGCTGCAGGCGATCCATCCGCTCACGCCGGAGGCCGTGCTCACCGACGCGGTGCGCGGCCAGTATCGCGAAGGGGTACTGCAAGGCGAGAAGGTGCCGGCCTACCGCGCGGAGGCGAAGGTCTCGCCGGCATCGAACACCGAGACGTTCGTGGCTCTCAAGCTCACGCTCGACAATTGGCGCTTCGCCGACGTGCCGTTTTACCTGCGTACCGGAAAAAGGCTGCCCAAGCGGGTGACCGAGGTGGCGATCCAATTCAAGCGCGCGCCGTTCATCCTGTTCCGCGAGACGCCGGTCGAGCAGCTGAACCCGAACCTGCTCGTGCTGCACATCCAACCCGACGAAGGGATCTCGCTCCGCTTCGAAGGGAAAGTCCCCGGGCCGTCGCTCAAGCTCGGCACCGTGCGCATGGCGTTCAACTACGCCGATTATTTCGGCGCCCGGCCGACGACCGGTTACGAGACGCTGCTCTACGACGCGATGACCGGCGACTCGACGCTCTTCCTGCGCAGCGACATGGTCGAAGCGGGTTGGCAGGCGGTGCAGCCGATCCTCGACGTCTGGGGCGCTCTTTCGCCGCGCAGCTTTCCGAACTACGACTCCGGGTCGTGGGGACCGAAAGACGCGAACGATCTGATCGAACGCGACGGCCGGAAGTGGCGCACGTAAGAGGCGCGAACGAAATGTAGGGGCGGCCCCCCGTGGCCGCCCAGATGTTTTGAATCGGGGGGATCATGGAAGAGCTGACCCGGGTGGGCGAGCACGGTGCCACGCGCGTGATGATCGCCAGCGATCGGGAGGAGTTGGCGCAAGCCGCCGCCGAGCAGCTCGCGCGCTCCGCGGCGCGCGCGTTCGCGGCTCGCGGGCGCTTCACCCTCGCGCTCGCCGGAGGCTCGACGCCGCGCGATCTGTACCACCGGTTGGCGGAAGAGCCGCTGTTGAGCGCGATGCCCTGGAGCGGCGTCCATCTGTTCTGGGGCGACGAGCGGAACGTGCCGCCGGATCACGAAGAGAGCAACTACCGGATGGTGCGCGAGGCGCTGCTCGATGCGCCCGACGGAAAACAACGGCCGCCGATCCCGGCCGAAAACATCCACCGCATCGCGACCGAGCTGCCCGATCCGACCGAGGCCGCCGCGCGCTACGAGGCGGATCTACGGGCGTTTTTCGGACTTACAGGTGCCGAGACGCCGCGCTTCGATCTGGTCCTGCTGGGCTTGGGAACCGACGGCCATACCGCGTCGCTCTTCCCCGGCACGGGCGCCGTGGCGATCTCCGATCGGCTCTGTTTTTCACTTTGGGTCGAGCGCCTCGCCACCCATCGCATCACGCTGTCGCTGCCGGTATTTCTCGCGGCGCGCAGCGTCGCGTTTCTCGCCGCGGGGAAAGACAAAGCCGAGAAGGTGGCGGCGATTCTCGGCGAAGACGCGCCGCATCTTCCGGCCGACGAGCTGCCCGCGGCGGCCGTCCGGCCGACGATGGGCGAGCTTACCTGGTGGCTCGATCGCGACGCGGCGAGCCGGCTCGCGCGCTGAAATCTCAGTAGGACAAAAGGGAAGTGCTGGAGGGAGTGGCGGGAGTGTAAGGAGGGGGGCTTCCGAAGTTCGAAGGGGAGTGCCGGCAGCGATGCTCCGCGTTTGGGGAGCCGGCAGCTCCGGGAGGTTTTCCGTACGCGATCTTGCTGCGCCGGGCCTCCGGAATCCCTCGATGATGCGCTTACTTCTTCGCGGCCGGAGCTTTGACGACGGTCTTCTTCGGAGCCGCAGCCTTCTTCGCAGCCGGCTTCTTTGCAGCAGCCGCCTTCTTGGCCGGAGCCGCCTTCTTCGCAGGAGCCGCAGCCTTCTTGGCCGGAGCCGCCTTCTTCGCGGGAGCAGCCTTCTTAGCCGGAGCAGCCTTCTTCGCAGCGGCCTTCTTCGGAGCAGCCTTCTTCGGAGCAGCTTTCTTTGCAGCCTTCTTCGCGGTCGCCATCGATACTCTCCTTTCAGGTGTGGTTGCCCGAGTGCGGGCGGGAGGTCATGCAAAAAAGGTACGCCACAACATCTTGCGTGTCAAGAGGTTTGTACCTCAATCCTTAGTGACCCGGTGTAGCCCAAAGCGGGCTGAAGACTCCGGAAATTTCGTTCGTGCATGGGCGGCCCTAAGGCGCAAAAACGCCCATTTTTCCTCGGGTTTTAGCGACTGCCGCGGTCCGCGGATCGCGCTCCGGAAGGCGGCGAGAAGGGCGTGCAGAGGCATCGCCGCGGACTTCGCGCCGCAGAAATTTTTTCGCCGAAGTGGGGAATGGAGCGCGCGAAGCGCGTTTCTAGTAGGCGTTGTGGTGCTTGAAGCCGTGCCGCAGGGTCATCCAAAGGATCTTCATGTCGAGCGCGAGCGACCAATTTTCGATGTAGTAGAGGTCGTATTGGATGCGCTTTTTGATCGAGGTGTTGCCGCGCCAGCCGTGGACTTGAGCCCAGCCGGTGATGCCGGCCTTGACCCGATGGCGGAGCATGTACTGCGGGATTTTGTGTTTGAACTCGCGGACGAAGGTCGGCCGTTCGGGTCGCGGTCCAATGATCGACATGTCGCCCACCAGCACGTTCCAGATCTGCGGCAGCTCGTCGATCGACCAATGGCGGATGAAGCTGCCGACGCGCGTGCGGCGCGGATCGTCCTTGATCGCCCACACCGGACCGGTCGAGGCTTCGGCATCCGCGCGCATCGAGCGAAACTTGAGGATCATGAACGACTTTCCGTCGAGCCCCATGCGCTCCTGGCGATAGAAGATCGGGCCGCGATCTTCGAGCCAGATCGCGAGCGCCACGAGCGGCAGGAACGGCAGCAGCACGGCGAGCACGGTGCAGGCCATCGCCACGTCCATCGCCCGCTTGACCAGGCTGTTCCAACCCTGGAGCGGCACCTGCGACAGGTTGATGACGGGAGTGCCGTCGACGTCTTCGAGCGAGGCGTTGAGCGTCGCGTATTGGAGGATGTCGGGCACGAGCTTGATGTCGACGATCTCGTTGCCCATCCGCTGCAGGATCTGGAGCGTCTTGCGATACGCCTCGATCGGCAGCGCCACGTAGACGTGATCGATCGAGCGATCCGCGATGATCTCTTCGGCCTGGCGCAGCGTGCCGAGCACGGGAACGCCGTCGATCTCGGTGCCGGCTTTGCCCGGATCGTCGTCGAGGAAGCCGGCGATCTCGAAGCCGAGGTCACGATGGGCGACGAGCTTCTGAGTGATCTCGCGGCCGAGCACGCCGGCGCCGATCACCAGGATGCGCTGCAGGTTGTGGCCCGAAAGTCGGATGCGGCGCAGCACCTGGCGCACGCCCATCCGGACGCCTGAAACCAGGGCCAGATCGAGCAGGGCGAACAGCCCGAGGAACGCGCGACTGTAGGTAAAGTACTCGCGGCTGCCGGGCGCCGCGGGCGGCCGGTACCAGGCGATCACCACGGAGAGAAGTACGGTCGCGAGAAACACCGCGACCACCAAGGTGAGCACTTCGTCGACCCGGCTGCGCCCGCGGCGGCTCTGGTAGAGGCCGTGGAAATAGAACACCACCGGCCAGAGCACCAGGACGAACGGCAGCAGCTGAAGGTAGGGAGAGAAATCCGGCACGCTCTTGGTGACCGGGATGACTTCCACCTCGAAGCGGAGCACCCAGGCGGCAAAGAACGCGACGACGGTGGCCACCAGGTCGGCGGCCAGGTAGAGACCCGCAAGCATGCGATGGCGTTGGCGGATCACAGGGCGGTTTCTCTCGGGAGAGCCTCGATCGGAAGACAGAGGGTGCGCAAACGTTCGGCGAATCGACGACTCGAAAAGCGCTCTGCTCGCTGCCGGATCTCCAACGGATTGAATCGAAACTGACGCGCTTTGTCAATCGCCTCGCTCATTCGCCCGACCTGCTCGAGCGTATCCCCGTTCGGCTCGTAGAGCAGGCCGTCGGAAACGTTCTCCACGATGTCGAGAATTCCGCCGCGCCCCGCGGCGACGACGGGCGTGCCGCAAGCGAGAGCCTCGACGGCGGCGATGCCGAAATCTTCGATGCCCGGTTGCACGAACAAGGTCGCTCCTCGATAGAGATCGCGCAGCGCTTCACCGGCCACCCGGCCGAGAAAGTCTACCCTCCCACCCGAAGTCGCAGCCAGGCGGTTCAGGGGCTCGCGTTCGGGACCTTCTCCGACGATCCGGAGCGGCAACCCCGAACGGGCGCAGGCGGCGATCGCTATATCTAGCCTCTTATACGGAGCGAGCGCCGAAACCGCCAGGGCGTAGGGCTGGGCGGTCTCGGGACCCGGGCCGGGGGTGAAGAAATCGAGGTCGACCGGCGGCGCGAGCACGTTCGCCCGGCGGCCGTAGTAGCGGCGAATTCGCTCGGCCACGAAGGAGGAGTTGGCGACGAACGAATCGACCCGCGGCGCCGAAGCGGCGTCCCAGGTGCGCAGGCGAGAGAGAGCGGCTCCGCGCAGGTGGGCGGCGAGCCCCGTGCGCCGCGGAAAATAGGCGTGCTCCTGGTCCCAGGCGTAGCGCATCGGCGTGTGGCAATAGCAGACGTGAACGGCGCCCGGCGGCGGAATCACGCCCTTGGCGACGCAGTGGCTCGAAGAGACGATCAGATCGAATCCCGAGAGATCGAAGTCCTCGATCGCGGCGGGAAACAGCGGTAGGTAGTGGCGATAGAAACGCCGGATGCCGGGCGCGCGGTTCAAGAAGCTCGGAACGATCGGGTGGCTCTCGATCGCGGCCGAGACGCTGCCGGGAAAATGGAACAGCGTGTAGATCGGCGCGCCGGGAAACAGGGCGCAGATCGCCTCCAGTACCTTCTCGCCGCCGCGCATGCCGGTCAGCCAATCGTGGACCAGGGCAACCCTCGGAGGGTGCGGCGGGCTCGCGCCGGGCTCAAGACTTCGTCCGGTCACTGCGCCGGCTCCGGATTCGCCGCGCCCGGCAGTGCCGCGGCGCCCGGCCGGGGCGCGCCTTCGATCGCCTGCAGGTAGACGGCGAGCGTCTGCTCTGCCGCCCGCTCCCAGCGGAACGCCTCGGCGCGCGCCCGGCCTCGTTCGATCAGGCGGACGCGGTGGTCCGGATCGGTCATGCAGCGCGCGATCGCCTGGGCGATCGCATCGAGATCGAGGGGATCGACCAGATGACCGTAACCGTTCGCCACCTCGCGCAGAGCCGAGGTGTTCGAGGTGATCACCGGAACGCCGGAAGCCATCGCCTCGACCACCGGCAGGCCGAACCCCTCGTACAGAGTGGGGTACAAGAACACCGCGGCGCCCTGGTAGAGCGCGGCGAGATCTTCGAAATCGACGTGGCCGAGCAGCTTCACCTGGTCGCCGAGCCCCAACTGCTCGGCGCGCTGGCGGATGCGCGACTCGCCCGGCGTCCGGTCGCCGACGCAGACGAGCGGAGCGTCGAAGCTCGCCAGGCGGCGCGCCCGGGCGTAGGCCTTCACCACGTTGTCGAGGTTTTTGTGCGGTTTCGGGTTGCCGACGAACAGCAGGTAGGGGCGCTCGATGCCGAGGCGAGCCAGCCGCCGGCCGATCTCCTCGGGCGCCAGGCGCTGCCGGAAACGTTCCTCGACACCGTTGTAGATCACCTCGATCTTGGCGCCGTCGACGTCGAAATAGTCGATCAGATCCTGCTTGGTGTTCTCCGACACCGCGATGATCCGGTCGCCCCGTTCCAGGCTCCGGCGAATCATCCGGGTGGCGTAGACGAACGCCAGCCCGTTGGGCAGGAACTCCGGATAAAGCACATGGATGATGTCGTGGATCGTCACCACCACCTTGGACGGCACGTAGGCGGGCAGGACGTAATGGGTGGCGTGGTAGAGATCGGGGCGGAGCCGGAACAGCCGCCACGACAGGGTCGCCATCTCGCGAATCGAATAGACCCCGGCGCTCTCGGCGACCGGCGTGAAGTTCTCCGGCAGGGTGGCGAGCAGCTCGCGATCCTCGTCCTGCGCGAGCAGCAGGTAGCGGTTCTCCCGGTCGATCGCCGCCAAGCCCTGAATCAGGTTTCGGACGTAGGTGCCGATGCCGAAATCGCGGATCTTTCGGGCGTCTAGGGCGATTGTATAGGGCACGCGGCAGGGGCTCCGGGGCAGACCAACAGGATCAAGAGTTTACCGCTTCGGCGAAGATCGCATCCAGCCGGTCCGCCGCGCGGCCCCAGGTGAAGCGGCCGGCCTGTTCGGGTCCGCGGAGGCCAAGCTCTCTCGCCCGCCCCGGATCGGCGAGCAGGCGGCCAAGCGCCTCGGCCAGAGCCGCGGGCTCGCCGACGTCGACTTGGAGGCCGGCTTGGCCCACCACCTCGGGCAGGCTCGACCGATTCGACACGATGGTGGGCACGCCGCAGGCGAGCGCCTCGGCCGCCGGTAGGCCGAAGCCCTCGTACAGCGAGGGGTAGACGAACAGGGAAGCGGCCTGGAAAAGCCGCACCAGTCGCGCGCGCGGCACGGGCCCGAGGTGGATCAGTCCCTTGGGTTTGAGCGCCTCGATTCGTTCGAGCAGCCGCGGACCGCCCCAACCGTACGGGCCGACCAGGACGAGCGGCGGAGTGGAGCCTCCGGCAAGGCCGACGAGACCGCCCCTCTCGACCAGGAAATCCCAGGCGTCGAGAATCGCGCCGACGTTTTTTCGTGGCTCTAAGGTTCCCGCATAGAGCAGGTAGCCGTCCGGCGCGCCGATCTCGGCGCGGGTCGCGGCGATCTCGTCGGGCAAGCCGGGGCGAAACTCGGCATCGACCCCGGGGTAGATCACCTCCACCCGGTCGGCGCAGTCGGGAAAATGAAATCGCAGATCGGCCGCGGTCGCCTTCGAATCGGCGACGATCCGCCGCGCGCGATCGAGCGAAGCGTGAAGGAAGGGATAGACGCTCCAGCGGACTTTGACCCGGTGGTGGTCGGGAAAGAGCAACGTCGTGAGGTCGTGGACCGTCAAGACCGCCGGCACCGGACAGCGGAGCGGCAAGGTCATGTGCGGCGACCAGAGCAGATCGACGTCCCCCGCGGCGAGCCGCTTCGGCAGCCGCAGCTGCTGCCAGATCACGCCGAGAGGAGCGGGCTGAATCTCGGTGGGAATCCCCGCGGCGGCGAATTCCTCGGCACCCTCGACCGGACCGTGCGCGAGACCGAGATAGCGGCGATTGCCGCGCTTGGCCAGCTCCAACAGCAGCGAACGCGTGTAGACGCCGATGCCGGTCACCGTGCGCACCAACGGGCGGAGATCGACGGCAATCGTTCCAGTCGTGGGAAGATTCGAGGGGGAGGCGGCGGACATGCCGGCCGATGGTATCAGGGGCTTTTGGGGGCGGGCTTGAACAGGGCGCGGAACGCCTTGAGCGCCGCCGGGTGGTAGATCGTGCCGTGCCCCTCGGCCGGCATCGACTCGTAACTCCAATGCACTCCCGCGGGAGCGTTTGCTTTAAGCGCCTCGACCAGTTGCTCCGTCGGCTTGACGATTCCTTTCTCGTCGCTGGTCGCGAGAAACAGCGTGCTCTGCCCATTGCGTTCCTTCAACCGCCCTGGCGCGGAATTCACCAGCGCCTGGCGATTCCACCAAAGGCTCGGATCGAGCGCGATATAGGTGTCGAACATTTTGGGCGCCAAGAAGAACGTCTCGACGATGAACAGTCCGGCGAGCGACTCGCCGACGATCGCGGTCTCCTCGGTCGTGCGATAGCGCGTCCGCACCTCCGGCATCAGCTCCTTGGCCAGAAACTCGCGAAACGCGGCGGAGCCGCCGACGCGCGGCGCGATCTTCCGGTCTTCCGGATCGTCGGTGGGTCCCGTCATGTCGCGGCGGCGCTCGGTGTTCTCGATTCCGACCAGCACGAACGGACGCATCGTGCCGTTGCCGACGGAAACCTGCACCAGCCCCGCGACGTGCAGAAAGTCCTCGCCCATGCCGCCGTCCGGCATGTAGAGCACGGGAAAGCGCGTGTCCTTGCCGGTCTCATAACCGGCCGGTAGGTAGACGTTGATCCGCCGCGTCTCGTGGAGAATCTTCGATGGGATCGTGAATGTCTCGCCGATCGAGAGCGGGGCGGCCGGAGATCCGGAAGCCTGGGCGGCGAGGGATTTCGAGCCGAGCGTGCCGAAGATCGCGAGGACAAGAACGGCGGCGAGCTTTTTCATCGGGGCTTGATCGTAGCAGCGCGAACCGCGCCTCGCGACTCGGGGAGGAGCGCGAACACGATCGTTCGATCGTCCTGGTAAACCCTTCGCACCGCGGCCGAGCGGTTCCAGCGTTTCGCCTCCCGCCGTTGCCAGCGGCCCTCCAGGCGATCCAAATGCACGACCACGTGCGTCACCCCCCAATTCTGCAACAGGGCGAGCCGCGCGGCGTCCGGCACCGGCCAGCAGCAGTCGGCGCGGAAGGCCTGGTTCTCGGGGGGGACGAAGCCGCTGTAGCCATTGACCAGCGGCTTGTGGTGGAACGTGCCGAAATAGAGGTAAGGAAGATCGTCGAGCGGCGCGTGGATCGGCAGCTCCAACACCGCGGCAACCTTGGGATCGCCCGCCAGGAATCGATAGACCGGCGGAAGCTCCGGCTCCGGCGGCAGCGGGCACCAATTCAGGGGGTGCGGGCAGAGCTCGAACGCGAGCAGACCGAGCGTGGCCGCGGCGATCGCGATGCGCGTCGGCCTGCCGAGCTTGCGCTTGTGGCTGGTGCGGAGCCAAGCGAGCGCGAGATCGAACCCCTGAGCGGCGAGCGCCGCAACCGGCAACGCCGCGAGCACCAGGAAGCGGCTCTCCACCCGCATGCCGGAAAATCCGGGAAGGATCGCCATCAACGGCACATAGGCGAGCGGCAGGGCGAACACCGCGCAAGCGACGCCGGAGTAGACGAGCCCGCGGTCCCAGGCGGACTCGGCAAAGAGAGGCGCTCGCCGCCGTCCCTCCCATCGCCGGCGCAGCAAGGCGTAGGTCCCCAGCGCCAGGATCACGATGGCGAACGCGGTCAGGTAGGGAAGGGTCGAAACCGCAAAGCCGCTCGCCTTCACCTGCGGCGCGTCGAGCCAGGTGCGCAAGTCGGAGATGGCGTAGGCCACCGCGGCGAGCGCGAGCAGCGCGCCGAGCGCCAATCGGCGACTCGCGGATTGCGGCGCCACCAGACCCTTTTCTTCCGCCCGCTTGCGTCGCCGAACCTCCGCGCCGATCGCGAAGAGCGCGAGCGCCGAAGGGAGGAAGCCGGGGAAGAACGCGTTTTCGGGCCGCCGCCACAAGGGAGAAAACGCGCCGGAGTAGAGGTTGCGCACGGCGGGGGTGAGCCAACTGACGAGGCTCGCGCCGTAGAGGCGGGCATCCGCTCCGCGCCGTTCGATCGCTTGGCGTACGAGAACGTACGGGGCGAAAACCATTCCGGCGACCGCCAAGGCGAAGCCCGCGGTGAGACCCAAGATCCGGGCGCGCGCACCGTTCCATTCGATTCGTCCGGGACCCGCCAGCCGGTTGAGGAAGAGCACCGCGAGCGGCACGTGGATCATGTAGGCGAGGTACGCGCCGCCGGTTACATGGAGGGTGTAGAAGAGCAGAAACCATCCTGCCCGCCTGCCGGTGCCTTCGACCAACAGTCGATCGAAGTGCCAGAGGACGAGCGGAATCCAGGGGGTGAGCAGAATCTGCAGATGGCTCGCTTGATCCCAACGGAACGGGGCGAAGGCGAACGCCATGCCGCCGAGAAACGCCGCGACCTCGGAGCGACCCGCGCGACGAAGCACCCAATAGGTAGCAAATCCGCTGAGCACGAACGAACCGAGAAACAGCAGGTTGTAGGCGGCGATCGCGCCCACGCCGAACCGGCCGAGGAGGGTCGCAAACGCCGCGGGACCGAGCAGGTGGTCGGAAAGCGTAGTGACGTCGCGAGCCGGAAAATAGAACGGCGCGTTCCAAAAGGTGCTCCAGAATCCGGCGAGCCCGCCCGAAAGCTTGTGGACCCCCCATTTCAGGATCACCAGGTTGAACAGCGGATCGCCGAGATCCGGGGCGATGTGGGTGCCGAATACGCGCCAGATCGGGCGCAGGTAGAGGAGAGAGAGGCCGACGAAAAGCAACGCGGCCAAGGCATGCCGCAACCGTTCGCCCCAACCGCCATCGAGCGAACGGTCGCCCGATTCAGGCGCAGTGAACTCCTCCGATCGACCGGTGGTCATCGCGGTGTGTTTTACGAAGCGATGAATCCCGCTGTCTAGGAGGCGAGGGGTGAGTGGCGGACGCGACGGGATGAATCTACCTGGCTGTAAGGGGTGAGCGTGGCGGAGCGGAGAGCCGGAGGACCGGAGGGCCTGCAAGCGCGGGCTCCTCCGGCCGCCTGGGTTTTCGAGCCTTACTTCGTGGTGACGACGATCTTGTTGACGACTGAGACCACGCCTTCGGTGTGCTTTGCCAATTTTTCCGCTTCGCTCTTTTCGTAGGCAGACTTGGCAGTCCCGGAAAGGGTGACCGTGCCGTTCACGGTGTCGACCTCGATCGCCACACCCTTCACTTCCGGATCGGCGATCAGCATCGACTTGACCTTGGCGGTGATGCTCGCGTCGTCGATCTTCTCCTTGGCTTTGTCGCCCGCCTCGGCGGCCTTCTCGCCAGCCGTTTCGGCCGCGTTGGCGATGTCCTTCCCGGCTTCCTTGGCGGTCGCCGAGGCCTCCTGGCCGGCCTCCTTAACGGCTTCGCCGGCCTGCTCGGCCGCTTCTTTCGTCCCTTCCACCGCCGCGTTGCCCGCGGTGGCCGCGGCTTCGCCCGTCTCTTCTCCGGCGGTCTTGATCGCCTCGCCGGCCTGGGCGTTCTGTTCCTTCACTTCGGGGTTGTTGCAGGCGCTCGCGCCGAGAACGCACAGCACGGCGAAAGCGGGCAGCAAAAGGGCTTTGATCTTCATGAGAATGATCTCCGAGTTCGTGATTTGGGTAAATCGAGGGTCGCCGACAGCATCCAACGGCCCCGAGAGGGGCGTTGTGCAAGAAACAGACCGCGGAGGGAGTGGAAGTGCCGAACGAGCCGCGGCGACGGAAAGGGAAGCGGTTATGAACCGGTATAGTCGCGCCCCATGCTCGACGTCCACGACCTTCCCGCGCTGAACGCGGGACTCAACTCCCTCTCGACCGTTCTCTTGATCACCGGCTGGTTCCTGATCCGGAATCGAAAGATCGCGGCCCATCGCGCGGTCATGATCACCGCGCTGGTCACGTCGTCGCTGTTTCTGACCTCGTACCTGATCTACCACGCGCAAGTCGGCTCGGTGCCATTCCAGGGCCAGGGGCCGATTCGGAAGGTCTATTTCGCGATCCTGATCACCCACACGATCTTCGCGGCGACCGTGCCGTTCCTCGCCGGGATCACCGTCTGGCGGGCCTACAAGAAGCGCTTCGATCGCCACCGGGCCATCGCGCGCTGGACCTTGCCGATCTGGCTCTACGTCTCGGCGACCGGCGTGATCGTCTACCTGATGCTCTATCAGATGAAGGTCTGAGCCAGGACCCCCGCCGATGCGCGTTTCGGTTGGCCACTTCGAGATCCTCGCCCGCGATCCCGAGCGCCTCGCCCGTTTCTTCCGCGAGGCGCTCGGCTGGACCGCGGAGCCGGTGCCCTGGGACGGTCCGGCTTACCTGAAGCTTCGTCCCGCGGCAGGAACTCCACCGCCGGCCCGCCCGGTCGGCGGTGGAATACTCGGCGACGCGGCCGATCAGGCGCCGCTTTTGGTCTTCCACCTCGAAGAAGGAACTCTGGAAGAGGCCCTGGCGCGAATCGAAGCGGCGGGGGGCTCGGTCGACGCACCGCCGGAGGAGGTTGGCGCCATGGGGCGCTTCGCGCGGTTCCGCGATCCGGATGGGCGGAGCTATGGGCTTTGGGAGGGGGGCGGGCGATCCTGACAGATTTAGAATTGGATTTTAGATCTGTCAACCCCTTTACGATCAATGGTTTGCCGGGTGTTTTTGGATACCAGTTGCCTGGTCTGGAGATCGTCCATAGACTTCTCGGGTGCGATTCGAATGGGACGAGGAGAAGCGGCTGGCCAATCTTCGAAAGCACGGCCTCGACTTTCGTGACGCGAGGGAGGTCTTTCTTGCTCCGATGCTCATCGCGGCCGATGACCGAGGGGAGTACGGAGAGGACCGTTCGATCGGCTTCGGATTCCTACGCAACATAATAGTCGCCATCGTTTACACTGAACCGGTACCCGGCACCACGCGGGTCATATCACTTCGTAAGGCACTCGGTCATGAGCGACAGCGATTCGAAGTTTTCCTCCGAAACCGATTGGGCTAGGGTCTCGGCGATGACCGATTCCGAGATCGATACCTCGGACATCCCTCCTCTGGGCGACGAGTTTTTCCAGCGGGCTCGGCTGCGCCGCCCTTCGCCGGAGTCACTGGTCGAAGTCACGCTCCACCTCGATCCCGAGGTGCTCCGGTGGTTTCAGAAGGAGGAATCGGAGTTCGAGCGTGAGATCAACGCCGCACTCCGAATCTACGCGGAAGCGCACTCCCAGTACCGATCGCCACGCCGCAAGACCGCCTGAGTCCGCTCACGCGACCCCTCTCGCCCACTCCCGGATCTGGTCGATCGTAGCCGTCGCCCCGCCGCAGACGACGACCAGCACCGTGCCGAACGGTTCCAGCTCGGGCGCCTTTTCGTAGATCGGGGCGAGGCTTGCGCCGCAGGAGGGCTCGACGAGAATTCGCTGGTCGGCGAGAAACCGCTCGCAGGCGGAGAGGGCGCTCCGGTCGGAAACCAGGAGGCTTTGGATCGGGCGCTCCTTCCACCACTGGACGGCTCTTTCGCAGACACGCCGGGCGCCGAGAGAGCTCGCGATGCTGGTGATGGCTTCCAGCTCGACCGGATGTCCGGCTTTCGTGGCTTCGTGGAAGGACGCGGCGCCTTCGGTTTCGACGGCGAGGATCGGCACATCGCTCCAGCCGTTTCGCCGAAGCCCTTCGGCGACGCCGCACAGCAGGCCGCCGCCACCGACCGAGAGCAGGACGACGTCGGGCTTCAAGCCGGAACGAAAGACTTCGTCGATCAGCGTGGCGTGACCTTCCCAGACGAGCGGATCGTCGAACGGGTGAAGAAAGGCATCGGACGCGCCGACCTGCGAGATCGCCAGCTCGTTCGCTTCTTGCCAGGAAGCCCCGTGGACGATGACTTCGGCGCCCTCTTGGGTCAGGAGTTCTTTGGCCCGTTCCGTGGCGGTTACCGGTACGAATACCGTCACCGGCACGGATAGCGCGCGGCCGGCATAGGCGACCGCCAATCCGGCGTTGCCGCTCGAAGAGCAGACGAACCGCCGAGCACCTCGAGCGTGATAGGTCTCGCAGGCGAGGCCGATGCCGCGAAGCTTGAAGGACCCCGAGGGTTGGAGAGATTCCAGCTTCAGCCAGACCGGGAGCCCGGACGACAAGCTCAACGGGCGGGATTCGAGGAGTGGAGTTTCGACGTGGAGTGCCATGGATTGCCTACGCGCTCCTTCCCGCGAGGCCAGCTCCTCCCGCCCGTGCCAACTCCTCCGCGGCGAGCGAGCATCCCCGCAATTCCGCTCCCGCGGCGCGGCCGAGCAGGCGGAAGCCTCCGGCCTCGGCCATCCCGAGATCCTGGGTCAGCAGATGGACGGCCGAGCCGAGGTTCGCCAGATCGAAGATCGCGATCAGGCCGAGGGTGCCTTCCGGGGCTTCGGCCAGGGTTTCGGGGTCGAGAATGCGAACCCGGACCCAAGGGGGTGCGACGAAGAGGTCGGGGTCGCCGTCGGCGAGCGCTTCGGTGTAGCACTGGCTGGTCAGCTCGGTCATGCCGTATTCGCGGACGATCCGTTGGCGCGGGATGCCGAGGCGGGTTTCGATCCGCTCGATCAACTGGTCGCGACCAATCTCGGTTTCCCGCCCTTTGAATCCGCCGGTCTCGAACAGGACGCTGCCGGCGGGGAGGCGGAAGCGCAGATCCTGGCGTTCGAGCGCGCCGAGCCATTGGTCGAGGGCGAGGGCGGTTGAAAGGACGACCACCGGTTGTCCGGCGCGTTGGCGGGCTCCCGCCCAGGAGCGGGCGGGCGCGGCCTCCACCCCGCGCGGGCCGACCACGTTGGCGCTTTCCGGCGCGCCGAACCGGGCAAGGACGTGCTCGACCATGAACGACAGGCTCGAATCGGGCAGCAGCTCGCGCGACGGGACGAGCGACAGCATCGGCGGCCGGCCGAGGCCGATCAGGCAGTATCGCGGGAAGGCGAGGTCGATCGTCCGGCGGTAGAGGTCGGGGAACGGATGGTGGTGGACGCTGCGCTCTTCCGGTCCTTGGGTGGTGCCGCTCGAACGGAAAATCTCGACCGCGGGCTCCGCCGCGAGCGTCAGGCTCTTATAGGCGGTCGAAGGGACCAGAGGCACGTCGCGCCAGGAGGCGATGCGGTCGGGCTCGAGGCCGCGGGTTTCGGCCAGCCGGCGGAGGGGCTCGATCCGTTCGACCTGAAAGCGGTAGGCCGCGAGGGCTAGAGAATCAAAAGAATCGCCGAGCGGGTCGGCGAGGAAACGGGCGATGCGGTCGGGCAGGGGCAGCTCGGATGCGGACATGGTCGGGATTGTGCCACGCCAGGCTTACCGGGCGAGTGCTACGCTCGACGCAAGGAAATCCAGTCTGAAGGGTTCAAGGGAACGAGTGGGCACCGAACCGTCGATTGCGGCCGATCCGGGCTGGGACGCACTGGCGCGTACGGCGGCCGGGGACTCGATCGCGTTCGAGCTTCTGGTCGGCCAGCACCAAGACCGTCTCCTGCGGCTGTGCGAGCGGATGCTGGGAGACGTCGAAGAGGCGCGCGATGCGGCGCAGGAGGTGTTCCTCAAGCTGTACCGGAACGCCGCCTCGTTTCGCCCGCGCGGCCAACTGTTCACGCTGCTCTACCGGATCGGCGTCAATCACTGCTTGAACCGCATTAGACGGCGCAATCTGGTCCGTTTCTTCCGTTTCTCGGACCCGGGGGAAGAGGACGCCCCGCCGTTCGAGCCGGCCGACCGGCGTCCCGGCGCGGCCGAATCGATGGATGCCCGCGAGCGCTGGCGGGCGGTACGCCTTGGAATCGACAAGCTTCCCTCGAACCAGCGCGCGGTGCTGATTCTCGCCAAGTTCGAGGGTTTATCCTACCGGGAGATCGCCGAGGTGCTCGGGATCTCGGAGGGGGCGGTCGAAAGCCGCCTCTTCCGGGCCATGAGACGGCTCGAAGCGGCGCAAGAATCCGACCGCTCGACGGTTTCACCGGCAAAGAGGACATGAGAATGAACCGTCTGCCTGAGATCGAGCTGATGCGGCTCCTCCACGGTGAGCTGCCGCCCGAGCGCGCTTTTGAGCTCCACGAGCGCCTCGCGCGCGAGCCGGAGCTGGCGGCGGAGCTGCGTCGGCTCGAAGCGACCTGGGACCGGCTGGAGCTGCCGCCGGCCGCCCCCGCCTCGCGCGGCTTCGCCCGCGCGGTGGTGGGACGCGCCGAGAGCGGCGGCCTCTGGAGCGCCGCGCCGACCCGCGTTCGGGCGGCTGGATTCGCCCTGCTCGCGGCCGGTCTGACGCTCGGCGTCGGGATCGCCTCGGTTCTCGCGCGGCTGGACGCCGGGACGCAGGCGTCAGCCGGGACGGCCGTCGCCTCCTCACCCGCGGTTCCGACGGCTTCCGCGCCAGGGTCCTCTTCTCCGACGGTGACCGCGGGTGAGCCGGGCGCAAGCTCGAAGGGTCCGAGGCCGGTTGCGCCCACGGTTCCGGCGATTCCGGCAACTCCGGCGGTTCCAACGCCCTCGACGCCCGAGACTCCGACCTCTGACAGGGTGGCGGAGCTCGACTACGATCTGCCCGCCGAAGACGGAGCGTACGCGGACGAGGGGACGCTCGCCGACGACTTCTGGCAGGCTTTCGACGGCACGGATACCGGCGCGGCGACCGATCCCGACACCGGCTCGGGAAGCGAGGGCCTGTGAGGCGCTGGGGCTGGATCTTCGCGTTGCTGGTCTCAGTGGGGTTGAACGCCGGGATTCTCGCGACGCTCTGGGTAACCCGGGCGCAGAGCCCTCCGCCTCCCCGGCCGCGGGAGGCGCAGGGTCCGCTTCCCCCGGGGCGGCCCGGAGAACCGCCGCCGTTGGCCGGGGCACCGCCCCCCGAGCGTCCTCCGGCCGATCCTCGGGAAGGACCGCCGGGAGAGCCGCAATACGGGCCGCCGGGGCGCCCGATGCCGCCGCCGCAGGATCATCCTCCGGGCCAACCGGGGCCGGAAGGACCCCCTCCGGACGACGGGCCGTTCGGCGGCGAGAGCGCCGAGGTAGGCCCGGAGCCTGGAACGGTTCTGCCGGTGCCCTCGACTCCGCCGCCCCGGTTGCGCGAATTCGCCGATCGCCTCGGGATTTCAGGCGAGAAGCGGGAGCGGTTCTTCGCCCTCCAGCTGAAGATGATCGCGACTATGCGCGACGGACGCTGGCGCATCCAGCGGCTGCGCCGCGAGGTGCGCGTCGAGATGTTCTCCGACCGGCCGGATCGGACCAAGATCGAAGCGAACCTCGCGGCGATCCAGAACGCCCAACTGGCGTTGGAACGGCAGACCGTGCGCACGATCCTCGAAACGCGGGAGATCCTCGACGGCGAGGCCGAGCGGCAATACCTGGAATTCATCACCCGCATGCGCCTTGGGGCGGGAGAGCCGAAGCCCAACGGCCCGAGACCGCGGGGAATGCCGGGCGGTCGCCCCGGTTTCGATCCGCGCCGGGAACCGCCGGGGGCCAACCCGCAGAATCGGCCGCTGGATCCGGGTCAAAACCAGCCGGTCCCGAATCAGCCGGGCCAAGATCCGCGCCTGAACCGGCCAGGAGGTCCGCCGGGAGGGGGCTTCGGAGGCCGCCCCGGCGGTTTCGGCCGGCAGCGTCCCTTTCCCCGCGGGCAGCGGATGCTGACGCCGCAAGAGCGCCTCGAAAGGCGCCGCCGTTTCGAAGAATGGCAGGCGCGCCAGGGGACGGGCCAGACGGCGCCGCCGCCACAACGGTCCGAGCCCGAGGGGGAGGCGCCGCCGCCCACCTAAAAAAAGAACCCCGCTCGCGCGGGGTTTGGAGGGAGGAAGTCGGAGGAGGGAGATTGTCTTGTCTGTGCCTTCTCCATCCCTTATTACGGAGCACCCCTCCCGAGCGTTGGGGTCACCGTTCGCGTGCGATCTGGGTGAAGAACTCCGCCGCCGATTCGCCCGGATCGCCGACCAGCGCGCCGGCGCCCTCCTCGGGCAGCCAATCGGCCGGCAGGTAACGGCGGTAGGGGGTGGCGAGGAAGCGGCGGTCGAACAGGGCGATCACCCCCGTGTCGACGGGGGAGCGGATCAGCCGGCCGGCGGCCTGGACGACGCGGGTCAAGCCCGGCACCACGAACGCGTACTCGAACCCCTTGTCGAAACGCTCTTCGTAATACGCCTTGAGCAGCTCCTGGTCGAGCGACAAGCCCGGCAGGCACGGGCCGATGATCGCCACCCCTTTGAGCATCTCGCCCGGGTAATCGACCCCCTCGGCGAACGCGCCGCCCGCGACCGCGGCGAGCACGATGTCGCCGAAGATCGCCGTCCGGAGCGCTTCGAGGATCAGCTCGCGCTCGCGGTCCGAATCGGTCTGGCGCTGGATCATCAGGCGCTTGGTCTGAAGGCGCATCTTCGGCGCCACCTCGGCCAGGAACTGATAGCTGGGAAAGAGCGCCAGGCAGTTGCCGGGGACGCTCTCGACGAACGACGCGAGCCGGTGGGCGATCCGGCCGTAATTCTCGCCCCGCAGCTTCCAGGTGGTTTCGACGGTGGCGTCGATCACCACTCGGCGGTTCTCGGCCGGGAAGGGATTGCGGATCTCGACAAATGCCGTGCGCCCGGCGCCGAAACCGAGCAGGCCGGTATAGAACTCGGGCGGCGACAGAGTGGCCGAAAGGCCGATCACCGAGCTGCAGCGGCCGAGCACGCCCCCTAAGAAGCGGCTCGGGTCCTTGCACAACACGCGCAGGCGGCTGTCCCCGCCGCGCCGTTCGAGCGTGTGGCTGAAGGCTGCGTCCGAAACCGCGACGCCGTTCAAAAACTTGAGCAGCTGGAAGTAGAGATCGACGAACGGATCGTCGGGGCGAAAGCTTTTGGTGTCGCGCTGGTATTCGAGATAGTCGACGAACGCCTCATCGAACGCCGGGCGGAGGCGCCAGAGCGCCTCTTCCGGCAGTGGAGCTTCGACCGCCCGCTCCCCCGCGGGGCCTTCTTCCAGCGCATCGGCTACCGCGTGCTCGATCAGGTGGGCGAGCCGGGAACAGAGCGCCTGGAGCTTGAAATGGATCGGCTCGCCTCCCCGCTGCATCCCCTCCGCCGCGCGCCGGGCGGCGCCGGCGGAGAGCTCGGGCGAGTAGTAGCCGCGCCCGCGATCGACCAGGTTGTGGACCTCGTCGATCACCAGGATGGTGTCCGACAGGTCGCGATCGGCGGCGAAATCGGGCAGCGAAACGTACGGATCGAACGCGTAGTTGTAGTCGCAGACCGTCACCTGCGCGCGCCCCGACAGCTCCAGGCTCACCTCGAACGGGCAGACCTCGGCGGCCTTCGCGGCGGCGAAGATCGCGTCGGGTTCGAGCAGGGCGGAATCGTCGAGCAGGCGCGGAATCACCCCGCTGGTGTGGAGCTTGAGCGCGTAATCCTTGGCGAAGCGGCAGTACTCCTCGTGGCAGATGATCTGGTCGTTCGCGCACATCTTCGCCTTGGCCCGCAGGCGCACGGCGCGGAACGCTCCGTCCTGGTCGAGCAGGCGGATCACCGCGGTCGCCATCTCCTGCTGGGTGGTCTTGGCGGTGAGGACGAACAGGCGTTGGTCGTTCGCCAGGGCGTGGCGAAGCGCCGGATAGAGCGCCGCGACCGTCTTGCCGATGCCGGTGGTCGCCTGGAGCAGCAGGTGCTCGTGGTTGGCCACGGCGGTCTCGGCCGCGGCGAGGATCTCCTCCTGCCCCGGGCGGATCTCGGGGAACGGGAAACGCAGCCGCTCCGCCGCGCGGTGGCGGTCGGCCGCGGCCTGGCGGCCGGCTTCCCAGGTGTGGATCAGCAGGTTGAGCCGGCGGCGCACGCCGATTTCGATCGCGCGCACGTCCAGCTCCAGCGGCTCGCGCTCGGTGTCCGAGCCGGTCCCGTCGTCATGGCTGCCGATCGAGATCAGCACCAGCTCGGCGCGAATCTTCTCCGGCGCCCCTTCGCTCGACGCGAGCATCCAGGCGTAGAGAAGCGCCTGGCGCTGGTACATCTCGCGGATGTGCGGCGCGAGCGTGGCGCCGCGGCGGACCGACTTGATCTCCTCGACCACCAGGGTGCCGTCCGGCTCCTTCCTCAGGCCGTCGATCCGGCCCGAGACCGAGATCTGCCAAGGGGTTTGGCCGAAGCGATGCTCGAAACGGTGGACCACCACCACCTCGCGCTGATAGGTGGCGTCGGCGCCGAGCGTCTCTTCCTGATAACGGCTATGGATCGCCTGGCCGAGCCACATCCGCTCGTAACCGCCCCGGTTGGCGAAACCCAACGAACGCAACAGGGTGGTGTCGAGCAGGTCGGCGACCGCAAGATCGAGCGCTCGCCGGGTGGCGTCGAAGCGCGGAGCCATGGCGGAGCAGTATAGCGGGGAGGGGCCTGGGTGCGCGGGCGTCCCGCCCGCAATGCGGGCCGGAGGCCCGCGCACCCAGGAGAAACCGAATCCTCAATCCACCGGCGCAACCGTCAAGCAAAGCACCCGATCCCAAGCCGGCTCGACGCTGCTCACGCCCGCCAGCAGACCGAGGCCGATGCCCGCCGCGCCTTCGAGAAAGCCCTTGCTCGCCAGCCATTCTGGGCCGTCCTTGAAGCCGCCGAAAAACGACCGGTAGCCGGCTATCCCTTCGCCCGGCTGGCGCAGCTCCAGCGATTTGGCGTACCAGTGTTCGGCCGCCGCGCGGAGCGTCTCGTCTCCGGAGGCCTGGTACATCCGGTTGTAGAGGTGGGCGATTCCGACGCCGCCGTGGCAGAGGCCGGCGTCGCGCGCGCCGGCCGATTCGTCCGGATGGCCGGTGCAATCGCGGGCGATGCTCAATGCCTCCTCTTCCCAATCCTTGCGGCCGACAGCGCGGGCCGCGGCGAGAAGCGCCGCGGCAAGGCCGAGATCGCCGTAGCACCAGGCGAGCCGCGACGAAGAGGTGTTCTCGACGCCGGGGCTCACGGTATAGCCGAAGCGGGAGCCGCATCCGGCCGGCAGCTGGCTCGCCAACAACCAATCGACGGCGCCTTCGACCAACGGCCGCGCGCTTTCGATCCCAGCCGCCACGGCGCCCGCGAGCACCGGAATCGCCCCCGGCACGCCGTGCGCCACGCCCAGGTTGTAGTAGCCGTTCGGGCTGGTTTCGAGCTGGTGCTCGGGCAACTGCTCGGGCGGGGTGAACCAGGTGACGTGGCCGTTCTCGCGCCGTTCGGCGAGGTCGGCGAAGCGCTCGACCGTCCGCTCCAGGCAGAGCCGGGCGGTCGGGCGATGCACCCGTTCGAGCGCGTAGACGCCGAAGCCGACCAGGCCGCCGATCAGATCGTAGGTCTCGGTCCAAGGGTGGTCGAGCAGGTCGGCGAGGGCGGTGTCGATCTCCTCGTTCGCGTCCTCGCCCTCTTCGCTTTCGTAGAGACGCCCTTGGAGGTGCTCGGCGACCCAGGCGACGCCGGCGAATCCGCCGAACAGGCTCGCGCCCATCGGCTCGGTGGCGAGCGCTTCGACCGCCTCGTCGAGATGGCGCTCGGCGACCTCGGCGTACTCCTCGCGGCCGGTCGCCTCGGCGAGGTAGGTATAGAACAGGGCGTGCCCGGCATTGCCGCCCGCGAGTCCGGCGGATTCGCCGGTCCGCTCGCCGGGATACGGGGAGACCGGAGGTGCGGCGGGAAAGGCGGCGACGATCTCCTCGATCGACCGGTTGACCCGGTCCGCCAAATCGCCCGACAGGATCGGCCGCCAGGGGCCGGCTTCTACACTCATGGAACAGCACCTCCTTGCCGCTCGGCTCGCAGGACGTCGAGCTTTTCGGCGCCAGCGAAGCGCGTATCTTAGCCCGGACGCGATAGCCTTGGGGGATGGAACGCCCCCGCTATCGAATCGCCCTGGAGAAAGAGAACTTCAAATTCTCCGCCGCGCACTTCACCCTGTTTCTCGACCGCGAGGCCGAGCTGCTGCACGGCCACAACTACCGCGTCCGCGTAGAGCTCGCAGGCTCCAGGCTCGACGAGCTCGGCCTGTTGGTCGATCTCGACGCGGCGAAGCGCAAGATCCGCGCGCTCTGCGCCGCTCTGGATAGCCGGATGCTGCTGCCCGAACCGGGCGGACCGCTCGGAATCGAGCGCCGCGAAGAGGGCGTCGAGGTGCGCTGGCGCGAGCGCCGATATCTCTTCCCCGCCGAAGACGTAGTGTTCCTGCCGATGGTGAACATCTCGATCGAGCTGCTTGCCGAGCATCTCTGGCAGGCGCTCGCGGCCGATTTTCGCGCCGAGGAAAGCGGAACGATCGAGGAGATGGAGGTCGCGGTCGAGGAGACCGCGGGGCAGAAGTGCGTCCGCTGGGGTCGGATCGGTTAAGCTCCCCCGCCGAATCGGCCTGATTTTCCGGAGCACACGCCATGACCGATACCGCGGTCGCCACCCCCTCTAGTTCGATCGTCCTCGTCACCGAAATCCCCGGACCCCGCTCGCGCTCTCTGTGGGCGCGGCGCGAAAAAGCGACGCCGCGCGGTCTCGCGCACACCGCGCCGATCTTCGTCGACCGCGCCGAGGGTGCACTTCTCCATGACGTGGACGGCAACGTCCTGATCGATTTTGCCGGCGGCATCGGCACCCTCAACTTCGGCCACACGAATCCAGCGGTGGTGGACGCGGTGCGCGAGCAGGTGGGCAAGCTCACCCATGCCTGCTTCACCGTGGTCGGCTACGAGCCCTACCTGCTGCTCGCGGAGCGCCTGAACGAGCTGGTGCCGGGAGCGTTTGACAAGAAGACGATGCTCGCGAATTCGGGCGCCGAAGCGGTCGAGAACGCGGTGAAGATCGCCCGCCACGCGACCGGACGCCAAGGGGTGGTGGTGTTCGAGCACGGCTTTCACGGCCGAACGCTCCTCGGCCTCTCGATGACCAGCAAGGTCAGGCCCTACAAGCTCGGCTTCGGCCCCTACGCGCCCGAGATCTACCGCATGCCGTTCCCCTACGAATACCGGCGCGAGACCCCCTGCACCGCCGCCGCCTACGAGCGGGAGATCCGCGACTTCTTCGCCTCGTACGTGGCGCCCGAGCAGGTCGCCTGCGTGGTGATGGAGTTGGTGACCGGCGAGGGGGGATTCATTCCGGCGCCGCCCGCGTTCGTCGAGGCGCTGATCAAAGTCTGCCGCGGCAACGGCATCCTGTTCGTCGACGACGAGATCCAGACCGGCTTCGGCCGCACGGGCAAGATGTTCGCCTGCGAGCACTACGCCGAGCTGTTCGACTTCGAGCCCGATCTGGTGATCACGGCGAAATCGATGGGCGGCGGCCTGCCGATTTCCGCCGTCACCGGCCGCGCCGAGATCATGGACAGCCCCCAGGCAGGCGGCCTCGGCGGCACCTATCTGGGCAATCCGGTGGCGTGCGCCGCCGCGCTCGCGGTTCTGGATTCCGTAGAAAAAGAAGGGATGGTCGAGCGCGCCCGCCGGTTGGGCGCCAAGGTCGAAACCCGCTTCGCCGAGCTCGCCTCACGCTACTCGCGGATCGGCGACGCCCGGGGCTTAGGCGCCATGCGCGCCCTCGAGTTCGTCAAGGATCGGGTGACCAAGGAGCCGGACAAGGAGTTCACCCAACGGGTGATCCAGAGCGCCTACAAAAGCGGCCTGCTGCTGCTCTCGGCGGGCACCGCCGGCAACGTCGTCCGGACCCTGATGCCCTTCGTGATCACCGACGACCAGCTCGACGAAGGGCTGGCGCTGCTCGAACGGGTGATCGCGAGCGCGTAGAGAGGAACGAGCATCATGTCGATCGCATCGATCAATCCCGCCACCGGCGAGACGGTCGCCACCTTCGAAGAGCATTCGGCCGCCGAGATCGAAAGCCGAGTCGCCTCTGCCGCCGCTGCGTTTCGCACCTGGCGGCGCCGCCCGTTCGCCGACCGGAGCGCCGTCTTGGTGCGGGCCGCGGAGATCCTCGAAGGCGAGAAGCAGCGTTTCGGCGAGATCCTCACCCTCGAAATGGGCAAGCCGATCGGCGCCGCGATCGCCGAGGTGGAGAAATGCGCATCTTGCTGCCGCTTCTACGCCGAGCACGCGCCCGCCTTCCTTGCCGACGAGCCGGCGGAAACCGACGCGAAAAGGAGCTTCGTCCGTTATCAGCCCTTGGGCGTCGTACTCGCCGTGATGCCCTGGAACTTCCCGTTCTGGCAGGTCTTCCGCTTCGCCGCCCCGGCCGTCATGGCGGGCAACGCCGGACTGCTCAAGCACGCCTCGAACGTGCCCCAGGCGGCGCTCGCGATCGAGGAGATCTTTGGTCGCGCCGGAGCGCCCGCAGGGGTCTTTCAAACCCTCCTGGTCGGCTCAGGCGCCGTGCAGGCCCTGATCGACGACCCCCGCATCGCGGCCGTGACCTTGACCGGCAGCGAAGGCGCGGGCGTCGCGGTCGGCCGCGCGGCCGGGGCGCAGATCAAGAAAGCCGTGCTGGAGCTAGGGGGCAGCGACCCGTTTCTCGTGATGCCGAGCGCCGATTTGGCCACCGCCATCACCACGGCGGTCAAAGCCCGGACGATCAACAACGGCCAATCGTGCATCGCGGCGAAACGCTTCATCGTCCACCGCGACGTAAGCGCCGCCTTCGAAGCCGCCTTCGTCGAGCAGATGGCGGCGCTGGAAGTCGGCGACCCGATGGACCCGAAAACCGCGATCGGCCCGCTCGCTACGCCCAAGATCCTCGAAGAGTTGGACGACCAGGTGCAGCGCTCTATCGCCGCCGGAGCCCGTTGTTTGACGGGCGGCCAGCGCCTGGATCGCAAGGGCAACTTCTACCCGCCGACGGTGCTCGCCGATCCGCCCAAAGGAAGCCCCGCCTACGCCGAAGAAACCTTCGGCCCCGTCGCCGTGCTCTTCACCGTCGAAAACCTGGACCAAGCGATCGCCCTCGCCAACGCCACCTCTTTCGGCCTGGGAGCCTCCGCCTGGACCGCCGATCCCACCGAACAAGAACGCCTGATCGCCGAAATCGAAGCCGGCTCCGTGTTCATCAACGGCATGGTCAAGAGCGACCCGCGGTTGCCCTTCGGAGGCATCAAGCGGAGCGGCTTTGGACGAGAGTTGTCAGTTCACGGGATCCGGGAGTTTGTGAACGTGAAGACGGTTTGGGTGGGGTAGACGCCAGGAAGGAAGATGATTGGCTCGGCCGCGTCGCTCCCCCCGGGCGGCCGCTGGTACAATCAGCTCCGCACCTGGAGGATTTAGATGAAAGCGCACGCCTTCCCCGAAGTGGTGATCCGAGATGGAAAGCCGGTGGCGGTCATCGTGGAGATCGACGAGTACCGCGAAATGCTGGAGAGACTCGACGAGGTGGAGGATCTCGCTGCGCTCGAAGAGGTCCGGCGAGAACCCCTAGATCTTCTTCGTTTCGAGGATTATCTCGCCGCCCGCGAACCCGATGTATGAACTTCTGCTGGCTCGGCAGGCCAGACGAGACCTCGATCAACTGCCGGCCGAGGTTTACCGGCGAATCGTCCCGAAGATTCACTCACTCGCGAGCGAGCCGCGACCTTCAGGCTGCCGAAAACTCTCAGGATCGGCGAACGATTACCGCGTCCGTGTGGGCGATTACCGCATCCTTTACGAGGTGGCCGACGATGTCCGGGAGGTTCGAATCCTGCGCGTCCGCCACCGTCGGGAAGTCTACCGATAGCTGATGTCCTAAGAGCTGCAATCCCGGCCGTCCGTTCCGCGCTACGTAGGCACTTGGCTACTGCTTAGGGCGCCGAGAAGCCCCAAGCCCCGTTATAGGATCGCTCGTCCAACGTCCGCTCCGAGGAGCCCCCCGCTTTGAGCCCTAACGACATTGTCCTTTGCTCCCCTGTCCGCACCCCGATCGGCAAATTTTCGGGTGTGCTCTCTTCACTTTCCGCGGCCGATCTTGGAACCGCGGCGGCTACGGCTTGCCTTACCCGCGCCGGGATCCCCGGCTCTTCCGTTGACCAGACGATCTTCGGCCATGGGCGTCAGGCGGGCGGTGGGCCGAATACGGCTCGGCAGATTTCTTATCGGGCGGGGGTTCCGGTCGAATCTCCCGCGTTCACGGTCAACCAGGCTTGCGGGTCGGGGTTGCAGGCGGTGCTTTCGGCAGCCCGGACGATCTTGCTCGGCGAGGCCGAGGTGATCCTCGCGGGCGGTACGGAGAGCATGTCGAACACGCCTTATTTTCTGACGCGTGCCCGGACAGGCTATCGATTGGGGCATGCTGAGATCATCGACGGGATGTACAGGGACGGGTTCGACGATCCTCTGTCGAAGCTGGTGATGGGGGAGACGGCGGAGGAACTGGCGGCCAAAAAGGGGATCGGGCGCGAGGCGTCGGACGCTTGGGCGCTCGAAAGCCAGACCCGTTGCGGGCGGGCGCGAAAGGCGGGCCGGTTCGCGGCCGAAATCGCGCCGATCACGGTGGCGGGGAAGAAGGGGGATCTCGTCGTAGAGACCGACGAGCATCCGCGCGACGGGACTACGATCGAGTCGCTCGCGAAACTGCCGACGGTTTTTCGCAAAGGGGGCGCGGTCACGGCGGGGAACGCCTCGGGCATTACGGACGGGGCGGCTGCGCTGTTGGTCGCTTCGCGCGCGGCCGCGGAGCGGTTGGGTCTGAAGATCGAGGCGCGGCTCGTGGGCTGGAGCGTGGTCGGGGTCGAGCCGAGGATCATGGGGATCGGTCCGGTGCCGGCGGTCGAGAAGCTGCTCGCGCAGACCGGGCGCGCGCTTTCCGATATCGAGGCGATCGAGCTGAACGAGGCGTTCGCCTGCCAGGTTCTCGCCTGCATCGAGGGGCTCGGGCTCGATCCGGCGCGGGTCAATCCGGACGGCGGCGCCATTGCGCTCGGCCATCCGATCGGCGCCACCGGTGCGCGGATCCTGGTTACCCTGCTCCACGGCATGGCGGCGCGCGGCGAGAAACTCGGAATCGCGACGCTCTGCATCTCGGGCGGCATGGGGATCGCGGCGTTGGTGGAAAGAGCATGATTCTTCTCACGACTTCCGCCGAAGAGAACGCCGAGCCGTATATCGACGCTCTGCGGGCGGTCGGTTTTCGGGACGACGAGATCTCCGTCCTCGGCCCGGAGCGGCGGGCGGAGGTGGGGGCGTTCGCCGCGCGTGCGTCCGGCGTGCTGCTCTCGGGCGGCTGCGACGTCGAACCCTCGCGTTATGGCGAGGTGATCCTTCCCGGCGGGGAGGTCGAGACCCTGGCCAAGCGCGACGAGCTGGAGTGGAACGTGCTCGACGTCGCGCGGGAGCTGCGCCTGCCGGTCTGGGGGATCTGCCGCGGCTTGCAGGTGATCAACGTCTACTTCGGCGGCTCGCTCTGGCAGGACCTGCCGAGCCAGGTGGTATCGACCTTGTCGCACGTTCCGCCCGATGACGAGACGCCGCTCGCGACCCTCGCGCACGAGGTCCGCGTCACGGCGAACGATTCGGCGCTCGGGGAACGGCTGGCGCCGAAGGCCGGACCGGTCGGCGTCAACAGCCGCCATCATCAGGCGATCAAGGCGCTCGGGGCGGGTTTACGTCCGGTGGCGTATTCGCCGGACGATCTGATCGAGGCGTTCGATTTCGACGCGGCGGGTTCCGGCGACTGGTGGCTACGGGCGGTCCAATGGCATCCCGAGAATTTGATCGAGCTTCCCGTTCAGCGTGCGCTCTGGGAAGATTTTGCCGCGGCGGCGCGTCGTCGCGCGAAGGAGGCGCCATGAGTGAACCCGTGAAGCTGGAGAGAAGCGCGGACGGCCGGGTCGCCACCCTGACGCTCGACCGGCCGCCGCTCAACATTCTCGACCTCGAAATGATCGCGGCGCTGGACGGCCATCTTACGGATCTCGAACGGGACAGCTCTTTGCAGATCATCGTCGTGCGCGGCGCGGGGGTGCGGGCGTTCTCGGCCGGGGTCTCGGTCCAGGACCACACGCCGGACAAGGTCGAGTCGATGCTCCAGGGGCTCCACGGCGCGATCCGCAAGCTCGCGGATTCGGAAGCGGCGACGATCGCCGTCGTCTCCGGCCACTGCCTGGGCGGCGGCATGGAAGTCGCTTTGGCGTGCGACCTGGTGTTGGCCGAGAACGGCGCCAAGTTCGGCCAACCGGAGATCAAGCTCGGCTGCTATCCGCCGGTCGCCGCGGCGCTCTATCCGCGGCGGATCGGCCCGGGCCGGACGCTCGAGATGCTGCTCTCCGGCCGCAACGTCTCGTGCGAAGAGGCGGAGCGACTCGGCCTCGTCCATTGGCGCCTGCCCGCCGCGGATTTCGACGCCAAGCTCGCGGAAATCCTCGGCGATTTCCTCCAATGGAGCACGCCGGTCGCCCGCCTTACCAAGCGCGCCGTCCGCGCCGGGCGCGACCTGCCGTTCCACGAAGCGCTCGACGCGACCGAGCATCTTTATCTGGACGACCTTTGCGAGACCGAGGACATGGCCGAAGGAATCCAGGCTTTTCTCGACAAGCGACCGCCGGTCTGGAAACATCGCTGACGGCTGTTTTCGCACACCCCGAACAGGAGAGCCCCATGCCCGAAACCGTACTCTTGGAGCGCGACGGCCGCGTCGCGATCGTGACCGTCAACCGCCCCGACAAGTTGAACGCCCTGTCGCAGCAGGTGCGCGACGACATGCTGGAAGTGCTGGCCGAGATCGAGAAGGACGACTCGATCGGCGCGGTCGTGATTACCGGCGCGGGCGAAAAGTCGTTCATCGCGGGGGCCGACATCGGCGAGTTCGCCGGCCGCTCTCCCCTCGATCAGCGCGACGCGATGCGCAGCCCGCGAATTTTCGACGCGATGGCGACCTTCCCGAAGCCGGTGATCGCAATGATCAACGGCTTCTGCCTGGGCGGCGGTTGCGAGCTCGCCGCCTCGTGCGACATTCGGATCGCTTCGGACAAGGCGCGCTTCGGCCAGCCCGAGATCAAGCTCGGACTGATCCCCGGTGGTGGCGGCACCCAACGGCTGCCGCGCCTGATCGGGTCCGGCCAGGCGATGCGGTTGATCCTCTCGGGCGAAATGATCGACGCGACGGAAGCGCAGCGGATCGGCCTGGTCGAGATGATCTTCCCCGCCGACGAGCTGCGCGCGAAGACCCACGAGCTGGCGGCCAAGATCGCGTCGTTCTCGCCGCTCACTCTGAGGATCGCGAAGGAATCCATCCGCAACAGCGAGAAGCTGCCGATCGAAGAGGGACTCGCTTACGAGCGCGACCTGTTCTGCCTCTGCTTCTCGACCGAGGACAAGAAGGAAGGGGTCGCCGCCTTCCTCGAAAAGCGCCCGGCGGCCTGGACCGGCCGGTAGCCGTCTGACCCCCCGCCCCCTCCCTCAAGCGATCCGCGACGCTCGAAGGCGAGGGGGCCGTTCCCGCCGGCCGGCAGCCCGTCTGACCGATCAGGGGCGAATCGCCTCCTTGCGGTGACAACCATTGTGCGTATACTTCCCTCACTCGACAGGGCGAATGCTGGAAAAGGCCATGTACTACGGGACTTTTTCGCCATAGACGTCGCTTCTGGAGAGGATCGAAAAACCCGGTCGAGACGACCCGAGGCGAGGGCATTGACGGCGAAGGCGAAGATCTTCCTGTTTTCCGCGACGGTGATCGCGGTGGCGATCTGCGGGGCTCTGTGGGCTTCCGCCGCGCTTGCGCTCGCGCAGGGACCGGGTACGGCTCTCGTCTTGGCCATCGTTTTCGGTCTCGCCGGGGCTTTCGGTGTCGTCCTGTTTCTCCGCCAGGAGATCGGGCCGCTGCGCCGGCTCGCGAAGACCATCTCCGAGATGGCCGAGCGCGGCGAGCTGCAAAGCGATTTTCCTTCGGCGGGCGGCAACGGCGAGGTTCATCGGATCGAAGAGACGATCCGGCGCCTCCTTGGCTCGCTCGAAGAGTCGCAGGACGAGCGGGAGCGTTCCTACGTCGAGGCGCTCGGCGCCGTGGTCGCCGCGGCGGACGCGCGCGACCACGAGACTGCCGGTCATTCGTTCCGGGTCGCTCACTACGCGCTCGCGCTGGCCCGCCGGCTGGGCCTGGACGGAGAGGAGCTGAAAGCGATCGAATGGGGCGGCCTGCTCCACGACGTCGGCAAGATGGCCGTCCCGGACGAGATTCTGCGCAAGGTCGGGCCGCTCTCCGATCGCGAGTGGTCGATCATGCGCCAGCATCCGGGTTGGGGTTTCGAGATGCTGGCCGACATCCGGTTCCTGCAGAAGTCGGCGCTGCAGATCGTCTACAGCCATCACGAGCGGTGGGACGGCGAGGGATATCCGACCGGCTTGGCAGGCGAGGAAATCCCCATCGCGGCGCGGATTTTCGCGGTCGTCGACACCTACGATGCGATGACCTCCGATCGCCCCTATCGCCGCGCCGGCACCCACCATGCCGCGGTGATCGAGCTGGAACGGGTGTCGGGCCGCCAGCTCGACCCGCAGGTGGTTGCCGCCTTCCGCCGCATCCCCGAAATGGAGCTGCGCCGCCTGCGCGAGCATTGCGAGAGCTTCCATACCGGCCTGACCCTGCCGCCCGAGCTGCTCGCGCCGAGCAAATTCGGCCGCCCCGTTGCGGTCGAGCGCTGACGTCGAATCGGCGCAAAGTCCCGAATCGGAGTACCCTGGGGGGGCATGGCCTCTCTCCTTCATCCCCAGATCTCGCCCCAGGATCGAAAGCGGCTCCTCGCCGAAGGGCTGGAGAGCTTCCGTCACGGCGATTTCTACGCCGCCCACGACGCCTGGGAAGGGGTCTGGCGTTCGACCACGCCGGAACCGAAGGATCTATTGCGCGGCCTGATCCAGATCGCGGCCGGCCTTCACCTCGAACGCGATCTCGATCGCCCGGCCGCCGCGCTCCGCGTTCTCTGTCGTGGGCGCGGCCATCTCGAAACCCACGGGCCGACCGGTCTCGGGCTCGACCTTTCCGCGCTCGCGACCAAAGTCGCCGCGATCGAGCGCTGGCTCGCCGCGGGCCGCCCCGATCCGCGCCCGGCCCCGCCGCGGCTGCGGTTGCTCGATCCGGAAGCGCTGGCGTGAGAGCTTCTGAATAAATCGGCTGCGCCCGCTCGCGACGATTTCTTCACAAAGTCTGAGTCTCGGATTTCTTCTCAGGGAATCCCGTAGCGCCGCCGTCGCTCCCAGAGCGATTTTCGCGAGATGCCGAGCAGCTCGGCGGCGTAGCCCTGGTGGCCGCGGGCATAGGCGAGGGCGCGACGGATCTCTTCGATCTCGACCTCGTCGAGGCGTCTCGGGCGGTCGCCGCGAGAGCCCGGCGGAGGCTGGGGATCGAGCGGTTCGGCCCCGGGGCTAGACGCCACGAGGCTCCGTTCGAGGACGTTTCGAAGCTCGCGCAGGTTGCCGGGCCAAGGGTGGGCGAGCATCCAGGCGCGCGCCCGATCGGTCAGGCCCGGGTTGGGCCGCGCGATCCGCTCGGAAAGATCGGCGAGCAGCTCGTCGATCAGCTCGGGCAGGTCGGCGCGCCGCTCGGAGAGGGCGGGGAGCCGGAAGCTCAAGACGTCGAGGCGGAAGAAGAGATCGGACCGGAACGCGCCGCGCTCGGCACGCGCCGCGAGATCCGGCGGTCCGGTGGCGAGAAAGCGCACGTCGGCTTCCGTCTCGGTGCCGCCCAAGGGAGCGTAGCGGCTCTCGGCGAACAGGCGGAGCAGCTTGCCCTGGACGGCGATCGGCAGCCCTTCGACCCGATCGAGCAGGAGGCTGCCGCCTTGGGCGAGCTCGACGCGACCGGCGACGGTTCGGTCGGC
>Ga0068860_100000715_pt1 | contig 37986 bp, 33 predicted proteins | sample KBSSwiS32_FD_66597 | JGI IMG/M metagenome (GOLD analysis project Ga0068860, IMG submission 66597) | Switchgrass rhizosphere microbial communities from Kellogg Biological Station, Michigan, USA - KBS Switchgrass S3-2 | ecosystem: Host-associated > Plants > Roots > Rhizosphere > Soil ... | reverse complement strand
GTGGGCTGCCGCTTCTGCGCCACCGGCCACCAAGGCTTCAGCCGCAATCTGAGCACCGCCGAAATCGTCGGCCAGCTCTGGTTCGCCGAGCACGAGTTGCGCCGGCGCCTCGCTCAGGCCACGGGCGAGCGCGCGCATCCGAGCCACGGCACCCGGGTCATCGACAACGTCGTGATGATGGGCATGGGCGAGCCGCTGCAGAACTACGGTGCGCTGGTGCCGGCGCTGCGGGTGATGCTCGACGACCACGGCTACGGCTTGTCGCGGCGTCGCGTCACGGTGTCGACCTCGGGCGTGGTGCCGATGATCGACCGCCTGCGTGTCGATTGCCCGGTGGCGCTCGCGGTGTCGCTGCACGCGCCCGACGACGCGCTGCGCGACCGGCTGGTGCCGCTGAACCAGAAGTACCCGCTGCACGAGCTGCTCGATGCCTGCGTGCGTTATCTCGAGGCGGCGCCGCGCGACTTCATCACGTTCGAGTACTGCATGCTCGACGGCGTCAACGACGCACCCGAACAGGCGCGCGCGCTGGTGCGCCTGGTGCGCGATCGCGTGGCCTGCAAGGTCAACCTGATCCCGTTCAATCCATTCGCCGAGTCGGGGCTGCGGCGCTCGCCGCGCGAGCGCGTGCAGGCGTTCGCCGACGTGCTGCAAGGCGCAGGCATCGTCACCACGGTGCGCCGCACGCGCGGCGACGACATCGCGGCGGCGTGCGGCCAGCTGGCTGGCGAGGTGCGCGATCGCACAAGCGTTGCGCAGCGCATGGCGCGTGGCACGATTGCGCTGGTGCGAGCCGACTCGGCACGCCATTGAGCCGGAGGCCTGCGGTGACAACCAGGAGCAACGAGTGAACCGATCGACGCGGGCGTTGGTATTCATCGTCCTCAGCGTGGGCGCGCTATGGGGCTGCACCACGCAGACGCCGAATCCCGACACGCGCGAGCGCGTCACCGAATCCGACCAGACCGAGGCCGATCGCCGCGCCAGGGTGCGCATGGAGCTGGCGTCGGGCTACTACGCCCGCGGCCAGTTCGAGACCGCGCTCGACGAGGTCAAGCTCGCGCTCGCGGTCAAACCCGACTTGCCGGAGGCCTACAACCTGCGCGGGCTGATCTACCAGAGCCTCGGCGACGACCGCCTCGCGGAGGACAATTTCAAGCGCGCGCTGCAGCTCAATCCACGCGATCCCGACACCATGCACAACTACGGCTGGTTCCTGTGCCAGAGCCGGCGCATGCCGGAGGCGTTTGCGCAGTTGCAGCAGGCGATCGCAACGCCGCGCTATTCAGGGGCGCCGCGCAGCCTAATGGCGCTGGGCGTGTGCCAGGCGCGCACCGGCGCATATGCCGAGGCCGAGCGCAACCTCACGCGCTCGTACGAGCTCGACGCCAGCAGTCCGGTGACGGCGTTCAACCTGGCCGATGTGCTGTACCGGCGCGGCGATTTCGAGCGCGCGCGCTTCTACATCGGGCGCGTCAACGCGGTGCCCGAGTACTCCAACGCGCAGACGTTGTGGCTGGCCGCACGCATCGAGAACAAGATGGGCAACGTGCGCGGAGCGCGCGACTACGGCCGCCAGTTGCGCGCGCGCTTTCCGCAGTCGCCGGAGTCGATGGCGTTCGAGCGGGGTCGCTACGATGACTGAGGCCGAGTCGTCGAGCCCCGAATCGCGCAACGCGGGCTCGATGCTGCGCTCCGCGCGCGAACGGCAGGGCCTGCACATCGCCGCGCTGGCCGCGGCCATCAAGGTGCCGCAGGCCAAGCTCGAGGCGCTCGAGGCCGGCCGCTACGACGAGCTGACCGACGCCACCTTCGTGCGTGCCCTGGCGCACAGCGTGTGCCGCGTGCTGAAGATTGACGCCAAGCCGGTGCTCGAGCTGCTGCCGGCGGTGCACTCGACGCTGCTCGAGCGGGTGGATCATGGCCTGAAGGCGCCGTTCCAGGATCGGCCCGGCCACCAGCCGGCGAACGAAGCACGCATCTGGCACAGCCCGGTGTTCTGGCTGGTCATGGTGCTGTTGGTGGCGGCAGCGGCCTTCGTGCTGTGGCCCTCGCGCGGCGTGTCGTGGCCGTCGCTGCCCGCGCTGTCGTCGCTGCCGGGCCTGTCGCCGAAGGGCGATGCGGCGCGCGCACCGGCCGCGCCGGCGCCGAGCGTCGCCACCACGGCGGCCTCCGCCCCCGCCGCCGCGCCCAGCGTGCCGACGGCGGCCGACGCCGCCAATGCCGCGGCGGCGCCCCCGGCCGCCATGCCGGCGCCTGCAGCCTCCGGTGTGATCATCGAGACCGTGCATGCAGCCGACGCCGGTGCCAGCCCGAGCGCCGACACGCCGGCGGCCGGGATTGCGGTGGTGCGTGCCAACGACGCCTCGTGGATCGAAGCGCACGATGCGCGCGGCACCCTGCTGCTGTCGCGCACGCTGGCGCCTGGCGAATCGGTCGGCCTGGACGGCCCGCTGCCGCTCAAGCTGGTGATCGGCAACGCAACGGCCACCGAAGTGACGATGCGCGGAAAGCGCGTGACGCTGGGCGCGCCCAACCGCGACAACGTGGTGCGCGTCGAGTTGAAGTGAGAGCGAGCGTGAGTCCATTCGATCCTGCCATCGCCGAACGCCCGATCGACGCCGCCGCGCCGCGCCGTCACCGCACGCGCCAGGCGCGCGTGGTGTGGGGCTCGCGCGTGGTCACGATCGGAGGCGACGCGCCGGTGCGCGTGCAGTCGATGACCAACACCGACACGGTCGATGCGATCGCCACCGCGATCCAGGTGAAGGAGCTCGCACAGGCGGGCTCGGAGCTGGTGCGCATCACGGTCAACACGCCCGAAGCCGCGCAGGCCGTGCCGCACATCCGCGAACAGCTCGACCGCATGGGGGTCGACGTGCCGCTGATCGGCGACTTCCACTACAACGGCCACCGCCTGCTGAGCGATCACCCGGAGTGCGCGCAGGCGTTGTCGAAATACCGCATCAACCCCGGCAATGTCGGCAAGGGCGCCAAGCGCGACAGGCAGTTCGCGCAGATGATCGAAGTCGCCATGCGCCACGACAAACCGGTGCGCATCGGCGTCAACTGGGGCAGCCTCGACCAGGAGCTGCTGGCCGCGCTGATGGACGAGAACGCCCGACGCGCCGATCCATGGGACGCCAAACAGGTGATGTACCAGGCGCTGGTGCAGTCGGCGATCGGCTCGGCCGAGGCGGCACGCGAGCTCGGCATGAACGCCGACCAGGTGATCATCAGCTGCAAGGTCAGCGGTGTGCAGGACTTGGTCAGTGTCTATCGTGCGTTGGCCGCGCGCTGCGACTATGCGCTGCACCTCGGACTCACCGAAGCCGGCATGGCGACCAAGGGCACGGTGGCGTCGACCGCCGCCCTGGCGCTGCTGCTGCAAGAAGGCATCGGCGACACGATCCGCGTGTCACTGACGCCGCAGCCTGGCGAGCCGCGCACGCAGGAGGTGCTGATCGCGCTCGAGGTGCTGCAGTCGCTCGGGCTGCGCACCTTCAACCCGAGCGTCACCGCATGCCCAGGCTGCGGGCGCACCACCAGCACGGTGTTCCAGGAGCTGGCGCAGCAGATCGACGGCTACCTGCGCGCGCAGATGCCGGTGTGGAAGGCGCGCTATCCCGGCGTCGAATCGATGAAGGTGGCGGTGATGGGCTGCATCGTCAACGGGCCCGGCGAGAGCAAGCACGCCGACATCGGCATCAGCCTGCCCGGCACCGGCGAGGCGCCGGCCGCGCCGGTGTTCATCGATGGCCACAAGGCCCTCACGCTGCGCGGCGACACGATCGCGCAGGACTTCCAGCGCATCGTCGAAGACTACGTCGTGCGCCGTTACGCGGGCGTGCCCGCCGCGTGATGGCCGAGACACCGAGCCAAGAGAGCCGTACCCCATCGCCGCTGGCTGCGGTGAAGGGCATGAACGACATCCTGCCGGGCAAGGTGCCGCGCAAGGACAAGCTGCCCGACTCCGCGCTCTGGCAATGGTTCGAGGACACCGTGCGCAGCGTGCTGGCGCGCTACGGGTACCAGTACATCCTGACGCCGGTGGTGGAACCGACCGCGCTGTTCGTGCGCGGGTTGGGCGAAGTGACCGACATCGTCGAGAAGGAGATGTACTCCTGGCGCGACGAGATGAACGGCGACGCGCTGACGCTGCGCCCCGAGGCCACCGCCGGCATCGTGCGCGCCATGATCGAGCACAACGCGCTGTACAACGGACCGCTGCGGCTGTGGACGATCGGCGCGATGTTTCGCCACGAGCGACCACAAAAGGGTCGCTACCGGCAGTTCCATCAGCTCGACGTCGAGGCGCTGGGCTTCGCCGGGCCGGACGTCGACGCCGAGCAGATCCTGATGCTGCGCCGGCTGTGGCGCGAGCTCGGGCTGATCGAAGGCCAGCATGTGCGGCTCGAGCTCAACAGCCTCGGCCAGCCGGCCGAACGCGCAGCCCATCGCGCGGCGCTGATCCGGCACTTCGAGGCCCATGCCGCGCAGCTCGACGACGACGCGCAGCGGCGCCTGCACACCAACCCGCTGCGCATCCTCGACAACACGAAGAACCCGGCGATGCAGCCGCTGATCGAGGCCGCGCCGAAGCTGCTCGACTTCCTCGGGCCGCAGTCGCGCACGCACTTCGATGCGGTGCGCGCCGCGCTCGACGCGGCCGGCCTGGCGTACCGCATCAACCCGCGCCTGGTGCGCGGCATGGACTACTACAACCTCACCGTCTACGAGTGGGTGACCGACCAGCTCGGCTCGCAGGGCACCGTGTGCGGTGGCGGCCGCTACGACGGCCTGTTCGAGCAACTCGGCGGCAAGCCGACGCCCGCGATCGGCTTCGGGCTCGGCATCGAGCGCCTGCTGCTGTTGATGCAGGAGCTCGCGCTGCCGGTGCCCGATGGCTCGCCGCAGGCGTTCGCAGTGGTGCCCGACGCCGCCGCAATGCCGCGCGCCATCGCCGCGCTCGAGGCGCTGCGCGGCGCCGGCGTGTCGGTCCAGATGCACGCGGCGAGCAAGGAAGGCCTGGGCAGCATGAAGGCGCAGTTCAGGCGTGCCGACGCCAGCGGCGCGCGCTTCGCGCTGGTGTTCGGCGCCGACGAGCTCGCCCAGGGCATGGTCGCCGTCAAGCCGTTGCGCGACCTCACGGCCGCGCAATGGCTGCGTCCGTTGGCCGATGCGGCCGCCTGGGCGCACGAACTGCGCAACGCATAATCGCGCGTTTGACGCGCCGGCGCGGCAGCCGGCGCGCCGCCGCACACGACACACGACTCCCACACCTCACGATGGCCACCCACCTCGACCTGCAGGAGCAGGAGCAAGTCGACGCGCTGAAGGCGTTCTGGGCGCAATACGGCAACCTGATCACCTGGGCACTGGTGGCGGCGCTGCTGGTGTATGCCGGCATCACGGGCTGGCAATGGTGGCAGCGCGAGCAGTCGCAGAACGCCGGTGCGATGTTCGACGAGTTCGAGCGCGCGATGACCGCCGGCGACGTCGACAAGACCTCGCGCGTGTTCGGCGACCTGAAGGAGCGCTATCCGCGCACCACGTACACGATGCAGGCCGCGATGTTGACGGCCAAGATGCAGTTCGACAAGGGCAAGGCCGACGACGCGCGCACGTCGCTCGCCTGGGTGGTCGAGCATGCGGGCGACGACGACTACAAGGCGCTGGCGCGGCTGCGCCTGGCTGCGCTGCTGCTCGACGCCAAGCAGTACGACGAAGCGCTCAAGCAGCTCGATGCCGTGCCGGCCGGGCCGTTCGCGGCGCTGGCTGCCGACCGGCGCGGCGATGTGCTGCTCGCGCAGGGCAAGAAGGACGAGGCACGCACGGCGTACCAGCGCGCGTACGAGGCGATGGATGACAAGGTCGAGTACCGCCGTTTGATCGATGCCAAGCTCACGGCGATGGGCGCCGCGCCCGCGGCCGCTGCGGCCGCGGCTTCCGGGGCGTCGCGGTGACTGCGGGCCGGTCGCGCACGCTGCTGCTCGCGGCGGGCCTGTGGCTGGCGGCCTGCGGCAGCGAGAAGCCGAAGCCCACGCCGCTGGAGACCATCGAGCCGCAGCTGCAGTCGCGCACGGTATGGCAGGCGCGCGTCGATCGGGTGACGTTTCCGCTCGCGGTGCAGACGCGCGGCGGCAACTTCGTGGTGGCGGGTGGCGACGGCACCGTGCTGGCGCTCGATGCGGCGAGCGGCGCCGAGCGTTGGCGGGCCAGCGCTGGCAGCGGGCTGCTGGCCGGTGTCGGCACCGATGGCCGCTTCGCGGCGGTGGCCACGCGCAACAACGAAGTGGTGGTGTTCGAGCGCGGCAATGAGCTGTGGCGCAAGCGCCTGAATTCGCGCATCAGCACCGCACCGCTGGTGGCCGGCGAGCGCGTGTTCGTGATGGGCGTCGACCGCGTGGTCGGTGCGTTCGATGCGCTCGACGGCCGCCCGCTGTGGCGCCTGCAGCGCCCGAGCGATGCGCTCACCCTGTCACAGCCGGGTGTGCTGGCCGCGTACAAGGATACGTTGCTGGTCGGGCAGGGCGCGCAGCTGGTCGGCGTCGATCCGCTGCGCGGCAGCGTGCGCTGGGAGGTCTCGATGGCCAACCCGCGCGGCACCAACGAGATCGAGCGCCTCGCCGACCTGGTGGGGCCGCCGCTGCGCCTGGGCGACGTGTTCTGTGCGCGTGCGTTCCAGTCGGCGGTGGCATGCGCGCGCGTCGACAACGGCACGTTGCGCTGGAGCCGCAACGCCGGCGGCATTCAGCCGCTGGGCGGCGATGACGAGCTCGTGGTCGGCGCCGACGCCAGCGACCGCATCACCGCCTGGAAGACCGCCAACGGCGACATCGCGTGGACGCAGGAGAAGCTGCTGTACCGCGGGCTGAGCGGCCCGTTGGTCACCGAGGCCGCCGTGCTGTTGGGCGACTCCGAAGGTTACGTCCACGCGCTGGCGCGCAGCGATGGTCATCTGATGGCGCGCTGGAGCACCGACGGCTCGCCGGTGATCGCACCGCCCGTGCGCCTGGGCGACATCGTGCTCGTGGTCACGCGCAACGGCGGCCTGTACGCCCTGCGCCTGGGATGACGAGGCCGCGGCGCAACCCGCAGTCGCCGCGCTTGGCCCGCTGCAGCGACCCGCGATGAAACCGGTGCTAGCAATCGTCGGCCGACCCAACGTGGGCAAGTCGACGCTGTTCAATCGGATGACGCGCTCGCGCGACGCCATCGTGGCCGACTTCGCCGGCCTCACGCGCGACCGCCACTACGGCGACGCGGTGTCCGACGGGCGCGAGTTCATCGTCATCGACACCGGCGGCTTCGAGCCCACCAGCGAGAGCGGCATCGTGCACGAGATGGCCAAGCAGACGCGCCAGGCAGTGGCTGAGGCCGACGCCGTGCTGTTCGTGGTCGACGTTCGCGCCGGCTTGTCGGCCCAGGACCACGACATCGCAAGGGTCCTGCGCACCAGCGGCAAGCGCGTCGTGTTGGCCGTCAACAAGGCCGAGGGCATGAGCGACTCGCCCGCGCTCAACGAGTTCCACGAGCTCGGCCTCGGGCAGCCGATGGCGGTGTCGGCTGCCCACGGGCAGGGCGTGCGCAGCCTGGTCGATGCAGCGCTCGAGGGCTTCGCTTTCGATGACGGGGCCGACGATGCCGTCGATGCGGCGGGCGACAAGCCGATCCGCCTGGCGGTGGCCGGGCGACCCAACGTCGGCAAGAGCACGCTGATCAACACCTGGCTCGGCGAGGAGCGCCTGGTCGCGTTCGACCAGCCCGGCACCACGCGCGATGCGATCCATGTGCCGTTCGAACGCGGTGGCGTGCGCTTCGAGCTGATCGACACCGCGGGCCTGCGACGCAAGGGCCGCGTGTTCGAGGCGGTCGAGAAGTTCTCGGTGGTCAAGACGCTGCAGGCGATCGCCGATGCCAACGTGGTGGTGCTGCTGCTCGATGCGACGCAGGGCGTGAGCGATCAGGACGCGCACATCGCCGGCTACATCCTCGACAGCGGTCGCGCGGTGGTGGTGGCGGTCAACAAGTGGGACGCGGTCGATGCCTACCAGCGCGAGATGCTCGAGCGCGCGCTCGCGCAGCGCCTCGTGTTCCTGCGCTACGCGAACGTGCTGCACATCTCGGCGCGCAAGCGCCAGGGCCTGGCGCCACTGTGGAAGGCGATCGTGCAGGCGCACGCATCGGCGCGCGCCAAACTGCCCACACCGGTGCTGACCCGGCTGCTGCACGAGGCCGTGGCACACCAGGCGCCCAAGCGCGCAGGCGCGGTGCGCCCCAAGTTGCGCTACGCGCACCAAGGTGGCATGAATCCGCCGATCGTCGTGATCCACGGCAACGCGCTCGACCACGTGACCGACGCATACAAGCGTTATCTCGAGGGGCGCATCCGAGCGCACTTCGGGTTGGTGGGCACGCCGCTGCGCATCGAGATGCGCAGTTCGCGCAATCCGTTCGACGGCGATCGCCAGGACGCGCGCTGACGAACTCGGCGATCGATTGAACTCTTTGCGTGTTGCGCGATCGATGGTGCGGTCAGCACGCCGCAGCAGCCCTGCGCACAAGAAGGCGTCGTTCGTGTGATAACGTGGGGCCTGCTGGAACTCTCAACACGGAGCATATCGTGAGCAACAAAGGGCAACTTCTACAAGACCCGTTCCTGAACCTGCTGCGCAAGGAGCACGTGCCGGTGTCGATCTATCTGGTCAACGGCATCAAGCTCCAGGGCCACATCGAATCGTTCGACCAGTACGTGGTGTTGTTGCGCAACACCGTGACCCAGATGGTCTACAAGCATGCGATCTCGACCGTGGTGCCCGGCCGACCTGTCAACTTCCACAGCACCGAGACCACCGACGCGGCTTGAACGTCGGGCAGCCCATCGCGGCACGCACGCCGGCACGCGGTTTGCCCTTGGATCGCTCTTCCGACCTGTCGGCCGCTGATGAGGCGGCCGCTGCGGCGCGCACCGTGCTGGTGGGCGTCGATTTCGGCGCTGGGCATTCGTTCGATCCGACGCTCGACGAACTGGCGCAGCTTGCCGAGTCCGCGGGTGACACACCGGTCGCGCGCATCACCGCGCGTCGCAAGGCGCCCGATGCGGCGCTGTTCGTGGGCAGCGGCAAGGCCGACGAGATCAAGGCCCTGGTGAGCGAGCATCAAGCGCACGGCGTGTTGTTCGACCAGGCCCTGAGTCCTGCGCAGCAGCGCAACCTGGAGCGCCATCTGGGCGTGCAGGTGGCCGACCGCACGGCGCTGATCCTCGAGATCTTCGCGCGCCGCGCCAAGAGCCATGAGGGCAAGCTGCAAGTCGAGCTGGCGCGCCTGCAGTACGTGGCGACGCGGCTGGTGCGCCGCTGGAGCCACTTGGAGCGCCAGCGCGGCGGCGCGGGCCTGCGCGGCGGCCCGGGCGAGGCGCAGATCGAACTCGACCGCCGCATGATCACCGAGCGCATCAAGTCGGTGAAGGCGCGGCTGGCCAAGGTGAAGCGCCAGCACGACACGCAGCGCAAGGCACGCGCCAAGAGCGGCGCCTTGCGCGTCTCGCTGGTGGGCTACACCAACGCCGGCAAGTCGACGTTGTTCAACGCGTTGGTGAAGGCGCGCGTCTATGCGGCCGACCAATTGTTCGCGACCCTGGACACCACCACGCGTTCGATGTTCATCGATGGCGTGGGGCAGTCTGTGGCGCTGTCCGACACGGTCGGCTTCATCCGTGACCTGCCGCACAAGCTGGTGGAGGCGTTTCGAGCCACGCTGCAGGAGGCCACGGAGGCCGACCTGCTGCTGCACGTGGTCGACTCCTCGAGCCCGCAGCAGCAGGCCCAGCGTGACGAGGTCGAGCGCGTGCTGAGCGAGATAGGCGCCCACGAACTGCCGCAGATCCTGGTCTACAACAAGCTCGATGCGCTGCAACCGCAGCCGCGCACGCTGCAAGACTGGATCGCGCGCGCCAACGGCGCGCTGGTGCCGCGCGTGTTCGTCAGCGCCAGCGCGGGCACCGGGCTGGAGCGTCTGCGCGAACTGATCGCCGCGGTGGCTGCCGGCGAGGCCTTGCAGCCGCCGTTGTCGCCACCAACTGAGGCGGCGGCGCCGCAGCCCGCCTGAGGCGGCGGCGCCGCAGCCCGCGATTGCCGGACAATCCGACCCATCGGTTCAAACCACCAACACCGCATGACCTCGCGCCCGACACCGGCCAACCACCACGATTTCCCGCCCACGCTGCTGGCTCGCCTGGCGCCTACCGCGCGCGCCGGCTGGGCATGGCTGCGCGCGCGCTGCTGGCCTCATGTCGTGATGGCCGGCCGCAACGAGGGGCCGCCCGATCTCGACGAGCTGTGGCGCGACTTCAACCGTCGGCTCGGCGGTTTGTTCGGCGGCAAGGGCAGTGGCCGGCGTCCTGACCCCGAGGGCGGGCCGCCGTATCAGCCCGACATGAAAAGCGCTGGCATCGGCGTCGGTCTGATCGCGCTGGTGGTGCTGCTGGTATGGGCCGGCAGTGGCTTCTTCATCGTGCAGGAAGGCCAGCAGGCGGTGGTCAGCACGTTCGGCAAGTACACCTACACGTCCGACGCCGGCTTCCAGTGGCGCTTTCCGTATCCGTTCCAGTCGCACGAGACGGTGCCTGTCACGCAGCTGCGCTCCAAGGAGATCGGGCGCAACAACGTGATCCAGGCCACCGGCTTGCGCGACTCGTCGATGCTGACCCAGGACGAAAACATCATCGACATCCGCTTCACGGTGCAATACCGACTGAAGGACGCGCGCGCCTATCTGTTCGAGAACCGCGATCCCGACCTGGCGGTGGAGCAAGCAGCCGAATCGGCGGTGCGCGAGATCGTCGGTCGCAGCAAGGTCGACTCGGTGCTCTACGAGCAGCGCGAGGCGCTGTCCACCGACCTCGTGAAGTCGGTGCAGGCGCAGCTCGACCGCCTGAGCGCAGGCATCCTGGTGGTCAACGTCAACGTGCAGAACGTGCAGGTGCCCGAGCAGGTACAGGCGGCGTTCAACGATGCGGTGAAGGCCGGCGCCGATCGCGATCGACTGAAGAACGAAGGCCAGGCCTATTCCAGCGACGTCGTGCCGAAGGCGCGCGGCACCGCTGCGCGGCTGCGCGAAGAGGCGCAGGGCTACAAGCAGCGCGTGATCGCGCAGTCCGACGGCGACGCGCAGCGCTTCCGCTCGGTGCTGGCCGAGTACCAGCGCGCTCCTGCGGTGACGCGCGACCGCCTGTACATCGAGACGATGCAGCAGGTGTATTCCAGCGTCAGCAAGGTGATGGTGGAAAGCCGCAGCGGCTCCAACCTGCTGTACCTGCCGCTGGACAAGCTGCTGCAGCAGACTGGTACGGCAGGCCCGGCCGCGGCCGCCGCCGCGGCGGCCGGCGGGGACAGCGGCCCGGCCGTGCCCTCGACCAGCACCGACGCACGTTCGCGCGACGGCGGCCGCAGCCGCGAGCGCGAGAGCCGCTGACATGAGGCAGCTTGCACGCTCGCTTGGCTCGCTGCCCCTGCAGAGGGCGCGTCAGTGGCTTCGGGCGGCCGGCGCCGCTGACAGGAGAACAACAACATGAATCGAATCGGACTGTTCGTCGCCAGCGTGCTGATCCTGCTGATGATCCTGAGCTCCACGCTGTTCATCGTCGACCAGAAATCGGTCGGCGTGGTCTACGCGCTCGGCGAGATCAAGGAAGTGATCACCGAGCCGGGCCTCAAGGCCAAGCTGCCGCCGCCGTTCCAGAACGTGGTGTTCCTCGACAAGCGCATCCAGACTCTGGACAGCACCGAGACGCGCGCCATCTTCACCGCCGAGAAGAAGAGCCTGGTGATCGACTGGCTCGCCAAGTGGCGCATCGCCGAGCCGCGCCAGTTCATCCGCAACAATGGCTCCGACTTCCGCAACCTCGAGAGCCGGCTGAGCCAGGTGGTGCAGGCCGCGTTCAACGAGGAGGTCACCAAGCGCACCGTGCGCGGCGTGCTGTCCGACGAGCGCGACAAGGTGATGCAGGACGTGCGCAGCCGACTGCTCGATGAGGCCAAGTCGTTCGGCATCGAGCTGGTCGACATCCGCATCAAGCGCGTCGACTTCGTGGCCGACATCACCGACGCGGTCTACCGCCGAATGCAGTCGGAGCGTCAGCAGGTGGCCAACGAGCTGCGCTCGCAAGGCGCCGCCGAGGGCGAGCGCATCCGCGCCGATGCCGACCGGCAGCGCGAGGTGATCATCGCCGAGGCGTACCGCGACGCGCAGAAGCTCAAGGGCGAGGGCGACGCGCAGGCGTCGGCGCTGTATGCCGACGCTTTCGGCCGCGATCCGCAGTTCGCGCAGTTCTACCGCAGTCTCGAAGCGTACCGGGCGAGCTTTCGCAACCGCAGCGACGTGATGGTGGTCGATCCATCGAGCGAGTTCTTCAAGGCGATGCGCGGGGGCTCACTGGCGACGCCAGCTCCGGTGGCGCCGCGTCGCTGATTCGCGGGTATGGTCGACCTGCTGCTCGGCGCCGTGGCGCTGATGTTGGTGTTCGAGGGCCTGTTGCCGTTCCTCAGCCCCACCACCTGGCGCGAGGTGTTCTCTAAGGCGCTGCGCCTGAGCGACGGCCAGATCCGCTTCCTCGGCCTGTCGAGCATGCTGATCGGGTTGCTGTTGCTGCTGCTTTTCTGGCGATAGGGGCCGTCCCGACGCGGCCGCCAGGCCGCTTCCCTCCAGGGGCAACACCCGCGGCCCGGCAAAGCCGGGTGCGGTGTTCGCTTGGGAGCGCGCCACCGGGGTGGGGCGGATTGGGCCAACTTGCGCCCGGCTGGGCGCTCAAATCCGACCCGTACAATGCCTTTTTTAACCGGCCTGCTCGTTCATGTCCTCTGCTTGGCTGTTGCCCGAGCACATCGCCGATGTGTTGCCCGCGCAGGCGCGGCGCATCGAGGAACTGCGGCGCACGCTGCTCGACCTGGCGCGCAGCTACGGCTTCGAGCTGGTGATGCCGCCGTTGCTGGAGTACCTCGAGTCGCTGCTGTCGGGGACCGGCCGTGAGCTCGATCTGCAGACCTTCAAACTGGTCGACCAGTTGAGCGGCCGCACGCTGGGCCTGCGTGCCGACACCACGCCGCAGGTGGCGCGCATCGACGCGCACCTGCTGAACCGCATCGGCGTGTCGCGGCTGTGCTATTGCGGTCCGGTGCTGCACACGCGCCCCGGCGCGCCCCACGCCACGCGCGAGCCGCTGCAGCTGGGCGCCGAGATCTACGGCCACGGGGGACTGGAAGCTGACCTCGAAGTGCAGGAGCTGGCGCTCGACGGGCTGCGCGCCGCGGGCCTCGAAGGCTTGGTGCTCGATCTGGCAGACGCGCGCATCGTGCGCGGCGTGCTGGCGGGCGTGCCGGCCGACGGGCGCGCGTTGCAAGACGTGGTGGCCGCGCTGGCGGCCAAAGACAGCGCGTCGCTGACTCAGTTGGCGCACGGTTTTCCCGCGCCGGTGCGCCAGGCGCTGGCCGATTTGCTGACTTTGTACGGTGACGAGTCGGTGCTCGAGCGCGCTCGCGACGTGCTGCCGCGCAGCGAACTGGTGCGCCACGCCCTCGATGACCTGGCGTGGCTGGTGCGCCACGTGCGCCACGCCCACCCGCAGGTGCGCATCGGCTTCGATCTGGCGGATCTGAGCGGCTACGCGTACTACAGCGGCGCGCGTTTCGCGGTCTATGCCGCCGATGTCGGCGAGGCGCTGGTGCGAGGTGGCCGCTACGACGAGGTGGGCGCGGTGTTCGGCCGCAATCGGCCGGCGGTGGGCTTCAGCCTCGATCTGAAAGCGCTGTCGGCGCACGGGCCTCGGCAGGCGCCGCGCCCGGCGATCCGGGCGCCTTGGGGCGAGGACGCAGCGTTGCGCGCCGCGGTGCGCCGTCTGCGCGAACAGGGCGAGACGGTGCTGTGCATCCTGCCGGGCCACGAGCACGAGGCGCAGGAGTTCGACTGCAACCGCGAGCTGGCCGCCGTCGGCGGCCAGTGGGTCCTGCGTGCGCTGTAGCGCGCGCCTTTTCACTTCGGCAGTTTCAACATGAGTTCTGACGCTTCGATCGCGCGCGGCCGCAACGTGGTGGTGGTCGGCACCCAGTGGGGCGACGAAGGCAAGGGCAAGGTGGTCGACTGGCTGACCGATCACGCACAGGCGGTGGTGCGCTTCCAGGGTGGGCACAACGCCGGCCACACGCTGGTGATCCAGGGCGTGAAGACCGCGCTGCAGCTGATTCCGTCGGGCGTGATGCGCGAGGGCGTGGCCTGCCTGATCGGCAACGGCGTGGTGGTCGATCCGCAGCACCTGCTGATCGAGATCGCGCGCCTCGAAGGCATCGGCCTGGACGTGCGCTCGCGGCTGCTGATCAGCGAATCGTGTCCGCTGATCCTGCCGTTCCACGTGGCGGTCGACGCGGCGCGCGAGGCGCATCGCGAGAGCAGCGGCAGCGGCAAGATCGGCACCACCGGCAAGGGCATCGGCCCGGCCTACGAAGACAAGGTGGCGCGGCGCGCGTTGCGCATGCAGGACCTGAAGCATCCGAAGCGCTTCGAGACCAAGCTGCGCGAGTTGCTGGCGCTGCACAACGAATCACTGACCGGCGCGCTGCACGCCAAGCCGCTGGAATTCGCGCCGATGCTCGATGCGGGCTTGAGCGCGGCCGAGCACCTGGTGCCGCTGATGGGTGACGTCGGCAGCCGCATCGCGCAGGCGCACCGCGCCGGGCACAACGTGTTGTTCGAGGGCGCGCAGGGCACGCTGCTCGACGTCGACCACGGCACCTATCCGTTCGTCACCTCGAGCAACTGCGTGGCCGGCAACGCGGCCGCCGGCTCGGGCGTGGGGCCGCAGATGCTGCACCATGTGCTGGGCATCGTGAAGGCGTACACCACGCGCGTCGGCGGCGGGCCGTTCCCCACCGAGCTGCCGATCGACATGCCGGGCACCGTGGGCCATCACCTGTCGACGGTGGGGCAGGAGCGCGGCGTCGTCACCGGGCGCGCGCGCCGCTGCGGCTGGCTCGACACCGCGGCGCTGCGGCGCGCGATGCTGATCAACGGCGTCTCCGGCCTGTGCATCACCAAGCTCGATGTGCTCGACGGCCTGAGCGAGGTGAAGATCTGCGTCGGCTATTCGTACGGCGGCCGGCGGCTCGACATCCTGCCGCTCGACGCCGATGAGATCGCCGCCTGCGAGCCGATCTACGAGACGCTGCCGGGCTGGCGCGACAGCACGGCGGGGCTCACGCGCTGGGAGCAGCTGCCGCCCAATGCACGCGCCTACCTGGAGCGCATGCGCACGCTGATCGACGCACCGATCGACATGGTGTCCACCGGCCCGGACCGCGCGCACACCATCGTGCTGCGCCATCCGTTCCGCGGCTGACCCCACGCAACCAGGAGACCTCACCGCCATGCTCACCGACGACGGCAAACACCTGTACGTGTCGTGGGACGAATACCACCTGCTGATCGAACGGTTGGCACTGAAGGTGGCGGCGTCGAAATGGCAGTTCGATCAGATCCTGTGTCTGGCGCGCGGTGGCATGCGCCCGGGCGACGTGCTGTCGCGCGTGTTCGATCTGCCGCTGGCGATCATGTCGACCAGTTCGTACCGCGCCGAAGCCGGCACGATCCAGGGCCGCCTGGACATGGCCAAGTACATCACGATGCCCAAGGGGGAGCTCGCGGGCCGCGTGCTGCTGGTGGACGATCTCGCCGATTCCGGCATCACGCTGCGCGCGGTGGTCGACCGCCTGCGCGGCATGCCGTCGATCAGCGAGTTGCGATCGGCGGTGATCTGGGTCAAGGGCGTCTCGAGCTACACGCCCGACTACTATGTCGAGCTGCTGCCCACCAGCCCGTGGATCCACCAGCCGTTCGAAGAGTACGACGGGCTGCGCCCCGAAGGGCTGGCGAGGAAGTTCGCCGTCTGAGGGCGGCTGATCGCAGTCGGCTTATGCCGTACAAAAGAAAAAGGGTTCGCGCCAGCGAACCCGCTTCTCCATCCAACATTGGTGCCCAGGAAGGGACTCGAACCCCCACGCCGTTAAGCGCTAGTACCTGAAACTAGTGCGTCTACCAATTCCGCCACCTGGGCCCAGTTTCAAGAGCGAAGGATTTTAGCATCAAGACCCTGAACGACACCGGCGGCAGCGCGCTGGCCGGTGCACTGATGAGCGAGGTTTGCGGCACGGTCATCGGCCACCGCGACGGGCACGGCTTCGTGCACCGCGACGACGGCGAGGCCGACATCTACCTGTCGCCGCAGGAGATGCACTCGGTGCTGCACCGCGACCGCGTGCGCGTGCGCATCGTGCGCTACGACCGCAAGGGCCGGCCCGAAGGCCGCGTGCTCGACATCGTCGAGCGTCGCAAGACCTCGATCATCGGCCGCCTGCTGCACGAGAACGGAATGTGGCTGGTGGCGCCGGAAGATCGGCGCTACGGCCAGGACATCCTGATCCCGAAGAACGCCACCGCGAGCGCCACCGCCGGCCAAGTGGTCGCGGTCGAGCTGACCGAGCCCCCGTCGATGTTTTCGCAGCCGGTCGGCCGCGTGGTCGAGGTGCTCGGCGAGATCGACGACCCCGGCATGGAGATCGAGATCGCGGTGCGCAAGTACGAGGTGCCGCACCGCTTCTCGGCCGAGTCGCTGGCGCAGGCCGCGGCACTGCCCGACCATGTGCGGCCGGCGGACCGGCGCCACCGCATCGACCTCACCGATGTGCCGCTGGTGACGATCGACGGCGAGGACGCGCGTGACTTCGACGACGCGGTGTACTGCGAGCCGGCTCAGATCGGGCGCGGCAAGGCGGGCGCTGCCGGCTGGCGCCTGGTGGTGGCGATTGCCGACGTGAGCCACTACGTGAAGCCCGGCGAACCGATCGACGACGACGCCTACGAGCGTGCGACCTCGGTGTACTTTCCGCGCCGTGTGATCCCGATGCTGCCCGAGAAGCTGTCCAACGGGCTGTGCTCGCTCAACCCCGAGCAAGAGCGACTCTCGATGGTGTGCGACATGCTGGTCGATGGCGACGGCGCGATCACCGCCTATCAGTTCTACCCGGCGGTGATCTGCTCGCAGGCGCGCTTCACGTACACCGAGGTGGCGGCGATCCTCGCCAACACGCGCGGCCCAGAGGCGCAGCGACGCAGCGCCCTGGTGCCGCACCTGATCCACCTGCACGAGGTGTATCGCGCGCTGCTGAGGCACCGCGGCAACCGCGGGGCGGTCGACTTCGAGACCACCGAGACGCAGATCGTCGCCGACGAGAACGGCCGCATCGAACGCATCGAGCCGCGCAAGCGCAACGAGGCGCACCGCTTGATCGAAGAGGCGATGTTGGCGGCCAACGTGTGCGCCGCCGAGTTCATCGCCGAACACGGTCACCCGGCGCTGTATCGCGTGCACGAAGGGCCGACGACAGAAAAGCGCATCACGCTGCAGAACTATCTGAAGGCGATGGGTCTGGGCATGTCGCTGTCGGACGACCCGACCCCCGGCGAGCTGCAGGCGATCGCGCTGGCCACGCGCGAGCGGCCCGATGCGGCGCAGATCCACACCATGCTGCTGCGCTCGATGCAGCAGGCGCACTACACCGCGTCCAACAGCGGCCACTTCGGGCTCGCCTACGAGGCCTACACCCACTTCACGAGCCCGATCCGGCGCTACCCCGATCTGCTGGTGCACCGCGTGATCAAGGCGCTGCTCCATGGCAAGCGCTATCAACTGGCCACCGGTGCGCTGGAGGACGCGCCCAAACCCGCCAAGCCGGCGAAGACGGCCGACGGCAAGGGCGCACCGAAGCGCACCGCGTCGGCGCAGGATCTGGAGCAATGGAACGCCGCCGGCGCGCACTGCAGCGCCAACGAACGGCGCGCCGACGAAGCGTCGCGCGACGTGGAGGCGTGGCTGAAGTGCCGCTACATGCGCGAGCGGCTGGGCGAGGAGTTCAGCGGCACGGTCAGTGCGGTGGTGCCGTTCGGCCTGTTCGTCACGCTCGACGACCTGTACGTCGAAGGGCTGCTGCACATCACCGAAATCGGTGGCGGCTACTACCGCTACGACGAGGTGCGCCAGGAGTTGCACGGCGAGCGCAGCGGCGTGCGCTACGCGGCGGGCACGCGGGTGCGCGTGCAGGTGAGCCGCGTCGACCTCGACAGCCGGCGCATCGACTTTCGCATGGTGCGCGACGGCGATGCCGATCGCCTGCTGGCGCGCGGCCGCAAGGGCGACACGCGTTCACCGCAGGCCGAACTGGCTGCGGTGCGGGCGCGCGATCGCGCTGCGAAGAAGAGCCTGGCGCGCGCCGCCAAGGCGCGGCCGCGTCCGAGCGGCAAGAAGAACGCCACCAAAGGCACGCGCGCGCGCAGCCCGCGCGGCTGACCTGCGCGCGGCAGTTCGCGCTGCGCAGCGCGGATCGTCAGCGTTCGAGCAAGGCGTCGCGCGCCGCGACCATCGCCTCGATCAGGCGCGACGCGCGCAACGGCCCCACGCGCGGGCCGTGGTCGACGGCCGCACCGTGCAGCCAGGCGGCTGCGCGCAGCGCGTCGTGCGCGCCGGCGTGCTGCGCATGCGCCGACCACAGCCCACCGACCCAGCCGGCCAGCACGTCGCCGCTGCCGGCGCTGCCGAGCCGTGCGTCGCCGGTGGGGTTGATCGCGGTCGTTTGTCCCGGTGTCGCGATGACGGTGCCCGAGCCCTTCAACAACACGCTGCATTGCAGCGCGTCTGCCATGTGCGTGCTGGCGCGCAGCCGGTCGGACTGCACGTCGCCGCTTTTCTGGTCCGCCAGCCGTGCCGCCTCGAGGGGATGTGGCGTCAGCGCGCTCGCCAGCCCACGCGCGGCGCGCGCGCGCAGCGCGCGCTTGAGCGCGCCATCGCTGGCGATCGCGTTGAGTGCGTCGGCGTCGAGCACCAGCCGGCGCGCGTGATGCAGCACGGTGGGCAGCACGTCGCGCACCGCGCTGCCGCCGCCGCAACCGCACACCACGGTGGCCTGATCGAGCAGCGCGGGCACCACGAGCTGCGCCAGCGGACGCGCCATCAGTTCAGGCTGCGCGGGCTCGTACCACGCCGCGTCGGTGGTTGCCAACAGTCCGAGGTAGACGCGCCCCGCGCCGGCGGCCAGCGCGGCGCGTGCCGCCAACAGCGCGGCGCCCACCATGCCGGTGGCGCCGCCGATCACCACCACGTCGCCGAAGCTGCCCTTGTGCTGCGCATGGCGGCGCGGCAGCGCGAGCGCGCGCGCCGCATCGCCGCCCGTGAGCTCGAGGCTGCTCGGAATGTCGCCCAGTTGCAGGTCGTCGAACCACACACGGCCCGCGTGGTCGCGCCCTTGCGCGGTGAACAGGCCGGGCTTCAGCGCGAGCAGCGCCAGCGTGTGCGCCGCCCGCACCGCCACACCGTCGACCGCGCCGCTGTCGCTGTGCAGGCCCGATGGCAGATCGACGGCGAGCACCGGTGCGTCCGCGTCGTTGAGCCGTTGCACCGCCTGTGCCAGGGTGCCGCTCAACGCGCGGTTCACGCCCAGGCCGAGCAGCGCATCGATCGCCAGATCCGCCGCCACCCGCTCGGGCAGCCCTGCGCGCACCGGCACACCGGCGGCACGCGCCTGCTGCCAGGCGTGGCGTGCATCGTCGGGTGCGCGCGCGGGGTCTCCCACAACGACGAGCTGCGCGTCCTTGCCGGCGGCGCGCAGGTGGGTGGCCGCGACGAAGCCGTCGCCACCGTTGTTGCCGGGGCCGCACCACAGCTCGAACGTGCGCGCATGCGGTGCCAGCGCGAGGGCCAGACGCGCCACCGCGTCACCCGCGCGTGCCATCAGCGTGTGTTCCGGCAGCGTGGCGGCGGCGCGCTGCTCGATGTCGCGACAGGCGGTGGCCAGATGCAGCGGCCAACTGCGTGAAGCGGTGAGCACCGGTTGCGGACGCACTGGCAAGGTCATGGACCGCAGTCGATTTTTGTCGGCGTGAGATCGAAGGCCGCAGACATTGTGCTCTACTGCGGGCCCTCGACTTTGAAGGAGCCTCTTGCATGAAGCGATTCGTCGCAGCCGTCATTGGCGCGCTCGCGCTGGCGGGCGCCGCGCAGGCGCAGCAGTTCTTCCGCATCGGCACCGGCGGCACCGCCGGCACCTACTACCCGGTGGGCGGCATGATCGCCAACGCGGTGTCGCAACCGGGCAAGATCGTCGTCACCGCGCAGGCGAGCAACGGCTCGCTGGCCAACGTCAACGGCATCGCGGCGGGCTCGCTCGAATCGGGTTTCTCGCAGGCCGACGTCGTGACCTGGGCACAAAAGGGCACCGGCATCTTCGAGGGCAAGCCCAACATCCCGAACCTGCGACTGATCGCCAACCTGTACCCCGAGAGCGTGCACATCGTGGTGCGCAAGGGCCTCGGCGTGAAGACGCCGGCCGACCTCAAGGGCAAGCGCGTCGCGCTCGACGAGCCCGGCTCGGGCACGTTGATCAATGCGCGCATCATCCTGGCCGCCTACGGCGTGCAGGAGAGCGACATCAAGCCCGAGTACATCAAGCCGAATCAGGCGGGCGACAAGCTGAAGGATGGCTCGCTCGATGCGTTCTTCTTCACAGGCGGCGCGCCGGCGGGTGCGATCTCCGAGCTGGCGTCGGCTGGCGGCGGCATCGAGCTGATCCCGATCGAGGGCCCGCAAGCCGACGGCCTGCGCATGGCCAGCCCGTTCTTCGCACCCGACGTGATCCCGGCCGACACCTACAAGGGCGTGGCCGCAGTCAAGACGCTCGCGGTCGGCGCGCAGTGGGTCACCAGCGACAAGGCCGACGCCAACACGGTGTACGAGGTCACCAAGGCGCTGTTCAGCGACTCGACGCAGCAGACACTGGCTGCGGGCCACGCGAAGGGCAAGCTGATCACGAAGGAGAATGCGGTCAAGGGTGCGGGCATCCCGTTCCACCCGGGGGCCGAAAAGTACTATCGCGAGGTCGGGCTGATCAAGTAACGCAAACGGCCCGTGCCACCGCACGAGGGCGGCGCGCTGTCAAGGCGCCCGCCCTCGTGTCGCATGCGACAGCACGACGACAGCCAAGAGGGACTGACGATGACGGCCACCGCGATTGACGATCGCGCGATCTCCGAGCTCGAGCAGAAGTTCGATCCCGAGATGCGCTTCCGGCCGACCTGGCCGCCAGCGTCGACGGTGTTGAAGGCGCTGCTGATCGCGCTGTCGTGCTTCCACTACTACACCGCCGGCTTCGGCCTGCTGCGCGAGGCCACGCACCGCGGCGTGCACCTGGCATTCGTGCTGGGGCTGATCTTCATCGTGTTCCCCTTGCGGCGCGCGCACGACGCCAGGCCCGCGCGCAACGCTTGGTCGCCCGGTGGCGTGCCGCTGTTCGACTGGCTGCTCGGGCTCGCGGTGGCGCTGTCGGTGCTCTACATCCCCTACGTGTTCAACGACCTCGCGTTTCGGATCGGCAACCCGACGCTGCTCGACGTCGCGATGGGCTCGATCCTGCTGGTGCTGCTGCTCGAGGCCACGCGCCGCAGCATGGGCTGGCCGCTTCCGGTGATCGCGATCGGCTTCATGTTCTATGCGCTGGCCGGGCCGATCTTCCCTGGCCTGCTGCAGCACGCCGGCGCATCGTGGGGCCAGCTTGTCAACCACCAGTACCTCACCAGCCAGGGCGTGTACGGCATCGCGGTGGGCGTGGTCGCGACCTACGTCTTTCACTTCGTGCTGTTCGGCGTGCTGGCCACGCGCATCGGCCTGGGGCAACTGTTTCTCGACATCGCGTCGACGATCGCCGGGCGCTACGCCGGCGGCCCCGCGAAAGTGAGCGTGTTCGGCTCGGCGATGTTCGGCATGCTGTCCGGCTCGTCGGTGGCCAACGCGGTGACGGTGGGCTCGCTGACGATTCCCGCGATGATCCGCGTCGGCTACCGGCGCGAGTTCGCCGGCGCGGTGGAGGCCGCGTCGTCCACCGGCGGGCAGATCACGCCGCCGGTGCTCGGCGCGGCGGCGTTTCTGATGATCGAGTTCCTCGCGGTACCGTACCAGACGATCATCGCCGCGGCCGTGGTGCCCGCGTTCATGCACTTCTTCGGCGTCTTCATGCAGGTGCACTTCGAAGCCAAGCGCTTCGGCCTGCGCGGCCTCACCGAAGAGGAGATGCCAAAGCTGCGCGAATCGCTGCGGCTGCGCTGGCCGACGCTGATTCCGCTGTTCCTGCTGATCGGCATCCTGGTCAGCGGCCGCACGCCGTACCTGGCAGCGTTCAGCGGCATCAGCTCGTGCGCGATCGTGGGGCTGACCACCGGGGCCGGGCCGGCGGGCCTGCGCAACTGGGCGCTGCTGGTCGCACTGCACGTCGTGCTGCTGGTGCTGGCGTTCGGCGGCTTGCAGAGCGACGCACTGCGGGTGGGCATCTTCGCGGCCGCCGTGATCGCGACGCCGTTCCTGTTGAAGGCGCTCGACGTGCGCGGCCGCATCGGCCTGGCCACGCTGGTGGAAGCCTTCGAGACCGGTGCCAAGTACGCGCTGGCGGTCGGCGCCGCCGCGGCGACCGTGGGCATCGTGATCGGCGTGGTCACGCTCACCGGTGTCGGCTTCAAGCTGTCGACCATCATCACCGGCGCCGCGCAAGGCGTGGCCGGCGGCATGCTGAGCTTCCTGCCCGACGGCTGGGTCGACGTCAAGGCGCTGACGCTGCTGGCCGCGCTGGTGATGACCGGCGTGGTGTGCATCCTGCTCGGCTGCGGCATCCCGACCACCGCCAACTACATCATCATGGTGACGGTGGCCGCGCCGACGCTGGTGCTGCTGGGCGTGCAACCCCTGGTGGCGCACTTCTTCGTGTTCTATTACGGCGTGCTGGCCGACATCACGCCGCCGGTCGCACTGGCCGCGTATGCGGCCGCCGGCATGGCGGGCAGCGACCCGTTCAAGACCGGCAACATGGCGTTCCGGCTCGGGCTGGCCAAGGCACTGGTGCCGTTCGTGTTCGTCTTCTCGCCGTCGCTGCTGCTGGTGGCCCATGGTTTCACGCTCACCGACTTCGTGATCACCTTCGTTGGCTGCGTGATCGGCATCGTCATGCTGGCCGCCGCGCTGTCGAAGTACCTGCTGAGCGAACTGCAGCGCTGGGAGCAGGCGCTGCTGGGTGCCGCCGCCCTGCTGTTGGTGGCGCCCGGCATTCCGAGCGGGCTGGTCGGCCTGGTGGTGGCCTCGCCGGTGTTCGTGCGCCAGTGGACACGCCGCGCGCGCGCGCTGCGCGCGGGCCCATCGCACGCCGCATGAGCAGCGGCGCGCGCACTCAGCGCAAGCGTTCGATCCCCAGGCCGTCGAGGTCGATCGCAGGCGGGCGTTGCGACATCTGGTCGGCCAGCACGCGCGCCGATCCGCACGCCAGCGCCCAGCCGCTCGAGCCGTGGCCGAGGTTGAGCCAGACACCGGGCACGCCGCTGTCGCCGATCACCGGCGGGCCGTCGGGCAGCATCGGGCGCGCGCCTTTCCAGCTCTGCGCCTGCGCCTGCACCGAGCAGCCGGGGAACCAGTCGTCGAGCACCTTGTAGAGCGTCGCCAGCGCCGCCTCGCTGGGGTCGCCCAGCGTGCCGCCCAACTCGGCGCCGCCGGCCACGCGCACGCGCTTGCCCAGGCGCGAGATCGCGACCTTGTAGCGCTCGTCGATCAGCGTCGAGCGCGGCCCGGCTTCGCCGTGCTCGGTGATTTCGCGCAGCGGCGCCGTCACCGAATAGCCGTGCACCGCGGCCAGCGGGAGCGCCACTTTCAGCGGCGTCAGCAGGTCGCGCGAGGCCATCGCGGCGCACACCACCACCGCATCGAACTGCTCGCTGCCTTCGGACTCCGGCAGCGTGGTCGGCTGCTCGGCGCCGGCCAGCTGCGTTGGATCGAAGCGCGGCAGCGCGCGATGGTGCACCGTGGGCAGCGGGCCGCCGTCGATGCGCCGCACCTCGCGATGGAAGCGGAACATCGCGCCGCGCCCCTGCGCATGCTGCTTCAAGAGGTGGGCAAACTGGCGGCAGTTGCCGACCTCTTCGTCCGGCAGGTGCAGCGCGGCGTGCAGCGCCGTCTCGGCGTTCAGGCCCGGCTCGATTTCGCGCGCGCGCGCCGCCTCGATCACGTGGCAGCTGACGCCCAGCTCGGCCAGCAGCTTGACGCCGGGCCGCGCGAGCGCGAGGTCGCGCGGCGTGCGCATCAGCACCATCAGCCCCTTGGCCTGCTCGAACTCCAGTTGCAGCTCGGCGGTCAACAGGTGCATGCGCAGCAGGCTGAAGCGCGCGAGCTGGATCATCCGAGCCCGGTTGGCCTGGTACACCGACGGCCGGCAGGCGCGCCACCAGCGCCAGGTCCAACCGAGCAGCGACGGCGCGAACGGCCGCGCCAGCCGCACCGCGGCGTGGCTGCCGAACATCTGACGCAGCACCTTGCCCGGCATCCCCGGTGCCGCCCACGGCGTCACGTAGCCCGGGGCGAGCACGCCGGCGTTGGCGAAGCTGGTTTCGGCCGCGACGCTGGCCTGGCGCTCGAAGACGGTGACCTCGTGGCCATCGACCGCCAGTTCGTACGCCGTCGTGACGCCCACGATGCCGGCGCCGATCACAGCCACACGCATCGGGTCAGTTCGCTTTCGCGGCGCTGGCGCGCAGGGCCGACTCGATCGCCAGCGACACGCTGAGCACCGTGTCGTCGGCCAGTGCGCCGCTCCACACCATGAGCCCCACCGGCAGCTCGCCGGCGCGCTGGCACGGGAGCGACAGCGCGCAACCGTCGAGCAGGTTGACCATCGACGGGTTGCGCAGCAGCAGTCCGTTGGCGGCAAAGAACGCCTCGTCGCTGGCGCGCAGTGGCTCGATGGCCGGTGCGACGATCGGCACGGTGGGCGACAGCATCGCATCGAAGCCCTGCAGCGCACGCGCCATGCGCTCGATCCAGCGCCGGCGCGCATGGATGAGGTCGATGTAGTCGGCCGCGCTCATCGACTCGCCGCGCCGGATGCGCAGCGCCACGCGCGGGTCGTAGCCGCCACCGCGCTCGGCCATGCGCCGCCGGTGCCAGGCCCAGCTCTCCGGTGGCGAAAAGCCGCCGCCGGCGTTGATCGTGGCCACCTCGGACAACTCGGGCAGCGCGATGTCGTCGATGTGCGCGCCACCGGCGCGCAACGCGTGCAGCGTGCGATCGAACGCGCCGGCCACCGCGCCGTCCAGCGCATCGAGCATCAGCGTGCGCGGCACCGCGAGCCGCCAGGCGCGCAGGGGGCGCGCGACGAGTGCGACGCGGCGCTGCGCCAGCACCTCGTGGATGGCAACCGCATCGCCGACGTCGCGCGTGATCGCGCACACGGTGTCGAGCGTGGTCGACAGCGGGACCGTGCCGTCCAGCGGCGTGAGGCGCTGCGTGTTCTTGAAGCCCACCAACCCCTGCAGCGCCGCCGGGATGCGGATCGAGCCACCGGTGTCGGAGCCGAGAGCGGCCAGCGCCGCGCCGGCGGCCACCGAGGTGGCGCCGCCGGACGTGGAGCCACCGGGAGCGCGCGGTGTCGTCGCATCGAGCGCGGCGGCGGCCACGTTGAGCGGGGTGCCGAAGTGCGGGTTGATGCCGACTCCGGAAAACGCGAACTCGCTCATGTTGGTGTGCCCCACCAGCACGCCACCGGCGGCGCGCACGCGCGCCACCGCGAGGCTGTCGTGGGCGGCGATCGGCGCGTCGTGCATCGTGGCCGACGCGGCGGTGGTGGGAAAGCCCGCCACGTCGTAGAGGTCCTTCACCGAGATCGCCGCCCCGGCCAATGGCGGCAGCGGCGCGCCGGCGTGCCGCTGCGCCTGCAGCGCGCTGGCGGCGGCCAGCGCCGACCGCTCGAACAGCCGGATGAATGCCTTGTCGCACGACGGCGCGCGCGCCGCCTCGAGGGCCTGCTGCGTTGCCGCCTCGATCGAGGCACCGCCTTCCAGCACGCTGCGGCGGTGGCTGTCGAGGGTCGGGGTGGGCACGGCTGCTACAATCCGCGGGTTCAACTGGGTGTGTCCTGCCATCGGCGCTGGCGAGTCAACTCGTGGCACTCGGCGCGGACTGTCGCAGTTGATCAATCCCGAACCGGCCCTCAAAAGGTGTCGCAGTGCGGCTGGCATGTTCACGCCGCCCCGCGATTCGCGCCGGATTCTAGACCCAACCTTTGGAGCTTTGATGCCCACGACGATGCGTGAAATGCTGGAAGCCGGCGTCCATTTCGGACACCAGACGCGCTTCTGGAACCCCAAGATGGCTCCGTACATCTACGGCCATCGCAACAAGATCCACATCATCAACCTCGAGAAGACGCTGCCCGCGTTCGAGGATGCAATGAAGTTCGTGCGCCAGCTGGCAGGCCGCCGCGGCGCGATCCTGATGGTGGGCACCAAGCGCCAGGCGCGCGAGGTGATCGCCCAGGAGGCGCAGCGCGCCGGCATGCCCTACGTCGACCAGCGCTGGCTGGGCGGCATGCTGACCAACTTCAAGACCGTCAAGGCGTCGCTCAAGAAGCTGAAGGACATGCAGGCGCAGAAGGAAACCGGCCTCGAGCAGATGACCAAGAAGGAAGGCCTGATGTTCGATCGCGAGATCGGCAAGCTCGAAAAGGACATCGGCGGCATCCAGGACATGAGCGCGCTGCCCGATGCGGTGTTCGTGATCGACGTCGGTTACCACAAGATCGCCGTGGCCGAAGCCAAGAAGCTCGGCATTCCGGTGATCGGCGTGGTCGACACCAACCACTCGCCCGAGGACATCGACTACGTCATTCCCGGCAACGACGACTCGGCCAAGGCGGTTGCGCTGTACGCGCGTGCCGTGGCCGACGCGGTGCTCGAGGGCAAGGCGCAAGCGGTGACCGAGGTGGTGCAGTCTGCCGGCGGCAGCGACGAGTTCGTCGAGGTGAACGAAGGCGCGTAGCGCCTCTTCACCTTGATTTCGTCCGTCAGCACCGCTCTCCCGAGCCTCCTCCGAGCGGGGGCTCCAGCTTGATTGACTTGCCGGCCGTCGGCCGGCCCTCATATGGGTCGTAGCGGGCCCGATCGGGCCCGCAATCGTTGGAGTTGATATGCCCGCAATCACTGCAAGCATGGTGGCCGAGCTGCGCGCCAAGACCGACGCGCCGATGATGGAGTGCAAGAAGGCGCTCACCGAGGCCGAGGGCGATGCGGCGCGCGCCGAGGAGATCCTGCGCGTCAAGCTCGGCAACAAGGCCGGCAAGGCGGCCTCGCGCATCACCGCCGAGGGCGTCGTCGCGGCGTCGGTGTCGGGTGCCACCGGTGCGCTGGTGGAGATCAACTGCGAGACCGACTTCGTGTCGAAGAACGAAGCGTTCCTCGCCTTTGCCGCTTCGTTGGCCAAGCTGGTGGCCGAGAAGAACCCGGCCGACGTGGCCGCGTTGTCGGCGCTGCCGCTGTCGCAGGACGGCTTTGGTCCCACGGTCGAAGACGTTCGCAAGGGCCTGATCGGCAAGATCGGGGAGAACATGGCGATCCGCCGCTTCAGGCGCTACGCCGGAGGCGGCACGCTCGCGCACTACCTTCACGGTACGCGCATCGGCGTGATCGTCGAGTTCGAAGGCAGCGACGTGGCCGCCAAGGACGTGGCGATGCACGTGGCGGCCATGAAGCCCAAGGCGCTGGCGACCTCCGACGTGCCTGCCGACCTGGTCGACACCGAGCGGCGCATCGCGAAGGAGAAGGCTGCCGACAGCGGCAAGCCGGCCGAGATCGTCGCCAAGATGGTCGAAGGCTCGGTGCAGAAGTTCCTCAAGGAGGTGTCGCTGCTGAACCAGCCGTTCGTCAAGAACGACAAGCAGACGGTCGAGCAGATGCTCAAGGCCGCCAACACCAGGGTCAAGGGCTTCACGCTGTACGTCGTGGGCGAGGGCATCGAGAAGCGCACCGACGATTTCGCCGCCGAAGTGGCGGCGCAGGTGGCGGCGGCCAAGAAAGCCTGACCGGTGGTGCCGTGAGCGCGGCGACGGCGGCACGATGAGGGAACGCGCCGCCGCGTAAACTTCCGCCTGCCACTTTCAGGGAGACTCGGCGGATGCCGGCCTACAAGCGAATCCTGCTCAAGCTGTCCGGCGAAGCCCTGATGGGCGACGATGCCTACGGCATCAACCGCGCCACCATCGTTCGCATGGTGCGCGAACTCAAGGAAGTCACCGATCTCGGTGTCGAACTGGCGATCGTCATCGGCGGCGGCAACATCTTTCGCGGCGTGGCCGGCGGCTCGGTCGGCATGGACCGCGCGACCGCCGATTACATGGGCATGCTGGCCACGGTGATGAACTCGCTGGCGCTGGCCGACTCGATGCGTCAGGCCGGCATGACGGCGCGCGTGATGTCGGCCATCGCGATCGAGGCCGTGGTCGAGCCGTACGTGCGCCCCAAGGCCCTGCAGTACCTCGAGGAAGGCAAGGTGGTGGTGTTCGCGGCCGGCACCGGCAACCCATTCTTCACCACCGACACGGCGGCCGCGTTGCGCGGTGCCGAGGTCGGTGCCGAGGTGGTGCTCAAGGCCACCAAGGTCGACGGCGTGTACAGTGCCGACCCCAACAAGGACAAGTCGGCGACACGCTACGCGTCGATCAGCTTCGACGATGCGATCGTGCGCAACCTGCAGGTGATGGATGCCACGGCGTTCGCCCTGTGCCGCGATCAGAAGTTGCCGATCCGGGTGTTCTCGATCGTCAAGCCGGGCGCGTTGAAGCGCGTCGTGCAGGGCGAAGACGAGGGCACGCTGGTGCACGTGTAGCCGCCTTGCGCAAGGAGACATCATGGCCGCCCTCACGATTGCCGACATCAAGAAGACCGCCGATTTCAAGATGGGCAAGACGGTCGAAGCGCTGAAGCACGAGATGCAGAAGGTCCGTACCGGCCGCGCCCACCCCGGCCTCCTCGACCAGGTGCATGTGGAGTACTACGGCTCGATGGTGCCGATCTCTCAGGTGGCTAACGTGTCGTTGCTCGATGCGCGCACGATCAGCGTGCAGCCGTGGGAGAAGGGCATGGGCGCGAAGATCGAGAAGGCCATCCGCGAGAGCGACCTCGGCCTCAACCCGGCGGCGCAGGGCGACCTGCTGCGGGTGCCGATGCCGGCATTGACCGAAGAGCGCCGCAAGGAGCTGACCAAAGTGGTCCGCCACGAGGGCGAGGAAGCCAAGGTCGCGGTGCGCAACCTGCGTCGCGAAGCCAACGAGCATCTGAAGAAGATGCTCAAGGACAAGACGGCCACCGAGGACGAAGAGCGCCGCGCGCAGGACGAGGTGCAGAAGCTCACCGATCGCACGGTGGCCGAGATCGACAAGCTGGTGCACGCCAAGGAAGCCGAAGTCCTTGCGGTGTGATCGTCGTTCAGTGATGAACAGCCGGCTTGCCTGAGCGTGCAGCGCGACCTGAAAGCCGTTCCGCGCCACGTCGCCATCGTGATGGATGGCAACGGGCGCTGGGCCAAGAAGCGCTTCATGCCGCGCTTCTTCGGCCACAAGCAGGGCGTCGATGCGCTGGTGCGCTGCGTGCAGGCGTGCTCCGACCGCGGCATCGAGTACCTGACGGTGTTCGCGTTCTCGTCGGAGAACTGGAAGCGCCCCGAGGAAGAGATCTCCGGGCTGCTCGGCCTGGTGCTGGTGGCGGTGTCGAAGTACCTGCGCAAGCTGGCCGAGAAGGGCGTGCGCATCCGCATCATCGGCGACCGCAGCGCGGTCAACGACAAGGTGCGTGCCGCCTGGGACGAGGCCGAGACCGCGACCGCGCACAACACCCGCATCACGCTGTCGGTGGCCTTCAACTACGGTGGCCGCTGGGACGTCGTGCAGGCGTGCCGGCAGGCGCTGGCGCAGGGTCTGCAGCCCACGCAGATCGACGAGACGCGGCTGTCCTCGATGATGGCGCTGGCGCATGCGCCCGACCCCGACCTGTTCATCCGCACCGGCGGCGAGGTGCGCATCAGCAATTTCCTGCTGTGGCAGATCGCCTATGCCGAGCTGTACTTCACCGAGTGCCTGTGGCCGGATTTCGACGAAGCCGAGCTCGATGCAGCGCTGGCCGCGTACGCCGGGCGTGAACGCCGCTTCGGCGACGTGCGCGCGGCGCAGGCGGCGCAGCTGGCCGGCGGCGGTTGAGCGCGATGCTCGCGCAGCGGGTGGCCACGGCTCTGGTGCTGCTCGCGCTGTGGTTGCCCACCCTGTGGATGCACGACCCGTGGCCCTTCATGGGGCTGACGCTGATCCTGGTCAGCGCGGCCGCATGGGAGTGGGCGCGCCTGAACGGCGTGGTGGCCGGCGGCGCCTGGGGCATCGTCGTCGTGCTGGTGCTGACGTGCCTGCTGCTCGCGCTGACGCCGGCGTTCGGCGAGACCGGTGCCGCCTGGTGGTTCGCGGCCGCGGCGTGGCTGGTCGGTGGCATCAGCGTGCTGCGCCTCGGGCCGGACGGCTGGGGGCGCTTGCCGCGCTTGCCGCGCGTGGTGGTCGGGCTCCTGATGCTCGGTGTGGCCTGGTGGGCTCTCGCGCAGGCGCGCATCGTCGGGGTCAACTACCTGTTGTCGGTGCTGTGCGTGGTCTGGATGGCCGACATCGCCGCCTACTTCGGCGGCCGCGCGTTCGGCCGTCGCAAGCTGGCGCCGACCATCAGCCCGGGCAAGAGCTGGGAGGGCGTGCTCAGCGGCATGCTCGGCGTGCTGTTGCTGGCCGCGCTGTGGATGGCGTTCGATGCGCGCGTGGCCACCGACTCGGCGAGCCTGTTCACGCAGCTGAAGCAGCGCTTCGGTGCGCCGGCGATGGCGGTGTCGGTGCTGTGCCTGGTGGGCCTCAGCGTGGTCGGTGACTTGTTCGAGTCGCTGGTCAAGCGCGCGGTCGGTGCCAAGGACTCCAGCGCGCTGCTGCCGGGCCACGGCGGCGTGCTCGATCGCATCGATGCGCTGCTGCCGGTGCTGCCGTGCGCGCTGGCGATCACCACTTTGTGACGGGGCGCGGCGTTGACCGACAATCGGACGATGGAGAAGCGGCAGCGCCTGTGCATCCTCGGGGCCACCGGGTCCGTCGGGATCAGCACGCTGGAGGTGATGGCGCTGCACCCGCGGCGCTTCGAGGTGTTCGCGCTGTCCGCGCACCACCGCATCGACGAGTTGGCCATGCTGTGCCTGCGCTGGCGGCCACGCTTCGCCGTGGTGGCCGACGCGGTGCAGGCGCGCCGGCTGCGCGAGCGGTTGGGGCAGGCCGACGTGCCGACCGAGGTGCTGCACGGCAGCGCCGCCTTGAGCGAGCTGGCCGCGCATCCGGACGTCGACACCGTGATGGCGGCCATCGTCGGCGCGGCCGGCCTCGCCCCGTGCCTGGCGGCGGCGCGCGCCGGCAAGCGGCTGCTGCTGGCCAACAAGGAGGCGCTGGTGGTGGGCGGCGGCCTGTTCATGCGCAGCGTGCAGGAAGGCGGCGCGACGCTGCTGCCGATCGACAGCGAGCATTCGGCGATCTTCCAGTGCCTGCCAGCCGAGCGGGCGGCCTGGCACGAGCGCATCGACCACATCGTGCTCACCGCCTCCGGCGGGCCGTTTCGCGCCCGTGATCCGGCGTCGCTCGATGACGTGACGCCCGAGCAGGCATGCGCCCACCCCAACTGGGTGATGGGACGCAAGATCTCGGTCGACTCGGCCACGATGATGAACAAGGCGCTCGAGGTGATCGAGGCGCATTGGCTGTTCGCGTTGCAGCCGGAGCAGATCCGCGTCGTGATCCACCCGCAGAGCATCGTGCACTCGATGGTGGTGTGTCGCGACCAGTCGGTGCTGGCGCAGCTCGGCACGCCCGACATGAAGGTGCCGATCGCGTGCGGATTGGCCTGGCCCGAGCGCATCGACTCCGGTGCCGCGCGGCTCGATTTCGCGACGCTGGGCACGCTCAGCTTCGAGGCGCCCGATGCGAGGCGCTTCCCGAGCCTGACGCTGGCCTACGAGTGCCTGCGCGCGGCGCCCGGGGCCACCAATGTGCTGAACGCGGCCAACGAAATCGCGGTGGCCGCGTTCTTGGAAGGTGCCATCCCGTTCCCCGCGATCCATGCCGTCAACGCCGCCACGCTGGAGCAGGTGGGCAGCGATTTCGGTGCACAGGACACGCTCGATGACCTGCTGGCGCTCGACGCGCGCGCACGCGACGCGGCGCGTCGGCAGGTGAAAGGCCGTTCGACATGATCACCGTACTCGCCTTCATCGTCACGCTCGGCCTGCTGATCGTGGTGCACGAATACGGCCACTACCGCGTCGCAGTGGCGTGCGGGGTGAAGGTGCTGCGCTTCTCGGTGGGCTTCGGCCGCACGCTGTGGAGTCGCCAGCGCGGCGAGACCGAGTTCGTGATCGCGGCGCTGCCGCTGGGGGGCTACGTGCGCATGCTCGACGAGCGCGAGGCGCCGGTGCCCGAACACGAATTGCACCGCGCATTCAACCGCCAGTCGCTTGCCAAGCGCTCGGCGATCGTGGTCGCGGGGCCGATCGCCAACCTGCTGCTGGCGGTGCTGCTGTACGCCTGCGCGCACTGGATCGGCATCGAGGAGGCCAAGGCCGTGTTCGGCACGCCGGCCGCGGGCAGTGTGTTCGAGCGTGCCGGTGTACGGGCAGGCGACTGGGCGCGTGCTTATTCCGACGGCGACGAGCGCTGGCAAGAGCTGGCATCGCTCAACGAGCTGAACTGGCAGGTGATCCGCCACGCGCTGAACCAGCAGCCGATGCAGCTCACCGTCAGCGATGCGCAGGGTCGCAGCCAGCGCCAGCTGACGCTCGAGCTCGATCGCCTGCAGGCGCGCGAAATCGACGCCGAGACCCTGCAACGCATCGGGCTGCCCGGGGCGTTTCGCGAACCGGTGATGGGCGAGGTGCGCGCCGGCGGGCCCGCGCAGGCCGCCGGGTTGCGCTCCGGCGACCGCATCGAGCGCATCGATGGCCAGCCGATCGGCGACGCGGCACCGGTGTTCGAGCGCATCCGCGCGGCGGTGCGCGAGGGCGCCGGCGTGACGATGAGCTGGCGCGTGCGGCGCGGCAGCGAGACGATCGACCTCACGATCACGCCGCGCGTGATCACCGAGGGCACGCGCGCAATCGGGCGCATCGACGCCGCCGTGGGCACGCCTCCCGAGCGCGTGGTGGTGCGCTACGGTCCGGTCGAAGGTCTCGTCAAGGGTGTGCAGCGCACCTGGGACATGTCGGTGCTGAGTCTGAAGATGCTCGGCCGCATCGTGATCGGCGAGGCCTCGGTGCGCAACCTCAACGGCCCGCTGACGATCGCCGATGCTGCCGGCCAGTCGGCGCAGCAGGGCCTGGTCACGTTCATTGGCTTCCTCGCGGTGGTGAGCCTGAGCATCGGGGTGCTCAACCTGATCCCGCTGCCGATGCTCGATGGCGGACACCTCATGTATTATCTTTTCGAGGCCGTCACCGGTCGACCCGTGCCGGACCTCTGGCTCGCACGATTGCAACGCGGCGGCGTCGCGATCCTGCTGCTGGTCATGTCGGTGGCGCTCTACAACGACGTGGCCCGCCTGCTGGGCCTGCACTGAGCCGTTCCCCGAAGCATGGTGTTTTTCCCCGAGGTGAATCCGCTGCGCCCGATCGCGGCCCTGGCGGTGGTGATGGCTGGCCTCGTGGCAGGGCGCGCGCATGCGGTGGAGCCGTTCGTGCTGAAGGACATCCGCGTCGAAGGGCTGCAGCGCGCCGACGCCGGCACCGTGTTCGCCGCGCTGCCGTTTCGCATCGGCGACACCTACAACGACGAGAAGGGCGCGATCGCCTTGCGCTCGCTGTTCGGCACCGGCCTGTTCAAGGACGTTCGCATCGAGATCGAGGGCGAGGTGGTGGTGGTGATCGTCGAGGAGCGGCCGATCGTGCAGACGGTCAGCTTCGTCGGCCTCAAGGAGTTCGACAAAGACCAGCTGGTCAAGTCGCTGAAAGAGTCGGGCATCGGCGAGGGCCTGCCGTTCGACAAGGCGCTGATCGACCGCGCCGAGCAGGAGATCAAGCGCCAGTACCTGTCGCGCAGCTTGTATGGCGCGGAGGTGGTGACCACCATCACGCCGGTGGAGCGCAACCGCGTCAACGTGACCTTCACGATGACCGAGGGCGACGCCACCAAGATCGCCGAGATCCGCATCCTCGGCAGCAAGGCGTTCTCCGAGGGCACGCTGCTCGGCCTGATGGAGCTCACCACCAGCGGCTGGCTGACCTGGTACACCAAGAACGACCGCTACTCGCGTGCCAAGCTCAACGCCGACCTCGAGACGCTGCGCTCGTACTACCTGAACCGCGGCTACCTCGAATTCAACGTCGACTCGACGCAGGTGACGATCTCACCGGACAAGCAGGACATCTCGATCACGATCACGGTCAGCGAAGGCCAGCCCTACACGGTGACCGGTGTGCGCATCCAGGGCGACTACCTCGGCAAGGATGCCGAGTTCCGCGAGCTGGTGCGCATCAAGCCGGGCGAGCCGTATCGCGCGCAGGACACCACCGACACCACCAAGCTGTTCACCGACCGCTTCGCGCTGTACGGCTATGCATTCGCGCGCGTCGAGGCGACGCCGGAGATCGACCGCGCCAACGCGCAGGTGGCGGTCACGCTGCGAGCCGATCCGCAGCGCCGCGTCTACGTGCGGCGCGTCGAGGTGGCCGGCAACACGCGCACGCGCGACGAGGTGGTGCGGCGCGAGTTCCGCCAGTTCGAGTCGTCGTGGTACGACGGCCAGAAGATCAAGGCCTCGCGCGATCGCGTCGATCGCCTGGGCTACTTCAAGGATGTGAGCGTCGACACCAACGAGGTGCCCGGCTCCCCCGACCAGGTGGACCTGACCGTCAACGTGGTCGAGAAGCCCACCGGCAACCTGTCGCTCGGCCTGAGCTTTTCGAGCACCGAGAAGCTCGCTCTGTCGGCGTCTGTCCGCCAGGAGAACGTGTTCGGCTCGGGCAACTACCTCGGCCTGGAGTTCAACACCAGCCGCTACTCGCGCTCGCTGGTCTTCAGCACGCTCGATCCTTACTTCACGGTCGACGGCGTGTCGCGCGCGATCGATCTCTACTACCGCACCTCGCGGCCGTTCAACAGCCTCGGCGACCAATACCAGATCGCGACCCCTGGCGGTGCGATCCGCTTCGGGGTCCCGTTCTCGGAATACGACACCGTGTTCTTCGGCATCGGCGCCGAGACCACCGAGATCAAGGCCACCACGTCGTTGCCCAACGCGTACTTCATCTATCGCGACCTGTACGGCGCGAACAGCAGCGCGCTGCCGCTGACCCTGGGCTGGGCGCGCGACAGCCGCGACAGCGTGGTCGCGCCCACCGCCGGGCGCTACGCGCGGGTCAACCTGGAGTGGTCGGTGGCTGGCGATGTGCAGTACCTGCGCTCCAACTTCCAGGCGCAGCAATACATTCCGTTCACACAGCGCATCTCGCTCGGGCTGAACGCCGAGGTCGGCATCGGCAAGGGGCTGGGCGGCAAGCCGTATCCGGTGTTCAAGAACTTCTACGGCGGCGGCCTGGGATCGGTGCGCGTGTTCGAGCAGAACTCGCTCGGGGTCATCGACCCCACCGGCGCCTACATCGGCGGCGCCAAGCGGTTCAACGCCAATGCCGAGCTCTACCTGCCGGTGCCAGGCACCGGCAACGACAGATCGCTGCGCATCTTCGCGTTCACCGACGTCGGCAACGTGTGGCGCGAGGACGAGCAGGTGCGCGGCGGCGACCTGCGGGCGGCTGCCGGCTTCGGCCTCTCGTGGATCTCGCCGGTGGGCCCTCTCAAAATGAGCTGGGGCAAACCGATCAAGAGCAAGCCCACGGATAGAATCCAACAATTCCAATTCCAGATCGGGACCGCGTTCTGATGATCCACCTCACACGCATCGGGCTGCTGGCCGTTGCGGCGACGGCCGGACTGGGCGCCGGGACCGCCTGCGCGCAGGAGCTGAAGATCGGGTATGTCAACAGCGAGCGCGTGCTGCGCGAGGCCACTCCGGCCAAAGCGGCGCAGAGCAAGCTGGAGGGCGAGTTCAGCAAGCGTGAGAAGGAATTGAACGAGCAGGGGGCACGCCTGAAGGGCGCCGCCGAGAAGCTCGACAAGGAGGCACCGGCGCTCAGCGAGGCCGAGCGCACGCGGCGCCAGCGCGAGCTGGTCGAGCAGGATCGCGACCTGCAGCGCAAGCGCCGCGAGTTCCAGGAAGACCTGAGCCAGCGCCGCAACGAAGAACTCGCCGCCGTGGTGGAGCGTGCCAACCGCGTGATCAAGCAGATCTTCGATCAGGAAAAGTACGACCTGATCCTGCAGGAAGTCATCTTCGCGGGCCCGAAAGTGGACATCACCGACAAGGTCATCAAGGCGCTCAACGCGGCGCCGCCTTCGACGACGGGGCGCTGACACCTCCCGTCGCGGCCGACGCGTCGCTCCCGTGCCTCCGGTTCGCCTCGCCGACATCGTCGCCGCACTCGGCGGCGAACTCCTCGGCGACCCCGAAACGACGATCGAGCGCATCGCTGCGCTCGACAACGCCGACGCGCGTTCGATCACGTTCCTGGCGCACCCGCGCCACGCTGACAAGCTGGCCGGCAGCGGCGCCGCCTGCGTGATCGTCGCGCCCGATCAGCTGCAAGCCGCGCTGGCGCGCGGCGCGGCGCTGGTCACCGACGACCCCTACCTGTACTACGCCCGGCTCACGCAATGGTGGCGCCGTCTCGAATCGGCGCCTTCGCCCGGCGTTCACCCCAGTGCGGTGGTCGACGTCAGCGCGCAGGTCGACCCGAGCGCGCACATCGGCCCGCTGGCGGTGGTGGGCGCCGATGCCTGGATCGGCGCGCACGCGGTGATCGGCGCGCACTGCAGCGTCGGCGCCGGCGCGCGCGTGGGGCCGCACACGCAGCTGGCCGCACACGTCACTCTCGCTGCACGCTGCTCGATCGGCGCGCGCGGCATTGTCCACTCGGGCGCGGTGATCGGCGCCGACGGCTTCGGCTTCGCACCGGTGCAGGGTCGCTGGGAGAAGATCGAGCAGCTCGGCGCGGTGCGCATCGGGGACGACGTCGAGATCGGCGCCAACACGTGCATCGACCGCGGTGCGCTCGACGACACGGTGATCGAAGACGGCGTCAAGCTCGACAACCTGATTCAGGTGGCCCACAACGTGCGTGTCGGTGCACATACCGCGATCGCCGCGATGGCTGGTATCGCGGGGTCGACCCGCATCGGGCGGCACTGCACGATCGGCGGCGCCGCAGGCATCGTGGGCCACGTCGAGATCGCCGACCACGTGCACGTCGACGCCGGCACCGTCATCACGCGCTCGATCACCAAGCCGGGCCGTTACAGCGGCCTGTTTCCCTTCGACGACAATGCGTCGTGGGAGAAGAACGCCGCCACGCTGCGGCAGCTGCATGCGTTGCGCGAACGGCTGCGCACCCTGGAGAAGAAGCGATGAGCCGCGGCGCTCCCCGGCATGCGCAGCGGGCGCGCTTCTGGAGTGAGGCCCGATGAGCGCAATGGACATCCACCAGATCCTGAAACGGCTGCCGCACCGGTACCCGATCCTGCTGGTCGACCGTGTGCTCGAGCTCGTGCACCACCAGCGCATCCGCGCGCTGAAGAACGTGTCGATCAACGAGCCGTTCTTTGCCGGCCACTTTCCGCACCGACCGGTGATGCCAGGCGTGTTGACGCTCGAGGCGCTGGCGCAGGCCGCCGCGCTGCTGGCCTTCGAGTCGGCCGGCGCGGCAGTGGACGCCGATTCGGTGGTCTACTTCGTCGGCATCGACGGTGCACGCTTCAAGCGCCCGGTGGAGCCGGGCGATCAGTTGATCCTCGAAGCGGCGATCGATCGCATGAAGGCCGGCATCTACAAGTTCAAGACGCGCGCCAGCGTCGATGGCGAAACGGTGGTCGAAGCCGACCTGATGTGCACGCTGCGCAAGGTGGGCTGACGCCTCATGGCACAGATCCATCC
>Ga0068860_100000712_pt1 | contig 38100 bp, 31 predicted proteins | sample KBSSwiS32_FD_66597 | JGI IMG/M metagenome (GOLD analysis project Ga0068860, IMG submission 66597) | Switchgrass rhizosphere microbial communities from Kellogg Biological Station, Michigan, USA - KBS Switchgrass S3-2 | ecosystem: Host-associated > Plants > Roots > Rhizosphere > Soil ... | reverse complement strand
GCTGTTCGGGCAGACCATCTCCTGCGTCGTCGCCCTCGCGCTGCTCGCCTCCTGCACCTCGGACTCCTCTGACGCGCCGACCGGCCCCGCCGCCACCGCGACACAGGCCCGCGTGGGCGCAGGCGCTCAGCGAGCTCGGACACCTGCCGGCCCTCGGTAGGAAGAGCGCGGCGCTGCCGGTGGCGACCGGCGAAGCCAGCAGGAAGAAGCGAACCGTTATCTCGCCGTGCGGCAGAAGGTAGGGGAGCGTCGTGACTGGACCCGAGCCAGTTGGCACAATTTAGTCGTGGACACGGCGGACCTCCTTCTCCAGATGTTGGTAGCGGGTCCAACGCGCGAAGACCTTGATCGCTGGCTGACGCAAGCCCAAGCCGGAGACGTGTCCGAGACCCAACGGGGCGCTCTCGTCCGCTACCACGCGCTTGCAGTCCAGCTGCAAGGCCAGATGGTGCATCTGGCATCTCGTGAGGCCGAGCTGGCGGCGTTGAATCAAACGGCCATCGACCTAAACGAGATCCGCGACGTCGACGAGATCCTGACGGCCATCGTCAACAGAGCCAGGCTCCTGCTTCGCGCGGACATGACCTATCTGTCACTCAACGATGAGCAGCAGGAAGCCTCGTACATGAAGGTCACGTCCGGCGCGCTCACTCCCGAGTTCCGCCGATTGCGTCTTCCACTGGGAACCGGGCTACTTGGATTGGTTGCCCAGGATGGCCAGCCGTACTTCACCGAGAATTACCAAAGCGACGCGCGGTTCGTGCACCAGGGCTACATCGACCAAGCAGTCGCTGCCGAACAGATCCACGCCATCCTTGGCGTGCCGCTGAGAGTTCGCGGCCAGGTGATCGGAACACTGCTTGCCGTGCACCGCAGAGTGCGGCCATTTTCGCCAAGCGAAGTGGCCTTGCTCGGAGCGTTCGCGGCCCACGCCGCGGTCGCGCTCGAGAGTGCGCGGCTGCTCAGCGACGCTCGGATGACGCTCGATGCGCTGGACGCCGCCAACGCTCGCTTGCGACAGCAGAACTACGAGGTGCAACAAGCTGCTCTCGCCCACGACCGGCTCACAGGCGTTCTGACGGAAGACGGAAACCTGGACCGTGTGCGCGACGTGCTACAAGAGGCGCTTTGCGCCCCGGTACAGATCTACGACGACCTCGATTACACGCGTACCACGACGGCACCCGACGGGCCCAGCATCGATGAGAACGCTGTCCGGATTCCCATCCAATCCCCGCGCTGTACGCAGGTCGACGCTCGGACCTGGGTAGCTTCCGCACGGGCGGATGGCGAGCACCTGGGTAGCGTCGTGTTGGTTCGCGACGAGGTGCTCAGCGAATCCGAGCGGAGGACAGTGGAGCGAGCTGCTGAGGTCGTAGCGGTGATCCTCCTCCTCAAGCGAACTGAGATCGAAGCTGAGTCCAAGATACGAGGCGAGTTGCTCACCGACATCCTGCAGCGCGACGATCACGACGCCTCACGCCTCGGAGGCCTGGCTCGCCGGCTCGGGGTCGACCTAGACGCAGAATTCTCGATTGCGGTCGCTCGCTCAGAGAATCAAGACCGTGAGATGAAGCTCGTGCGAGACGCGTCTCTCCTCGCGCGGGAGATGAATGGACTTGGCGCCGTTCACCGTGGCGCCATCGTGATCCTGGCTCCCTGCGCGCCGACGGAGCTCGGACGGGCGGTCTCCGGGCGATACGCCGGCGCGACCGTCGGCGTCGCCTCCTGTGGGAACGGCATCCACGATGTGCGGAGGGCATGGGGCGAGGCAGAGCAGACTCTTCGAGCTCTGGAAGCGCTGGGGAGGCGAGGCGACGTATCAGACATGACCGGTCTGGGACTGGCTGGTCTCCTGCTGGGCCACAACGGTGAGCGGGAGGTGGGCCAGTTCATGGAGCGTACTCTCGCGCCGATCCTCGAGCACGAAGGTAAGCGGGGCACCGAGCTGGTCGAGACGCTTCAAGTCTGGTTCGAGACCGGAGGAGCTGTGGGTGAGACCGCGGCGCGGATGCATGTCCACCCCAATACCGTCGGTCAGCGCCTCGATCGGGTCGGAAAACTGCTAGGGCCGTCCTGGCGTAACCCCGACCGGCGCGTAGGCGTCCAAGTGGCGCTCGCCATCCTGCGACTTCAAAAGCATGGTTTTCGCCCCACAGAAGAGCCGTAGAATGTGTGTTACTTCCCACTGATTCTGGGTGACCGGACTTCTACGATCTCCACATGACACCGCCGCCGAATCCGTGCCTCAATGGTCGAGTGGCCCTAGTAACGGGGGCTGCAAGTGGCGTGGGTCGAGCGATCGCAGTCCGCCTGGCCGAGGAGGGCGCCGAAGTTCTCGCCCTCGACTACGATCGCGCTGGCGCTACCTCCATCGCAGACCAGATCAATGGCGAGCCCCTCGTCACCGACCTGACCAGCGCAGATGCGATCGCTTCCCTCGACCTTTCGCGTCGTGCGATCGATGTCTTAGTCAACTGCGCCGGTATTCAGCACGTGGCCCCGATCGAGGAGTTCGACACCACGACGTTCGACCGCATTCACCGGCTCATGCTTCGTGCGCCATTCCTGCTCGCCCGCGCAGTCCTACCCGGCATGTACGAGCGAGGCTGGGGCCGGATGATCCACGTGTCATCAATCCATGGGCATCGTGCGTCGGCCTTTAAGTCTGCATACGTAAGCGCCAAACACGGGCTCGAGGGATTGTCAAAGGTCATCGCCATCGAAGGCGCCGCGAAGGGCGTCACCAGCAACACAATTGCCCCCGGTTACGTACGGACCCCATTGGTCGAGGGCCAGATCTCCGACCAAGCACGGCGTCACGGCGTCGATGAGGACGATGTGGTGCGAGACATCCTCCTTGCCCGATCGCCGGTAAAGCGCCTCATCGCATCCGACGAAGTCGCCGGCCTAGTTGCCTATCTCTGCGGAGCAGGCACAGCGTCGATCAGCGGCACGTCCTTCATCCTGGATGGCGGCTGGTCCGCGACCTAAGCCGCGGGGCCGCGCTCAAGGAACCGAGGAAGTCAATGCGTATCGATGAGCCCAACCCAGACATTCGCGGTAGACCCAACCGCCTGTACGGATGCCCGAAATGCGGTTTGGCGTACGTCGGTCACCGAGCGTCGGTGCGGTGCGGTGCGGTGTGGGGCGGGACAGGCGTCGCGGGTTGGACGCGTGCTACTTCGGCTCTTCGGCTGGGATGTCCCCGAGAGGTCTGAACTGTGCGGCTTGTTCGACGTGGTTGAAGATCTCGGAGGCAATCGGGGTTCGCATCTCCTCGGCGAGCTGCCCAAGGAGGCCGGCGCACCGGGCGAGGAGAACGACGCCGCGAAGCATCTGCTGGGGAATGCCGAGGTCGGCCAGGACTGCGCCGCACGCGCCGGCACCGTTGAGTGGCAGGTTCTTGCCCAGGACGCCGGGCGCGACTCGACCCACAGCAGCGAAGAGGGCGAGCCGCGGGCCGAATGTGTTGTTCTCGCGGGCGAGTTCAAGGAGGCGAGGGACGCGCGGGTCGCCGTTCTTGTGCAGGTGATGCCCCAGACCTGGCACGAACCCTCCGGCGGCGCGGCGCGCTCTGATGGCCTGGGTTGCCAACGCGTCCCAGCCCGCGTCATCGCTGGGCAGCTCTCCCTCCATGGTGCTCAGCGCTTCGTTGAGGAACCGGCCGGTATCTTCGCTGACGCCGAGGAAGCGGGATCCTCCGCCGAGAAGTCCGGCGGCAAGTGCACCTTGGAAGACGTCGGGGGCGCTGAGCCAGGTGAGCCTGGCCGCGATGGCGGTCGGGGTGAAACCGTGGTCGGCCAGAGCAACGAGGACTGCGTTGAACATGACTGCCTCGCCGGGAGTGGGTTCCCGAAGCGTGACGAGCTGGTAGGCAAGTTCGCCGAAGCTGACGTGGCCGATGAGGTCCTCGGACAGGTCTTGGCCGAGGAGGCTGATGGTCTCGACGGTCGAAACGCCGAGCGATGTCAGGTAGCTGGTCTGTATGTCGCTCATGCGGATCTCCGGTCGGAGGACTCGGCGTCGATGGGGGTGGTCGACAGGTCGCCCCGACCATCGAGCCACTTGCGAATGGTGTCGCCGTCAGCGTCGACAGCGGGCGGGGCGATGTCATACCGGGGGGGTGTCTTGGAGAACCCGACTGGGTTGCGAACGGTGGGAATGCCAGCGATGTCCACGACTGGTTCCAGGCCAAGGCGTTCGGCGACTTCGACGCCGCCCTTGATGTCGTTGATCGGGCCGCACGGGACACCGGCGGCGGTGAGGTTGTCGAACCACTCCTGGGCGGACTTCTTCGACAGCAGGTCGAGGAGGTACGGGCGGAGCTCTTCGCGGTTGTCGTTGCGGGCGCCGACGGTGGCGAACCGTTGGTCGTCTGCCAGTTCGGGGGCCCCGAGGACGTCCATGAGCTTGCGGTACTGCCCGTCGTTGCCGGCGACCACGATGAGGTCCCCGTCGCCTGTTGCCAGCGGCTCGTACGGGAACAGGCTGAGGTGGGCGTTGCCCATGCGCTGCGGGACGACGCCGCCCGCGACGTAGGCCATGGTCTGGTTCACCAGGGAGGACAGGGCGGTCGAGAGTAGGTTGGTCTCGATGTGCTGGCCTTCTCCGGTCTCCGACAGGTGGCGCAGAGCGGCCAGGATGCCGATGACGGAGTGGAGCCCGGTCATGACGTCGAAGACCGAGATGCCGGCACGGTAGGGCGGCCCGTCGGGCGAGCCAGTGAGGCTCATGAGGCCCGACATCCCCTGGACGAGCAAGTCGTACCCGGGAAGGTCCTTGCCGCCCGCGGCGCCGAACCCGCTGATGGAGCAGTAGACGCTGCGGGGGTTGCGGGCGGCGACCGAGTCGTAGTCGAGGCCAAAAGCGGCCAGGCCGCCCGGCTTGAAGTTCTGGATGAAGATGTCCGCCTTCGCGGAGAGGGCGTGAGCCACCTTGAGGTCGTCGCTGTTCTTCAGGTCCAGAGCGATCGACCGCTTGTTGCGGTTGATGGCGAGGTAGTACGTCCCGATGCCGTCGCGCACCGGAGGCACCCAATGGCGGGTGTCGTCGCCGTTGGGGCTCTCCACCTTGATGACCTCCGCGCCGAGGTCGGCCATCAGCATGGTGGCGTAGGGTCCGGCGAGGATGCGGGAGAAGTCCGCGACCACCAGACCGTGGAGCGGTCCCGGTTGGCGCACAGAGTCGCCCTGAGCGGTTGTGGGTTCAGCCGGAGGGCTTGAGGGGGTGGACATAGGTCCTTCCATACGTAGTGGTTTGCAGGTCTCGGTTGCAGGTCAGGTGGCGATGTCGGGGTAGGGCATCTCGAAGCGGGCGAGGCGCAGCGCGTACTCCTTTTGGAAACCCAGTGGTTCGTGGTCGCGCTCGAACATCGCGATGAACAGGGTCAGCGTGAGGAACGGGTGGGCGCCGAGCTCGAAGAGCTTCACGTAGTCCTGTGCGGCGAGCGCACTGCGTTCGACGTCGTCAAACTGCAGCCAGGTGCTGCGCTCTTCGCTGATGCAGTTCAGGATGCGGTTGGCCTCTTCGGCCTCCCACCATTCGACGGTAGCCCGCGGCTCGTTGCGGTACCTCTCGACGAGGTCCGGGTCGCGGTCGACGGTGAACAGAAACTTGTTCAGCAGGTACTTGCTCACGCCAGGTTCCCTTCGGGGTACCAGGTGAAGTACGCCTCCATGGTGTGAAAGAGGTCGAGGGTGTCGACGTAGTCGGCCTTCGAGTTCTCCCCGGCGACTCCCATCATCAGCATGAAGTCCATGAAGCCGTGGGTGGCGTTGCCCGGGAGGTGGAGGCTGTCGAGGGTCACGTGGGACAGGCAGCCCTCGAAGTCGCCGTTGGCGATCCAGTCAACCGCTCGGCGGTCGAACTCAGGGTCGGGTCCGTGGTCGCCGAATTGACGAGGGCCGCCGAGCTCGAGGGACAGATGTCCGGTGCCGATGACAGCGACACGGAGTTTCTCCGGCCAGGACTCGATCATCGCGCGGACCGCTTGACCCAGTTGGATGAACCTCTTGGGCTGGGGCAACGGTGGCGCGAAGATGTTCGTGTAAATCGGCACGATGGGCAGGTCCGCCTCGGGCCGTAGCGCGATGATCGGGCATGTGATCGAGTGGTCGATACGCAATTCGTTGCTGAACGCGAGGTCGAACCCTGAGTCCAGCCCTTTGCGCAGGAGGTGCGCGGAGAGGTCTTCCTGGCCGGCCAGAGTCATCGTGGGCAGACCGAACTCGCGCTCCTCGTTGTACCAGTTGGCGTCGTAGAACGGCGCCTTCCCGATGAGGAACTGCGGCATGTTGTCCAGCCACAGCTGATGGAAGTGGTCGCTGCCAACCATCACCAACACGTTGGGATTCGCGCGGGTCAGGGTCTCCCGGAACGCGAGGATCTTGGAGACCCATTCGTCCGCGAACGGGGGCCGGTGAACCCCGGTCGCCGTGCTCGCGCGGTAGTAGAACGGGTGGTGCGTCGAAGCGATGACTGCACACACGGTTGCCATGGTCGAAGTTCGTCCTTGAAGTCGTCTGAGGTCGCCGCCGGCTATCTGGTCAGCCCTCGACCAGCGGGGTTGCGAGGAGTCGCTCCCGAGACTCGTTCGCCTTGTTTCGGACATCTGTCCGTCTGACGGACAGGCGCTTCGCAATCGACTCTCTGTGACGCGCGCCGCCCGGGTCAAGGCTTCGAAGCCCACTGGCGCGAAAAAATGGCGACTTGTCCGCACAGCGGACATCGACCTAGGCTGCGCTGCCGCCTGAGAGGAGCGAGTACGTGGCGAAACGCGACGCCAACCCCAACTTCGTCGAGGCCGTCGCGCGAGGACTCGACCTCCTCCGCGCCTTCGAACCAGGCAGACCGTCCATGACGATGAGCGAGCTCGCTTCCGCGGCCAACCTCGCGCGCCCGACTGCCGGGCGCATCCTGCACACGCTCGAGGCACTCGGCTACGTCCGCAGCCACAACGGAAACTTCAGGTTGACGCCCCGGGTACTCGAGCTCGGCATGGCGTACATCCAGGCCACGGAGATCTGGGACCTGACCCGCCCCCACATGGAACGATTGGTCGCCCAGACCCATGAGTCCTGCTCGGTTGCCCAACTCGATGGATCCGACGTTGTTTACGTCGCTCGAGTCGCCGTCCCCAAGCTGATCGCTCTGATCGTTCGGATCGGAACGCGATTCCCGGCAGCAACCACATCACTGGGCAAAGTGCTTCTGTCCGACCTGACGCCCGACGAGGTGGAGACCATCCTGGCCCAGCCATCCCGGTCGGGAGTCGTACCGCGGCACGCACCTAGCCCCAAGCAGCTGCGCGAGCAGCTCGCCGAGATTCGCCAGCGTGGTTGGGTGCTCACAGATCAAGAGCTCGCCAATGGAGTCCGCTCAATCGCCGCGCCTCTCCGCGACGGTGCGGGCCGGACCCGCGCAGCGCTGAACGTGACAGTACACGCCGGGGAGACAACGACCGAGAAGCTCCTGGACGAGCACCTTCCGCGGCTCTTGAGCGCCGCACAAGCCATCAACGCCGACTGGGCCCGGCTGGACGCGCTTCCGATGAGGGCCAACAGCACCTACGACGCCTGAAGACCGCGTCAACGAGCCAGAGTCACGGAGGGGGATTCCCCGAAGCGCTCTCGGTAAGCCGCGGCGAAGCGTCCCATGTGGCTGAACCCGAACCGGAGCGCGATGTCGGTGACGGTCACGCCCTGTCCCGGTCCGATGCGCAGCAACTCGTCGTGCGCCTGCTGCAGGCGGCGCTGTCGAACGTACGACATGGGCGCCATGCCGAGGTGCTTCTTGAACGCGTTGTGCAGCGACCGCTCGCTGACGTTGGCGCAGTCGGTGAGGTCGGTCAGGCGCAGCTGCATGCCGCCACTGTTGTCGATGAAGTCGATCACTCGGCGCACGATGCGCGGAGGTGGCAGCGGTTGATCGGAGAACAATTGCTCCGTGTAGTTGTGCGGATGGGCGAGTAGCAACTGCGTTGCCACCGAACTCGCGAGTTCCGCCGCGACAGGGCCTGGATCCACGCCGGGCGGCAGGGCGGACACGACCTGGGCCAGCGTTTCCATAGCTCCGACGATCCCGCGGCCACGGCTGCGAGTATCAAGCTCGGGCTCGAAGACCAGATCGCCGTTGAGTGGAGCTTGCAGCATGCGCTCAAGGGTGTCGGCGACGGCCGATTTGGTGAGCACGAGCATGACCTGCTCGGTGTCGGCCGTCCACCTCATCCGCACGGGTTGGTCGTAGGACAGTACAACCGCGTGTCTGCCGTCGACGTTCGTCCCGGCGCGTTCCTTGGCCACTGTGATGTGGCCGCTACGGACAAGACTCACCGTGACGCTCGGGATCGGCGGTTGGCAGGTGATCTCCACGTCGACGCCGTAGCGCGAACGGAGCAGACCGGCGCCGCCGACAGACGCGTGGGCAATCCGGGCCATGAAGGGGTCGTCGCGTCCCAGCACGATGAACTGATGAGGGTTACCCAGCAAGGCCTCGGTGCGCGTCTGCGCATCCTCCGGATCGGGCGTGGCGAAGCGGACCCATCGGCCATCCTGCGGGAGCAGTGACCCCGGTTGCTCGTTCATGGTCATCAGGTGCTCCGCGGCCGTGTCGTGCGTCACATCAACGTGCGACGAGCAAATTTCTCGCGGACAGGGCATCCAGTCAAGAGTCGGACCGGAAAAGCCGGCATACCGCGTCATCTGTTGCCGGATCCGGATAGGAACTTCGAGAACTGGCTCTCGGCAACCTGGGTTTCGGGTAGGGGGACCTATTGTCCAGGCTGCGTTGACGATCCGTTTTTGGAACCAGTTGCCGACCTTTGTGCCGGTAACGGATTGCAGCGCCTGGACTGGTGCGGGGAGTCTGTGAGCACGGCCACACACCGGCGGTAATGCCGAATTCGCACCTACAAGGAGACCGTGAGATGGCAGTACATCTTGATGAATCCGTTGTCGAACTGTCCGAGCAAACGGGACTTCCCGCCCGGCTGCACCACAACGCATTCGTCACGAAGGATCAGGAAGCGACGCGCGCCTTTTACGAGGACATCATCGGGCTGCCGCTCGTGGCGACCTGGAAGGAATCAGACGAGCTCTTCGGCAAGGTGCGAACCTACTGCCACACGTTCTATGGCCTGGGCGACGGGAGTGCGCTGGCCTTCTTCCAGTTCGCCGATGCCGATGACCAGAACGAATTCGGCCCCGAGATGCCGTTTTCGCCGTTCCAGCACATCGCGCTGAAGGTGAGCAAGGAGACGCAGGACCGCCTCGCCCAGAAGTTGGCAGAGGCCGCGTGGCAGCCGGACCAGACCTACGTTCTTGAGCACGGCTACTGCCGGTCGCTGTACACCAGCGATCCCAATGGTCTCTTGCTCGAGTTCACCCTCGATGCCGAGGGTGTCGAAGCGAGCGATGCGCAGCGGCGCAGTACCGCGCACGCCGATCTCGCCTCCTGGCTGGCAGGAGATCACACCTCCAACAACCACTGGCGCTGACCAGTCGTTCGTCACCGACAACGCCGTCTCATCCTCCGACCGGGTCGGCGGGACGCGACGCCCTGGTTCGTCTGTTCGGCGGAACCAGGAGATTGCGCCGTCCCGCTAACCGACGACTCCGAAGAGAGACCACGAAAATGGACATCGATGGATTCCGCAGCGGCGTCACGCCGCCCGACTTTCGACAAATGATGCGGCTATTGCCCACCACAGTCACCGTAGCGGCGACCATGAAGGAGAGTGAACCCGTTGGGATGCTGGTGGGCTCATTCAACTCCGTCTCAATGGATCCCATGCTGGTTGGATTCTTCGGAGACCGGCGCTCCAAGACATTGGGCCACCTGATTGATGCGCCCGCCTTGAGCTTCAACATATTGAACTCCGACCACGACTATATCCTGGAGGCCTTTCGAGGGCCCGTCGAACAACGGTTCGCGCACTTGCCCTGGGCACTCTCAACCCGCGGTCTCCCCTTGATCCGGGACTGTCTCATGACTATCGAGGCGATCCGCCATTCGACGGTGCCTGCGGGCGATCACACGCTGGTACTCGCGGAGGTCGTCGACATTCATTCTTCGGGCGACGAGGTCGATCCGTTGCTGTATCACCACGGTGCGACGACCACCGTGCACCGTGCGTGCGGGCGCGAGGCGGCCACGGCTGGAGCGCCACGATGACCGGCCTGCCGCTCGACGGCATCGTGGTCGCGGACCTTTCGGGGAAGGACGCGCCGGCCGACCATGCCAGTGGGTCCGGCCGGACGAAGCCGGTATGACGCCGACCGTCGTGCTCGTGCACGGCGCCTACCACGACGGATCGTGCTGGTCATTGGTCCAAGACCGGCTCGCCCGGGCCGCGATCGTCAGCTACGCGGTCAACCTGCCCTTCGACTCGTTCGCCGGAGATTGCGCCGCTGTCCGCGCTGCGGTCACGACGGCCAAGGCGAAGGGGCCCGTTCTGCTCGTGGGACACAGCTACAGCGGCTTGGTCGTCTCCGTCGCGGGGCACGCAGCCGACGGGCTGCTGTACGTGGCGGCGCGCATGCCGGCAGCCGGTGAGATCCCTGCCGACCACACCGAAGGCTGGACCCTGTCAGGTTTCCGCGCCGCGGTCACCGCGACCCCGGACGGTGGCACGATGCTCTCCTCGAGCGCGGCCGAACTGTTGTACAACACCACCGACCCGACCCTGCGCCACTGGGCACAGCAGGCATGGCGGCCCATGCGCAGCGAAGTGCCGGACCATCCGATATCCGACCCGGCATGGACCCGCGTCCGCACGCGCTACGTCGTCTGCGCCCAAGACCGCGTGGTGAACGTTGCCGCGCAGCGAGCCGTTGCCGCACGGGCCGACGATGCCAGCCGGATTGACTGCGACCACTCGCCGTTCTTCTCGGCTCCCGCCGAGATCACAGCCATCGTGCAACGGGAAATCTCAGCCATATCCGCGAAGCCCGGTTTCTGACCGCTCACCACACAACTACCCAACCAACGAGGTCCCGATGATCCTTTCCGCCCCCCCAATCACCGCGCGCCGGCTCGAACTCGCCGACGGGACCGTCAGCTACTTCCGCTCCGGACAGGGTCGCCCGACGCTCTTCTTGCACTCGGCCGGCGAGGCCGCGCGCTGGCTGCCGCTGCATGATCGGCTGTCCGCCGTCGCCGAGGTGATCGCACCGGATCACCCGGGCTTCGGCGAATCGCACGAGTTCCCCGCGCTTGGGTCGGTAAGTGATCTGGCACCCCACTACATCACAATCCTGGATGAGCTCGGCCTCGAGCGGGTCGATGTCGTGGGCGTCTCGTTCGGTGGGTGGGTCGCCGCCGAGCTGGCCGCGCGCGCGCCGGACCGGGTGGCCAACCTCGTCCTGATGGCGCCAGCCGGACTGCACCTGCCGCACAACCCGGTCGCCAACCTCTTCACTATGAGCCCTGAACAGGTTGTCCGCGCGCTGTTCCACAACCAGGCAATCGCGGACGCGATCCTCGCCATCGCGCCCACGGCGGCAGAGGTTGTGCGTCAGTACCGTGATTTCGCCGCGCTTGCCCGCTTCTGCTGGCCGGACCTGAGCAGCGAAGACCTCGAGGGGCGGCTGGCGAACATCACCGCGCCCACCCGCGTCATCGCGGCCGGCGACGACCGGGTCGTGCCGCGCGAGCACTGCGATCGGTATGTGGCCGCCATCCCCGGTGCCGAACTCACCACGATCGACGAATGTGGACACGCCCTGTACGGAGAGCGACTCGACCAGGTCGCCGAGGCCGTCCTTGCACACCTGACGAACTGACCGCCAACAAAGGAAGCAGCGCCCGCCATGACAACGACAAGCAACCCGCCGACCAACCTGGCCTCCCTCGACCGCGTCAACGCGGTAGCGCGTGCTCAGCAGTTGCAGCCGCTACTGCGTGAACACGCCCAGGCCAACGAAGATGCGGGCGAGCTCACTGCGCCGGTTCTCGCGGCATTGCAGGACCAGGGCCTTCTCCGGATGTGGACGCCGGCCGAGCTGGGCGGCGCCGAGCTCGACCCGGTCACTTCGCTGAACGTCCTGCAGACCTTGGCTGAGGCAGATCCCTCGGCCGCCTGGGTGCTGATGGCGGGCGCGCTTGCCGCCGGCACCGCGGGTGGCTACCTGGCAGACAATGCGGTCCACCAGGTCTTCGCAGGCGACCGCTTCCCGGTGATCGCGGGGCAGGGCACCCGGCCGGGACGAGCTGTGCGCGAAGGCGACAGCTACCGCCTCTCCGGCGAGTGGAGCTTTGGCTCAGGCATCAAGCACGCCACCTGGATCCACACGCTGGGCGTGGTGGAAGGCACCGGCGAAGCGCTGATCTTCATCGTGCCGGTGGAGGAGGCAACCCTGATAGACAATTGGGACGTCATGGGCCTCCGGGCGACCGGCAGCATCGACTACACGCTCGACAACGTCCTCGTTCCGGCCGAGTTCACCCACCCCGCCACCACCGAAGCGCCGTTGCGCGGAGGATCACTGTTGCGTCTGGGCATCATCCACCTCGCCATCATCGCCCACTCGGCGTGGGCGTTGGGTGTCTCCCGCGCCATGCTCGACGAACTCGGCACACTGGTGCGCGGCAAGGCGGGCCGGGCGGGCAGCGTGGCTGACAGCACCAACTTCCTGGCCACCTACGGCAAAGCCGAGGCTCAATGGCACGCCGCCCACAGCCTTGTACACCGGGCCTGGCAGGAGATCACCGATACTCTCGACGCCGGCAATGGACCCACCCGCCAGCAGAAGTCACTGGCCCGGTTGGCTCTCTACAACGCCACCTGGGCAGCCGAGGCGATCAGCACCACGGTCTACCACGCGGCCGGCACGACCGCGCTCCGTCGCGGATCGTTGCAGCGCTACTACCGCGACATGCACGCCGGCACCCAGCACATGACCTCCAGCCCCTCGGTGATCGAGGAGTGCGGACGGGCGTTCGCTGGACTGGCCCCCGACAGTGACTGGCTTCTCATGCAACTCGTCCCCACGACGTCGTGACCGCAGAAAGTGCTGTCCCTCACCGCAAGATTCTCGCCAGTCCGAGCCCTAGGAAAGGTCGCTCAGTGTACGCCATGCCACGTGCATCCAAACGAGTCCGCGTCACCTTCATCGCGTCAGCCGTCAGCGTCCTGCTGCTCACGGCAGCCTGTGACGGGTCGACCGGCACATCCTCGGCAGTTGCCGGGGGCAATGCGTCCTCGCCGACCGGCACGCCTGCCGGCAACCAGGTCGAGAACGGAGTGACTGACTACCTTGCCTACGTCGGCGGCACGGCGGGTGCGAGCGACCAGAGCAAGCAACCCATCACCCTGGGTTGGGTGAACGTCGAGGGCACAGCGAACGGTGCACCCGAGGCGACCGCGGGCGCAGAGGCTGCCGTGAACTACGTCAACAGCCAGCTCGGTGGGATCGACGGCCACCCGCTGAAGCTGGAGGTGTGCAAGATCGCTGCCGCAGAGGAGGAGGGCCAGCGGTGCGGTCAGCAGATGGCCAACGACTCGTCAGTAGTGGGCGTGGGCTTCGGCAACGTGTTCGTCGGCGACCAGTCCTTCAACTCGGTCCTCGCCGGCAGGAAGCCGGTGGTTGTAGGCGTCGCCACCGGGCCGTCCGTGCCGGGCGCCGCGAATACCTCGATCCTGTTCGGCGACCTCTCGCACGTGTTGGGACCCTTCGCAACCTACGGCCGTGATGTTGTCAAGGCGAAGTCAGTGGCCATCATCCACACCAACACGCCACCCGACAAAGTGGCGGCCGAAGCGGCTGCAACGGCGTTCGCGGCGGTCGGCGTGAAGGTCAAGTCGGTCGGCTTCGACCCACAGGCGACCGACCTACTGGGCCCGGTCACCGCGGCCGGCGGTCAGAGCGCGGACCTCGTGGTCGCCCTCTCCGCCGGCCAGGGATGCGTCGGCATCGCCAAGGCGCTCCAGCAGCTGGGCAGCACGAAGCCGGTGGCTTCGACGCCGGTGTGCCTATCGCCCGACGTGGCCGAGGGACTGGGCGGTGACCTGCCCAAGTGGGACTACGGCATCGCGCAGACACTGCCCACAGACGCCCATGCACCCGATGTTGCCGCGTACCAGAAGGCTTCCTCCGCCGCAGGGCTCAGCAACGAGGACCAGGGCAAGGTGTGGGCAGCAGTGTCGTGGAGCGAGATCCTCGCGTTCGCGAAGGCCATGAACGCCGTCGGCAGCGAGAACTTGAGCCCTGAGTCTCTGTCAGCGCAGCTCAAGAAGTTCCAGGGTCCTGTGGTCATGGGCGCCCCCACTGTCAGCTGCGGCAAGTACCCGGACGCTCCCGCTGTGTGCAACGACCAGATCCGCTTCTATCGATACGAGGGAAAGGGAAGCTTCGTTCCGACCACCGGCTGGCTGCGGCCTCCGGCCTGACGTCGGCGCGGCGAACGAACGGACCAAGTCCATGGAACAACTGCTGCTCTTCGCGCTGCTCGGCCTGGGACAAGGAGCCCTGGTCTCCGGAATCGCGGTCGCTGTCGTGGTCACCTACCGCGGTTCCGGCGTCATCAACCTGGCCACCGGCGCAGTGGCAATGGTGGCGGGATATGCGTTCTGGTCGATGCGAACCGGATTCTTCGGATTCTCCCTCGGACCGGTGGAGGCCCTGGCGGGCGCACTGGCCGCGGCCGCAGTGAGCGGCCTGCTCAGCGAGTACCTCGCATTCCGTCCACTGCGCAGCGCCCCGCCGCTCGCCAGGCTCGCTGCGTCGCTGGGGCTCCTGCTGACTGCCCAGGCTGCCGTCCTGTTGGGCTTCGGAACCGAACCCCGACAGATGCCGTCCATGCTGCCCTCCGGAACGGTGAAGATCCTCGGCGCCATCATCCCGATCGATCGGTTCATCCTGACCGGGTGCGTGGTGGTCATGACGACAGCCCTGGCCGCGCTCTACCGATGGACCCGATTCGGACTGGCCACTCGGGCCGCTGCGGAGAACGAGTACGCCGCGCTCCTCATGGGCCTTTCCACCAAGGAGCTCTCGCTGGTCAACACCCTGATTGCCAGCCTGGTGGCCGGACTCTTCGGTGTGCTTGCCGCTCCGATCGTGCAGGTCGACTCCAGCACGCTGCCCTTGCAGGTCGTCCCGGCGCTTGCCGCAGCGTTGTTCGCCCGTTTCACCTCGCTCAGTATCGCCTGCGCGTCCGGACTGCTGATCGGCATGCTTCAGTCCGTGCTGTATTACCTGTCGACGCTGAGCTGGTTCCCGACGGACCACGGGAATGCTCTCCCGGGTGTTCAGCAGCTGATTGTCTTCGCCATGATGGTCCTCGCCCTGTTCCTGAGGGGAGCGCATCTCCCCGGGCGAGGGGAAGCCACCCAGCAGCGGCTTCCGGTTGTTCCCGTGCCAGAGGGCCTGCTGCGCACCGCGTTGCTGTCCGCAGGAGCCTGCGCCGCTGCCCTCGTGGTTCTCCCGTTCGACTTCCGCCAGTCGTTGACGAACTCCTTGATCGGAGCGGTCACAGTGATGTCCGTCGTCGTGATCACCGGCTACGTCGGTCAGATCTCCGTCGTACAGCTTGCGCTCTCGGGGACAGCAGGCTTCACGCTGTCTCATCTGACCATCGGCGCGCACCTGGGCTTTCCCCTCGGCCCGTTGATCGCGGTGGTGGTTGCCACGCTGCTGGGCGTTGCGATCGGCCTCTCGGCACTGCGAGTCCGGGGGGTCAGCCTCGCGGTGGTCACCCTGTCCGCGGCCCTCGCGATGGAGCAGGCACTGTTCGCCAACACCTCGTTCGGGGGCATCGGAGGGCTTCGGGTGCCGCCGCCTGAGCTGTTCGGCAGGTCCATCGGACCCGACGCCGGCTTCCGTGGGTTGGACAATTCGGAACCTAGCCCTGTCTTCGGGTTCCTCGTCCTCGCGGTCACGGTCGCCCTTGGCGTCTACGTAGCCAACTTGCGCCGCACGTCGCTGGGTCGTCAGATGCTCGCCGTCCGATCGAATGAACGGGCAGCGGCGGCCGCCGGCGTGAACGTACGTAACGTGAAGGTCGCGGCGTTCGCCATCAGCTCCTTTGTCGCCGCCAGCGCGGGCACGTTGTACGGATACAACTTCGCCTCCGTCAGCGCTAACCGATTCACCGCGTTGGCCTCGCTCGGCCTGCTCGCCTTTGCCTACGTCGGCGGCATCACGATGGTGTCGGGTGCGGTCTTTGCCGGCCTGCTTTCAACCGAAGCCCTCATCCCGCACGCCCTCGACAGGTGGTTCGGGATCAACGGGACATGGGCACTGCTCTTCGCCGGCGTGTCCTTGATCCTGACTCTCGTCGCGAACCCCGACGGGGTCGCCGGTGCCCGCCACCGTAGCAAGATGCGACGACGCCAGCGCCGCACGGGACGAGAAGGACGAAGGCAGCCGGTCATCGCCCGTTCTGAAGAGCGCGGTCGCGAGAAGGTGGTCGAGGTGGCGTCATGACCGACGGACTGATGGTGAGGAACCTTCGCGTCAGTTACGGGGGCGTGCATGCCTTGTCCGGAGTCGATCTCAGGGTGCGGCCCGGAGAGCTGGTCGGCCTCATCGGACCCAACGGTGCCGGTAAGACGACCTTCATCGACGCAGTTACCGGCTTCGTTGCGTATGACGGGACCGTTTCGTTGAATGGCGCCGACCTGACTCGGCTCCCCCCGCACAGTCGCGCTCGTCGAGGGTTGGTCCGGACGTGGCAGAGCATCGAGCTGTTCGACGGGCTCACGGTCGCTGAGAACGTCGCGGTCGCCGCAGAGCCCGGATCAGGATGGATCACCATGCGGGAGACTTTCACGAAGGGGAGGGCACACGTGGGCGCCGCCGAGCAGGCTCTCGTCCGTCTTGGGCTCGACACACGAGCACACACCGACGCGGGCGAGTTGTCCCAGGGCGAACGAAAGCTTGTCGGGGTGGCACGTGCCCTCGCAAGTGGCCCGCAGGTCATCTGTCTCGATGAACCGGCCGCGGGTCTGGACAGTGATGAGAGCGTGCAACTCGGCAAGCGCCTGCGCTCCCTCGTTGACACGGGTATCGGCATGCTCCTCGTTGACCACGACATGGCCCTGGTCCTCGACGTCTGCGACAGCGTCGTCGTCCTCGACTTCGGCAAGGTGATCGCATCCGGCCCTCCCGAGCTCGTGCGCGAGAACCCCGCGGTCATCTCTGCCTATCTCGGCAAAGCGGCCGAGACCGCATCCGCGAAGGAGCCAGCATGAACGAGCCGGTTCTCCTCCTGGACAGAGTCACCGCGGGCTACGACGGCGTGGCCGCGATCCGAGGCGTCACCATCTCGGTCAACCGCGGGGAGGTCGTGGCACTCCTAGGCGCCAACGGCGCGGGCAAGACCACGACACTCAAGGCCATCTCGGGGCTTCTCAGACCGATCACTGGCGACGTCAACATGAACGGCGTGTCCCTGGACAAGCACGCACCCGCCGCGAGAGCGCGGCTCGGGATATCGCACGTGCCAGAGGGGCGCGGTATTTTCGCAGGCTTGACAGTCGCCGAGCACCTGAGCCTCGGCTACCGCGGCGAACGACTGGATGCCGAAGCGGTCTACGAACACTTCCCTGCGTTGTCGAAGCTGCACAACCGACGGGCGGGACTTCTCTCAGGGGGCGAACAGCAGATGCTAGCCGTCGGCCGGGCCCTGGCTCGACGACCCCAGGTACTTCTGCTCGACGAACTCAGCCTGGGTCTCGCCCCCGTGATCGTCGAAGCCCTGCTTCCGGTGGTCCGAGAATTCGCGAAGACGACCGGGTGCGGAGTTCTCCTTGTCGAGCAGCACATCGAACTCGCCTTGGAGGCGGCGGACCGCGGCTATGTCCTCTCGCACGGCGAGATCACCCTCGAGCGTCCCGCGGCCGATCTTGCCCGCGATCGTGACCTGATCCTGGCCAGTTACCTGGGCGACACCGCCCCAGCAATCAGCCGAAACGGCTGAGCGACATGGGCGCTTGTCACGCGCTCTTGGACGCGCCGGTTGACTCGGGGACCTACGTCAATTGTCTCAACGCTCTCGGCGCACATGGCCGGGAAGGGACAGGTCCGTGGCCCGGGTGAACTGACCCAGACTGTTGGCTTCCCAGACCGGCGTCCAACTGTTTCCAGATGGACCGCAATCGCCTGGGATCTTCGCCGACCGCGCCTCGATCATTCGACTCGTCGGCGGCCGTCCTCGCCGAGCAATACGGCGAGGGCGGAAGGCCACCGCTGCCTCGACCTCGACGTTCTCGCCAGGTCCCAAGCCGTCCAGGACGCCGCCGCAGACGACGTGAGCGAACGCGTCATCCAGGCCCTCACGGCCTAACCCACCACGACGAGGGATCGGACCTCGTACACCACCTCACGGGACTTGCCCTGTCGGATCCAGGCGACCCAGTTGATGAGCTGGTTCCGGAGCTCTTCGGCGGTTTGCTCGCCGATATCGCGCCAGCACCACGCGGCCGCCGCGGTTGGCCGTGTCGACGCGTGGCTTTCGATGGATCTAAGTCATCGATCCTCAAATCGAGTCATGGTCACTCACACCATCTGTAGGGACCTTTGTGGGGATCCGGGCGTGTTCCTCCTTCCGAGAGTGGATCTGCGGAGGGTCATGGTCATCGGTCGACGGTGGGCAGTGGTGGCAGCTCGCGGCCGGGGTACTGGTCCAGCGCTATCGGCTCCTTGACGACCACCCTCCCGGGCATCTTTGGGCTGCGTCCGAACCGTTCGCTGTCAAGACGACGGTCCGGGCTGGATCGGGCGTCGCTCAGGCGGGCTCGCGTCCACCTGATGACGTCCGCGTCGCGGTCGATGCTCTGCTCGAGGATCTGGTGGATGAGGATGCCGGGGGAGAGGTGGAGGCGGTTGGTGACCTGTTCTTCGGTGGCTTGCCAGGTTGCGGCGGGGCGGGCCGCGATGATGCGGCTCACGTCGGTGAGCAGCCGCTGCCGGGACACGGGGTCGGTCCAGTCATCGGCTGCACGCAGCGCCGCATCAACCAGTGCGTCGCCAAGTGGCTGGCGGCTGGCGAGGAGGCTGCCCAGCGCGTCGGCTCCGCCTTCTTGGAGGAGGGATGCGGGGTCGTATCCGTTGGGCAGCTGAAGCGCAGCCGGGTCGAGGTCTTCGGCGGTGAGGAGCCAGAAGTCAGCGCAGGCCGCGCGCCATCCGGCGAGGTCCGCGTCGGTGGCGACCACGACTTGGTCATGTCTTCCGATGCGGTGGCGGCGTAGGAGACGAGCCTGCGCTGGTGTGAGGGCGGTGCCCATGGGCGCAAGGCCAACTGCTTGGCCACGGAGAGCGACATTGATGGCTATGACATCCATCGGACCTTCCACGAGCACCGGCACCGCTCCGGCTTCGAGGGATGCACTTCCTTCGGCGAGTCCGTAGAGCAGCGCCGACTTGTGGAACGCGTCTGTGGCTCGGGTGTTGAGGTACTTGGGGCCGGCGTACGGGTCGTCTTCGCGGTGCGGATTGCGGCGGCCGATGAAGCCGGCGATCGGCATCGCCTCATCAGCGGCGGCGCCGCCGGTGGCTGTTCGGACGGGGAGGACGAGACGGTCGCGGAACACGTCAACGACGTCGCGCGCGGTGCCGTCGGGTCGCTCTCTGATTCGGGCGAGCCCGGCGTCGATGATTTCCTCCGTGTCGATGCCGAGGTTGGACATGTGCCGGACCAGGCTGGATGGTCCGGGTGGCGCGTATCCGAAGACCACTGGTAGGTGCTCGGCCGGAGTGTGGAAGCGTTCGACGAGGTAGTCCGGCACCCACGATCTGGGGCAGCACCTGGCGTAGAACTCGAACGCGAGCTCGTTCAGCTCGTGGATCCGCGCGATGGCTGAAGCGTCGGTTGTTGGAGGGTCCGTCGCGAGCTTGGGGAGGGTGGGCTGACGCGCCAGCGATTGTGGATCGCCGGGGTGACTGCACGGGTAGCTCTCGTCGGGCTCGTTCTCGGCTCCGCTGGGTGACGCGTGCTTTGGCGGGTCGGTGAGCGATGCGATTCGCAGGACAAGTTCTTCGATGGTGTCGGCAACGTCGGTCCAGTTCTCGGCGCGGCGGGTGGCAGCGGGTGCTGCCGCGGTGAGCAGGCTGGATGGGGTCCAGACGTTGGTGCGGCAGGCGTCGTCGACGGAGGCGATGAGGGCTGGCCAGGCCGGGGACCGTTCGGCGGCGTCGAGGTTCGTGGCGCCGATGATCGCGGCAAGGTCGGCGCACCACTCGGGGTGAAGGGGGTCGTCGTGGCCGTCGAGGTCGAGCGCCGCCGGGCCGAGGTGGGGCACGATCCGCCACCACAGTGCTGAGGCGGGGTGGGTGTCGGGCAGGGGCCGGCGGCTGTCGTCGAGAGCGGTGGCCAGGTAGTCGTCCACGGTCAGGCCGGCTCGCTCGAGGCTGCCGAGCCGGCGGCAGAGCGTTGCGATCCAGGGATCGTCTGCGACCGCGGTAGGAAGTGCGTTGAACCACGCTCGCCGCTGGTACTGGTAGGCGGGATGGAGGGCGTTCGCCTCGCGCCGGAGCGAGTCCTGGTGATCGCCGGGTGCTCCGGGGAGTCCGGGGCCGGCCGGGCGCGGGTCGGTGTCGGGTACGCCGTTCGCGGTGCGCCAGACAGCGAGCTTCTGTGCGACCGCAACACCTGCCTCGGTGGTGAGGAAGGGGCGTGCCCAGGCGGGTGCCGTAGTCACATCCCAGCCCGCGACACGGTCAGCGACCTCGACGGCGAGCCGAGCAACCTGGGTGTGACGCTGCGTCAGGTAGGGGCCCCAGTCCAGGTCGTGGCGTAGGGCGCTGGGGATGCCGGGAAGCCACGCCAACGGCCCCGGTGATGATGCCCCGCGAGGCTCGGCGACGCCCGTCGCTTCGCACGCATCGGTGACGGGAGTGGCGAGTGTTTGTCCGATCCGGGCCTCGAGGACCGCGGCCGGGTCGTGAGCGTCGTCGAGCGTGGCCTCCCGAAACGCCCGGGTCAGCAGGGAGGTGGGGTCGTGTCCGTCCGCGGCCCGCAGCGCGAGGTGGGAGCGCAGGGTCGGCCAGGCTGGCTGGTCGGCGATCCCGTTCACCAGCTGCTCTGCGCCCTCGGTGAGGTGGCGGAGCCGGTCCTGGCCAACATGGTGCTCGGCGGCGACCGTGACGGCGTCGTGGTAGCGCAGCGCCGAGTCCCTGAGCAGGTTGAACGGGTCGCCCTGGTGCCGGATCTTTGTCGTCGCCGAGGTGGCGGCGCCGTCCCGGGACAGGATCGCTTCGAGGACATCGGTTGGCGTCGGCGGGTGGACGGAGTCTGGGAGCACGACGCTGTGGGGGTCGCCATCACCAGGGGTGGCCAGATAGAGGTCATTGCGGTGCCGTCCTCGACTGAGTGCGACGTACAGCAGCGCCCGGTCCTCCTGTCCGGTGAGCACGGTGTGCGAGCTGTCCACGGTGATCCCTTGGGCTCCGTGGATCGTGGTTGCGTAGCCGAGATCGACATGCTCGGCGACGTAGTGGGCGGGCAGCCGGACGCGCGCCCCGTGGGAGTCGTGGCCCACCAGCAGGGTCCGGTCGGCGGCGATGTCGAGGACCGTCCACCGGTCACCGTTCTTGACCCAGTCGGTGGTGCCGTACCGGAGGGTCCGATCGTTGTGGCGGGTGACCAGCTGGTCGCCGAGCCGGGCGTGCTGACCATCCCTGAGCGCGACCGACGGGCCTGTGGACTCGTGCTGGTTGGCCTGCTGCAGGTCCTGGTGGCGGTGTTGCTGGGCTCTCTCGTTGAGTTGCCGGACCAGGTCGCGGGTAGGTGCCAGGAGCACGCTGGACCTGCCGTGGTCGAGGTCGCGGACCCATCCCTGGAAGGCGTCCTCTGTGGCGGCGCCGAGGTCGCCGACGTGGAGGCGGCCACGGTCGGCGTAGAACCCGATGGCGGAAGGGTCCCCGGCGCGGATGGCGAGCGTGGCTGCGGCCTCCGCAGTGTCGGCGAAGCGGCGGACCTCGCTGAGGGTGACGGCGCCGTGGTCGTGGGTGATGTCTCGCAGGATGCCGCCGGCGTTGACGGCGGCGAGCTGTCGATCATCACCGATCAGTCTGATGCTGCCGCCGCGGCTGATGATGTGCCCGACGACGGCGTCCAGGTCGGGAGTGGACGCCATGCCGGCCTCGTCGATGATCACCAGGGTCTTCTCGTCGACCTGCTGGACCCACCACGGCAGCTCACTGGCGTGGGTGAGCGACCACGCGTACTTGCTCAAGGTCTCGCACACCACCTCACCAGCGCCTGCGTCTGACTCGTGGTGAGCGCCGTCGGCGTCGGCTTGGTTGAGGGAGGCGCGCAGCTGTGCGGCCGCTACGGCCGAAGGCGCCAGACCCCGGACGACCCCTCCGCGGTGGCGCCAGGCATCGCAAAGGACCGACATGGCGGTGGTCTTCCCGCTCCCCGCTGGTGCCAGGGCAACCTGGAGCCGTCGCCGGGAGGTGGCGAGCTGGCGGACGAAGTTCTCCTGGGTCGTGGTGAGCCGCAGCCCCGACTGCCGAGCGGCGAGGATCGCCAACCGCACCGAGGCGGCATCGGCAGCGTGGCCATCTTGGCGACTGGCCGCGGCCAGCAGCCGCGACTCCGCGGCCAGAATCGCTGGTGAGGTGTAGCAGCGACCGCCGTGCTCCAGATAGACCGACGTGCCGTCCTCTCGCGTCAAGGGTGCGGGCGTGAGGTCGGGACTGGTGAGTGGATCACTGTCCGGGAGCGCCACGCTGTACGCCTGGGTGGCACGGCTCACCACCCGCTCCACCACGCTGCTCGTGTCTGTTGCTGCGACACAGGATGCACGGATCTGCCGCAGGGCCTCGGCACGCAGATGCCACACCTGCCAGGACGCTCGGTCCTCCTGGATCCGCAGCACGACGCTCCGCGCGACCTCATCGACCCAGCGGCGAGTCACCTTGGCCATGGGCTGGCCCTGGTCGAGGACGCGGCTCACCACGTCGTTCACCAGCGCGTGCGAGCCCAGCACCGCGACTGCTTCTGATAGCCATGTCCGGCGTTGCTCGGCCAAGGTCCTCGGCGCGTGCTTGGCCTCTCGGGTCTCGAGGTTGGCCTGCTGGGCCAGCGCAATCGACTCGGTCGCTGTCGGGGGGCGGTGGTGCCTGTCCTGGAACTCTCGCGCCAGGTCGCGGCGACGGGTGTCGATCGCCGCCGACCGGGAGGACCATGCGGCCAACAACCGAGGGTCCATTCCGGCGAGCTCGCGCACCATCCGCTTCCGGCCCTCACCATCACCAGAGCCTGCGGATCGAGAGGTGAACCGCACCGGCAGCCTCCGGCACAGTTCGGCCTCCAACACGGAGTTGTACATCTCCGAGAGCGTCACTCCGGCCTTGTAGAGGACCCGCCCGTCGACCGCCAGCCAACGCCCGGTCCGGTCCTGGACCTTGTTGCTCACAGCGACGTGCGTGTGCAGATTCGGGTCCCCAGCGCGTGAGTCTCGATGCACGAAGAACGTCGCGAGCATCCCGCGCGTCTTCACCTGCTGTACGCCGCCGCGACCCCGCCGCGTGTGGAGCACCTCCTCTTCGAGGTACTCAAGCGTCCGCCGGACCGCGCTGTCGTGGGCCTCCTCCACCTGTCGGGACACGCCGGGGTCTGCGAGCGCCCACAGCGCGGAGACCGACTTCACCGGGGTGAAGGTCAGGTCGTACCCCGCAACGGCCTTGGTTCGCTGACGTGAGCCGACGGCTACGAACCCCGCCAGCTCTCGGTCATCAAGAGCAGCCCGACCATGAACGCTGGCGAACAGCTCCTCGGCGACCGCGGTGCGGATCTCCGCCCGCTTCTCCACCGGCGCGGCTGAGTTCGACGGCAGCCCACGCTCCTTGTTGTAGGTGGCAAACCGTCGTGCCAGCTCCTGCTGGAACTCGGTAGCCCCGCCTTCGTACACAAGGAAGGGGGCGCCCAACCGGCCCAGCTGCGCGACCTCACCACCCGTCCGTCCAGCCGTTCGAGCCGCTGCCTCGATGCCTTTCGCGTTCGGATGCCGACCGTGTCCGAACAGCGATTGCATCTGGGACTCGTCCACGATCGAGTCGACGGCCACGTCCACACCCTCCAGGCCGCGGCCCCACCACCGTCCCGGCGCCTCGCCACGCTCGGAGTAGTAATCCGCGAGGCCCTGGTGACCTCGCTCGGTCGAGTCGTGCGCGGCCACCTGGCGAGTCAGATACGTGTAGCCGTCACCCGCCGTCAGCTTGTGAAGCGTCATCACCCTCTACACAGGCAACTCCAAGCCGGCCGATCTGGTCACCCACTTCCGACGGTGCAAGAGGTGTGTGGGCTGGTGAGGGTTCGTCTCGCGCGCGATCGTGGGAGGCCTCTCGATCGGCTCGGCTCTGACGCTGGGGCGGAGGGCTGATTCACGGTCGGGGTTCTCGGCGAGAAGCTCGAGGCTCGTGGACTGTCGCACTGGTCGTGTCTCGCTGCTGCCACGGTGCGTTGCCCCAGACGTTCAACGCGGCAGCCCGGATGCCCCGACGGCCTGGCGATGTGTCTTCCCGTGACTTCGGGCTGCTGTCGTAGGAGGCCGGGCGATCGCGAGCGGACTCCATCGACGAAAGTTCCATCCGAGAGTGCATCGGGTGCGAGGGTAGTGAGGCTGTTCCAAGTGACGTGCGCTGAGTGACTTATGGGGGTCGAAATTCGGTCGAACTTGAGCGGCGGGGCGATGTCCTCGCTGAGGGGTGTCGAGTTGTCTTGAACCTTCACGAGATCACTTAGCGCTATGTCGAGGGTTTCGGCGACCGACCAGAGGATTCGGTTGCCGTGGATCGGATGGGCTTGCCCAGGTCAGATTGGGGTCGGCTCTTGGGTGGCGTTCGCGGGGTCGAGTTGGGTTGGCCCGCAGAACGAGGTGGGGCACTGGTCATGGCCCGGCGCGGCGGATCCTCCCCTACCTGATCTGAGCTTCTGACCCCGCCCTTCTTTAGTTTGGCCTCGTCAGGCACCTCGCGTCCTATGCCGTGGCCAGAAGGAGTGCGGCAGACACCGCTGCGAGGCCGAGAGCTGCGACCTCGAACTGCTGCTGGTGAAGCCGGCGCACGAGCAGCCACCCGGCTGCTGCGCCGACCAGCATGGCCGGGGTGAGCGCAAGGTCGAGGAGGAGGCTCGGGGGGTCGATGAGCTTCAGGGAGGCGCTGAACGGGACCTTCATGAGGTTGACGACTAGGAAGAACCAGGCGCCGGTGCCGAGCATCTGCAGCTTCGGCAGCCCGGCCATCACCAGGTAGAGGGTCATCACCGGCCCCGCGGCGTTCGCGGTCATGGTTGCGAAGCCGGCGCCGGCGCCGGCGGCTATGGCCACCGGCCGGGAGGCCGAAGGGCCGGGTGCCGCGTCGTCATCCCGGGTGCGTCGGGCGCGTATCCGCAGGACGAGTTGCCAGACGCTGAGCAGTAACAGGGTGGCGCCGAGGACCAACTGGAGGGTCTTGTCGCCGACGGCCGCAAGGAACAGGGCGCCGACGACCAGACCGGGGACGACTCCCGGCAGGAGCGCGAGGACGGTGCGCCAGGACCCGTGCCGTCGGTAGGCCGCCACGGCGACCACGTCGCCGGCGATGAGCAGGGGGAGCAGGGCCCCCGTCGACTCTCGCGCGGGCAGCACCACGGCGAACAGCGCCACGGCGACCATGCCGATGCCACCGATCGCCGTCTTGGCGAAGCCGACGCACCCGGCTGCCACGGCGAGTACGACCCAGACGACGAGCGAGAATCCCTCGAACACCGGCTAGCGAACCGGTGCCGGGCCGGTGGTGGTCCGCACGGTGAGTGTGGGCTGTAGGACCACCTCGCGGTCGGCGACCTGGCCGTTGGAGGTGCGAGCGATGACCCGGTCGACTGCATATCGGGCGAGCTCGAGTGGCTCCTGGCGGACGCTGGTCAGCTCGAGTCCCGGGGTCGCGGCGAGCACGCCGTCGTCGAAGCCGACCACCGAGACCCGGCCGGGCACGTCGATGCCCTGCTGCCCGAGCACCGACACGGTGGCCGCCGCGATGTCGTCGTTGAAGGCGGTGATGCCGGTGGGCAGCGGCCGGTCGCGATCCAGCAGCGCGCGCGCGGCGCGCTGCCCGTCGAGCTGGTCCTCGCCCTCGCACTCGATCACGTCGATGTGCGCGCTGAGCCGGTGTCGACGCATGGCTGCGAGATAGGCCTCGCGCCGGGCCAGGGCGACCAGGCCGGTGCCGCCCTGCAGGTGGGCGATGTCGCGGTGGCCGAGGGAGACCAGGTGCGCCACCGCCAGCTCGAGTCCGTGCTCGTCGGAGGTGCGGACGACGTCGACCTCGGGATGGTCGACGTGCCAGCCGACCACCACGACCGGCAGCTCGCCGGCCAGGCTCGGCTTGGCCACAGCCGGCCCGAGCATGACCAAGGCGTCGAACCGGAAGTCCCCGAGGGACTGCAGTGCCTTGCCCTCGTCGCGATGGGGAGTCAGAGCGCTCAGCACGAGGTCCCAGCCGCGCTCCTCGGCGGCGTCGTAGAGCCCGCCGATCAGCTCCATGTGGAAGCGTCCGGCCTGGCCGAACAGGACGCCGATCACGTGCGCCTTCAGGCTGGCCAGGGATCGGGCGCGTACGTCGGGCCGGTAGCCGAGCGCCCTGGCGGAGGAGAGCACCCGCTCGCGGCTCAGGTCGCTGGCCCCGGGCGCCTCGCGCATCACGATGGAAGCGAGCGCGACCGACACTCCAGCGTGCCGGGCGACATCCGCGAGCGTGGTGCGGCGAGTGCCCCCCGGGCCGGTGGTGCCTGTGCTCATCAGCGTCCCTCCTCGCATCGACTCGCAGCCTAGATGCCGCGGACCCCGTAGCGCCGACGGCTCACGGGCGCTTGGTCCACTCACTCTAGAGCGATCTAGCGATCGTAAGCCTAGAGCGCTCTAGCCGAGCACCTAGAGCGCTCTAGAAAAATACTGAGAATGTCTTGACATTCATCTGTTCACACCTCAATTCTGTGACGGGAGCCACACCAGCGGCTCGATCCACAGCCCCGGCGCCTCGGACGCAGACGGGCCTCGCGAAAGGCATCAGATCCGTGTCACTCACGTCCACTCGGAGCAGGATCCGCCGGCCGGTTGCGTTCGCCGCCGTGCTCAGCACCGTCCTGCTCATCGCCGCTTGCGGCAACAACAACGACAAGACCGACGACAAGGGGAGCACGGCGTCTGGAGACGGACCCGTGATCTACGTGGTTGGCGGCAAGGCCGACGACCCGTTCTGGTCGAAGGTCAAGCGCGGTGCCGACGACGCGGGGAAGGTCGTCGAGGCGGCCGGCGGCAAGGTCGTCTGGCTCGGGCCCAAGGACTACGACAACCTCGGCCCGGACGCGGCCAAGCTGATCGACACCGCGCTCAGCCAGGGCGCCGATGGAGTCGTCGGCCCGGACTGGGTGCCCGAGGCCGAGGATGCCTCGTTCAAGAAGGTCGTCGACGGCGGCACACCCCTGGTGATCTACAACGCCGGCGGCATCGAGGCCGCTGACAGCCTCGGCGCCCTGAACTACTACGGCAGCGACGAGGCGACCGCGGGCAAGGCCGGCGGCGAGTTCTTCGGAGACGACGGCGAGAGCAACGTCCTGTGTGTCAACACGCTCCCCGGCGCCTCGAACACCGAGGCACGCTGCCAGGGCATCGCGGACGGGATTGCGGAGTCCGGAGGTAAGAGCACCCAGCTGCCGCTGCCGTCGTCGAAGTTCGGTGACCCGACCGCCGTCTCGCAGGCCATCAAGGCGGCGCTGCTCCAGGACGACAGCATCGACGGCGTCGTGACCATCAGCACCGCCGACGCCAACGCAGCGGCGAGCGCGATCGAGCAGGCCGGCGTGAAGGACAAGGTCAAGCTCGGCACCTTCGACATGGACGACACCCAGCTGAGCCGGATCAAGAGCGGCGACCAGCTCTTCTCCATCGACCAGCAGCCCTACCTGCAGGGCTTCCTGGCGGTGTCGATGCTCTACGGCTACATCGAGTGGGGCCTCGAGCTGCCCACCAAGCCGACCCTGACCGGGCCGGCCGTCATCAGCGCGGACAACGTCGACACCGCGATCGCGGGAGCCAAGGCCGGAGTCCGCTGAACCCGCCGGGGCGGGCGTCCTACGCCTCGCGTCCGCCCCGGCACTCCACTCAGAACCCCGACCCCGACTCTCCTGAGCGCAGCGCCCAACACAGCACCGAAGGTGGTAGCAACCATGTCCGTCCAGGCGGCATCCCCGGCAGACCCGGTGACAGCATCGCGCCCCGTCGTCCGCCGTCCCTCCGCGGGTGATCTGCTCAAACGACCCGAGACCGGGGCCCTGATCGGCACCGTCGGAGTCTTCGTCTTCTTCGCGGTCTTCGGTGGCAGCAAGTTCATCGCGGCGAACGGCACCGCGACCTGGCTCAACCCAGCGGCCGAGCTCGGCATCATCGCCGTCCCGGTCGGGTTGCTGATGATCGCGGGCGAGCTGGACCTCTCGGTCGGCTCGATCCTGGCATCGAGCTCGATGACCCTGGCGATCATCTCCGGCTACGAGGGCTACCCGATCCTGGTCGGCATCGTCGCCGCCCTGGCGCTGGGTGCCCTGACCGGCTTCCTCAACGGGCTCATCGTGACCCGCACCCAGGTGCCTTCCTTCGTGGTCACGCTCGCGACCAACTTCGGGCTCGCCGGACTAGCCCTGGGCGCCACCCGCCTGATCACCGGCTCGACCAGCGTCGCCATCGTGACCGACGGCTGGGCCAAGACGGTCTTCGGCAGCTACGTCGACGACAAGTTCGAGACGGCCATCTTCTGGTGGCTCGGCGTGCTGGTCGTGGTCGGCTTCATCCTGCACCTGTCGAAGTACGGCAACTGGATCTACGCCGTCGGTGGCGACCTGATCAGCGCGCGGGCCACGGGCATCCCCACCCACCGGGTCAAGATCGCACTCTTCATGGGCAGCGGGCTCGGCGCCGCCCTCGTAGGGGTGATCCAGACGATCCTCTACAACAGCGCCCAGGTGGCTAACGGCCAGGCGTTCGTCTTCAACTCGATCATCGCCGTGGTCATCGGCGGGGTCCTGCTCACCGGCGGCTACGGCTCGGTGGTCGGCGTCCTGTTCGGCACCCTGACCTTCTCCATCGTCGGCCAGGGCATCTACTACACCGGCTGGAACCCGGACTGGGCGAGCTTCTTCCTCGGGACCCTGCTCCTCATCGCCGTCCTGATGAACAACACCTTCCGTCGAATGGCCCTGTCCGCCGGGCCGCGCAAGAAGAAGGGCACAGCGGCATGAACCCACCACTGCTCAAGCTCACCGACACCTGCAAGAGCTTCGGTACGACGGACGTCCTCACCGACATCAATCTTGAGATCCGGGCCGGCGAGGTCCTGTGCCTGCTCGGCGACAACGGCGCCGGCAAGTCGACCCTGATCAAGGTGCTCTCCGGTTTCCACGAACCGACCTCGGGCCGGATGGAGGTCGAGGGTCGCGAGGTGGTCTTCCGCAGCCCGCGCGACGCCAGCGACCACGGCATCGCGTGTGTGCACCAGGTCGGCGGCACCTTCCCGCTGATGAGCATCGGGCGATCGTTCTTCGTCGGTGCCGAGCCCACCAAGGGCTGGGGTCCGTTCAAGAGGCTCGACACCAGGCTCGCCGGTGAGATCGCGGTCCGCGAGATGCAGGGACTAGGGATCACCAGGGTCACCGACGGCAGTCGGCTCGTCGGCGGCCTCTCCGGCGGCGAGCGCCAGGCGCTCGCCATCGGGCGGGCGGTCTACTTCGGCGCCAGCGTCCTCATCCTCGACGAGCCCACGGCCGCGCTCGGCGTCAAGGAGGCCGCCCACGTCCTGCGGATCATCATGCAGGCCCGCAAGAAGGGCATCGCCGTCGTCCTCGTCACCCACAACGTCACCCACGCGATGACCGTCGGCGACCACTTCGCCGTACTGATCCGCGGTGCCCTGGCCGACGACTTCCGCAAGGGCGAGCGCTCCCGCGAGGAGATCACCGACCTGATGGCCGGCGGCGAGGCGATGGCCGAGCTCGAGGCGGAGCTCGCCGAGCACCAGGAGAGCCACGACGCACAGACCACCCAGGCCAGCACGCACTGACGTGCTGCCCATCTCCCCACCAACCCAAGGACAGTGATGACAGACCAGAAGACCCTCGGCGTCGCCGTGATCGGCGCCGGCATGGTGGGTCGTGCCCACGCCGCCGGCTACCGGGCCGCCACCCAGCTCTACGACCTCGAGCTGCCGACCATCAACCTCGTCGCCATCGCCGACGCGCACGAGCCGTTCGCCACCGACGCGGCCCGACGGTTCGGCTACCAGCGGGCGGTGGCCAGCTGGGAGCAGATCGTCGACGCCCCCGACATCGACGTCGTCTCGGTCGCGATCGCCAACGACCTCCACCGACCGGTCGCCGAGGCGCTGCTCGCCGCGGGCAAGCACGTCCTGGTCGAGAAGCCGCTGGCACCCTCGGTCGAGGACGCTAAAGCGATGGTCGCCGCGGCCGAGGCCGCCACCTCACAGTCCGGCGTGGGCTTCTCCTTCCGCCAGACCCCCGGCATCAATGCCATCCGCGAGCAGGTCCAGCTCGGCTCGATCGGCGACGTACGCCACTTCAACGGGCACTACTGGTGCGACTACGCGCAATCTCCGGACAACCCGATCAGCTGGCGCTACCAAGGCGGGCCCGGCACCGGCGCGCTGGCCGACATCGGCTCGCACATGATCGACCTCGGCGAGTACCTCTGCGGCCCGATCCGCACCGTCTCCGGCGCGGTGTTCCAGACGTTCACCACCGAGCGAGCGGTTCCGCTGGGGGCGACGGTCGGCCACGCGGCCGGGGCCGTGAGCGACCAGATGGAGCCGGTCGACAACGAGGACATCGCCACGTTCACCGCGACGTTCGAGAACGGCGCCGTCGGCACGTTCTCCATCTCACGAGTGCACCACGGGCTGCCCAACGGGCTCGGCTTCGAGCTCTTCGGGGCCACCGGCGCGGCCTCGTTCGACCTCAACCACCCTGGGGTGTTCACCTTCGCCGACCAGGGACCCGACGGGAAGACCAACGGCTACAGGGAGGTCCTGATCGGCCCGCAACACCCGGGCATCACCCGCGGCATCCCGATGGACTTCCCCTCCGTCGGCTACGGGCAGAACGACCTCTTCGCCTGGCAGGCCCGCGCCTTCCTCGACCAGGTTGCCGGCCTCGGCAAGCTGCCCACCGTCCCCTCGCTGACGCACGGCCTGCACAACCTGGAGATCCTCGCCGCGGTCACGCAGTCCGCCACCCACGACGGCCAGTCCGTCACCCTCGCCTGACCCGACCACCACCCAACATCGCGAACGGACACACGACACATGAAGCTCGGCGCCTACACCGCCTGCCTGCACGACCGCACCCTGGAGGAGACCCTCGAGATCCTCACCGGCCTCGGCCTCGACTCCGTCGAGATCAACGCTGGCGGGTTCATCGGCACGCCCCACCTGCCCGTCGAGCAGCTGCTCGAGAGCGCCGACGCGCGCGCGGCGTACCTCGCGACCTTCGAGCGGTACGGCGTCGAGCTGACCGCGCTCAACTGCAACGGCAACCCGCTCCACCCCGACCCCGAGGTCCACCACGCCGAGGACCTCAGGCGCACCATCCGGCTGGCCGGACTCCTGGGCATCAAGACCGTGATCACCATGTCCGGGCTGCCGGCGGCCGAGGCCGGCGGCACCCGCCCCTCGTGGACGGTCATCCCGTGGGACAGCGTCTACAAGGAGACCCTCGACTACCAGTGGGACGAGGTGGCCGTGCCGTTCTGGAAGGAGATCCAGCTGCTCGCCGCCGAGCACGACGTCCAGGTCGCCATCGAGATGCACCCGCACAACCTCGTCTTCAACCCCGCCACCATGAAGCGGCTCGTCGAGCTCACCACCCCCGAGGGCGGCGTCAACCACGTCGGCGCCGAGATGGACCCCAGCCACCTGTTCTGGCAGCACATCGACCCGGTGGCCGCCGTCGAGGATCTCGGCGATCTCGTCTTCTTCGCCGCCGCCAAGGACACGCTCATCCACGAGACCGCCGCCGTCAACGGCGTGCTGGACGACCGGTTCGAGTGGATCCCGGCCGAAGAGCACCCGCTCGGCCTCGGCGGCCACTACACCGTGACCCGCTGGCCGGCCGTGCCCGGATGGTCGTTCGTCGCCGTCGGCCGCGGCCACGACACCGACTTCTGGGCCCGCTTCCTGACCGCACTCCAAGAGCACACCCCGGTCCGCGCGGTGAACATCGAGCACGAGGACGCCACCTTCGGCCAGGTCGAGGGACTCCAGTTCGCCGCCGAGAACCTCATCGCCGCAGCCAAGCAGGCCGAGCTGCGCGACAACGCCGAGCTGCCGGTCCCGTGAAGGTTGCACTCGACCCCTACATGCATCGGCGTACGCCGCTGCTGGAACTGCCCGGGCTCGTAGCCGACCTGGGCTATGAGTACCTCGAGCTGTCCCCGCGCGAGGACTTCATGCCGTTCTTCCTGATGCCCCGCGTCGACGACGCCGGCGTCAAGGCCTTCAAGAAGGCCCTCGACGCCGCCGGTGTCAAGGTCGCCGCCAACCTGCCGCTCTACCGCTGGTCTGGCCCCGACGAGGACGAACGCGCCGCGGCGGTCCGCTACTGGAAACGCGCCATCCAGATCACCACCATGCTCGACTGCCCGGTGATGAACTCCGAGTTCAACGGCCGACCCGAACACGCCTCCCGCTCCGAGGGCATGTTCTGGAAGTCCATGGAGGAGCTGCTGCCCGTCTTCGAACGCGAAGGGATCGCGCTGCGGCTCGAGCCACACCCCGACGACTTCGTCGAGGACGGTCTCACCGCCGTCGACATGGTCCGCGGCATCAACTCAGCCCAAGTGAGCTTCCTCTACTGCGCCCCCCACACCTTCCACCAGGGCGGGAACATGGTCGAGATCATGGAGCACGCCGGTGACCTGCTCAGCCACGTGCACCTGGCCGACTGCTTCGACCACACCGCGTCCTCGGGGCTGCGGTACATCACCAACCCGCCCGGCAACACCGTCCGGGTGCACCAGCACCTCGACATCGGCCAGGGCGAGGTCGACTTCGACACCCTCTTCGTCACGCTCAACCGGCTCGGGTTCGGGGACCGCGACGAGACGATCCTGACCTCCTGCGTCTTCGCATGGGAGGACCGCGCCGCGGACTCCAGCCGCTACATGCGCAAGACCATCGCCGACTACACCCAGGGCTGGTAGCTCATCCGCCGAGCTGTCCGACCTAGGTCGACACCGTTGACGGCCGGCGGCGACAGCGTCGCGCGGCTGCACACCGTCCCGAGCCTTCCCCACTGCCCTCAACAAGGAGAACCGAGCGATGTCGACCGGACGACCAGCACCGCTGGGATCGCCGTATGAGTGACTACGACCTGGTCTCGATGGGGCGCACCGGCGTCGACATCTACCCGTTGCAACACGGGGTCGGCCTGGAGCAGGTGCGGACCTTCGAGAAGTTCCTCGGAGGCAGCGCCACCAATGTGGCGGTCGCCGCCGCGAGGTATGCCCGCGAGGTGGCCCTGGTCACCCGGACGGGGCTGGACCCGTTCGGCCGGTTCGTCAGGCTCGAGGCCGAGCGTCTCGGTGTGGATCCGTCGTTCATCAGCGCGGGAGAAGGGCCGCCGACGCCGGTCACCTTCTGTGAGGTGTTCCCGCCCGACCACTTTCCCCTCTACTTCTACCGCTATCCCACAGCCCCGGACCTCCAGATCGACGTGACGGACGTGCCCTTGGCCGAGATCGGAAACGCCAGGATCTTTTGGTCGACCGTCACCGGTCTCTCGCAGGAGCCCTCTCGCGCCGCGCACCTCGCCGCCTGGGAAGCCCGCGGCCGACGAGGCCACACCATCCTCGACCTCGACTACCGGCCGATGTTCTGGGCCAGTGCCGAGGAGGCCAGCGAGCAGGTCTCTGCGGCCCTTGGGCACGTGACCATCGCCGTCGGCAACCGGGAGGAGTGCGAGGTGGCCGTGGGCGAGACCGAGCCGCAGCGAGCTGTCGACGCGCTGCTCGAGCGTGGCCTGGAGCTGGCCATCGTCAAGCAGGGACCCAAAGGCCTGCTCGCCGCCACGGCCGACGAGCGGGTCGAGGTGCCGCCGTTCCACGTCGACGTGGTCAACGGCCTGGGCGCCGGCGACGCGTTCGGCGGCGCGCTGGTGCACGGCCTGCTGAGCGGCTGGGACCTGCGCCGAGTCCTCGAGTTCGCGAACGTCGCTGGGGCCATCGTGGCAGGCCGGCTCGAGTGCTCGACCGCCATGCCCGACGAGGACGAGGTCGAGCAGGCAATCGCCAGCCGATCCACCGAGAGGAAGTCATGACCCAGCGCTTCGACCTCACCGAGATCCGCGCCCGTGAACCGGGCCGGATCCAGGAGGCTTGGACCGGGCGCTCGCGTCGTCCGCTGCTCGGGGCCGACGGCCGGCTGCTCGTGGTCGCCGCCGATCACCCCGCTCGCGGAGCCCTCGGCGTCCGCTCCGATGCCATGGCAATGGCGAGTCGTGGCGAGCTGCTCGGTCGCCTCGCGACCGCGCTCTCCCGTCCGGGCGTAGACGGCGTGCTCGGAACCGCGGACATCCTGGACGACCTCCTGCTCATGGGGGCCCTCGAGGACAAGGTGGTCATCGGCTCCATGAACCGGGGCGGCCTGCAGGGCGCGACGTTCGAGCTCGACGACCGCTTCACCGGATACACCGCCGACGAGATCGCCGCCCGCGGACTCGACGGCGGCAAGATGCTCACAAGGATCTGCCTCGGCGACCCCGGCACGGTCGCCACGCTGGAGGCATCCGCACAGGCGGTGACCGAGCTCGCCGGGCACCGGCTGATGGCCATGGTCGAGCCGTTCCTCTCGGTGCGCGACGGCGAGAAGGTGAAGAACCTGCTCGACCCGGACAGCACGATCAAGTCGATCCATATCGGTGCGGGGCTCGGCGCCAGCAGTGCCTACACCTGGCTCAAGCTCCCCGTCGTCGACCAGCTCGAGCGCGTCATGGACGCCACCACGATGCCGACCCTGCTCCTCGGCGGCGATCCCCAGGGCGATCCCGCGGAGACCTACGCCTCGTGGGGCAAGGCGCTCGACCTGCCCTCCGTTCGCGGGCTGGTCGTCGGACGTGCCCTGCTGTACCCGCCCGACGGGGACGTCGCGGCGGCCGTGGACATCGCGGCCGAGCTCGTGCACGGGCTCTCCCCGCAGGCCCGATGACCGTCGGCAGCGACTGGGTGCTGCCCGCCGGGTCGACCGGCCGGGACGGCTGGGACACAGTCGTCGACGACGGTCGCGCGGGGTGGCTGCACACAGGGCTCCGGGTCGCGACCCTGGCCGAAGGTGGCACGGCACAGGTGCCGGCCGGCCCCTGGGAGTACGTCGTCGTACCCCTGGCGGGGTCCGTGCGGGTGACCGCGGACGCGGCCGGCGAGGCTCACACGGCGCAGCTGGCGGGCCGCGCCTCGGTGTTCTCCGGAGCCACCGACGTCGCCTTCGCGCCAGCGGGCTCCCGGCTCGAGCTGACCGGCACCGCGCCGACCTCGCGGATCGCGGTCTGCGCCGCGCGGGTGCCTCATGCTGGCGGCACGAAGTTCCGCCACGTCCGCGCCGACGAGGTCCCCGTTGAGCTCCGCGGAGCGGGTACCGCGTCTCGCGAGGTGCGCAACTTCGGCATCCCGGGGGTTCTCGATGCCGATGCCGTGATCGCCTGCGAGGTCGTCACACCCGCAGGCAACTGGAGCTCCTACCCACCGCACAAGCACGACGAGGAGCGGGAGGGGCTAGAAACCGATCTCGAGGAGATCTACTACTTCGAGACCCAGGTCGAGGGTGCCGCGGCAGGTCGTCGGGTGCCGTCGGCTGCCGACCCGGTCGGATACCAGCGCGTCTACGGCACCGAGGAACGGCCGATCGACGTCTTCGCCGAAGTCCGCACCGGTGACGTCGTCCTGGTGCCCCACGGTTGGCACGGCCCTGCGATGGCGGCCCCCGGCTACGACCTCTACTACCTCAACGTGATGGCCGGTCCGGAGCACACCAGGGCCTGGCTGATCTGCGACGACCCCGCGCACGCCTGGGTGCGCGACACCTGGGCCGACCAGCCCACCGACCCGAGGCTTCCGATGGGAGGGGCAGAGCGATGACCGAGACGATCCGGTTGACCGTGGCGCAGGCGGTCGTGGAGTTCCTCGCCGCTCAGTGGTCCGAGCGCGACGGACAGCGGCAGAAGCTGTTCGCCGGCTGCTTCGGCATCTTCGGGCACGGCAACGTCGCAGGGATCGGGCAGGCGCTGCTGCAGCACGAGACCCACGCACTCGATGCCGGACGGCGCCCGACCCTGCCCTACGTGGTGGCCCGCAACGAGCAGGCGATGGTGCACACCTCGGTCGCCTACGCGCGGCAGAAGGACCGGCTGCAGACCTGGGCATGCACCGCCTCGGTCGGTCCTGGCTCCACGAACATGCTCACCGGTGCGGCGCTGGCCACGATCAACCGGATCCCGGTCCTGCTGCTGCCCTCAGGCACCTTCGCGACCCGCCGCTCCTCGCCGGTGCTGCAGGAGCTCGAGGCGCCGTACGCCGGCGACCTCACCGTCAACGACGCGTTCCGCCCGCTCTCGCGCTACTTCGACCGCGTCAACCGGTCCGAGCAGCTGCCCTCAGCCCTGCTCAACGCGATGCGCGTGCTCACCGACCCGGTCGAGACCGGCGCGGTCACGCTGTCGCTGCCCCAGGACGTCCAGGCCGAGGCCCACGACTGGCCGGTCGAGCTGTTCGCCGACCGCACCTGGCACGTCGCGCGACCTCCCGCTGAGTCGGCCCGGATCGCCGCGGCGGCCGAGGTGATCAGGGGGGCGCGGCGCCCGATGCTCATCGCCGGCGGAGGCGTCCACTACTCCGGTGCCGAGGAAGCCCTGCAGGCTCTCTGCGAGGCGACCGGCATCCCGGTGGGCGAGTCCCAGGCCGGCAAGGGCTCGCTCCCGCACGGCCACCCACAGCAGATGGGCGCGGTCGGCTCGACCGGAACGACCGCCGCCAACTCGCTCGCTCGTACGGCCGACGTCGTCGTCGGGGTCGGCACCCGGTGGAGTGACTTCACCACCGCCTCGCGCACCGCGTTCCAGGCCGAGGGTGTGCGCTTCGTCAACATCAACGTCGCCAACTTCGACGCCGGGAAGCACGCAGGACTCGCTGTGGTTGCCGACGCCCGGGAGGCCCTCACGGCGCTGGCCGATGCCCTCGAGGGATGGACCGTGGACGACTCCTACCGCGCGGAGCAGACCCAGGCGTGGCGGGCCTGGGACGCGCAGGTCGAGGCGACGTACCACCCACCGTCGGACGTGACAGACGCGCTCGCGCCCGGGCTACTCACCCAGGGCGAGGTACTCGGATGTGTCAACGAACTGAGCGACCCCCGCGACGTGGTCCTCTGTGCCGCGGGGTCGATGCCCGGCGACCTGCACAAGCTGTGGCGGGTGCGCGACCGGAAGGGCTACCACGTCGAGTACGGCTACTCCTGCATGGGCTACGAGGTGCCGGCATCGCTCGGCATCCGGCTCGCCGACCCGAGCCGGGACGTCTTCGCCATGGTGGGCGACGGCGGCTACCTGATGATGCCGACCGAGCTGGTCACCGCCGTTCAGGAGCGGATCAAGGTGATCGTGGTGCTGGTCCAGAACCACGGCTTCCACTCGATCGGATCGCTGTCCGAGCAGCTCGGCTCCCAGCGGTTCGGCACCCGATACCGCTACCGCGACGAGTCCGGCCGGCTCGACGGTGACGTACTGCCGGTCGACCTGGCCGCCAACGCCCGCAGTCTCGGCGTTGAGGTGATCGAGGTCGCGTCCCGCGCGGAGCTCGAGAACGCGATCCGCGCCGCCAAGGACGCGCCCGATGCTAGGCCCGTCGTGATCCACGTCAACACCGATCCGCTGGTCCACGCACCCGACAGCGAGGCCTGGTGGGACGTCCCGGTCAGCGAGGTGTCCACGCTCGAGTCGACCCGCGCTGCCTACGACCGGTACCTCGACCACCAGGCCAAGCAACAGCAGTTCCTCAACCCCTCCGGAGACCAGCAGCCATGACCAGCACCCCCACCCGCATCACCCACCTCATCGCCGGATCTGCCT
>Ga0068860_100000710_pt1 | contig 38171 bp, 32 predicted proteins | sample KBSSwiS32_FD_66597 | JGI IMG/M metagenome (GOLD analysis project Ga0068860, IMG submission 66597) | Switchgrass rhizosphere microbial communities from Kellogg Biological Station, Michigan, USA - KBS Switchgrass S3-2 | ecosystem: Host-associated > Plants > Roots > Rhizosphere > Soil ... | reverse complement strand
GTACCGAAGGAGACGGCGTATGTGTGTCTGCAGCTGGTTTTCACGGATGGGGAGGTGAGCGAGGTGCGGCGGTTCGAGAATGTTGTGGAGGACGAGGACATCAAAGTCGAGGGAGAAGATCTCCAACTGTAGCTTTAGGGTGCGTGGCCGCGCGATCGAGTGGCGGAGCAACTCCAAGTCTCAGCAGGTCCGTGGCCTCTCTTTGCGAATTGGTGAGAAACGCTTTTCGCATCATCGATTCTCTTCTACGGCTTCTCCCGCCAACTCATCACCCGAGCATCGAAGTCATACAAGACCTCGATCTCGTGCCGTAGCTCCCCTCGCCAGGTTTCGGTCCGTGGTGCCGCGAGCCACTCGCGCACGAAGGCCAAACCTTCGGCGCCGAGGGCGGCGCGGACGGTTGCCTTGAGCCCGCTCGGCACGGGGTAGACGGTGAGCCCCCAGCGTTCTCCGAACTCGCTGTTTGCTTGACTCGGGCTGCCTGAAACCCCGAGGCGGCGGTTCGTAAACCAGGCGGAGAGGACCGGTTGCGGCTCTCTCTCGACCTCGCCCGACCGAGCTGGGCGAGTGTCCGCAAAGAGGTGAGGCACGCCGGAGAACGAAACGCTGAGCGCCGCGAACTGCGGCACACCCGCCAGCTCCGCGCTCAGCTGCTCGGCGCCGATCGGGTGCGAGAGGTCTCGCGCGATCGGCTGGCGGTAGCGGGTCGGGATCAGCGCTGGAGCCGGGGGCTCGGGCGGCGCGGTCATAGGTTATGTTCCCGCTCGGCCGTGATCATCGAATCTTCGAGCGCCGCGAGGAAGGTGTCTATCTGCTCGCGGGAGATCACCAGCGGCGGCTCGACGCGGAGGACTCTTGAGTTGATGTAGGTGCCGGAGATCAGGATCTGGCGGGCGAAGAGGTTTTTGGAAACGGCGTAGCCGATCTCGTCGCTTTGGAACTCCATGCCCAGCATCAAGCCGCGGCCGCGGCCGCAGAGCATGACCTTCGGGTGTTGGGCCGCCAGCTCGTTCATCCGGCCGAGGAGGTAGTCGCCCTTCTCGGCCGCCTGGTCGAGGAGGCCTTCTTCGAGCAGGACGTGGATCGTCGCGATCGCGGCGGCGCAGCAGACCGGGTTGCCTCCGAAGGTGGTGGTGTGCAGGAACGGGTTTTCGATGTAGCGCGCCCAGGTTTTCGGGGTGCCGACGCAAGCTCCGATCGGCATGACTCCTCCGCCGAATCCTTTGCCCAGCGCCATCAGGTCGGGGGTGATTCCGTCGTGCTCGCAGCAGAAGAACTTGCCCGTGCGGCCCATGCCGGATTGGACTTCGTCCAGGATCAGCATCGCGCCGTAGCGGTCGCACAGCTCGCGCGCGCCGGGGAGGAAACCGGGCGGGGAGACGTTGATTCCGCCTTCGCCCTGGATCGGCTCGATCACCACGCCCGCGATCCGGTCGCCCGAGAAATCGCACGTCTTCATGAACTGGGCGAGCGCGTCGAGGTCGCCGAACGGCACGTGTGACCAGTGGAGCAGGGGGAGGAACGGCTCGCGGAACACCGCTTTCGAGGTGCCGCCGAGGCTGCCGAGGCTCTTGCCGTGGAATCCTCCGACCATACCGACGAAATGCTTTCGGCCGGTCGTCAGCATCGCCATCTTCAAGCACCCTTCAATCGATTCCGTGCCCGAGTTGGTGAAGAACGCGTATTGCAGATCGCCCGGCGTGATCTGCGAGACCAGATGCGCGAGATAAGTGCGCAGCGGATCGATCAGCTCCTGCGAATGGATCGCCTGGCGATCGAGCTGATCGCGCACCGCTTTCAAGACCTTCGGGTGCCGGTGGCCGACGACGTAGATGCCGAATCCGCCCAGGCAGTCGATGAACTCCTTGCCGTTGATGTCGCGGAAGACCGCCCCCTCGTCGTCCCACTCGACCGCCGTGTAGTCGGTCGAGACCGACTTGCGGTACTGGAGAAACCCCGGGTTCACGTGGTCGGTCCAGTACTGCACCGACTCGCGGATCACCCGTGCGCGCTCCTCGGCGTCGAGCGTTTTCTTCGCGATCAGGTCCAGGACGTCGGCGGAGGTGACGAGTGCGGCTTTGAGGTCTTGCGCCATGATCGAGAGTCGGGCTCCGTGGGAAGTTGAGGAGCGGCGACTCTACCAGCGATCATCCGGAGGTTCTTCCGGCGTCCTGTCTGCTCGGTCCGGTCGATCGGGGCTCAGCGAAGAAGGTTCGGGGTCAGCGCCGAGTCGAAAAGGTCCGGGCGGTTCCTGGCTTTGATCTTGGCTCGATACATCGCCCGATCTGCATCCCGCAGCAGCTCTTCCGGCCGGTCGTAGGCGGCCGCGGAGAGAGCAATTCCGATGCTCGCGGACAGATGCACCACTTGCCCCTCGACGTCGTAGGGAGGCTCCATGACCTGGTCGATGCGCAATGCGAGCTGGGACGCCTGGGTTTCCTCTTCGAGGTAGTCGAGGAGCACGGCGAACTCGTCGCCACCCATTCGAGCCACGGTATCGACCGGGCGGAGGCATTGGTTCAGCCGCTTGGCGATCAACCGGAGCAGCTCGTCCCCGGCCATGTGCCCCAGGCTGTCGTTGACTCTTTTGAAGCGGTCGAGGTCGATGAACAGAACGGCGAAAAGAGCGTCCGATCGACGTTGGGATCTCTTCATCGCCATCCCCAACCGGTCGAGGAAGAGGGTGCGGTTGGGCAGACCCGTGAGAGGATCGTGGAGGGCGCTGTGGACTAGGCGATCGCGCGATTTCGCGGCTTCGATGGCGATGGCTGCGACGTGGGCCGCCGTCTCGATCAAATCGATTTCGGTCTCGGTGGGAGAGCGAGGCTGCCGGTAATAGATCGCGAAGGTCCCCAGCACCGCGGCCGCGGAAGAGACGATGGGTTGCGACCAGCAGGCACGCAATCCATGCGTGGCGGCGAGCTCCCTATAGTCGGCCCACAGGGGGTCCGACTCGATGTCGGAGACCACCACCCTCTCGCCAAGGAAAGCGGCGGTGCCGCAGGAGCCGACCCGCGGGCCGATCCGGGTGCCGTCGATCGCGCGGCTGTACTCCGGCGGCAAATGCGGCGCCGCGCCGGTGGTGAGTCGAGATCCTTCTTCATCGAGCAGCAGGACCGAGGCGAACATCCCTTGCCCTGAGTCCTCGATCGCCAAGACGAGCTGGTTCAGTGTTTCCGCCAGCGGCGCGCCGCGGGCGATCTTCCGCAGCACGTCGTTCTGGCGCTCCAGTCGCTCCTTGCCGGTCCGTACCGATTCGAGGCTCCGGCGCAGCTCCAGGTCGGCGCGTTGGCGTTCGGTGACGTCGGAGGCGCTGCCCATGGCTCCGACGACTTCTCCCGCCCCGTCGCGCAGAGCCCCGGCATTGAAGCGCAGCGCGACCCGCCGGCCGTCCTTGCTCAGAAACACCGTCTCGTAGTGAAATTTTTCGTCGCCGGCGAGAACGTTCGCGAAGGCCTCCAAATCCCTCTCGATCTCTTCTTCGACCAGGAATTCGACGAACGGCCGCCCCAACATCTCCTCCGGCTCATAGCCCAAGATTCGCCGGGTGGCTCCTCGGTTGAGAAAAGTCCAGTGTCCCTCGCGGTCGGTCGTGAAGATCAGCTCGTCCGAGGTTTCTACCAGATCGCGGTATTGCCGCGCCTCGCCGGTCCATCGAGCAGGTTTCCTTCGCGCGCTCATCGTCGTCTCGCCAGGAGTTATCTACTTTAGCACGTCCCATTTTCGTGGCTGGGAATGCAAAAAGCCCGGCAGCCGTGCCGGCCGCCGGGCTTTCTTGGCTCGAAGGGTTGGAGGTCGCTAGAACTGGACCTTCATGAACGCCTTGATCCGCTGCTGGTCGAAGTCGCGCTTCTCCAGGCTGTTCCAGCCGCCGAAGCGGCCAGAGAAGCCAAGCGAGCCGACCGGCACGTTGTGATCGATGGAGATCTGTTCGGTCGCGACCTGCGGCACGAAACCGCCGCCGAAGTCCGGATCGAACGTGCCCTTGTTGTACTGGTACTCGAACCCGATCTCCGCGCCGGCCAGGATGTAGCGCGCCTTGATCGAAATCTTGTTCTGGGTGTGGTCGCCCGAGGCCAGCTCGTGCAACTGATAGGCCTGGAACGCCGTGTTGCCGTCTTCGAGCGTCGTGTCGTAGCGCTCCAGGGTGAGCGAGGCGTACAGGTCGTCGGTCACCTGGTAGCCGGCTCCTATCTGGAGCAGCTTGTAGTTCAAGTCGCGGTCGTCGTCCGACAGGCTGTCGAACGGCTTCCATTGGTAGCCGGTGACGCCGTTCACCGTGATCACCGGCGGATTGCCGTAGATGTCGGCCGTCGAGTTGCCCGGCGAGTAGAACCGCTTGTTGTCGGCGCACGCCTGGCCGCCGCCCGGGCAGGAACCCGCCTGGTACGGGAGGAAGCGCGTATCGTTCAGGCGCTTGTCGGTCTCGTCGATGAACTTGATCTTGCCGAAAACGTCGACGCCCTTGCCGATGTCCCACAGGTACTTGGCGCGGATCACGCCGATCTTCGTCTCTTTGTCCTGGAACGGCGCGTAGGCGCTGCGGAAGTTGTGACCGACGCCGGTGTCCAGCTCGTTGACCGGATAGACCGTCGAGGTCACGTTCCGGCTCGCGTCGCCGAACGCCTGCCAGTTGGTGTTGTAGTCGATGAACGTGATCTCGCCCGCCAGGTCGAGACCGCCGAGGCTGAGGGTCGGAGCGACGGTGATGCCCTTCCAACCGATGACCGTCTCGGCCGCCGGCTCGTCGAAGTCGGAGAACTCGTTGTCGACGTTGATCGTCGCCACCTGCTGCATGTTGCCGTTCCAGCCGCCGAGGCCGATCCGGGTCGGGTTGCCGGCGAACACGCCGAACGCGGCGTTGTCCGGTCCCGGGAAGGCATAGGTCGCGTCGTGACCCTCGGTGAGCAGGACGTCGGACTCGCGGCGCGCGGCCATCAACGCGACGTATTCGGCGCCGATGTCGAACGCCTGGACGTTGACCGAGAAGCCGTTGTCGAACGGATCGTTGAAGTCGACGTCGACCTTCCACGATTCGTCGTCGTGCTTGCCCGCGGGAACCGGCGAGAAGCCGGAGAGGCCGAAGAAGCTGGCCGGCGCGAGGTCGTCCGCCGAGGCGGAGCTGGAGTGGTAGATCGCGCCGGCGACGTCGATCTTGGAGCTCGGATGGAAGCCGAACTTGCCGCCGATCACCGTGTCGCGGAAGCGGGTGCGGATGTCGCGCCCGTTGTCCAGGTTGCGATCGGTCGCATCGACCTCGATGTCGTTGTTGTAGTTCGCGATGAACCCGAAGTCGAACTTCGAGCTGGGGGTGAACTTGGTCTGGAAGCCGTAGGCCGCGTCGGCGGCGTGGAACTGGCCGGTGGTGAAGTTCGGGCCGGCGAACAGCCGGGGGAGCGAAATGCGCGTCGCGTCCCAGGTGAATTTGCGGCCGGCGCCCGAGCCCTGGAACAGCAGGCCCGAGGCGTTGTCGCGGTCGATGTAGCGGAGGCGGCCGATGACGAACGGATCGAACTGGCCGAAGTCGTTCGCGCCGATCGTCGCCGAGTCGATCCACTTGTAGCCGGGCGTCAAGGTGACCGACACGCCGCGCAGCTTCACGTACTGGTTGGAGCGCGGGTCGAATTCGCCGCAGTCGCCGCCGGTGCAGCCTCCCGCCGGGGGATCTTCGAGTGCCGGATTGCGCCCGCCGAAGCCGCCGAAGTTGGTCCAGAAGTTCTGGTTGAAACGGCTGTGCAGGCGACCTTTGACCTCGACCTCTTTCGACAGCCGGGCCGAAAGCAGCAGCTCGACCTCCGAGCCCTGGCCGTTGTCGCCGTACCCCTCGCCGGGAACCGTGGTGAAGTTGTACACCGAGCCGTTGACGCGCTGATTGCCCCAGAGCCACTTGGTGTAGGTCGTGCCGCCGATCACCAACCCGTTTTGTTGGGCGGTCGCGGCACCGGCCGTGGCAACTGCCAGCGCGAGCAGCACCCCTCCAATGCGCTTGCGATTCATGATTTTCTAGCCTCCCTGCCTCGTTGCGAAGTTAACTTCGATTCAAACGTTAACGCTCAGTGAGCGTGAACCATAGTGAGCGTGGCTTTTTGCTTGGCGCTGCCGTCCGGGGCGCACTCGTACTTGAGCATCTGGTGCTGCGCCTCGACCTCGCTCGCGTCGCCCTTGGCATCGCCGGCCAGGATGTCGACCGCGTGCGGATCGCAATCGCCGTCGTTGCCGCCGCCGAAGCGGTGCTGTCCCTCGTATTCGTTGACTTTGCGGGTGAGCAGGTCGGTCGACGCGGGGAAGCCCTCGTTCGACTGCATCACGACCTGATAGCCCCACTGGCTTGGGTCGCCACCTCCGAGATCCTTCATGTCGACGGTCGCCGAGATGTTGCGTCCGGAACCCTTGGTGCGGCCCGGAACGACGATCGCGCCTTTCATCGCGCCGGCCTTGGTCTCGACCTCGGAATTGACCCGTGACGCCGGCTGCGGCGAAAGGATGACCACCCGATCCCATGCGTCCTTCGGCGCGAAGCCGAGGTTCAATCCCGGCAGGCTGTCGGTGTTGCCGCTTCCTTCCACGCCGTCGGTGTCGATGAAGATGAACACCATCTGCACCGAGAAGCCGCCGCCCATCCGCCAGGGATCGTCGAGCGCGACGTTCGTGCCGACGGAGAACTCGACCTTGTCGCCCTTCACCTTGACGTCGAGGCCGGTTAAATCGAACGAGCCTTTCTTGTAGACCGTGTCGGTCGGATAGGTGTAGCTGCCGGGGCCGTTGTCGTCGCCCGTCGGATCTTTGAAGGACACGTCTGCCGCGAGCGCGGGAGCCGCCACGCCGAGTGCCAGAGTTGCCATCGCCGCCTTCAACCAAACGTTACGCATGTGTTGCCTCCGTTCTCCTAGAGCGGAAGCGGAAAGGTGGCCGCCGCCGCGAGATTTGCTTGTCATCCCTTCACCGCTCCGGCGGTCAGGCCGGAGACCAGGAAGCGTTGCAGGAACAGGAACAGCAGGACGACCGGGATCGCGGCGATGATCGAGCCCGCCGCGAAATAGCCCCACTGCTGCGAAAAGCCGCCGACGAAGAATTTCAATCCGACCGGCGCGGTGTACTTGATCTCCTTGTTCATGAACGTCGCCGCCTGGATGAACTCGTTCCAGGCGGTCATGAACGAAAACAGGGCGGTCACGGCGACCGCGGGTTTGGCGAGCGGTAGGACGATGCGGAAGAAGATCGTCGCCTGCGACGCGCCGTCGATCAACGCGGATTCCTCCAGTTCTTTCGGGATGGTATCGAAATAGCCTTTCATCATCCAGACGCAGAACGGGATCGCGGTCGTCGTGTAGACCAGCACCAGGCCGGTGAACGTCGAGCCGAGCCCGAGCCACTGGACGACGATGATGAACAGCGGGATCAGCATCAGCGTGCCGGGAAACATCTGCGACACCAGGAATGCCATCAGCCCGGCGCGCCGGCCGGGGAAGCGGAAGCGCGAGAAGGCATAGGCGGCGGTCGAGGCGAGGAAGACGCCGAGCACGGTGGTCGCGAGCGAGACGAGCGCGCTATTCAAGAGCCAACGGCCGTACGGCTGCTGGGAGAACAAGGCGCGGAAGTTCTCGAGCGAAAAGACGTGGGGCCAGGGGATCACGGCGCGCAGCCGATCGAGAAACGGCGCGTCCGCCGCCACGTCGGTGATCGCCAGGCTCTGGCCGCCGGACAGAGCGATCGTCAGCACCCAGAAGATCGGGTACACCGTCACGATCAGCATGACCACCAGGAAAAGATGGAGCGGCCAATGAGGGACGCGATCAAGGGACTTCATCGCTTTTTTCGCGCTCATGATCGCTAGACCCCTTCGGTCGCTTTGGTGACCCGGTTCTGCCAGTTGCCATAGGCGAGCAGGATCAGGAAGATCACCACCGAGTAGGCGGCGGCGTAGCCGTAACGGTATTGCTCGAACGCCAGCTTGTAGGCCTGGGTGATCAGGATCTCGGTGGCGCCGCCCGGCTCGCCGCCCGAGACCAGGTAGATGATGTTGAACATGTTGAACGTCCAGATCACCGACAGGATTACGGCGGGCACGAGAGCCGGCTTGATCGACGGCAGGGTGATCGACTTGAACTGCTGCCAGCGCGTGGCGCCGTCGACCCGTGCCGCCTCGTAGAGGTCGGCGGGGATCGACTGCAGAGCGCCGAGCGAGATCACCATCATGAACGGGAACGACAACCAGCCGTTGGTCGTCACCACCGCCGCGAAGCTGGTGAGCGGCTTGTCGAACCAGGCGATCGCGGAACCGCCGAACATCTGCAGGATCTGGTTGATCACCCCGAACTGGGGATGGAACATGCCCTTCCAGATCAGCGCGGTGATGTAGTTCGGCATCGCCCAGGGGAGGATCAACACCACCCGGTAGAACGGGCGGAAAGCCAATCCCTTGGTGTTGAGGATCAGCGCGAGCAGAAGCCCGAGCGTGACTCCGATCGTGACGTTGGCGATCGTCCAGACGACGGTAAAACCGAACGTCCAGTAGAAATTCTGATAGTTGAACACCAGACCGTCGGCGGTCCTATGGACGACGTGGAAGTCGCCGAGGATGTCGCCGAAATTCGCGAGGCCGGTCCAGATGTCGAAGATCGGCTTGCTCGAGTTGTAGAGGTTGGCGTTGGTAAACGACAGCATCACCCCGTAGAGGAACGGGAAAAAGACGAGAAACACCATGCCGATCGCGGCGGGCAACGTGTAGGCATAGGCCGTGCGATGCTCGACCAGATTGCCGATCGCCGTCGCTGCGCCGCCAAAGCCGACGAAGCCGAGCAGGGCAAGCGCGAGCAGGCCGACCACGGCGAGGGCGCGCTTGGTTCGGCCGGCGATTCCGGCGCTCTCCGCGGCAAGCTCCGCTTCGTCGATCGCGCCCTGAGCGTTGATCAGGCCGTTCGGTTTACGGAATTCATCCGAGTCCCAGGTCGAAACGTCCCAACCGGAGGGTGGGGAGCCCAGCTCGAGCGCGACCTTTTCGGCGGCCGCCTGTTCGCTCTGAATCCGTTCGGCCACCGCTTCGGCGGTCGTCCGTTTCGCCTCGGCCAGGTCGCGGTCGGCGAACCCGCCGAAGCCCCAGAGCGCGGCGACGAGCAGGATCGCGGCGACCGGGGCGAGCAACCAGCGTCGCTCGCGCAAGACCAGAGATAGAAGGAACAGGGCGATCACCGGAGCGAGGGCGGTCGAAACGGCCGTCAGCCAGGCGTAGCGCGCTTTCGGCGGCTGAGGCGTCGTCTCCATCTGCACCATGCCGACGACCTCTCCGGCGACCTCGACCGGGCCGGCGATCGAGAGCGCGCCACCGGGTCGCCGCTCCTTGGCGACCTCTTCGGCTCGAGCCCCTGCCTCGTCGCCCGTCTCCCGGTTGTTTTGAACCGCGGCACGAAGCTTCTGGCCGAGGTCGTAGAGATCCTTCTCTTCCCGGGAAAGCTTGCGCGGCGCCGCGTTGACGCCGGTATCGCCGGAGGCCGTCGAGGCGTCGAGTTGAATCCCTTCGAACGTGACGACGCGGATCGCCACGACTTCCTCGTGCGCGGCGGCGAAAGCTGCGACCGCGGCGTGAACCTTGTTTCCCGCGTCGTCGGCCGAGACCGCTCCGGACGCGCCGGCCGCGGCGTCCAACTCGGCACCGATGCCGGAGGTTTGGTTGGATGCATCGCCGGTGACCTCGCCCAGCTCCGCGCCGATGCCCGTGGCGCTTTCGGCCACTTCCGCGGCCGGCGGGGCGCCGCGGGTGGCTTTCACCAGGTCGGTGAGCGCGCCGAACGTGACCCCCGCGAGGCGCTCCGACCGCGATGCCGCTTCGCCGAGCTCCGCGCGATGGAGCAGGCCGAGCCCGCAAAAGCCGGCGAACAGCCCGGCGATCGCCAGTCCGAGCAGGAACCGGCGCCGGTGAGAGGGGGGGGAGTCGTTCGGTTGGGCCATGGCGCTCTACTTGAGCAGTTTCGAGATCCGGTCGGCGACTTCTTTCTGCGCGATGTCGAGCGCGGCTTTCGGGGTCGCCGATTTCTTCACCACGGTGTTCATGGCGGTCGTCGCGGGCGACCAGACCATGCTCATCTCCGGCAGGTTGGGCATCGGTATGGCGACGTCCACCTGCTGGCGGAACGCCTTCAAGATCGGATCGGCGGCGACGGTCGGATCGGCGTAGACCCCTTTGTTCGCCGGGCTCTGGCGCCCTTCAAGCGCGAGGATCTTGCCCGAAGGCACGTCGGTGAGGTACTTGATCAGTCCGTAAGCCGCATCCTTGTTCTTCGACTGCGCCGAGACGTACACCCCTTCGACGGTCATCCACGGCCGCATCGGCTTGCCGCCCGCTTCGTCGAGCGTCGGGAGCGGCGCCAGGCCGAACTGGATCTTCTTGTCGTTCACCTCGCCGAGGAACCAAGGGCCGGAAAACACCATCGCCGCCTTCCCCTCGTTGAACAGCGAGGTGATCAACGCGGTCGACGGTTCGGCGGGCATGATTTTGAGCCCGATCCACTTGTTGAGCTGCTCGAACGACTTGACGTTCTCTGGCCGGTTGAGCGTCGGCTTGCGGCCATTGAAGACCCCGCCGCCGAAGCCGTTCATCAGCGCGGCGTGGTAATAGAAATCGGCGTAGGAATAAGCGAGGCCGAACTTGCCGGAAGCCGCGTTGGTAAGCGCTTTGGCCTGTTTGACCAGCTCGCCCGAGGTTTTCGGTGGCGTCTTCACCAGCGCTTTGTTGTAGATCAGCGTGATCACCTTGTAGTTGAGCGGCAGGCCGTAGATCGTCCCCTGGTAGGTCATCGCGGCGAGCGTGGTTCCGAGGTAGCGGGCTTTGGTCGGCGCATCGAGGAAGAAATCAAGCGGCTCGACCGTGTTGCCCGCGGCGACCCAACCGCCCAGGCGGTCCTGCGCGAAGATGAAGACGTCCGGCCCCTTGCCGCGCGGCACCGCGGCGGTAATTTTGTCGGCCATCGCGTCGTACGGCACGGCGAGCGTCGTGACCTTGAGCCCCTTTCCGGCCGGCGAAGCGTTGAAATTCGCCACCACCTTCTCGAAAGCGACCTTCTCGTCGCCGCGGTAGGCGTGCCAGACGACGATCTCTTTCTGCGCCCACAGCGCACCGGGGGCGAGAGCCAAGAGGGCGAGGGCCGAGAGGGTCAGGTTCTTCCACGTGCGCATCTTTGGGGTCTCCTCGAACGGTTGTGTCAAGCGGCCTGGAGCTGCATCTCGGTTTCTGCGTCGAAGACGTGAAGGCCCGCCAGCTCGATTTCGAGCGACAGCTCGTCGCCCACCTGGGGTGCATGGTGGGGCTCGGTCTTCGCAACCAGCAGGTCGTCGCCGATTCGGCCGTGGATGATCACCTCGTGACCGAGAGGCTCGACGAACTCGATGACCACCCGGATCGGCACCACGGGTTCCTGCGCGCCTCGGCGGTTTTCGGTTCCGGCCTCGCGGATGTTTTCGGGCCGGACGCCAAGCACCACCTTGCTCCCGTCTTTTCGCGCGGCGGCGCCGCGCAGCGCTTCGGGCACCGGCAGCTCGAACCCGGATGTCTTGAGGATCGTGCCGTTGCCGGCGATCGTGCCCGAGAGAAAATTCATCGGCGGCGTGCCGATGAAGCTCGCGACGAATAGGTTCTGCGGCTGTTCGTAGACTTCCAAGGGCGTACCCACCTGCTGGAGCTTGCCGTCCTTCATGATGGCGATCCGATGGCCCATGGTCATCGCCTCGACCTGATCGTGCGTGACGTAGACGGTGGTCGTCTGGAGATTCCGTTGAAGCTTCGAGATCTCGGCGCGCATCTGGACGCGCAGCTTGGCGTCGAGGTTCGACAGCGGTTCGTCGAACAGGAAGACCGAGGGCTTGCGGACGATCGCCCGGCCGAGCGCCACTCGCTGGCGCTGGCCGCCGGAGAGCTGCTTCGGCTTGCGGTCGAGCAGCTGGGTGATACCGAGGGTGTTCGCCGCTTCGCTCACCAGCCTGTCCATCTCGGCCTTCGGCGTCTTGCGGATCTTGAGCCCGAACTCCAGGTTCTCTTTGACCGTCATGTGGGGGTACAGGGCATAGCTCTGGAAGACCATCGCGATGTCGCGATCCTTGGGCGGCAATTCATTCACACGCCGGTCGCCGATTCGGATTTCGCCGTCGGTGACCTCTTCGAGGCCCGCGATCATGCGCAGGGCGGTCGATTTGCCGCAGCCCGAGGGGCCGACCAGCACCATGAACTCCTTGTCGCGGATGGCGAGATCGAAGCTCTCGATCACCGTCACCGGCCCGTACGCCTTCTTGACCTTGTCGAAGACGACTTCCGCCATGTTCCGCTAACCTCCCGTGGGTAAGAGAGTGAGAATCCGCGCCCCGAGCGGGGGAACGTCGATGTCGATTCGATCGCCCGGCGGGACAGGGTCGCCGGAGAGGGCGTCGCCCACGGCTCCCGCGGACCACTCGGGCGGAGCGGCGAGGTTCGCCGAGGCCGAGGCTGCGCCGCGATTGACGGCCACGACCACCACGTCTTTCGACGGGGCGTCGCGACGCAGGAAGACCAGCAGGTCGCCCTCGGCCGAAACGCTTTCGTAGCTACCGCGCGAGAGGGCGGGATGGGCGCGGCGGATCGCGATCAGCTTCTTGTAGTCGGCGCGGAGCGCTTCGTTCCGCGGCCGCCCCTTGCCCGGCAGGATGTCGCGCGCCCCCCAGGGCATGTCGCTCCGGTTCTCCGGCCAATCGCCGCCGGCACGGGCGACCTCCTCGCCGTAATAGATCATCGGCAGGCCCGAGACGGTCAGCTCCAGAAGGGCGGCGAGCCGGAACTTCGCGACGTCGCCGCCGAGCAGCGACAGCGCGCCCGGCACGTCGTGGGAGGAGAGATACGGCGAAAGAAGGTAACCTGCGCGCACCTTCTCGCGCGACTTCAAGTAGTGGTCGAACGCCGCGGTCCGGCCGCGCCCTTCGAGGAAGCCAACGGCGCTCCCCTGGAACGAGAAATCGAAGCCCGCGTCCATTTCATCGCCGGCAAACCAGGGGTCGAGCGATTGCGCATCGCCCCCCCAGACCTCGCCGATCAGGAAGAAATTCTTACCCAGCCGCTCGCGAATCCGCTTGCGGTGCTCCTGCCAGAACGGGTGGTCCACGTGCTTCACGGTATCCAGCCGGAAACCGTCGACGCCGCTCTTCTCGGCCCAGCCGATCTGCGCGTTCAACAGGTAGTCGGCGACCTCGGGAAGCTCGGTTTTGAAATCGGGGAGCCCGGCTACGCAGAGGGTCAGGTCGTCCGTGCCGCAGGTGCCGCGGTCTTCACGGCGGAACCAGTCTTTGGTCTTCGGATCGCCCAGGTAGCGCGACTCGTAGCCGGCATGGTTGTAGACCACGTCGAGCAGCACCCGGATGCCCCGGCGATGCGCTTCGCCGACGAGGGTCTTCAAATCCTGCTCGGAGCCGAACCGCGGATCGAGCGAAAGGAAGTCGTCCGCCCAATAGCCGTGGTACCCCCAATCGGGGAACCCGGCGCCGGTGACCGGCCCGGGGATGTTCTTGACCACCGGCGTGATCCAGATCGCCGTGGCGCCCAGGTCCGCGATCTCGTCCAGCCGGGCGATCAAGCCCTTGAGATCGCCGCCGTGAAACGCCCCTTTGGCCGAGCGGTCGACCCCGGCGTCGTTGCCCGGATCGCCGTCGGCGAACCGGTCGAGGACGACGAAATAGAGCACCGCGTCCCTCCAATCGCGCTGCGGGGTGACGACAGTAATTGCCGGGGGGGCGGGCGGGGAGGAGGCCGGCGAGACCGGCGGAGCGGCGAGGCGGGGGGCGCCGCTACACCCGGCGACCAGGGCGAAGGCGACGAAGGTCCGGCCGAGGCTGCTGCTGCGTAGAGTCCCCAAGGCACGAGCCCTCACCGGCGCTTGTCTCCCGTCGTGCTTCCACATGTCTACCCTAACTCTACTTCCTTGTAACAGGATCGGCGAGAGAGGAAACCACCCGCAAGGGCAGGGCATTCCACGACAGCCCTACGGGTGGAAGGTCGTTGTGACCTCTACGGCCACTCGTCCGGCGTTTCGGATGCAATCGGGCACCGAGACGCCTTGAAGAAAGTTGCCGGCCAGTCGCAGGCCGGGGAGGTCGCGCTCGATTTCCTTGGCGAGCGACACGAAGCGGCCGTGGCCGACCTCGTATTGCGGGATCGCCCGCGGCCAGCGGCGGAGGATCGCGACCTTTGGCGGGCCGGAAAGCCCGAGCGCGCGGCCGAGATCCTTCCGGACCCGGTCGAGCAGCCGATCGTCGCTCCAGATCGAGGGATCGACGATCTCCGGGTCGGTCCGTCCGCCGAGAAAGGCGGAGAGGGCCACGTGCCCCGCCGGAGCGCGGTCGGGGAAGACCGTCGAAGGGAAAAGGCAGCCGAGCAGCCGCAGGCTCTCCCGTCGCGGCGCGAGAAAGCCGAAGCCGTCGAGCGGGTGAGTGATGTCGCTTTGCGCGACCCCCAAGGCGACGACGGCGACCGGCGCGTAGGGGATTTCGGCGAGCGCGCGGCTCTTGCCGCCGGTCGCTTCGTCCAACAGCCGGGCCGCGACATCGGCGGGAACCGCGAGAACCACCCGGCGGGCGGCGAGCGGCCCGGCGGCGGTCTCAACCACGAACCTCTCGATCTGCCCGTCCGCGTTCCTCACCGGGCGGACCGCCGTGGCGGCGAGCCCCGTCCGCACGTCGCCGATTTCGCGGGCGAGGCGAAAAGGGAGGGTCTCCAGACCCTGCCGAAACGAGAACATCGCGCCGCCGGGCGCCGGGCCTTTCCGATGGGCCAGGGCGCCGCGGATCAGGCTGGCGTGGTCCGTTTCGAGGGCGAAGATCTTCGGCACCGCCCAGCGCACCGCGAGCCGCTCGGGATCGCCGGCATAGACCCCCGAGACGAACGGTCCGACGGCGTAGTCGAGCATCTCGCTGCCCAGGCGGCGACGGACGAACGCGGCGACCGTCTCATCGGGATCGGCCGCGATCTCTTCGGCGGAGCGGCGGCGTATCCAGGGTTCGCGGAGCAGACGGAGCTTGGCGCCGAGCGAGAACAGAGGGGTGCGCAAAAGCCCCGGCGGGCCGCCGGGGAGCGGCTCCAGCCGATCGCCTTTCCATAGATAGCGTCGCTTCGCGGCGGGGGAGGCGACGATCTTCTCGCGCTCGGTCTCGTCGTCCAGACCCGCATCTCTGAGCAGCTCGGAAACCGCCGGGTGGTTTTCGAGCACCGTGTTCGGCCCCAGCTCGAAACGGAAACCGGCCTCGGAATGCGTCTCGATCGCGCCGCCGACCCGCCCGCTCGCTTCGAGCACCGCGACGGACAATCCGGCGCGCCGCAGGCGGAACGCCGCGGTCAGGCCGGAGATCCCGGCGCCCACGACCAGGACGTCGAAGACCTCGGGATCGCCGCCCGGTTCGGTCATCGGCCGCGTCAGACCGTCCTCGAGTAGCGGGCGGACGGCTCGGATTCGAGATAGGCGTCGAACGCCATGGCGACGTTGCGCACCATCAGACGGCCGGTCGCGGTGACTTCGATCCGGTCGTCGTCGATCTCGACCAGGCCGTCTTCCGCGAGCGGCGCCAGTCGCGCCAGGTCCGCCTCGAAATGGCGGTCGAAATCGATGCTCCAACGGTCCGCGAACGCCCGTCGATCGAGTCGGAAATGGCACATCAGGCCGAGGATCGCGTCGCGGCGCAGGAGGTCCTCGGGCGAGAGCGCGAGTCCCCGCGAAGTGGCGAGCGTACCGGCTTCGATCGCCCGCCGGTATTCTTCAAGGTTCTTGACGTTCTGGGCGTAGCCGTCGCCCACCTGGCTGATCGACGAGACGCCGAGCGCCACGATGTCGGTTTCGTCGCAGGTCGAATAGCCCTGAAAATTGCGCGTCAGAGTCCGGTCGCGCAGAGCTTGGGCGAGCGGGTCGTCGGGCTTGGCGAAGTGGTCCATGCCGATGAACACATAGCCGGCCGAGCCGAACGCCTGCACCGTCTCTTCGAGCAGCGAGAGCTTGGTCTCCGGATCGGGCAGAGCCTCCGGATCGATCGCTCTCTGGTGCGGAAACATTTGCGGCAGATAGGCGAAATTGAACAGCGCCAAGCGATCGGGCGACATGCGCAGCGCCTCGGCCACGGTTTCGGCGAAGCTCTCGCGGGTTTGATGCGGCAGGCCGTAGATCAGGTCGACGTTGACGCTGTCGCCGATCCCGCGCCGCCGCGCGCCGTCGATCACCCCCCAGGTCTCCTCCGCGCTCTGCTCCCGCCGAATCGCCCGTTGTACTTGCCGGTCGAGATCCTGAAGGCCGAGGCTCAAGCGGTTGACGCCGGCCGCGGCGAGCGCATCGAGATGCTCGGAGGAGCATTCGCGCGGATCGATCTCGACCCCGATCTCGCACTCTTCCGCAAACCGGAAATGGCGCCGGAGGATCGCCATCAGGGCGGTGAGATCCTCGGGCGGCAGAAACGTCGGCGTGCCGCCGCCCCAATGCATCTGCACCACCCGCCGCCGCTCGCCGCCGAGACGGGCCGCCGCGAGAGCGGCTTCCTTTTCGAGCAACGGCAGGTAGCGCCGTCCCCAACCGCGGTCGCGGGCGATCTTCACGTTGCAGCCGCAAAACAGGCAGCGGGTGGTGCAGAACGGGATATGGACGTACAGCGAGAGCGGCCGATCGATCTCGGCGCTCCGGTCGAGCAGCGCGCCGTGCTCCTGCGCTCCGAAATCGGCGCGAAAATGCGGCGCGGTCGGGTACGACGTATACCGCGGCCCGGGCCGGTCGTACTTGACCACCAGGTCGCGATCGAAACGGATCGGCTGCCACAGATCGTCCATCGGGCGGAACCTTAGCGCGTTACCGCGCCGTCGGGCACCCTGCGGAGAGAGGGGCCGCCCGGCAAGAGGGCCACCCGCTCGGGTGGGAAGTCGCTTCAGGTCCCGGTCGGCGGACCGTCGATCACCTTGCGGACGGCGCGAGCGAGAACTTCGGCGGAAAATGGCTTTTGCAGGCAGAGCGGCCCCTCTTTTCTTGCCGGCAGGTTGCCGCTGCGATAGCCCGACATGTAAAGCACCCGAAGCTCCGGCCGGTCCGCCGAAAGGCGAGCCGCGATCTCGGTCCCTTTGAGGCCGGGCATGGTCAGATCGGTGAGCAGCAGGTCGATCGGCTCCGCGGAGCCGGCGGCCAGCTCGATGGCCTCGGCTCCCGAGGCCGCAACGAGCACGCGATAGCCGCGCCCCTCCAAGATGCGCCGCAGAACCTCGCGGACCTTGTCTTCGTCCTCGACCAGCAGGATCGTCTCGTCACCCGGCTTCGCGGGTTCCTCCGGCGCCGCTTCCGTCTCGATCTCGGGATCGAGATGGGCCGGTAGATAGAGGCTGAACCGGGCGCCCGCTCCCGGCGCGCTGTCGACGAAAATGTAGCCGCCGCTCTGCTGGACGAAGCCGTAGCTGGTCGCCAACCCGAGGCCGGTTCCCTCTCCGACCTCCCGGGTGCTGAAGAACGGCTCGAAGATCCTTCCTTGCGTTGCGGCGTCCATGCCGGTCCCGGTATCGGACACGGTGACCAGCGCCCAGACGCCCGGCGGGACCTCATGCTCGGCGGGCGCTTCTTCGGCGACGGTGACCGGCTCGGTCCGCAGAGTGAGCACGCCGCCTTCGGGCATGGCATGGCGGGCGTTGACCGCAAGGTTCACCAGGACGTGCTCCAAGCGGTTGGGGTCGAGACGCACCGCGGGCAGATCGGGATGCAGCGAAGTACGGACTTCCACGTCGTTGCCGAGCAGTCGGTGCACCATCCGCAGCAGGCCGGTGATCGATTCGTTCAAATCGACCACCCGCTGTTCCACCGCCTGGCGCCGAGCGAAGGCCAGGAGCTGGCGGGTGAGCGCGGCGGCTTTTTCGCTCGCGTCGCGCAGGCCGGCGAGATTCTCTTGGAGGAACGGATCGTCGCGATAGGCCTCCATCAGCAGGTCGTTGTAGCCGAAGATCGCGAGCAGGCAGTTGTTGAAGTCGTGCGCGACGCCCGCCGATAGCCGGCCGATCGCCTCCATCTTCTCCGCGACCAGGAGTTGGCGTTGGAGGCGGTCCTTTTCCACCTCATCGCGTTTGCGCCGCTCGATGTCGCGGATCGCGACCACTGTCGCCTCTTCCCCCTGAAAGAGGATCCGCTTGCCGGCGATTTCGAGGTTCACCGGGGATCCGTCGCGGCGGCGGCCGATCGTTTCGCGCGGCTCGCTCGACAGCGCGGTCTCGCCCAACTCGCCGAGCTCGACCACTTCGGCGAGCGCCAGTCCCTGCAGCTCGAGAGCGGGAACTCCGAAAATCGCGGTCATCGCTCCGTTGACCGCCAGGACGGTGCCGTTTCGGACGATCGCGATCCCTTCGAGGGTGGCTTCGAACAGCGCCCGGAAGCGCTGCTCGCTCTGCCGGATTTCCAGCTCGATTGCGCGCCGCTGCTCGATTTCGAGCTGGGCGTGCTCGTACAGGCGGATGTTTTCGAGCATCGGCGCGACTTGGTTCGCGACCGTCGAAAGCAGCTGGATATCGCTCGCGGGGTAGAAGTCGTCCGGATCGCGCCGGCCCATCAACCAGACGCCGAGGGTCTGTTCCTTCACTTCCAGCGGCAAAGCCAGGCGCACCCAGGATCTGCTTCTCTCGGCCTGTGCCGACGAGGGCCGCAGATAGCGCCGGCCGCGGGCGAGCAAGGTTCCGATCTCCAACCGGTCGGGCGGCGGTTCGCCGCTCGGGAGACCCTGAGAATAGAGCGTTTCGACGCCCTCGTCGGCTAACAGATAGAGCGCGGATTGGCGCACCAACAAGGTCGGCAGGATCTCGTTTACCAGGGTCGCCCCAAGCACCGATCGATCGAAAGCGCGCGGGATCTTCTCCGCCACCAAGCCGACCACCTCTTCTTGGGTGTGACGAATGCCGAAGACATGGCGGTCGACCAGAGTCTGGAAACGGTCGTGCAGACTGGGAGCGAAAACCACCAAGACGAGCGCGGTCGCAAGAAGGGCGGCGAGAGTGCGCGGTTGGCCGGCGAGGCTGCGCGAACCAACCATGAGCAGGAGACTGATGGCCAAAGTCAGGTACAGAGCCCAGAAGCTGTAGGCACCGATCAGTCGATTGGCGCGGAACTCCAGGGCTCCAAGGGTGTGTTTGTAGATCGCATAGATATAGCTCGCCGGCGGAATCGGGGCCGCGACCAAAGAGATCGTAATCGCCCAGGGCAACCAGTGGCGGATGTCGGAGGCGGACATGCCCAGCCGGTTGCTGAAGATGGGTAGAAGAAGGAAGAACCCGGCGATCGGTGCAAAACCCAAGGTCACGCCGAACAGCATGATGCGGGTTGCTTGACGCCCTGCGGTCGGCCCGGGGAGAAAAAGGCGGATGACGAGAAAGGCAAAGGAAAGGGCCAGGCCGCCGAGAAAGGAGAGCCGAAAAAAAGCCGGAAAGTCTTCAAGTAAGTAAGCGGAGTCGAGTCCGGCCAAGACCAGGGAGATGGCGTAGAGAGGGGCGAGCACCCATTTTCCCCTGCGGCCGAAGAGCGGGCTGGGCAGGAGGGTATGAAGGTGGGCGGCCAGAGGCAGGAACAACCAAACCGCGAAATGGAACACGATCGAGGAGCCTGCCGTATGCCGTGCCGAGGCAATGCCCGAAGAGAGCAAGAGCGACGTGATGTAGGCGAAAAAGACGAGCGCCAGCCATCGCTCGTCGCGGGGGCGCAGGAACAGGACGATGGCGGTACCGAAAAGCCAGAAGATCTGAGGCAGCAGGGAGAGCAGCGAAGCCTTCTCGAAGAGCGCCTGGGGGCCGTCCTTCCAATGAGAGGGGATTTTGAACGTCTTGCCGTGACGCATTACCGTGAGCGTGGTGGCGCCGTCGGCCGAATACCCCTTGAAGATGTCGAGACCGCGGTCCGCCAGAAAGCGCTCGCGGCCGATGTTGCCGACGGCCAGGATCTGATCTCCAACGCGAAGGCAGTTCTGATTCGTTGGACAGCTCGGTGCGTCAATGACCGTCCAGTCGGCCCTCATCTCAAAGCCGAAACCGGGGTAGTAGGCGGTGTAGGAGTAATAGAGGGTCGGGGCGAGAACTAAAAGTGATATCCCGATCCACACCAGATCGACGATTCGGCGAGGTTGCGCCGCTCTTGGGGTCACCTCGGCTCCGGGATTCCCTGGAGCTTGTCGCCGCCACCGAGCGAGAGCAGGTGCTCGAGCGGGCGCACCAGCCGGTTAACCATCCGATCGAGAGGTGCGCGCGAGGTCACTTCCAGGGCTTGCACCTGCCGGCGTGACTCGGTGGAAAAGTGGTCCATCTGGAGCGCACAGTAGCTCACGGCTCCGGATTTGAAAAGAAGTCTTTGGGCGGATGCCAACGCCTCCGGCTCTTTCACCCCTTGGGCCAGACGGGCAAACTCGTCCCGCTCAGGGTAAGAGGCGGTCATGGCGTAGAGGAGAGCCAAGTTGTTGCGTGGGCGGCTCCAGTCGGCGCTGGCCGGCGAATTGAGCGAATCGGCGAGGTCGTCGCTCACTTGAATGAAACGGCCGAGACTTCGTCCGAGGCGCTCGAAACCGGCGATGGTCGAGTTCGAGGCTCCCGCGAGCAGGCCGCCTAGGGCGAAGGCGGCGGCGAACAGGGGTGGGGACTTCGCCTCGACCCTCCGCCAGTAATCTTCTTCAGTTGCCGATTCGACGGTGTCCAATTCTTGGCCATGAGCCGTCGCGAGAAACGCGCAGGAAAGTTGAGCCTGAAGCGCCGAAGATTGAATTGCCTCGATCGAGGCATTCCCAATCAGTCGATGCGCCGCGGCTTGGAAAGCCGAAGCCAGGTTCGCTACCCGGCCGACTCCCCAATGGTGAAAATCACCCTTCGGGTCGTTGTCGAGCAGGTCATCGATCAGGTGGATGGCGGTCAACGCGCAGAGAATCGCCGCGGCGCCGGGCAATGCCTGCTCTTCCGAGCCGCCCGAAGCCAGGCACGCGGCAACGGGATATTCCCATACCGAGATTTCGTCGCAATGTTTCGCCCGGTTGAGGAGATCGAGCATCTCCGGCCAGCGGTTGACCTCGGGCAGATGAATGACCAGCTGTTTCAAGCGTTCGAATCGATGATTCATAGAGCGACTGGGACTGCGAGGGTGTGCGTAGTTCAATTTCTCGAACAGCTTTAGAAATCTTGCGCACATCGATAAGGCGAAAGCGGCGGCATACTGCCGCTTCGCCTTATCAAAATATTCTTAGGAAAGCTCGGACGCCGCCTGCGCCGACCCAGTCCATTCGGGCCACCCATCCGGATCGGGCCCACCACCGGCCGCGAGCATCCCGGTCGGATCTTCGATCTTCGAGATGGCGCGAAGCCTGATCAGTAGAGGTTCAGCATCGCCTGCGCCATGGAGTGAACGGTGAAAGCTTTCGATAGACATCAATGACTCCCTCCTACTACAAGTTAGTTTCAGTGAAAGTCTTGATCGCAGCCCACACAAATCTCCCTCTATCGAGCAAGCTCGATGAAAGAAAGACCTTGAGTGGAGCCGGAAATGCCGCGACCAAGCGCCGTACCGGTGCTTGAGTGCGACTAGGGTACCAGAGCGGGACACGTTTTGTGAAGAAATTTTTTTAGGCGGCGGGGGGGATGTGCAAGCTTTCGTCGGCCGCGAGCTCTCGGCCGGTTCGGGGGTGGGAGAAAAAGTGACCTTGGCCGAAGTCGATTCCAAGCCTGCGGATCTCTTCGGCTTCCGCCGCGGTTTCGACCGCTTCCATCACCGTCTTGGCGCCGGTCCGCGCGGCCATCTCGGCGGTCGAACGGACCAGGGCTTGTTTGAAAGGATCTTGTTCGACTCCGCGACAGAAAGCCGACGAAATCTTAAGGAACTCCGGGCGGAGATCTAGAAACAGATTTAAATTTGAGGATCCTTCACCGAAGTCGTCGAGGGCGATCCTTAATCCCAGATCGCGCAACTTCGCGAGGGTCGCGGCGAACGCGCGGGGATTCAAGATCGTGTGCTGTTCGGTCAGCTCCAAGATCACCCGGCTGTGTTCGACCTCGGCGGTACGTAGCGCTTCGACCAGGCGAGGGGTGAACTCGGGGTGGGTCAGAGATCGCGGCTGGACGTTCAAAAACGCGGTCAAGCGACCCGGCAGTTCGCGAAATTCGGCGAGCGCCGCACGGATGCACAGCAAATCGACCTCGAACGCAAGCTCTTTTTTCGCCGCGTACGCGAACAGTAAGGCCGGCATTCCAAGCAGCGACCCGGCGGGACCTCGGGCGAGACCCTCGACGCCGAAGACCTCGAACGGCGGTCCGCCGTCGAACAGCGGCACCACCGGCTGCAGCAGGGCGTGGAGCGGACCGGAAGCCAGAAAGTTTTCGAGCAACGGGACCTTCTCGACCGTTGGCGGCTGCGGCGGGCCTTTCGGCGTGTCCGCCTCGGTCGAAGCCTCCGCCTGGCGCGTCTGTTCGGCGAGCAGCACGCGGCGAAGATTGCCCAGGCCACCCGGCTTGTCGAGAACGGCCGCGACGCCCATCAGGTGACAGATCGAGCGGACGCTCTCGTCCACGAAGCCCGAGAGGACGTACAGCGCGGTATCGGGGAAATGGGTGGCGACGAAGCGGATCAGGCGTACCCCTTCGAGCCCGCCGAGCGGCGACACCGAGAGGTCGGTCACCACGGCGTCAAAGCGAAACAGGCCGAGCAGCGCCTCGGCGGCCTCGATTTCCAGGCAAGTGATCAGGGCAACGTCGGGGGCTCGCAAAGCGAGCGCCAGCATGTCGACCACCATCGACTCGTCATCAAGCACCAGAACCTTGAACATTGGGATGCAGTATAAACGCCGATCGGCCGCCTGCCAAAAAACGAGGACAGACGTGCTGTCCGAATGTCCTCTTGCGGTGGCGTTGGGCATCTCGGCGGAGGCTGGGGCGCCTTAACGCCCGGGGGGAAGATGGCCGGAAAAGCCTGATGTAACTGGGCCTTCTCGCCATTGCGCGTTCTCTGGCACCGCCGTTGCTCTGCTGATCCGGTTGAACATTGATCGCCCCGCTTTCGGGGCGCTGGAGGAATTTCGAACCATGTCGCAACGCACAGCTCTCCCCGCCCTCTTGCTCGGGCTCTCGTTGGTCGCCACAGCCGCCCAAGCCCAACCGCCGAGCGGTCCGATCGAACAGTCCGTCCGCCTTCGTCTCGGCAGCTTTCGGCCCGAAGGCGACTCGCAGTATTGGCGGGACAAAGCGGTCGACTTCAACGGCAAGGCGTCCGATCTGGAGGATGCGATCGGCGGCATCGACTACCAGGTGGAGCTCAACGACCACTTGGGGTTGCTGTTCTCGGGCTCTACCTACCAGGGGCAGGCCGACCAGTCCTACCGTGACTTTACCGATTCGCGCGGAGGTGAGGTCTCGCACACCACGACGCTCGACATCGCCTCGCTCACCGGGGGTGTGGTGTTTCACCTGACGGGACGAAACGCCGCGTTTCGCCCCTACGTCGGGGCCGGGGGCGGTCTTTATGCGTGGCGGCTGGAAGAGGACGGGCGGTTCATCGATTTCACCCCGCCTCCGCCGACCATCTTCCGCGCCGATTCGGTCGCCGAGGGGGAGGCCTTCGGCTACTACGGGCTGGTCGGCTTCGACGTACCGATCGGTCGCAGCTGGGGCTTCTTCGCCGAGGGGCGGTGGCATCAGGTCGACGACGAGCTGGGCGACGATTTCGCCACCTTCGGCAAGATCGACCTGTCCGGTCGCGACGTTTCGGCGGGCGTCTCCTACCGATTCTGATCTCGGCCCAACGCCAGGTCCGTTCGCGTGGCCCCGCGCGGGCGGACCTGGTACGCTTCCCGCCGTTCGATGCCCTTCACCCCTCGCACCCCCACGCCGGAAGCCGAAACGCCCAGTCTCTGGCGTCGGAAGCGCTTGCTGTGGATCGCCCTGGGATTGGTGGTGGTCGTGCTGCTCGCGTTCCTGCCGTTCTGGCAGATGGTCGGCCGGTTCGGCGATCTGATCTTTCGCCAGCCCTCGCGGTTGTACGCGCGGATCGATCGGCTGGAAAAAGGCGGAGTCTGCAGTATGGAGCGCGCGGTCGCCGAGCTGCGCGCCTCGGGCTACCGGTCGGTCGGCGGGGACGGGCCGCTCGCGTCGGGACGCTATCGGCGGCGTGGCGACCGGCTCGAAGTGCATCTGCGCTATTTCCCGACGCCCGAAGGCGAGCGCGGCGGTGCCCGGTTCGACCTGCGCACCGACCGGTCGCGCGTGGTCTCGATCACCCGCGACGGCCGGCCGGTCGACGAGATGATCCTGGAGCCGCCGCTGGTCGCCTCCTACTACGGACCGAAGCTCGAAGAGCGCCGGCCGCTGCGGCTCGAACAGGTGCCGCAGGATCTGGTGAACGCGGTCTTGGCGGCGGAAGACGACAGTTTCTTCGAGCACTCGGGGATTTCCGTGCGCGGCGTGGCCCGGGCGGTGTGGGTCAATGTTCGCGGTCACGGCATCCGCCAAGGCGGCAGCACGCTCACCCAGCAGCTGGTCAAGAACATCTTCTTGACCCAGAAGCGCTCGTTGGGGAGGAAGGCGCAGGAAGCGATCCTCGCGGTCCTCATGGAGGTGCGCTACGGCAAGAAGGAGATCCTGGAGTCGTACCTGAACGAGATCTACCTCGGGTCGAGCGGCGGTGTCTCGGTGCTTGGCGTCGGGGCCGCGGCGCGCGCTTTTTTCGGCAAGGACGCCCGCGACCTGGACCTCGCGGAAGCGGCGACTCTCGCCGGGATGATCCAGTCGCCGGCGCCCTATTCGCCGGTGGCCCACCCGGAGCGTTGCAAACAGCGGCGCGACTGGGTTCTGTCTCGTCTCAAGGAGTTGGGCCTCGCCGAACCGGAGCGGGTGGACCGCGCCGTGGCGATGCCGGTCGTCGCCGAGCCGGAGGCGCCGACCCGCCGCCGCGCGCCCTACTTCAGCGACGCGATGACGCACGAGGCGGAGCGCCGCTTTCGGATCGCCGATCTCGCGGACGCCGGATTCGCTCTCTACTCGACGCTCGACCTCTCCGACCAGCGCGCGGCACAGGCCGCGATCGAGAGCGGCCTGGCCGGTCTCGAAGCGAAGGGGCCGCAGGGCGAAAGCAAAGACCCGTTGGAAGGCGCCCTGGTCTCGGTCGATCCGACGACCGGCGGACTGCTGGCCTACGTCGGAGGTCGCAGCTACACGCGCAGCCAGTTCGACCGGGCGAGCCAGGCGAAGCGCCAGCCGGGCAGCGCGTTCAAGCCGATCGTCTACGCCCAGCTGTTCGAATCGGGGAAGGGGACGCCCGCCTCGTTCGTCGAGGATTCGCCGCTCACCATCGACATGGCGGGCAAGCCCTGGAGCCCGAAAAACGACGACGGCAGCTTCCATGGCTGGGTGACCGTCCGCCGGGCGTTGGAGCACAGCTACAACCCGGCGACGACGCGGATCGCGCTGCAAGTCGGCATGGACAAGGTCGTGGCGCTCGCCCACAAGATGGGCGTCGAAGCGGAGATGGACCCCTTCCCGGCGGTGGCACTCGGCGCGACCTCGGTGTCGCCGATCGAGCTGCTGCGGGTCTACGCGACGCTCGCCGCGGGCGGCGTTCGACCGGAAGTCCACGGCCTCGCCGCGGTGTTCGATCGCTTCGGCAAGCCGGTCGAGGGCGAAGAGCTGCCGGTGCCCGAGCGGGTCCTGTCGCCGCAGTCGGCGTATCTGGTCACCACCCTGCTCCAAGGGGTGATCGATCGCGGCACCGGTTTCGGGGTCCGGGCCCAAGGGGTCGAAGGCGCGCTGGCGGGCAAGACGGGAACCACGAATGACCGGCGCGACGCCTGGTTCGGCGGCTATTCGACCAACCGCGCCACGGTCGTTTGGGTCGGGTTCGACGACAACTCGCCGACCCGCCTATCGGGCGCGCGCGGCGCGCTGCCGATTTGGGCACGGTTCACGTCGCAGGTCCGCTCTCCGGCGGGGTTCCCGCCGTTCAAGCAGCCTCTCGGGCTGCGCACGGCGATGATCGATCCGACCACCGGCGCTCTGGCGACCGAGTACTGCCCGAGCGTGATCACCGAGGTTTTCCCCGACGGCAAGGTGCCTTCGCAACTGTGCGACCGGCACACCGGTTGGGACCAGACGAGCGGCTACGACGAGTACGGCCAGCCACTCGACGGCGAAGATGCGGGAGGGATCGATCCGCAGGGGCATCCTTTCCGCCGTTGGTTGCGCCAGGTCTTCGGCAACCGGGACCCCAACGCGCCGCCGCCGCGCAACCCGGGCGAAGGTACCCCGCCTCCACTGGTGGTGCCTCCGCCTCCTACGGATCCCCATCGCTAGATTTGACCTTGCGGCCGCCGTTCGGCGCCGCGAAAGAGCCTCATGGCCGAGATCCGTCGCCATTATCTGGTCCCCGCCCGGCTGGAGGAGCTGTTCGCCGCCGAGCTGTGGGCCGCCGGAACGCTCGGCCTGGAGATCAAGCCGCACGACGGCGAGCGGGTGCGGATCGAGGCCTATTTCGACCAGGCTTCGCCCGAGCCCGATCTTGGGGCGATGGGGCTCGAAGGGGCCGACGAGATCGAGTCGGTGGGCCAGGAACCGGTCGTTCCCGTCGACTGGCTCGCCCGCTACCGGGAGAACGCCCGCCCGTTTCCGGTCGGCCGCCGTCTGCTGCTCGATCCGCGCGAGCCGGACGAACCCCCCTGCGAGGTGCCGCCGGGGCGCGTTCTCCTTCGCCTGCCGGCGCGCTCGGCGTTCGGCGTCGGCAGCCACGAGTCGACCCGTTTGGCGTTGGAGCTGCTGGAAGATTTGGCCGAAGACGGTGGGCTGGCCGGCTGCTCGGCGCTCGAAATCGGCGCCGGCACGGCGGTGCTGTCGTTCGCCGCGCTCCTTTTCGGCGCCCGCTCGGCGATCGCGTTCGATCTCGATCCCGGAGCGCCGATCCACGCCCGCGACAACAGCCGGCTGAACGGCCTGTTCCCCCTCCATTTCGCCGGCCGGCTCGCGGCGCTTATCGCCCCGCCCCATCCGAAATCAAGATTCGACCTATTGCTCTTGAACGTCCTGCCTGAAGAGATCCTCGCCGAGCTTCCCGACCTGGTCGAGCGCCTCGCTCCGGGCGGCGAGCTGATCTTTTCCGGCATCCTCGCCGAGCGCGGCGATGAGATCCTCGGGCGAGTGGCCGCCCTCGGTCTCGTCGAGCGCGGCCGGCGAATCGCCAACGAATGGATCGCGTTCCGGCTGGCGCGGGCCGCCGACGGCGCGTGATCACCCTGCTCGTCACCCCGGAAGTGCTCGACGCCGCCGAGATCGCGGTCGAAGGGGAGGCGTATCGCCACCTGTTTCGCGCCCGCCGCGCCGAAGTGGGCGATCCCGTTCGACTGGTCGACGGCTTGGGACAGGCGTGCGCCGGGAGAATCGTCCGCATCGAGCGCAAGGTGGGCTGGATCGCGCCGAGCGAACCGATCGAGGCCCTGCCGGCGAACGAACCGGCGCTGCGGCTGACCCTCCTGGTACCCACCTTACGGCCCGAGCGCGCCGCGTGGCTGGTCGAGAAGGCGACCGAGTTGGGCGTCGCCGCGATTCGCTTTCTCCACACCGAGCGCGCCCCGCGCGATTTCGGCGCCGGTATGCTCGACCGGCTCCGCCGCGTGGCGGTCTCGGCGCTCGAACAGTGCCACGGCTCGCGGCTTCCTTCGATCGACGGCCCGCATGAATGGCGCGACCTGGAAGGCCTGGCGAAGGGGTTTGAGATGAAGTGGGTGCTCGATCCGGGCGGCGATCCCGGGTTCGGCGTCGATCGGGAGACCCGCACCGCGGCCCTTCTCGTCGGTCCGGAAGGTGGGCTCACAGACAGGGAGGTCGCCACCGCCCGCTCGCTCGATTTCCGTCCTATCGCTCTCGGTCCGCGCATCCTTCGGATCGAAACCGCCGCGGTGGCCGGGGCGGTGCTGGCGTTGGTGGCTGGGAGCGGGAAGAGAATAGGATGACGTCGCTCCTTCCCTAAAGAGAGGAAACCGCCATGCCCGAGCCTCCTGCTGCCCCATCGTCGGCCCCCGCATCGCCCCGCCGGTTGGGTCGGCGCCTCGGTTGCGGCGCGGGCGTACTCCTGCTTCTTGTCGCGGGCGGCTTCGCGCTCTACGTTTGGGCGGCGCTCTCGTTCAACTTCTCGGAGGGGGAGCGGGCCGGGTACGTCCAGAAGTTTTCGAAGAAGGGCTGGATCTGCAAGACCTGGGAGGGGGAGCTGGCGATGGTGAGCCTGCCGGGCACCCTCGCCGAGACGTTCCGGTTTTCCGTCCGCGACCAGCATGTCGCCGAGGTGATCAACGCCTCCGTCGGCCGCCGGGTGGCGCTCTCCTATGAGCAGCACAAAGGGATTCCCACCGACTGTTTCGGCGAGACCGAGTACTTCGTGACCGGCGCCAAAGTGGTCGAACCGTAGCCCCCGCGGGTGACACCTTTGGGTGACATGGACACCCATTCCCCCATCGGCTACGATCGCTCGCTCAGGACCTCTGTCCGCAATCCCAAGGGGGGCCCCGCCGTGGCGAATCATCCGTTCGAAGGGATCCGCTGGGTTTGGATGAACGGCCGACTGGTGGAGTTCGAAAAAGCCACCGTCCCGGTCATGACCCACGCTCTGCATTACGGCACCGGAGTTTTCGAGGGGATCCGGTGCTACCAGACCCAGCAGGGCTCGGCGGTGTTCCGCCTGGCGGAGCACATCGAGCGGCTGCTGTTCTCGGCCAAGATCTGCCGCATGGAGCTACCCTTTTCCGCCGCCGAGCTGACGGCGGCGGTCGATGAGACGATTCGGGCCAACGAGCTGGAAGCCTGCTACATCCGGCCGATCGTCTACCGCGGCTTTGGGCCCATGGGCGTCAATCCGCTCAAATCGCCGGTAGAGGTCGCAATCGGCGTCTGGCGTTGGGGGACCTATCTGGGGGAGGAAGCCCTGGAAAAAGGCGTCGACGTCTGCGTCTCCTCGTGGCGCCGTCCGTCCCAGGACGCCGTGCCCGCGATCTCCAAGGCGACCGGCAACTACATGAACGGCGGCTTGATCAAGATGGAAGCGGTGCTCGGCGGCTTCCACGAAGCGATCGCGCTTGATACCGCCGGCTACGTGAGCGAAGGATCGGGCGAGAACCTGTTCCTGGTTCGGGGAGGCGTGCTCTACACGCCGCCGATCGCCTCGTCGATCCTCTCCGGCATCACCCGGGATACGGTATTGACCCTCGCCCGCGAGCTCGGAATCGCGATCCGCGAAGAGATGATTCCGCGCAGTCTTCTCTACGTCTGCGACGAGCTGTTCTTCACCGGCACCGCGGCCGAGATCACGCCGATTTGCTCCGTCGATCGAATCACGGTCGGTTCCGGGCGTCCCGGCGAGATCACCCGCCGGCTGATGGCCGAATACCGGCGCACCGTCACGGGAGAGACGCCCGATCTCCACGGCTGGCTCCATCCGGTGGCGGTCGAAGCGGCGGCATCGGTCGCCTGACGGGATGGGTATCTACTAGATGAACATCAACGACCTGCTCAAGATCGCGGTCGAACGCAAGGCCTCCGACCTTCACTTGAAGGTAGGCAGCCATCCGGTGATCCGCGTCGACGGCGAGCTGATCGGCCTCGCCGACCTGAAACGCCTGCTGCAAGAGGACACCATCGCGATGGCGTTCTCGATCATGAACGCGCGCCAGAAGCAGCGCTTCAAGGAAGAGTACGAGCTGGACATCGCCTATTCCGTGCCCGGTCTCGGCCGGTTCCGCTGCAACGTGTTCCAGCAGCGCGGCGCGGTGGGTTTGGTGCTCCGCGTCATCCCGGCGCGCATCCAGACGATGCGCGAGCTGATGCTGCCTCCCGTGCTCGAAAAGATCTGCGAAGAACGGCGCGGCCTGATCCTCTGCACGGGGACCACCGGTTCGGGCAAGTCGACGACGCTCGCAGCGATGCTCGACTCGATCAACGCCGGGCGCTCCGAGCACATCATGACGATCGAGGATCCGATCGAGTTCCTCCACCGCGACAAGAAATCGATCGTCAACCAGCGCGAGATCGACGTCGACACGCGGGCGTTCTCGCCCGCCCTGCGCGCCGCCTTGCGCCAAGATCCGGACGTGATCCTGGTCGGCGAAATGCGCGACTACGAGACGATCGAGACCGCGTTGCTCGCGGCCGAGACGGGCCATTTGGTCTTTTCGACCCTCCACACCCTGGACGCGACGGAGACGATCAACCGCATCATCTCGGTCTTTCCGCCGCACCATCAAAAGCAGATCCGCATTCAGTTGTCGGCGGTGTTGAAGTCGGTCGTCTCCCTCCGCCTGCTGCCGCGCGCCGACGGCATCGGCCGAGTTCCGGCGGTCGAGGTGATGATCTCCACCCCCTACATCCGCGACTGCATCGAGAACAAAGAGAAGACCAAGTTCATCCGCGAGCAGATCGCCGGCGGCACCAGCCAGTACGGCATGCAGACGTTCGACCAGTCGCTGTTCCAGCTCTACAAGGGCGGCCTGATCACGCTCGAAGAGGCGCTCCGCCGCGCTTCGAATCCGGACGAGTTCAAGCTCAAGATCCAGGGCGTGCAGTTCACCTCGGACGCTGCGCGGGAGCAGATGGAAGAGTCGATCGAGCTGGCGCCGGAGAACGACCTGCTCGGCTCGGCCACCTTCGAGATCGAGCACAACTGACCCGCGGCCACGCCCCATGACCCGGGAAAAACCGCCCGCCTACGAGCAGGCGGTTCGCCTGCTAGGAACCCGGCCCCACTTTCGCCGCGAGCTGGAACAGAAACTCGCGGCCCGCGCCTACGAAGAGAGCGAAGTCACCCCGGCGCTCGACCGCCTGGCGGGAGCCGGCTACCTCGACGACCTGGCGACCGCCCGCTCGTTCGTCGCCCAGCGCCTCGCCCGCGGCGCCGAAGGGAAGCTCAAGCTGAAAGCCGAGCTGGAACGTCGCGGAGCATCCTCCGCAGCGGTGACAGCGGCGCTCATCGAGATCCCCGACGACGATCTGGAAGCCGCGCGGCAAGCCGCCGCGAAGTGGTCGCGCCGCGGCAAGAGCGACCCCGCCGCACTCGCCCGGCACCTCGCCGCGAAGGGCTTCTCGCGGCGAGCGATCGGGGTGGTAGTAAGGGAGCTGGGAGCGGGCGGGGAGGATTTCGAGCTGGATTCGTAGCTCGCGCGGGGTGGTTGGCCGCCGGGGACCGCTTTGCAGGAACCGGGAAGCGCTTTGCGGCCTCCCGAAAGCGGTTCGCCGAGTCGCAAGAGCGGTGGGCAGGTTCCGGAAAGCGCTGGACAGGAAGCCGAGAGTGCTGTGCGGCATCTCGGCACCGCTGGATCGACTCCGAGCACCGGTGCGCAGGGTGCCGAAAGCGGTGGGCGGGAACCGAGCACCAGTGTGCGGCACCCGAAGAGTGGTGGGTGGAGTCCGGAGACTGGTGAGCGGAGCCCGAACACCGGTTCGCGGATGCGGCGAAGTATTTCTCGGATGCGGCACACCGGTGCGGTGACGCGGCCCACCAGTGTCCGGGTTCCGTCCACCACTCTCGGGAAGCCGCGAAGCAGTGTCCGGGTTCCACCCACCAGTTCCGAGAACCTGCGAAGTGGTGTTTGGACTCGGCCCACCACTTCCGCGACTCGGCGAACCGTTCCGCGGAAGCGAGTGAGCCTGGTTTTTCCCCCGGGACCGCCGAGCACCAGCTCGGCATGGCTTCGGGGGAAATCGGTAGAAGGGCCGAGTGGAGCCCCGGGGTTGTCGCGGGTGCGCCGGGCGCCAATTTCGAGGTGCGGGCGTATAATTCAGGCTCCATGTCCGTCGCTCTCTTCGATGCCCCGCCGCTAACCCTCCCCGAGGACCCGGGTCCTTATCGGGCCGTGGACTACGCGAACCTTCCCGACGAGCCCCGGTGCGAGCTGATCTTCGGAGATTTCTACGTCATGCCCAGCCCGCTGATTCCTCACCAGGTCGTCGCCACGAAGATCTGGCAGCATCTGGAGGGAATCGCAGAAGGGAATGGTGGCTACGCGCTCCTGGCACCGCTCGATGTCCACTTGGCGCCGCACTCCGTCGTGCAGCCTGACGTTATCTATGCTTCGGCCGACCGGCTCTCGATCCTTGGAGACAAGCAGGGATGGATCCAGGGTGCCCCCGACCTGCTGGTCGAGGTTCTCTCCCCTGGAACAGCTCGTCGTGATCGCGTCTTGAAGCTCGATCTTTACGCCCGCTCCGGCGTCTGCGAATACTGGATCGTCGATCCCGCCGAGCGGCAGATCGAGTTCCTGGTCAACGAGAATGGGCGTTTCGTCGTCGCACTCCCAACCGGAGCCGTCTATCACTCCGGTGTGCGTCCCGAGATCTCGCTCGATCTCGAAGCGTTCTGGGGACAGGTGGCACGCCGATTGGGGTAGTGACCGAGGGTGCATTCAAGCTTCGGTCGCACCCAACACAACCAGATGCTCCCTCAGCCACTCCGCGAGGCCCCCTTCCCCCACTTCACCACCAGCCACGCCGACCATTAGGGTCACGACTTCGGCCTCTTCGGCTTCGACCTCATAGCCGTTGAGGCCGACAAACACCGCCATCGCCAGAAACGCCGTCCGCTTGTTGCCGTCGACGAACGGATGGGCCGTCGAAATGCCGAAGCCATAAGCTGCCGCGAGAAGAGGAAGATCCGCATCGCGATCGTAGGTCCACTTCTGCCGCGGGCGGGCGAGTGCCGCTTCGAGCGCACCTTCGTCCCGCAGGCCCGCCATCCCTCCATGCTCGCGGAGCTGATCCAGGTGTAGAGCTTCGACCACCAGGCGGGGGACCCACCGGGGCTCGCGCATCTGCTACTTCGCGAGCTCCCGGAGCGCGTTGCGATATTTGCGGGCCGCGCGTGCGGCGAGAGCCAGCCCCTCCTCGACGGTCGGGTCGTAGGGGGTGAGCAGAATTCCGATTCCCGTCTCGACGGCGAGGACGCGATCTCCAACTTCTAGATGGAGCCGGTCGGCCATGTCTTTCGGGATCGTCGCTCCGATCGAGCCGCCGACCTGCCGGAGCGTGATCTCTCGTGTCATTTCGGTCTCCCTCGCCAGAGCAACCTGAGAAAGAGTAGCACGGCGATGCTACAACGGGGAAGATCGCGGCAACCCGCACAAAGAATTCAGCCATCCGCACAAAAACTTCAGCCACGCTGGATAAAAGTTCAACAACGCTCGGCAAAAGTTCAGGCGCGGTGCGGGGAAATCCAGCCACCCTGGCCGAAAGTTCGGCATTCCTCAAGTTTTTCTCAGTAAGGCTCGGCGAAAGTTCAGCGCGGCTGAAGAAATCTTCAGGTATTCGCACAAAAAACTTAAGGGTGCGCACAAGAAGTTCAGCGAGGCTGGGTAAAACTTGAGGCGCGTTGAACTGGAGCGAAGGCGGGTTGAATTTGGACGCACGATGGTTGGACCGAAACGCACCGAGGGTGAACTTCCGTCCAAGCGGGTTGCGCGGGACCGCAGGAAGGTTGAATCAAAATTCAGCCGACCTGAATCGGAGCGAAACGATGCCGGAGATTTCTCCGGCGTTCGTGTCTGGCGGCTGAGGGGAGTTGTCTGGCTCCCCAACAGAATCGCACCGTGACCGTGCCGGCTCGTCCCGGGCCGCTTCGGAGGGCGAGCTTTGTGCCGCCCTGTCGCGATAGAGTCCCGCTCACACTTCACCTGCCCGGCCGTGTCTTCGGAGGTGGCCATGAGCGTCGGTCTCATCTATATCTGCTTGCTGGGGTTAGGCGTCGTCTATGCCCTGATGACCGGGGTGTTCGGTTGGTTGTCGGACATGATCGGCGGGGGCGGAGTGCACGTCGACATCGGAGGGCACGACGTCGCGGGGCATCTCGACTCGGTCGATGCGAGCCATTCGCATCCCATTTCGGGGACCACGGCGGCGACGTTCGTCACAGGATTCGGCGGCGGCGGGATCATCGCCCATTACGTTCTGGGTCTCGGGGTGATGCCAGGCCTTTTGGTGGCCTCGGGGTCGGGGTTGGTACTCGCGTTCGCCGCGTACCTCGCGCTCGACTGGCTGTTCAAGCAGACCCAGGGGGGAAGCGAATACAACGTCTCCGAGGCCACCGGCCGCGAGGCGGAGGTGATTTCGGCGATCCCCGCGGGCGGCATGGGGGAGATCGCCTATCTGGTGCGCGGCCGGCGGGAGAACTCGCCCGCCCGCGCCGTCGACGGCTCCGAGATTCCCAAGGGCCGGCTGGTCGTGATCGAAAAAACTCTCGGCAATACGCTCTACGTCCGGCCGCTCTAGCTAGCGGTTCGAGGGAGATTGGTTCATGGAAAAATACGGTACCGAGGCGGCGGTCTTCGTCTTCTTCATCGTCCCGCTCGTCTTCTTCATCCTGCTGATCGCGATCGCGAAGCGCTACAAGAAGGTCGGCCCGAACGAGGTGATGATCATCTCGGGCCGCAAGCACAAGATGGCGACGGGACACGGCACGTCCGAGACGACCGGGTTCCGCATCCGGACCGGCGGCGGCGCGTTCATCTTCCCGCTGCTCGAACGGGTCGATCTGCTCTCCCTGCAGGTGATGACGCTCGATATCACGACGCCCGAGGTCTACACCAAGCCGGGCGTGCCGGTGGTGGTCGAAGCGGTCGCCCAGGTGAAGATCAAAGGCGACGAGGCGTCGATCCGAACCGCGGCGGAACAGTGCCTCGGCAAGTCCATCCCCGAGATCAAGGACATCGCCCGCCAGACGGTGGAAGGGCACTTGCGGGCGATCATCGGCACGCTCACGGTCGAGGAGATCTACCGGAACCGCGATCAGTTCGCCTCGTCGGTCCAGGAGGTGGCGGTCGCCGACCTCCAAAACATGGGTCTCCAGGTCGTCTCGTTCACGCTCAAGGACATCCGCGACACCCATGGCTACCTGGACGCCCTGGGCAAGCCGAAAATCGCCGAGATCAAGCGCGATGCGATCATCGCCCAGGCCGAGGCGGATCGCGACGCGAACATCAAGTCATCCCAGGCGCGCCAGCTCGGCGACGTGGCGAAATTCGCCGCCGACACCCAGATCGCGGCGGCGCAGCGCGACTACGAAACGCAAAAGGCGCAGTACGACGGCGCGGTGAACTTGAAGCGCGCCGAGGCCGATCTCGCGTACGACATCCAGAAGGCGAAGACCTCGCAGGAGCTGAAGAAGGAAGAGATCCAGGTCTCGATCGTCGAGAAAGAGCAGCAGATCACGGTCCAGGAGCGCGAGATCCAGCGCCGCGAGAAGGAGCTGGAAGCGACGGTCAAGCGCTCGGCGGACGCCGAGCGATACAAGGTCGAAACGGAAGCCGCTGCTTTCCGCGCGCGCGTCGAGCAGGAAGCGAAGGGGCAGGCGGAAGCCGCCCGGGCGAAGGGCCAGGCGCAGGCCGAGGTGTTGCGCGTTACCGGTACCGCGGAAGCGGAAATCATCGCTCTCAAAGGCACCGCGGAAGCCGAAGCGATGAAGAAGCGCGCCGACTCGTTCAAGGAGTACAACCAGGCCGCCGTGCTCCAGCTCTTGATCGCGTCGCTCCCCGAGATCGCCCGCGCGGTCGCCGAACCGTTGGGCAAGACCGATCGGATCACTCTGGTCTCGACCGGCGGCGAAGGGATCGGCGCCTCGAAGATCACGGCCGACATCGCCAAGGTGATCGCCGAGCTTCCGGCGGTCATCGAAGGGCTCTCCGGGATCGACCTGAGGAAGTTGATGGCGCAGATCCCGGGTTTGAAAGATGCCGCGAAGAAGGACGAGAAGGAAGGCTGAACCGCTCCCTCACCCCCGGCCCCTCTCCCACCCGCACACCCACCCACCCGGGAGAGGGGAGCCACCGCCCCCGCCACTCGAAGGGACCTGTTCCGGCAGGCCGCTTCGACGTCGTTCCCCCTCTCCCGGGTGGGTGGGTGTGCGGGTGGGAGAGGGGGCCAGGGGGTGAGGGTTGGGTTTACCCTTCCGCCGGCGCCGACCCCGGTATTCCGAGCTTCTCGCGCACCTTCAGCTCGAGCTCCGCGGCCAGCTCCTGGTTGTCGCGCAGGAATTGCTTCGAGTTCTCGCGCCCCTGGCCGAGGCGGACGTCGCCATAGCTGAACCAGGCGCCGCTCTTGATCACCAGCTTGTGCTCGACGCCGAGGTCGACCAGCTCTCCGGCCCGCGAGATCCCTTCGCCGTAATCGATGTCGAACTCCGCCTGGCGGAACGGTGCGGCGGTCTTGTTCTTGACCACCTTGACCTTGACCCTCGAGCCGGTTACCACCTCGCCGTCCTTGATCGAGGCGATGCGCCGGATGTCGATCCGCACCGAGGAGTAGAACTTGAGCGCCCGGCCGCCGGTCGTGGTCTCCGGGTTTCCGAACATGACGCCGATTTTTTCCCGGATCTGGTTGATGAAGATCAGGCAGGTGTTCGACTTGGCGACGATCGCGGTCAGCTTGCGCAGCGCCTGGGACATCAGCCGCGCCTGGAGGCCGACGTGGGAATCGCCCATCTCGCCTTCCAGCTCCGCTTTCGGCACCAGCGCGGCAACCGAGTCGACCACCACCACGTCGACGCTGTTCGAGCGCACCAGCATCTCGGTGATCTCCAGGGCCTGCTCGCCGTTGTCCGGCTGGGAGACCAGGAGGTTGTCGATGTCGACGCCCAGTTTCTTGGCGTACTCCGCGTCCAGCGCGTGCTCGGCGTCGATGAACGCGGCGGTGCCGCCTTTCTTCTGCGCCTGGCCGACGACCGACAGGGCGAGCGTGGTCTTGCCCGACGATTCCGGGCCGTAGACCTCGACCACCCGGCCGCGCGGGAAGCCGCCGATGCCGATCGCCCAGTCGACCGCGATCGAGCCGGTCGGGATGGAATCGATCGCGAGCCCTTCCCGCGAGCCCAGGCGCATGATCGCGCCCTTGCCGAACTGGCGCTCGATCTGGGAGAGCGCTCCTTCTATGGCTTTCAGACGATCCGCCGCTTTGACTTCTGGTTTCGCTTCGGACATGGGGGGACCTTGCTCCTCGTTCTCCGTGGGTTCGAAACCCGGGCCGACCCGGGATCGGGAGGGCGCGGGTGTTGGGCCGGAGGAAGCCCGATCTTAGAAGACGGAAAACGCATCGGCAATCTTGACAATTCAGAGAATTTATGCCCTATTACCGCCGAAATTCCGTTCGGCTGCCCGAATGACCGGCGAATCGAGGCGGCAACCCCTTCCCGCTGTGTCAGCTTCGTCAGCCCCTTCCTCTTGACAGCCTCACCCTCCATCCCTAATATCGGAGGTCCTTTGCCTGGCAAAGGCGGGGCTTTCGTTTGGCCGAACCCTTACGGTGGTTTGAGCCCTAAGCCCGCGAGCCGGGTACCCCAGAGCGCATCTTCGCTTCGTCGTTGCGGGCTGGTCTTTTGAAATCAGTGCTTTGGACATCGACCTTTGGGTATCGATACCGAATCTCGGCGGCTGAAGTCGGCTGCTCGAGCGTCGGGCCGTTTGAGTCGCCGTTTTGAGTTGCATAAAGCAGGGAGACGAGATGAACAGGACCTACAGCCCCAAGGCGTCCGAGATCGAACGCGGTTGGTGGGTGATCGACGCGGCCAACGTGCCCCTCGGTCGCCTGTCGAGCGTGGTTGCCGGGCTGATCATGGGCAAGCACAAGCCGAACTTTGTCCCGCACCTCGACACCGGGGACTTCGTGGTCGTGATCAACGCCGAGAAGGCGGTGCTCACGGGGAAGAAAGAGCAGCAGAAGTTCTATTACCGCCATAGCGGATTCCCGGGCGGCATCAAGTCCGAGAGCGCGGAGAAGCTGCGCCAGCGCCGCCCCGAGCTGATGATCGAGCGGGCGGTTTGGGGCATGCTGCCGAAGAACAAGCTGGGCCGTCGTTTGAAGCTCAAGGTCAAGGTCTACGCGGGCGCCGAGCATCCCCATCAGGCGCAGCAGCCCGCGGCCTTCGACGTCACGAAGGCCATTTAACCGCTCTGAAGCGGCGACCCGAGCTCTCGAGCCCACAGGAGATCGACTACGTGAACGACCTGCATTACTACGGCACCGGCCGGCGCAAGACCTCCACCGCGAGGGTTTTCTTGCGCCTGGGCAGCGGCGAGGTCAAGGTCAACGACCGTACCCTCGACGACTACTTCCCGAATGAAGTCTTGAAAATGGTCATCAAGCAGCCCCTCCTGCTGACCGAAACGGCGGAGAAGTTCGACATCGTCGTGACGGTTTTGGGAGG
>Ga0068860_100000708_pt1 | contig 38210 bp, 26 predicted proteins | sample KBSSwiS32_FD_66597 | JGI IMG/M metagenome (GOLD analysis project Ga0068860, IMG submission 66597) | Switchgrass rhizosphere microbial communities from Kellogg Biological Station, Michigan, USA - KBS Switchgrass S3-2 | ecosystem: Host-associated > Plants > Roots > Rhizosphere > Soil ... | reverse complement strand
TGCGGCCTTCCGCCATCTCGAGCCGCACCGGGCGATCGGAGATCCCGGCTTCGAGCGTCGGGGAGTTGGTGCCGACGCTCTCTTGCGGCGCGTAGCGGAGCTTGACGTTGAAAGGGCCGAGCTCTTTGGCTTCGACCGCGGAGGTGCTAGACCCAAGCAGGGCCGCAAGGGCGAGGGTCGAGGCGAGCAGTGGGGTGCGGGTCGTTCGGTTCATGTCGGTTCTCCGCGACGCCGAGATTTGCCGGCGTCGGTAGGTGGCAACGGTTCAGTGGGTCAAGAGGAAGCCCGGGATCCGGACTTCCGGCGCTTCTGCAATTCGCCGACCAGGGGCAGCGCGGACTGCTGCGGCGCCTGCGGGGCTGCAAGGACGGTGGCCCCGACCGGCGCTCTCGCCTGCGCTTCCCGCAGGTCGCCAAGCTCGGTCTGGAGCGCCGCGAGCTCGCCGTTGCGCTCCGCGAGGATCTCCTCCACCTGATGCAGGCGCGCCGCGCGCGGCCGGCAGGCGGCCAGGTCGCGAGCCAGCTCACGGACTCGGACATTGCGCCAAAGCCAACCGGCCGCGAGCCCGACGAGGGCGCCGAGCAGGGCCGAGACGAACGGATTCGCCAACGAAATGCTCATAGGGGAGGCTCCAGAAGGGCACCGCCGGCCGGTGGCGCCGCGGGATCTGGCGAGAATCTATCCGACCCGACGCTCGGGAGCCAAACAAGACTTCGTTGCAGAAACTGCAACAAACGCGGTGATCCCCGCGAGCGGTTGCCGCTCGCTACGATACGACGTCCCTGCCGGGACGCGACCGCTCGCCGCCTCGAACGCTTGCCGCAACCGAACAGCCACGTACGCGACATCGTCCTCGTCCCGGAGGGACGACGTAACGTAGCGAGGGATCTCAATCCCTCGCCAGGGGTCTGTCCGGCCGATCAATGATCCAGGTCGATCTGGCTCGGATTGTGGGTGTTGCTGGTGACCAACAGACCGTCCTCGAAGCGGAGCTTCTCGGCCGGAGCGGAGGGATCGCCGGTGTTCCAGGTAAAGAAGCCGATCTCCAGCCCCTGCTTGTGCAGGGTCCAGGTTTCGATCTTCTTCTCCCCCTCGGTCGTTTTGTCGACCTGCTCCGGCATGCCAACGATGTAATACGCTTGGCGCTTATTCATCCCCGGCATCAGCTTGCGGTCGCCGATCGCTTGGCGGATCTCGGCGGACCAGTCCGGGTTTTCGTCCTGAAGCGGACGGTTGGAGAACGCCAGCTTGAACGCCGCCTCGAAATCGGCGAGCGAATTGATCTCGACGAACCGCAGGATCGTGTCGTGACCGTCCGTTTTGCCGACGCCGGTCAGCTCGATCTCGACCGTATTTTTATTTTCGTCCTCCCCCCATTCCAGCTCGTCGAGCTCGACCGAGTCGTTCACCCGCACTTCCCAGACCGTGCTGCTCGCGTGATACCAGCCGAACGACGCGCCGTTCTGGGCGTCGGTGTTGACCCCCCGCGGCGAGATGTCGACCAGCGGGCTCAAGTACACGCCGAATGGGTGGCGCCCCTGGGTGCAGGGGGCATCGGTGCGGAGATAAAGGGTGCCGGCGAGCATCTTCCGAGCCTGCTTCCGGTCGGCCTTCGAAAGCTCGGCGTGGGCGGTAGACGCGAGAAGGAGCCCGGCGGCAACGAAAGCCGCGGCGAGGGTATTGCGCTGAATGAGCATGTTTCCTCTTTCCTGATCTCAAGATAAATCGAACCGCGCAGGCCGAGGTGCCGACCGTCGCGGGAAGAGTCCTACTCGAGAGACGCGAGGTGGGAGGGGGATTCGGGTCAACAACTGTCTAGGGAAAATCCCGGCTTCGGCACCGGCCTAGGAAGCCAACTCCATCAGGACTTCAGGGTGCAGCTGTGCGACCTTGATCAGGGTCTTCGCGGCACCCGAGGGTTCCCTGCGCCCTTGCTCCCAGTCCTGAAGGGTACGAACGGAAACACCCAGCAGAGCGGCGAACGACGCCTGAGACAAGCCTGCGCCTTGACGGGCTTCGACGATGCCGGACGACGCAGAGGTATGTACCCGGCCGCGCAAGCCAGCCTTCATTTCGCGGACCGAGGCAAGCAGCTGTGTCCCAAGCTCTTCGCCCGAAGTGGCGAGTTTGAGTCTTTCGGAAGGCTTAGCCATGTTCAATTTCCTCCCTGATCCGGCGCAAGAGGTGAGCCGGGATGTTCTCAGCCTCCGACTTTGCGTAGAGGACCAGCAGCCAGATCTCCCCGAAGGAGAGTCGGTTGAAGTAGATGATGCGCACCCCTCCGCGCTTGCCTCGCCCGGCGGTGCTCCAGCGCACCTTGCGGACTCCTCCCGCGCGCGGCACCACGTCGCCCGCCTCCGGGTTGGCCGAGATGAACGACACGAAGGCACTACGCTCGTCCTCGGTCCAGTAGTCGTCCGCCAGTCGCTGAAAGAGGGGCGTTTCGACGACGGTATACACGGGCTGAACTATACGGCAATGCCGCATAGGTGCCAATCGCACGCTCTTCGGAGCGAAACCTGGGAGCGCCGAGTTCCAGCTCGGCATCGAAGCGGACGAGATCGCCAAAGTGTCCGAGCTGGTGCGCGGACCTCCCGGCGGATCTCCTTCCAGTGTTACGCTCTTCGCTGTAACCAGGGAAACGAGAAACGGTAATGACCTCGCATCTGGAGAGGCTGCCTCCGCCCACGGAGTCTGGGGCCTTCGAGTTGCTCTGCCTCGATCTCTGGCAAGAGATGTGGAAGGCGGAGGGCGGAGCCACGCAGAACGGCCGCTCGGGATATGGGCAGAACGGCGTCGACTTGTACGGCAGGGAAGGCGGGCGGTGGGTCGGTGTGCAGTGCAAGCAGCGAGAGGAGCGTCTCGGCTCGAAGCTGACGGTCGGGGAGCTGGAAGCGGAGGTAAGGGCCGCGCTCGATTTCCTACCGGCCCTCTCGCGCTACATCGTGGCGACGACGAGCGCCGCTGATGGGAAGATTCTCGAACGGGTGCGGGAGATCACGGCGGCCCATCTGGCGCAGGGGCTGTTTGAAGTCGAGGTCTATCCTTGGGAGCGGATCTGGCATGAGATTCATCAGCGCCAAGAGCTGCTCGATCGCCTCCTGCCACGATATTGGCCGAGAACTTCCGGACGGCCACCCAAGATCGCCCCCACCCGCCTGACCCACGTCGCCGAGCACCTCTTCGGCCGAGAGACCGAGCTGGCGAAGCTGGACGCCGCCTGGGCCGATCCGAAGATCCACGTCGTCACGCTGGTCGCCTGGGGCGGAGTGGGGAAGACCTCCCTCGTCGCTAAATGGGCGGCGGAGAAGGATCTCGGCGGGGCCGATTACTTCGATTGGTCGTTCTACAGCCAGGGCACGAGGGAAGAAGGGTCCGCCTCGGGCGAGCCATTCATCGCAGCGGCCTTGCGGTTCTTTGGAGAGGAGGAAGGGGAGACGATCGCGAGCAGCCCGATGTCCGGGTGGGACAAGGGCAGCAGGCTCGCGGGGTTCGTGGCGCGGCGGAAGGCCCTGTTGATCCTCGACGGACTGGAGCCGCTTCAGTACCCGCCCTCGAGCCCCAGAGAGATCGCCGGGCAGTTGAAAGACCCGGGAATCATGGCGCTGCTGCGTGGCCTCGCGGCGCAAAACCCCGGACTGTGCTTGGTCACGACGCGCGAGAGTGTCAAGGATCTCGCGGCGTTCCGCGGCAGCTCGGCGCCGGAGTGGTCGTTGGAACGGCTGAACACGGCGGCCGGGGTGGCGTTGCTCGAAAAGCTCTGGGTGAAGGGGAAAAGGGCAGAGCTGGAGCAACTCGTCGAGGACGTATACGGCCACGCACTGACGATCAATTTGTTGGGCGGCTACCTTCGGGACGCCCACGGTGGCGACGTTCGCAAACGGGATCTGGTGAAGTTCGAGGAAGCGGACCGCGAAGAGCAAGGAGGCCACGCATTCCGCGTCATCGCCGCATACGAGAATTGGATGGGTCCACGGCAGGCTCTATTTCAGGCGGTCTTCCATTGGTTCTCAGGGAAACGCGAGGATCGTGCGGAGGGCGAACGCCAGCTCGCGATCCTCCGCCTGCTCGGATTGTTCGATCGTCCGGCTCCTGCGGACTGTCTGGCCGCCTTGCGACGCGCGCCCCGGATTAAGGGCCTGACCGAGCCACTCCTGGGCCTCTCCAACCCGCAATGGAACCTCGCCGTCTCACGCCTGGCCGCTGGGGGACTTGCCTCGGCCGAGGGCGCCGCCCTTGACGCCCACCCGCTCGTCCGCGAGTACTTCGGCCGCCAGCTCCGCACGAAAAACCCTGAAGCCTGGCGAGCCGCGCACGGGCGACTGTTCGAACACCTGAGGGACACTACGAAGCCGCATCAGCCCGGCACGCTCGAAGGCCTCCAACCGCTTTACCAAGCCGTGGCCCACGGCTGTCATGCGCGGCGGCATGAGGAAGCGCGCCGTATCTACCAAGACAGGATCCAGAGGCGAGAGCAAGTATTTAGCACCAAGAAGCTCGGGGCGATCGGCGCCGACCTGGGTGCTGTTGCCTGCTTCTTCGATTCTCCCTGGCGGCGCCTCTCGCCCGTCCTGTCCGAAGCCGCTCAGGGCTGGTTGTTGAACGAGGCCGCCTTCCGCTTGCGAGCCCTGGGCCGTCTGACAGAGGCCCTGGAGCCGCTACGGGCGGGATTGGAGATTGGCATCCTTCAGGAGAACTGGAGTTCGGCCGCACGCCGCGCCTGCAACCTGAGCGAGCTGGAGCTGACGCTCGGCGACCTCCCCGCCGGGTTACGGGACGCTACGCAGTCCGTGACCTTCGCCGATCGAAGCGGGGATGCTTTCCTGCGGATGGGATTGCGCACGACGCTTGCCAACGCCCTTCACCAAGCGGGCCGCCGGACCGCATCGCAGGCGCTTTACCGCGAGGCGGAACAGATACAGGCCGAGAGGCAGCCCGAGTATCCACAACTGTACTCGGTCGCGGGCTGCCTTTACTGCGATTTGGTTCTTTGCGAGGTCGAGCGGGCGGCGGGGCGGGGGAGCAGAGTTGAAGCGGACAGGGCTGCGATATCGGAGGCGATCCGCGAGGTTGAGGTGCGGTGCGAAGGTGACCTTCGTGCGTGGAGGGAAGTCTTCACCAACGAGCAACCAGTCTTGGACAATTCTCTCGATCACCTGACCCTCGCCACCGCAGCACTCTATCGAGCGATCCTGGAAGGTTCTGATCTCGCCCCTGCGAGGGCCGAAATCGACCAAGCCGTGGACGGCCTCCGCCGCGCCGGCACAACGCACCATGTTCCCCGGGGCCTCCTCACCCGAGCCTGGCTTCTTTTTCGGGAAGGCAACCCCACCGCCGCCCGCGCCGATCTGGACGAGGCGCAGGAGATCGCGGAGCGGGGTCCGATGCCGCTGTTCCTGGCGGACATCGCTCTCTATCGAGGCCGCCTCTTCGGCGACCGAGCGGCGTTGGCCGAGGCGCGGCGGTTGATCGAGAAGCATGGCTACGGGCGGCGGTTGGAGGAGTTGGCGGATACGGAGGCGGCGTTGGGGGTGGCAGGCTGAGGCTGTTCCTGGGACCGCCGCCGTCTCGGCGGCGTTTTCGACGAACGAGCACCAGCGCCGAGCGCAGGGTTTGCCTTCCCCAACACTTGGGGAAGCTGCCCGAGCGCCTCGGGAACCCTCCCCAACGCCTCGGGAGGCTGCCCGAGCATCTCGGGTACCCTCCCCGACGCTTCGGGAAGCTACCCGCGCGCCTCGGGAGCCCTCCCCGGCGCCTCGGGAGGCTGCCCGAACACCTCGGGCGCCTTCCCCAACGGCTCGGGTGTCTTCCCCAACGGCTCGGGAGGCTGCCCCAACGGCTCGGGAGGCTGCCCCAACGGCTCGGGAGGCTGCCCCAACGGCTCGGGAGGCTGCCCCAACGGCTCGGGAGGCTTCCCCAACGCCATGGGAGCCTGCCCCAGCACCTCGGGAGGCTTCCCGAGGCGCTCGGGCACCCTCCCCAAGGCCTCGGGTACGTTCCCCAGCGGTTGGGGCAGCTTGCTGACGTGCTGGGTGTGGCTCCCGCGCGCGCCGAAAACGCAGCCGAGCCGGCGGCGGTCCCAGGACAAGCACACGCGCGGTTCGGCGGTTGGCCCGGCTCCCGCGCATCCGCCCTCGCCTCTCCAACACCCCCGCCGCCCGCCCCCCATCTGGTACCATTCGATCGGCCCCAGTCGTCGTCGTTTTGAACCGCCAGGCCCCTACTCGCGAGACTCATGTCCGACTTCGTACATCTTCATCTCCATAGCCAGTTCAGCCTGCTCGACGGGGCGAACCGGATCGACGACGTGATGGCCGCCGCCGTGGCGGCCGGGCAGCCTGCCGTGGCGCTCACCGACCATGGCAACATGTTCGGGGCGATCGACTTCTACAACAAGGCGAAGAAGGCGGGGATCAAGCCGATCCTCGGCATGGAGGCCTACGTCGCCCAGGGGAGCCGGCTCGACCGGACGCCGGGGCGCGGGTCGTCGAACCACCTGGTCCTGTTGGCCAAGAACGAGACCGGCTATAAGAACCTGATCAAGCTCACCTCGGCGTCGTTCCTGGAGGGCTTCTACTACAAGCCGCGGATCGACAAGGAGCTGCTGCGGAAACATTCCGAGGGCTTGATCTGCCTTTCCGCCTGCTTGAAGGGGGAGATCAACGAAAAGGTCGTCGGCCGCCACGAAAGGGAGGCGGAGGCCGCCGTCAAGGAGTTTCTGGAGATCTTCGGGGAGGGGAACTACTACCTGGAGATGCAGGACCATGGGATCGAGGAGCAGCGGCTGGCGGCGGATGCCGTGCGGCGGATCGCCCAGCGAAACGGCGTGCCGCTCGTCATCACGAACGACTGCCATTACCTGAAGAAGGACGACGCGTTCGCCCACGACGTCCTGCTCTGCATCGGCACCCAGAAGACCTTCCAGGACCCGGACCGGATGCGCTACGCGTCGGACAACTTCTACATGAAGTCGGCCGACGAGATGCACAAGCTGTTTCCCGACGACCACGAGGCGATCGAGAACACGCTGCGGATCGCCGAGCAGTGCAACCTGGTGATCCCGACCGGCACGTTCCACCTGCCCGAGTTCCCGGTGCCGGCAGGGGAGTCGCTCGACGGTTATTTCGAGCAGGTCGCCCGCGACGGCCTCGAACGGCGCCTCCAGGAGCTGCGCAAGCCGCGCGCGGCGGGGCTGGTCAAGACCGCTGAACAGGTCTACCGCGACCGGCTCGAATTCGAGATCGGCGTGATCAAGAAGATGGGTTTCCCCGGCTACTTCCTGGTGGTCTGGGACTTCGTCCGCCAGGCAAAGGACACGGGCGTGCCGGTGGGACCGGGGCGCGGCTCGGCCGCGGGCTCTGTCGTCTCGTACGCGTTGCGGATTACGGACATTGATCCTCTCCAGTACGACCTGCTGTTCGAGCGCTTCTTGAATCCCGAGCGGATCAGCATGCCCGACATCGACATCGACTTCTGCATGCGGCGGCGCGGCGAGGTCCTGTCGTACGTGACGAACAAATACGGCCGCGACCACGTGGCGCAGATCATTACGTTCGGAACGCTCGCGGCGAAAGCGGTGATCCGCGACGTCGGCCGGGTGATGGGGCTGCCGTACGCGAAAGTCGACCGGATCGCGAAGCTCATCCCCGACATGACCAAGTCGCTCGGCGAGGTGGCGAAAGAGGAGCCGTTACGCTCCGAGGCGGCGCGCGATCCGGAGGTCAAGCAGGTCATCGAGGTCGGCTCGCGGTTGGAGGGGCTGACGCGCCACGCCTCGGTCCACGCCGCGGGCGTCGTGATCACCCCGCGGCCGCTCGACGAGCTGGTGCCGCTCTACCGGGTGGTGAAGGGCGACGAAGAGCAGATCATGACCCAGTGGGACATGAACGTGATCGAGAAGCTCGGTCTGCTCAAGATGGACTTCCTCGGCCTGCGTACGCTCACGGTGATCGACGACGCGGAAAAGATCCTCAAGCATCAGGGGATCGACCTCGATTGGAACGAGGTGCCGCTCGACGATCCCGACACGTTCAAGGTGTTCTGCGACGGGCGCACCAGCGGCATCTTCCAGTTCGAGTCGCGCGGCATGACCGACCTGCTGCGCCGCGCGCGGCCGAGCAAGTTCGAGGACCTCGCGGCGTTCAACGCGCTCTACCGCCCGGGCGCTCTCTCGGTCGGGATGGTCGAGGAGTACATCAAGCGCAAGCTCGGCCAGAAGAAGGTCGTCTATACGCTCGAAGAGACGCGCGAGATCCTGGAAGAGACCTACGGCGTCATCGTCTACCAAGAGCAGGTGATGTTGATCGCGGTCAAAGTCGCCGGGTTCACCATGGCCGAAGCGGACGTGCTGCGCAAAGCCATGGGCAAGAAGAACGAAGCGATGATGCTCGAGCAGAAGGAGAAGTTCGTCGCCGGCGCCGATCGGCGCGGCGTCGCGCGCCAGAAGGCGACCGAGCTGTGGGACTACATCGAGCCGTTCGCCGGCTACGGTTTCAACAAGAGCCACAGCGTCGCCTACGCGATGCTCGCCTATCGCACCGCGTACCTGAAGGCGCATTACCCCGTGGCGTTCATGGCCGCGATGCTCAACTCCGAGCTGTCGTCGTCGGAGCAGATCGCCAAATATCTCGGCGAGTGCAAGAACATGGCGATCCTCGTGCTGCCGCCCGACATCAACGAGAGCGACTATTACTTCACGGTCGCGGGCGAGACGATCCGCTTCGGGCTCGGGGGCGTCAAGGGCGTGGGACAAAACGCGGTCGAGGAGCTGCTCGTCGCGCGTCGCCGCCTGGGCAAGTTCCGAAGCCTCGCGCATCTCGCCGCCGAGCTGGACGGCCGGGTCGCGAACCGCAAGGTTTTCGAGTGCCTGATCAAGGCGGGCGCCTTCGATCAGGTGGGGGTTCATCGCGCGGCGCAGATCGCGGCGCTCGACCGGGTGCTCGATTACGGCCAGCGGAAGCGCGAGGAGCGCGACGCCGGACAGGCCAGCCTGTTCGGCGGCGCGGGGCATACGACCGGCGACGAGCCGCGAATCGACGCCACCGTGCCCGCATGGTCCGAGCGCGACGTGCTCACGGCCGAGAAAGAGACGCTCGGCCTCTACCTTTCGGGCAATCCGCTCTCCCCCTACGAAGGCGATCTCGCCCGGCACGCCACGCACACGACGGCCGACGTGAAAGAGGGCTTCGAAGGGGAAGTGACGATGGGCGGCTTGGTCACCCAGATCCGCAAGACGAAGATCAAGATGGGGCCGAACGCCGGCCGTTTCATGGGTCGCTTCGTGCTCGAAGATCTGCACGGCGGCATTGCCGTCACCCTGTTCGCGAACCAGATGCAGCAGTTCAACCACCTGATCACCGAAGAAGCCGTGGTGCTGATCAAGGGCGAGGTGCGCGAGCGGGGGAGCGACGTCGAGCTATCCGCGATGGACATCACGCCGCTCTCCCTCGGGAGCGGCAAGATCGTCTCCGGCGTCGATCTCGTGGTCCCCGAGAACTTTCCACCGAAGGAGATGCTGCGGCTGCGCGATCTGTTGATCGAAAACCCGGGGACGGTCCCGGTGACGTTCGAGGTCCGCGTCGTCGGCCAGAAGCCCCGCCGCGTCAGCACCCACGATTCCTACTCGATCGACCTCCGGCGCGAGCTCGTGGCGTCGATCGAAAGCCTGCTGGGGGCGGGGACGGTTAAAGAACGGATCGTCCCGCTGCCGAGCTGAACGCCGAGAGCGCCGCGCGGATCATCTCGGAAAACGCCGGGTCGGCCGCGATCTCCTCGGCGCTCATTCCACGCCGGAGCGGGATCGCGATCGACGCCTGAGGCGGCAAGACGGCGCTCATCACGCCGAGAATTTCCAGCAGCGCTGCGTGGGCGAAGGTAGAGGAGGGCGAGGCGTTCCATAGCGCCACCGGCTTGTCCACCAACTCGCCGCTTCCCACCAGCCAATCGAGGCCGTTTTTCATCGCCCCCGGCACGCCGTGGGCGTATTCGGGCGACGAGACGATTACGCCGTCCGCGGCTCGGATTTGCTCGCGCAGATCGATCACCGCGGCCGGCCCAGGGTCCTCGTCCAAGTCGGGGTTGAACAGCGGCAGGTCGCCGAGCCGGCCGTAGATCCGGACCTCCACTCCCGCCGGGGCCAGAGCCTGCGCCGCGAGCAGCAGAGAGCCGTTCGACGACTGGGCGCGCAGGCTGCCGGAGATCGCGAGCAGGCGGACGGGGGGCATGCGGGCGATTATCGCAGAGGCGGAGGGCTTGCTCCCTACTACTCGTCCTCCGCCAACGCCGCGAGGCGCACCGCGAAAGCGTCCCGAACGGGCACCCGCTTTTTCGGCACCATCATCCCGGCGACGGCCTCGCTCGCCGCGGACCAGTCCTCGGCCCGGACGAACGCCACGGCCGGATCGGTTTGATCGGGCTGCGCGCCAAGCGCGACCACTTCGGCGACGATTCCTTCGATGTCGATCTCGGGGGTCGGAGGGGGATCGACCGGCGGAACGACCGGCGGGGGAATCACCGGCGGCGGTTCGACCGGCGGAGGAACGACCGGAGGGGGAACGACCGGCGGCGGTTCGACTGGCGGAGGAACGCCCGGCGGCGGCTCGACCGGACCGGGAATCGGCCCGGCGCCGGTCTCGAACCGCGCGCCCTGGCCGTCGACGACGATCGACCAGAGCGGCGTCGAAGTCGGCAGGCGGAAGCGCGCGGTGAATCGATCGTCGGTGCTCCGCGCCACGACCTCGCCGTCCTCGATCGAGCAGCCGATCGAACGGGGCGCGCCCTTGCCGCGGTTCTTCTGGGCGGGATCGAACGGGAAGCCGCGGACCTGCCGCTTCGTGGCGTGGTCCGCAAAGCTCCAGAGCGCCGACGGGGTGTTCGAATTCAGCTGGTTCGGGCGCATGACCAAGCGCCCTTCCGGGTATTCGACGAACCGGAACTCCCCGAACACCTTGGCGTCGCCCAGCAGTTTGAGCGCGAGGTTGGGATCATCGAACGGCGAAAGGATCTGCGATTCGATCAGCGCTTCGGCACCGACGATGTCGGCCACTACGCAGGCCCATCCTTCCCGGTCGCAAAGATCGTCCTTGCCGAGCGCGAGGCGGCAAAACAGGCCCAGCAGATCGGGATTCGAAGTCTTCGGCGATCGTTCGCCGACCGGCGAGAGCGTCGGTCCGCGGTAGAACAGCTCGCCCCTGGCGTTCCTAAACTCGTCCCCCTCGTCGGTCCAGGCGACCGCGCCGAGAAGCGCCAGACCCAGCTGGCGCCGCAGCACCTCGCGCGCATCCGCGCGGATCTCGGCCGGCGCCCGGTCGCTCGCGAAGATCAGCCCGGCCGCCCAGCGATAGGGATCGTAGTCCGTGCTCCGCGGCTCCTCGCCGTCGAGAACCGCGGCCATTCCCTCGCCGGGAATGCGCCCGGCCTGCATCGCCATCAGCTTTCCCGCGTCCCCCCAATCGTCAAGCACCAGACCGCGCGCCGCCATCAACAACTGCGGATGGTTCCAACTTCGACCGCCGCCCAGGATCAAGCCGCCCGCCTCGGAATTCTTGGTGGCGAGCCACTCCTCGAGCGACTTCGGGCGCGAAGCGAGCCGCGCCTGCGCCAGGTTCTCGCTCGGCGGCCCGACCGTGATGTCCGCCCCAAGCGCCTGCAAAATCGCCGCGGGCGCCGCGACCTCGTTGTGAAACTGCTTGTCCTCGTCCCCCGGCGGCGGCCAGGTGAAGTGTGGTTTGGGTGCCATGCGCGGTTGCCCTCCTGAAATCCTCGATCCTCGATTTCGCGAGCCCGAAGGCGAAACGTCGAGTCCCATTTCGAAATTGTCGTGAATGATCGTATCGCAAGCTGAGGGCGGCGGCGACTCGCGCTCTCCGAGCTAGACTCCTGGAAGTTTGAGACGGACGCAGCGGGCTAAACCGGTCACATCTTGGGCATGTCCTCCGCCGCAGCGCGGAGCTCTCGGGTTGCCCCGCTCGATCCGCAGATCGACTCGAAGGCGCCAAGATAATTGGCGCCGGGAGAGCCGCCGGTTGAAAAGAAACGCAGGGTGGCCGGAGCTTGGGGCTGCAGGATTGTGCGACGCGGGATGGTGACTTGCGCTACCGGCGCTCCGGCCGCCCAGGTGAAGCTCCCCATGCCCTTGACGATCATCTCAGTGGCGGTCACTTTGATCGAGGGAGCGTTCACGGCGAACGAGCCGTAATAGCCGGTGGTGGCGCCGCTGGTGACGAAGAAATCGCCGGAGAGCCGCTTCATCGGCCGTGCCCGGTCGACGTCGACCCGCAGCTCGAAACGCAGTCTGCCACTTGCGCCACGGTACCGACCGCTCACCGCGCGAAGCGGGAAGGGCAACGCATTCGCGGCGCCGGAAAGAGTGCCGAGCGTCGCAAGCGTCGCGTCCTCTTCAAAGCCCAAGGTCGGGTCCCAGCCAAGATCGTCCGTTCCGGAAAACTCGTCCCATGAAAGACCGCCCTGCTCGTCCGATCCGTCGGGTTCGAAAGAACACATGGGTGATTCCTCCTCACCGGGAGCAGTGCCCGTGGGGTAATTCCGCGGGCACCGCGCCCCGGGGTTTAGTCCCATGTCAGGGTGTTTGCGGGCGGCGGTGGAGTTCTGACAGGGAACGCGGAAATTGGGTGGGAAAGGTTTCGACCGAAGGGGAAAGGACAACCGGCCCCGCCCGGGCGGGCGGGGCCGGGGTTTTGGTTTCATCTACTTCGCTGGAACGGGTACCTCCGCTTCCAGCAGCGGCGAACGAACCGAATACTCCCTGCCATCTAGGTCGACGACCTGCCAGCTGATGTAGGCACTATACGGTGAGCCGGTCGGAGGGAAACCGTCGGGAAGCATCACCGTGGCTTGAGCGTTGGCGATGAAAGGCCCCTCCTGCAGAAAGAATGCGGTCGTGAATCCGCTCTGCTCGACTTCGAGAGTCGCGCTCCTCAGGGTGCCGTCGATCGCGTCATCCCAGTCCTTCCGGATCTCGACGTACAGGAGATGATTCGTGAAGCTGGCGGCGCGTGGCGGCGGCCCTTCGACGCAGTTCGGGCAAGGGTCACCACCCGGTTGTGAATGGAGCCAGGGCTCGCTCGAGCGGTCGTTGAGAACCCTCGCAGGACACAGGGTTCCCCCGCCTAAAACCGAAATCGATGGGCTACTCCAGATCCGGTTAGGGGCACAGTCAGGAGGAGCAATGAGATCCATCGTTCCCGTGTCGAGGATTTGGACCGGCAGAGTGTCGCCAAGAACGGAGAGCGCTATAGGCTCCTTGTCTCGCTGTGGGCAGCAAGAAAGAACACAGGCAGGGCAGGCCATTTTCAATGCTGCGCAGAGTAAAACTCTGCGCACATGACCGAAAGTCCAGTCGGAAAGTTCGACCTTCTCCCCGCTCTGACGAAGGACATCGATGACTCCCGCCGGATCGAGCTCGGGTCGGATATACCAGACGGCTGCTGCGATCGAGGATGCAACAGCCGCCGCAACCGAGGTCCCGGTGTAGGCGGATGTCGGTGGGCCGGAATCGTTAAGGGTCGCGTGATCGGCGAAAGCGCCCAGGCTCGGCATGCTGCCAGGTCGCCGAGCGTTGGCGATCGGTTCGTCATCTACGCCAAGACCTCCCACTGCGTATATCAAGGGCGGTTTCTGCGACCCCGAGCAGGGGCATTCTTCCGGATTCAACGTCTCCCAAGCGGCGGGGAGGAGAGGGCCGGTGGTTGCGTTGGGGCCGGATTTGTCGTTGCCGACCGCGGCGATCACCAACGCACCTTTGTCTCGAGCCACCTGGAGTGCCGAGTAAACCGCCTGCGCTTCCGCGGGCATCTCGCAGAGCTTCTTGTTCAATCCTCCGAACAGCTTTCCATCCCAGGCAACCGAAAGGTTGATGACGAGATGGGGTGGCGGTTTCCCGCTCTCCTCCAATGCGTCAATCTCGTCATAGATCGCTATGGCGAGATCCGAGATCCTTCCAACCCGCCCGCCGCATTGACCGACCGGCTTGACGACCTTGCGGGTCTTGGGATCGACGCGTTCGATCGGAAGCGCGAGTCCGGTTCTGATCCGAGTCATCTTTCGATCCTCGTCCCAGGTGATCGCTCGACCTATGCGACGCACGAAATCGCCATGTCCGGTGCACTGGGCGTCCTTCTCGAAGTCTTCGCCGGTCGGCAGCGTGTCGAGAAAGGCCAGCCGAACCTTTCTCCTCCTTTCGTCAATCGGTAGGCGCAAACCTTTGCGACCTACTTGTTCGAGGAATTGCTGGGCCAGCGAGGGGCGTATGGCATCCGCGAGGGAGAGTCCCACCGGAGCGACAGCTACAGGATCAGGGTCGATGCGGATGAGCCCTGGGCTGGTCGGATAGGGCGCGTCGGAAGCTTTGCCGAAGTAGCGGCAGAAGCGGCGGAGCTCCTTGGGCACTCGTTCGGGGTGAGACGCCTTGGGCACCCGTTCGGGGTAAAAGCGGCGATCGGAGGCGGAGTACAAATCGGATCCGGTGGCGGCACCGCCAAAGAGGGGCGCCTCTTGCCATCCGGGAATTTTCGGACAGTCAGCATTCGCATCGGCTTTGATACCGATAAACTGTCCGACGGGGTAGGCAGATGTAGTATCGATCCGTTTGTCGATCTGAGGCGGAACGTCTGGAGCGATGGTTTGGGCCATAGCGAGTGTGGAGGTACTGAATACGAACCGCACCATCCAACCCAAAATTAGGCAGCGAAGCTTCATGATCAATCTCCTGTCAAAGTGATGAGGCATAGAGAGGCATTTGCCGTGGGGTCACGACATTTGACACGAAGGCTGGAAAAAGATCAGGGCTCGGTGATACGGAAGCTCGCCCAATCGGCGCGCGAATTCCTGCGCCGCCAAGCAAGCTGGGCCTGCTGAAGCGCGGACGCGGGATCGGATGCCCCGTCCCACCGACGGTAGAGGTCGGAAAGAAAGTCGGCGGCCGTCCGGTCATCTACGGACCGAACGGAGGCGACGACCGCCTTGGATCCCGCGAGAGCGAAGGCCTGCGCGAGACCGATGCCTTGGCTAGTCTCCCCTCCTTGAGAACGCGCGGTGTCGCACCCTGAGAGCACCACCCAACTTGGCGAACGATCGAGCACGAGGATGTCGCCGACGGTCAATCGTCTCTTGGCATTGAGGAGCAGGCTGCTGTCCAAACCGCCGAGCCCGCCGAATCGACCGTGCCCCGAGAAGTGGAAGATCTCGACCTCTGCCAGTTTCCTGCGCACCGCCTGCACTTCGGCTTGGGAGCCGGTAAGGCAGGTGACCTGGCCGGGATGGTTCCAATCCTCGATCGAATGGGTGACCCCTTCGGCCTCTTTGAGCGTTCCGGGCAGGTCGCCCGAGGGGTCGGCGACGATCAGTGCTTGGAGCGCCGCGCCCTTGGCCGGCTTGGAAGTCCGCGAGGCGCCGACCGTCGGGGAGAGATCGAGTCCGTAAATCACCGGCTTCGCGGCGAGCAGAATGTCGCCGCCGTCGAAGGGCAGCGCATGAAAGTCGATGTCGCGCAGGGCGCCGGACGGAAGAACGCGGATCCGCTGTGCCCGCCGGATCTGGTTCTTGAACGGCTCCAGGATCACTTGCGCGAGGCGCTCTGGGTCTGCAATCACCTTGGCGGTGAGCGGGAAGCGGCGATACGCGATACGTCCGCCTCTTTCTGCGGCGAAAGCGATCCATTCGCCGTTGAGAAGGGGCTGGAACGCGAGCAAGAGTTCGCCCGGACGCAAGGGTGGTAGCGCAGCTTGCAACGGCGGGGCATGGAGAAGAGAAAAGGCTCGGTCGAGATCCCGCGCGCCGTCGTTGGCTTTTTTTGCGCGTGCGGATCGAGCCTGGGGGATTTCCGGATCCAGTAGGCGCCACTCTTCCTGAGCTGCCTCGTCCACTTCGCTCCGCGCTCGTTGGTAGCTCCCGATCGCAGCGCCCCAGACCTTCCGATCTTCGGTCGACAGGCCGGCGAGGCGCTCGCCCAAGGCGAGTTGGCGGAGGACGCGAGACTGCGCGCGGCGAGCGGAGGCGAAGGCTTCGGGGACCCGACCCGCGGCGAGCAGCAGGTCGATCTCCAAGCTCGCCACCGCTTCGCGTTGGGAGACGAAGGTTGCGCGCCCTTCCTGAATGGGTACTTGCAGGCTCTGCCCGTCGAGCAGAAGGTTTGCCTTCGCGAGGCTGGTGAGTGCTCCGGCCTGGTCGCCGAGCGCCGCGAGAGCCCGAGCGTGGCCTAGGGCCGCGCGGAGCTGTCCGTCCGGCGAGCGGACTTCATCGGCAAGCGTTTCGAGCTGTTGGTATTTCTCGATCGCGCGCCGCGGTTGGAAAAGGGCAAGATCGAGGCGCGCTGCGAGATCCATCTCCCAAAGGCGCAGAAAAACGGTTGCGTTCTTGTTCATGGCGCGCGCTTCCGCGAGCGCCTGGGCGGCGAGCTCCGGCTGGTTTGTCTGGAGATAGGCGAGCAGCAGGTTGAGCTGGATCAGATGCGTTTGCTCGTGTCCGCATTTTTTGGACCGACTCGATCGTGAGGCCGCCTCCTTGAGCAGCGGGACGGGCTCCTCAAGAGTCTCGGCTTCGACGCCCCCGCCGCCCTCACGAGCGAGAAGCGTCGCCCAGGCCCAGTTGTTGAGAAGCAGGCTTTGGTCGCAGTCGTCTCGGTTTGCCGGATGATCCTTCGCCAGCGCCCTATAATCCGCCGCCGCTTCGCGAAGGCGGCCCAGGTCGGACAGCAGGAGAGCATGTTTCTCCCGGGCAATCCAGTAGTCTTTGGCCCGGCCCGCGCGATGGGCCAGTTCGGTGGCTCGACCGATTTCGGCAAGGGCTGTGCGGAAATCTCCCTCTTTGTCCGCCAGCAAGCAACGGTCATAAGCGAGCAGATAGCGCGACTCGGCCGGCAGCGAGGAGGCCGGAGCCAGGGTGGCGAGGTTCTCAAGGACCGCCCGAGCCTTGTTGAGCTCCAAGCGCTGAATTTGATCGAAGGTCCCGTCGCCCTTACGGTACCTGGTCCCTTGGGTTCTGCGGTTGATCTCCTCCTGAACGTCTCGTTCTCCAGCCTTCGGCCGACGCGGCCCGGAAAGCAATAGCGACCAGACGGTGCTTTCCGAATCGGAGCTTTTCATCCGCACCTCAACCCAATCGGTACCCTGAGGGATCGCCACCTTGTAGCGCGTGCCTTCGCCGATCGACTCTCCCTGTTTTGCGAGGTCTCGGCCGCCGGAGAGGATCCTGATTTCCGTTTCGGGCGGCTGTTGCACCCAGAGCGAAAGACCTCGTTGAGCATTGAGGACGCACACAGGCCCTGGAACGAACGTGGCGGCGCAGCCTGCAAACTCGACTTCGACGGAGAGTTGGGAGGGGGGAGCTGGATCTGGAGCGCAGCACGCGAAGCAAAGCGCTGCTGCGAACGTGACGAGTAGGAAACCGACGAGCGAAGCGCTGCGCGGCCTCATCGCGTCAGGGTGCCCGGATCTCGACCGGGGTAGGTTCCGCGTCCCATTTGCGCCTTCTGGTCGGCCGATCCGTAGGTAATTTCTCGATCTCGTCCGCCTCGGGCTGTTCGCCGCGGTAGGCGAGGACGATCCAGAGAGTCGCGGGCCCGGCGGTGAGATCCTCGGGGAGGCTGCCGGTGATTTCCATCGAGCCGCGCTTATCGGGCTCGACCGTGGGCTCACATGCGATGGAGCGTAGCTTTTTCTGGTCGGAACGGTTCTTCAGAACGTAGCAGCGAGGTGCGACCTTCGCGCGGGAGGAGATCCTCGTCTTGGGCCGCGCGATGGCGGTGAACTTCCCTCCGGCTTCCAAGACAGGAAGTGCTGTCGGCGTCTCGGCCACGCTACGCCTGGGTTCGACACCGGGCCTGACCTCGGCGACCCTGTACTGAGGCAACTGGGGCAAGGGGCGAATGAAATCGGGCAAGCGGATGCTGAAAAGCAGCACCGCCGCGGTCGCCAATACCGGCCCTACGAACCTCATTCGCCGCCAGGGAAACGGGACCGGCCGTGGCGGCTTCACCGGGACCGGATCAACTGCCGGCGTCACCCGGACCGGCTCAACCGGCACCGGTAGCAGCTGCCTGATCGTCTCGACCATTTGGTCGCGGAAATCGGAGCCCAATGGGCGGAAAGCCTCGAACGCCTTCTCGTCTTCGACCGAAGTCGCCGCCAGCGCCCGAAGCTCGGCCTCCTCTTCGGGAGAGAGGACGCCGTCGGTCAGGCGGTCCCAGCGATCCCAGCGCTGGTGCTCCTCCGCCTCTTCTTCTCGGGCGGCGCGGGCAAGATCGCGTAGGAATTCGGAGTCGTCCATCATCTGTCGTCCTGTCATGGCTTTTGCGGTTCCCGGTCGGAATTCGACAAGTCGGCGAGAATTCGGCGCGCCAACTGGCGCAGGCGGCTCTGCCATTTGTAGACGGCGGCCGGGCTCTTGGCCGTTTTTCGGGCAACCTCCTCCGGCGTCAGCTCGTCCAGGAACAGCAGGGCGAACATCTGCCAGCCTTCGGGCGAAAGCCACTCCTTCAATCGATCGAGCAGCAGGCGCAGAGTTTCGCGCGAGGCGGCGGCGACCTCCGGGCTTGGGTCGCTGTCCGCCTGATCGAGATCTTCGGTCAATGTGGGGTCGTCGCGCCAGGGGCTGCGCTTGCCGTTGCGCAAGATGCCGCCCGTCCGCCGCTGAGCGACCAAGCCGACGAAATTGACCAGCGACAGACCGCCGTCCGGCTTCCAGGTCCGCAGGACGCGGCCGTTGTTGGCGAACAGCGTGACGAAGACTTCTTGGGAGAGATCTTCGACCTCCTGCCGGACGTCGCGCCCGCTCGACGCGCCCTGGCGCCGGTTGAGGAGCGCTCGCGCCACCCGCTTCTGGATCACCGGGGTAAACCGATCGACCAGTTCGCGTAGCGCGGCCGAGTCGCCCGAAAGCGCCAGTTCAAGAAGGTCCTGCATCTCTTGGTGGTCCATCATCGAATCTTCGGAAGTGGACAGAGTGTAACCGATCCGCGGCGGTCCTTCAGGCATGAGAAGATCGAACGATGCCCGTGATGAGAAAGCGGCCGAGAAAGCCGAAACCGAAGCCCCTGCCCGAGCGTGCTCCGGGTCTTGAGATCCTGACGCTCGCGGCGCGGGTGAGGGACGCCGAGCCGGGGCTCTCCTGGCGCGCGGCGCGGGAGCGGATCGCGGCCGGGGGAGTGACGGTCGACGGCCGGGTCGAGCGCGAAGCGGCGTTTCGCCCCGAGCCGGAAAGCAAGATCGAGATCGCCGCGGTCCGGCCCGGGGGAACGCCCGCGGTGCCGGCGATCCGGATCGTTCATTCCGACCCGGACGTCGCCGTGGTGGTGAAACCCGCGGGTGTCCTGACCGTGCCGTTCGAGGACAAGGATCGCGATACCTTGATCGCGCTCACCCGCGTCGCCTTGAGGCGGCGGGAGACGGCCAAGGGGAACAAGCCGAACCTCACGCTGCGCGCGGTCCAGCGGCTCGACAAAGAGACCTCCGGCCTGGTCGTCTTCGCGCGCAACATCCCGGCGCAGCGGAAGCTCCAAGAACAGCTCGGTGAGCACGCGGCGCTCCGCCGCTACCTCGCGCTCGCGGAAGGCAAGGTCGAAGCCGCCGAGATCGAAAGCTGGCTGGTCGAAGACCGCGGCGACGGCCTGCGCGGCTCCTGGCGCGGACCGGGAGGGCCGCCGAGGGAAGCGAAGCGGGCTGCTACCCGCATCCGCCCGATCGAGCGGCTGGCGGGAGCGACCCTGGTCGAATGCGAGCTGGAAACCGGCCGCACCCACCAGATCCGCATCCACCTCGCCGAGGACGGCCACCCGCTGGTCGGGGAGAAGGTCTACATCCGCGACGCCCGCGCCGGAAAGGCCCCGCGCATCGTCGCCTCCCGCCCCATGCTTCACGCCGCCGAGCTGGGCTTCGACCACCCCCACAGTGGCGCCCGCCTCCAATTCGAAGAGCCGCCGCCAGAGGATTTCTTGGAGATTCTCGACCGGCTACGACTGGGGCGGAAGGGCGGGCGGTAGTTACCGCGCCTCCCCCTTACTCCGGCGCGAGGGTGAACAACCCGCCGCCGTAGGTTCCCGCCCAGAGGCGGCCCGGGACCTCCGGATCGGGGACGAACATGCCGTTGAACGATTTGGGGAGGCGGCGGCCGACGGTTTCCCAGGTCGCGATCGCGGGATTCCAACGGAAAATTCCGCGCCCGGCAATGCCGGCGTAGAGGGTGCGGCCGATCCGCTCCAGGCGTTCGACGACGACATCTGTGCCGAGGTTGCTTCCCAGCGGCTGGAAGGTCGTGCCGCCGTCGCGGCTCTCCCAGACTCCGGGGCGGATGGCGAAATAGAGATGCTGGGGATCGCCGGGATCGATCAGGATCGAATGGATGACGTGCCCCGCGCCCGGCAGGCCGCGGCCGATCTTGCGCCAATGGCGCCCGCCGTTGATGCTCGTGGCGAAGACGCCTTTCGCGGCGGCGAAAATCCGTTCCGGATTGCGCGGGTCGACCGCCAGGGCTTCGATCCCGCCGAAGGCATTGACCTTTACCCAGGTAGTGCCGCGGTTCCGGCTGCGCCAGAGCGTGTTCTCGGTACCGTTGGCCGCGGAAGAAGTCATTCCTGCGACGTAGACCTGGTTCGGATCGCTCGGAGCGAACGCCGCCGCGTGGCTGTTGAAATCGAACTGCCCGGGCACGCTCGGCAGGCGGGTGACCCAAGTCGCTCCGCCGTCGCGGCTCTGGACCAGGCGGCTGCCGAGATCCGCGATCACGTCGTCGGGATCTTGCGGATCGACCGCGAGCAGGCGCAGGTGGTCGGCGGGGAGATCCAGGAAGGGGAGCGGCAGCGTCGTCCCCGGGTGGGTCTTGAGCCACGGGCCGCCGGGGAGCTTGCGAAAGACGCCCGCGCCGTCCAGCACCGTATACATCGCGGCGCCCGCCTCGAGGCCGATCGTCGTGTGAGCGCGAGCTCCGCGGCTGGCCTCGGACCAGGAGTTGCCGCTGTCGTCCGTGCGCCAGAGCCCGCTCGATCCGAGCGCGAGGGCGCCGACCGCGTAGTCGTCCACGAGGGGATCGATCTGAAACACCGGCTGCGCCGGTCGAATCGCGGCCGGTTCGGGACCGGACAAGACCCAATCCGCGCCACCGTCGATGCTCCGGTAGATGCCGGAAAAACTCGCGGCGAGCAGCGTGCCGTCGGAGAGGACCGCAATGTCCGTGATGTCGGTCCGGCCGGTCGGCACCTCCGTCCAGGAGGCGCTGAGATCTGAAGAGCGGAACAGGCGAAATCCCGAGACGAGATAGACCGTGCCGATCTGCACCGGATCGAACACGGGGCGCAGGTACGGAGAACCGCCGTCCGGGCGGGCGGCCACCCTCCAGGTCAGGCCCGAGTCGCGGCTCAGCCAGACCGATGGCACGTCCGATCCGGTATTGACGACGGCAATCACGTTGCCCGGTCCGTTCGGATCGAACGCCAGCTCTTGGACCTCCTGGCCGGGAAACGCGGTGCGGTGCCAGCGATCGCCGCCATCATCGCTCTGGAACACACCGCCATTCGTCCCGAGCGTCATGATATTCGCGTTGAAGGGCGCGATCGCCAGAGTCGCGAACCGCGTCGCCGCCGGAGTCAGCCCGTTTTGGAGCCGCTCGAAGTGAGCGCCGCCGTCACGGCTGCGGAGGAGCTGGGTGCCGGCGGTAGAGTGCGAGAAGAAATAGACGGTGTCGGCGTCGTCCGGAGCCACCGCCACCGCTTCGAGGATCGGCGGCGCGAGGCTGGAAAGGCCCGGCAGCGGGCGCCAGGTGCGGCCGTTGTCGGAGCTACCGAAGCCCCCCGCGCCAAGCGTGCCGCCATAGAGCCGTCCGGTTTCGCTCGGCGCCCGGGCGACGCGCAGCGAACCGCCCGTGGGGCCGGCCGATTTCCAGTTCGCGGCGGTTACGGGAAGGGCGGCGAATAGGGCAAACGAGGCCACCGCGAAGGCGATTCGCGCGCCTAATCGGGATCCGGGCTCCAAAATCGTGCGGCGCATCGCAATCCCTTTCTACGGAGATCCCCTCTGGGATACGAGGGTATACGGAAGCGGAGAATGCTTTGTTGGATCGACGTGCCGGACGGCGCGCTGTGTCTTCGCCGCACGCCAGAGATCGAGGAGGCGCGAGTGCCTTTCCGGTTCGATGCCGGGCCGGCCTTTGGTCGCACCCAACACATCGCTTTTCGAGGGTGTATAGTAGGGGACGGAGGACGCGCTCGCAGAGCTGGCGATCCTCCTGCCCGATCCCGCGATCCCCTCGCGGCGCTTTTTCGCCACCTGGCGCTCGCTTCCCGGATCGACCTGTCTGGAGCGATCCTACCGACCGCCGGAGCCGTTCCAGAACCGACACCTCGGGAATCAACCGTCATGCTGGGCGCGGGGCCGGACCCCGGTGGGAAGATGTGTCCGCCGGAGAATTCATTCACAGTCTGCGAGTTTCGATCCTGATCTCGGAAGTGGACCGACGCGATGGTCGCGTCGCAGCCAAGTCCGAAAAAGGAGGCACAGCATGAATGCTCTCAACAAAGTCCAAGAGCGGACCCTGCCGATCTTCGACGACCTCCGCAAGGAGATGGAGAACTTCTGGGACCGCCCCTTCCTGTTCCGCCCGCTCACTCCCTCTCGTGAGGCGACCGGCAACAGCCTGGGGTGGATGCCGACCATAGACGTCTTCGACAAGAACGGGGAATTGGTGGTCAAGGCCGATCTGCCCGGCGTGAAGAAGGCGGATGTCTCGGTCGCCATCGAGAACGGCGCTCTGGTCATTCGCGGCCATCGCGAGGAGCAGAACGAGACCAAGAACGCCGATTACTACCGTGCGGAGCGGGTGCAGGGTGAGTTTCTCCGCCGCATGGCGCTCTCCTTCGAGGCGGATCCGAAGAAGATCGACGCCAAGTTCGCCGACGGCGTTCTCGAGGTGAAGATCCCGCATCCGGTCGAGAAGATGCCGGTGCCGCAGAGGATCGCGGTTCACTGACGCTCCGGAGCTCCGCGGGCCGCCGCGCGAGCGGCGGCCCGCCTCGATCAGTCCCTCGGTGATCGGCCGAGGCGCCGCTCGACCTCGAGCACGTGGAGCGTCGTCTTCAGGACCGAATCCGGATTGAGGCTCATCGAATCGATGCCGATCTCGACCAGGAACTCCGCCATCTCCGGATAGTCCGAAGGCGCCTGGCCGCAGATGCCGGAGTGGCGGCCGTTCTTTCGGCAGCCGGCCACCGCCAACCGGATCATCTCCTTGACTCCCGGGTCGCGCTCGTCGAAATCGAACGCGACCAGCTCCGAATCGCGATCGACCCCCAGGGTGAGCTGGGTCAGATCGTTCGATCCGATCGAGAAGCCGTCGAAATGTTCGGCGAACGCGTCAATCAGAATCACGTTGTTCGGGATCTCGCACATGACGAAGATTTCAAGCCCTGCTTCGCCCCGCCGAAGACCCAGCTCCGCCATCTTGTCGAGGACCCTCCGGCCTTCGGCGACCGTGCGGCAGAACGGGATCATCAACTTGACGTTCGAAAAACCCATCTCCTCGCGGACCCGGCGCATCGCGGCGCACTCCAGCGCGAAGCCCTCGGCGTACGCCGGGTGGGCGTAGCGCGAAGCGCCGCGGAAACCGATCATCGGATTCGGCTCGCTCGGTTCGAACCCCTTGCCGCCGAGGAGCGCCGCGTACTCGTTGCTCTTGAAATCCGACATCCGGACGATCACCGGCTTCGGATAGAACGCCGCGGCGATCGTGCCGACGCCTTCCGAGAGACGCTCGACGAACAAGTCGGCGGGATGTGCGTATCCCGCGGCAAGCCGCTCGATCGCCTCGCGTTCCCTCGGGTCCGCGATTCTCTCGGGATGGACCAGGGCCATCGGATGGGCTTTGATCGATTCGCCGATGATGAATTCCATGCGCGCCAGGCCGACGCCGTCGTTGGGCAGGAACGAGGTCTTGAACGCCAAGTCCGGGTTGCCGAGATTGATCATGATCCGGGTCGCGGGCCGCGCGGTCGCCAGAAGGTCCGTACGCTGCACCTCGAACGGCAGCTCGCCGCGATAGATCTTGCCGACCTCCCCTTCCGCGCAGGAGACCGTGAAAGTCTCGCCGTTGGTCAGCGCGGCGGTCGCGTTTCCGGTGCCGACGATCGCCGGAATCCCCAGCTCGCGGGCGATGATCGCGGCGTGGCAGGTGCGGCCGCCGCGGTTGGTGATCACCGCGGCGGCGGTCTTCATGACCGGTTCCCAATCGGGAGTCGTCGTATCGGCGACCAGGATCTCGCCGGGATGAAAATCCGCCAGGCGCGCGAGGTCGTGGACCACCCGCACCCTTCCCACGGCGATCTTCTCGCCGACCGCCCGCCCTGACGCGACGACCTCTCCCGAGCCGCCGAGGGCGTAGATCTCCAGCTGATCGCTCCGCCGTTGGGACACCACGGTCTCCGGCCGCGCCTGGACCAGGTAGAGCTTGCCGTCGAGGCCGTCCTTGGCCCACTCGAGATCCATCGGCCGCGGCATGCCGGCTTTCGCGCTGTAGTGCCGCTCGACCTCGATCGCCCAACCGGCGAGGGTGAGCACCTCCTCGTCGGCGAGGCAGAAACGCGCCTGATCCGCTTTCGGCGTCGGCACGTCGCGCGTGGCGAGCCGGCTCCCCCCTTGGGCGTAGACCATCTTGATCTCTTTGGCGCCGAGCGTGCGACGAAGGACCGCCCGGTGTCCGGAGGCGAAGGTCGGCTTGAAGACATAGAACTCGTCGGGATCGACGGCGCCTTTCACCACGTTCTCGCCCAGCCCGTAGGCACCGGTGAGGAAGACCACGTCGCGAAATCCCGATTCGGTGTCGAGGGTGAAGATCACGCCGCTCGCCGCGAGATCCGAACGGACCATCTTCAAGTCCTCCTAGATCTCGAGAGCCGTTTTCGCCATAACCAAGGAATGCTACGCCCTGGTCTCAAGTGCCCGCCCCGCGCGAAAGAGTGGGAAGGGCTGCGAGGAAGACCACCCCCAGGAGTGTTCCGGCGAGTCTCTGCGGGAACTATCGTGACATCGGAAGCCGATCGATACGCGAGGTCGCGCATCGAGCCCGGCCAACACGGAGGAGGCACATCATGAACGCTCTCACCAAAGTGCAGGAGCGGACTTTGCCGATCTTCGACGAGCTCCGCAAAGAGATGGAAAATTTCTGGGACCGCCCATTCCTGTTCCGTCCGATCGCGCCATTCCGCGATCTGACCGGCAACGCCATGGGGTGGATGCCGACGATGGACGTCTTCGACAAGAACGGCGAGATGGTCGTCAAAGCCGACCTGCCGGGCGTGAAGAAGGACGACGTGTCGGTCGCGATCGAGGCCGGCGATCTGGTGATCCGCGGCCATCGGAAGGAAGAGACCGAGGTCCAGGAGACCGACTACTATCGCGTCGAGCGCATGCAGGGTGATTTCCTGCGCCGCATCGCGCTCTCCTTCGAGGCGGATCCGAAGAAGGTCGAAGCCAAGTTCACCGACGGCGTCCTCGAAGTCAAGATCCCGCATCCGGTCGAGAAGTTGCCGAAACCGCAGAAGATTGCGATCCACTGACGCTCAAAGCCCTGCGGGCCGTCGCGCATGCGGCGGTCCGCATTGGCGCAGAATCGTGTCTTACTCCTTGTCATCAGCCGCCAGACCGCACGGTGTACTCACCCAACTTGGCGCGCCTGCCGCGCCCCCGAACGGAACGCTCCGTGACGGAAAGGGGCTCTGGCACACCCGGGCGTCCGCCCGAATCGCCGCCGATCTGGCGACCGACCTGATCCTCGGTTTGACCGATTCGGAGGCGGCGTCGCGGCTCGCGACCCACGGGCCGAATCTCCTGCCGGAAGCGCACGGGCGGGGTCCGGCGCGCATCTTCCTCGCCCAGTTCGCCGACTTCATGGTGATCGTGCTGCTCGCCGCGGCGGTCGTCGCGGGATTCGTCGGCGAAGCGCAGGACACGGTGGCGATCGGCGCGATCGTGGTGCTCAACGCGATCCTCGGTTTCGTTCAGGAGTATCGCGCGGAGCGGGCGGTGGCCGCGCTCCAAGCGATGGCGGCGCCGCAAGCCCGGGTCCGCCGCGCGGGGGGCGCGCGGTCGATTCCAACCGCGCAGATCGTGCCTGGAGACCTGGTGCTGCTGGAAGCGGGCAACGTCGTTCCCGCGGACCTGCGGCTGGTCGAAATCGCGGGGCTTCGGATCGAAGAGGCGGCGCTCACGGGAGAGTCGCAGCCGGTCGACAAGATCACCGACGCGGTCTCGGATGCGGATCTGCCGCTCGGAGAACGGCGCAACCTGGCGTTTAGGGGGACGGTCGTGGCTGCCGGCCGAGGTTTCGGAGTGGCGGTCGCCACGGGCGGAGATACCGAGATCGGTCGGATCGCCGCCCTGTTGCGCGGCCAGGACGAAGCTCGCACTCCGATGGAGCGGCGCCTGGCGCGATTCGCACAGCGGCTCGCCCTCGCGGTTCTCGCGCTCTGCGCGGTAATTTTCGCCGTGGGACTCGCGCGCGGCGAGGAGCCGGTGCTGATGTTCCTGACCGCCTTGAGCCTGGCGGTCGCCGCCATCCCGGAAGCGCTTCCCGCCGTGGTGACCGTGTCGCTCGCGCTGGGGGCGCGCCGCATGGTCGGGCGCAATGCCCTGATTCGTCGTTTGCCTGCGGTCGAGACGCTCGGCTCCGTAACGTACATCTGTTCGGACAAGACCGGCACTCTCACCGAGAATCGGATGAAGGTCTGGGCGATCCGGACGGTGGAGGATCTGTCCGGGCAGGCGCCGCCGCTCTACGGCGCCGAGCGCGCGCCGCGGCCCTTGCTGTTGGCGCTCACCCTATCCAACGACGCGGCGCGCGGCGCCGGAGGGACGATCCTGGGCGACCCCACCGAGGTGGCCCTCTTGGCCGCCGCCTCGAACGCGGGGTATGACCGGGTTCTGCTGGAGCGGACGATGCCGCGGCTGGCGGAGATTCCGTTCTCTTCGGAGCGCGGGATGATGACCACGCTCCACGCCGGGATGCAGGGCGTGGTCGCGTTCACCAAAGGAGCGCCGGAGCGGGTGGTCGATCGCTGCGCCCGGGCCCGCACGGAGCGGGGTCCCGTGCCGCTCGATCGTGCGGCGATCCTCGCCGCCGCGGCAAAGATGGCGGCGGAAGGTCTACGGGTGCTCGGGTTTGCCACCCGGGAGTTTGCCGACCTGCCCGCGGATCTCTCGGCTCAGGGGATCGAAAACGAGCTCACCTTCCTGGGGCTGGTCGGCCTGCTCGATCCGCCGCGCGCCGAGGTGTGCGACGCGGTCGCCGAGTGCCGGACGGCGGGTATTCAGGTGGTCATGATTACCGGAGACCACCCGGCGACCGCCGCGGCAATCGCCCGCCAGCTCGGAATCGGCGAGGAGAAGGCCCCTCCGGCGGTGACCGGCAGGGCGCTCGCCCGGATGTCGAACGAAACGCTGGCCGAGACGGTTCGGTCCGCGCGCGTCTACGCCCGGATGGCGCCGGAGCAGAAGATCGCGATCGTCAAGGCGCTGCAGGAGCAGGGGGAATTCGTCGCGATGACCGGCGACGGGGTAAACGACGCTCCCGCGCTCCGACGCGCGGACATCGGGATCGCGATGGCGCGCACCGGAACCGACGTCGCCCGCGAGGCGTCGGCCATGGTCCTTTTGGACGACAACTTCGCCTCGATCGTCGCGGCGATCCGCGAAGGGCGGAGGATCTACGACAACATCCGCAAGTTCGTCCGCTACTCGTTGAGCAGCAATTCCGGGGAGATCTGGGTGTTGTTCCTCGCCCCGTTCCTCGGGCTCCCCGTGCCGCTGCTGCCGATTCACATTCTGTGGATCAACCTGGTGACCGATGGCCTGCCGGGCCTCGCGCTCGCGGCCGAGCCGGCGGAGTCCGGGGTCATGCGGCGCCCGCCCCGACCGCCGGGCGAGAGCATCCTCGGACGCGGCCTGTGGCAGCATGCGGTTTGGGTCGGGTTGTTGATGGGCGCCGTCTCGCTGTTCACCGAGGGTTGGGCCTACGAGCACGGCTCGGCGCACTGGCGAAGCATGACGTTTACCGTGCTCACCCTGTCGCAGCTTGGACATCTCTTGGCGATCCGTTCGGAGCGGCAGTCGATCTTCCGCCAGGGATTCTTCTCGAATCTGCCGCTGCTCGGCGCGGTGCTGCTCACGCTTCTGCTCCAGCTCGCCACGCTCTACGTGCCGGTCTTCCGGGCGGTGCTCAAAACCGAGCCGCTGACCGCCGGCGAGCTGGGAATCTGTCTCGCTCTCTCGACGGTCGTCTTCTTCGCGGTGGAGATCGAGAAGCTCGTCGCCCGCCGGCGCCGGTCCGGTTCGCAACGTGGCGGCCGGTCGCCGTTGAGCGCTCCACAGTCGGTCTAGGATCGCCGGATATGTGGACGACGACGTGCTCTTTCAGGACCGCCCCACTCGTACTAGGGCTCCGGATACATAACCGACTCCCGCTCCAAAGCGTAGTTCCAGAATCCGCTCGGCTTGACGAGGGGCTCTGTGCAAAGGAGCCTCAAGGAGACGTCCTCCGCCCTCAGGCGCGGCGAATTCGAGATCTTCTCCGACCCGGCGGGTGGCGATGCGGTAGATTTCGTCCTCGGTCCGATTTATAGCTGAGGAACGACGTGAAGCCGTGCGTAATGCCCGGGCTCGAGCGGAGTTAAGGAGTGCGTCCGGTCGCCGGCGGTTTACTCGAGCCGTACTTTCGTTTCGGCCCGTTCTTGCTCGGAAAGCGCCCATTTTGCTGAGAGCGAAGTTGTGATGACGACCGACGCCAGACTTCCTAGGAGGGCGGCGTGTAGGACACGGCGCCTGCTCTCGCCACCGCACATCAGTATCACTTCACCGTTTTCCACCGCTTGGCGGAAGCCGGAATAGCCGAGCCCAACGACGGAATACTCTCCGCGCAGTTCCGTTCCATCTGGATTCAGAAAGACTCCGGAAATCAATCCCACAGCCTCCGAAAGCGGAGGAAAGCAATGATGATCGAGGCCGGTGTTCTTGTATAGAGAAGCGTCTTCATTCCAAGGAGAAGCAGAAGTTAGTATTAAATCCGCCTTTTCAAGATCGTGAATTGTATGCCGGACTGCTTCCGGTAGACGTGCAGGAATCCGAGCGAATCCAGCGCAGGCTATTCCTTCAACCGAGCCGCCATAAAAATCGCAGTACTCCTGCGCTATGACGCTCGCCTCGCGGTCAGTGAATTCTGCTGTGATCGTACCAATGAGTGGAGTCCATAGCAGCCTGGAGGGGAGTCGAGGTTTTTGAATTAAGCCCCGCGCTTCCATTTTCACCAGCTCGTTGAGGACTTGCTTGGTTCCCCAGCCCCAAGCGACGCCAATTCGATACGTTCGCTGAGGCTCGTCGAACCGAGAAATCTTCTGATGAAAATAGCCGGCGCATGCCCGAGCCATCGCCTCGCCTAATGTCGGACCATCATGGTCATCGAGAAAGTCGACGGTCACCGCATCTCTCAGTCCAAAGATCTGCCGCATTCTAGCTGCAGTGCTAAGCGGTACCGAGCCTTCGCTGGCTTCGCGCTCGAGACCTTGTATCCATCGCTCGGCTGACTGTCGATCACTCACGCACTCGGCGAAGACATCCCGAATTTGGCTCGTATGCTCCAGCAGTCGAATGTCGTCGTTGTGTGGATGAGCAGTAGTTGGGTCGTGGAAAAAGAGGATCGTATGGCACTTGTGCGCCAGCACCTCGTCCGCGATTAGGACATCTCCGCCGTCCGGCCCCGAGGGCAGCGGCATTACCCTCTCTGAGAAGTTTTCATTCGGATGAATCATGAGGCACTGGCGAGTGAATTGAACGAGCTCGCGTAGATTAGCGCGGTCCGGAGGGACATGCTTTGCGCTCTGAATCAATGCTTCCAGTATCTCGCAATATCTCTTCTCTTTCTCTTTGCCCTGGCTTTGAGCTTCGAACGTGAGTTTGTCGAGTGAAGTATCCGCATATAGAAGCTTTAGTACCCACCCCGTAGTTCCCGTAGTTAGGATTCGGTCGTGCTTCGCGAGATGCTCCGCGTGTCCATTGACAAACTCGACCATCTCAAGTTTCTTCTTGTCATGAGAGATAAGAGCTAAGGACCGTTCTTCCAATGGAAGAGGCGCCAGAGTGCCGGTTTCCGTGATGTTTAGCTTGCCCTCTCGCCATCCGGTGGGCCTCCAGGAAGACCTTGGAGTCGATCTTGCGACCTCGCTTGCTTCGTAGGTAATCCATCGGGTTGCCGCTGCGTAAGTCGTGATGACGCGGACTTCAGATTGAATACAGACGCGTTTGAGAGCGCGGTTTTCAACTGCATCAGACCACGGATCGCTCGGATCAAGAAGGAGGATCACAGCAGAACTCTCTCCTCTCGCCACCATGGCGGCAAGCTGTGCGATCCCACCATCGCGGCCGGACCTTTTCAAGACGACGTCAGACTCCTCGTAAAGGCCCGTACCGAAAAGGATCCGGCCGGTACCTTCGGTCGTGTATAGAGTGAATCGCTTGAGCATGTCAGCATAGTCGCGAGCGAGCCAGAGCAAGGGGCTGTTGGGGCTTTCGCGAGAGCGTTGGCTGGCGACAATCACCACACTTGGCTTGGCACCGACGTCGGGGTTGGAGTCGTCGTGAGACATGGGCTCTCCGAGCAGACTTGGAACTTCGATCTCTTAGTACAATGACATCGCAGATCTCACTGACGTTGAAACTGTCGCTCCTAGGGAGGAATAGCCTCGCCAAGTGACATAAGGGCCAACAAAATTAGAGATTCCGAGGTCCAGGTCATGATAGGTCGCAAAACAAATCAAGTCAAGAATCTGCAATGGAGTGCGAACTTCAAGTGTGCCTGGGTGAGGGAATTCGGCGGCGAGCTTCGTTCCTGACGACGGAGGCCGGAAATCCCCGGCCTTCCGTCGCAACCGGAGATCACCGCCATGATCACCCCCGCCGCCCATACCGTCCGCCGCGTCGCCCGTCTCTCCTCGTTCGCCCTTCTCCTTTCAGTTGCCGCGCCGGCGCCTCCAGCCGGCGCCGTGGTGGTCGCCTGTTTGTCCCAGTGCTCGGCTTCGGTCCAGATCATCGGTTGCGATCAACGGACCCAAGGGCCGACCGACGCGGACGCCGCGCTTTCGGCCAGCGGCCCCTGGCGCCACGTCGGCCGGCTCGACCTGTCCGGCGCGCCCGGCTGTTCGGCTACCCTGATCGGGCCGAAGCACGTGCTGACCGCCGCCCACTGCGTCCTCGACAAGTTCAACAACTTCCGCATCGGTCCCATCCGCTTTCGTCTCGCGCAGTTTTCCTCCGGGCCGTGCAGCCGGCCGTTCGGCGACCACTACGCGGTACGGACCTTCGTGCCCGCGGACTACGACAACGGCAGCATCTCGACCGCGAACAAGGCGCTCGACTACGCGATCGTCGAGCTGGCCAATCCGATCGCGGGCGCGGTGCCGATGAGCTTCTCGTACCAGAGCTGGGCGACGGTCGACGGACTGACGCCGTTTTCGATCGGCTATCCGGGCGACAAGTCGCTCGGCACGGTCTGGCAGACCGGTCCCGCCGACAGCAACAGTTTCCTCGACACGACGGCGGTCTGGCAGGACGGCGGGGAGAAAGGCCTGTTCCACTTGACCAACGACGGCGTCGGCGGCCAGAGCGGCTCGCCGGTCTACGTCTTCGTCGCGGGTGTGCGCCAGCTGGTGGGCGTGCTGATCGGCAGTCCCGAGAACGAATGCTGGGCGGGCCGAATCTGGGCCTCGCGTCTGACGCCCGGCGCGGTCGACCGGATCGAGAACTCGATGCTTTTCCCGCCCAACGGCAACGTGATCGATTTTTCGCTGCGCTGGAACACCCTGCCGAACGTCGACGTCCTGGCCGACGTGCCGCCCGCGAACGGCTGCGGCTTCTGATTCGAAAGGTTTCCGGAGCTCACCCGGCGGGCGGAGAAGACGATCCTCCGCCCGCCGGTTCGTTAGTTCTCCAGCCGCAAAACGCTCGATCCCGTCGAGCCGGCGTACACCAGCCCGGCACGCTCCGGGTCGGCGACCAATTGGCCATCGAACGTGGCGAGCGGCAGGCCGGCGTTGACCGCGGCCCAGCCGTGACCGGGGACCAGACGGAATACGCCGGCCCGGCGCAGACCGGCGTAGACGTCTCCCGCGCGATCCAATACCAGCGTCCCCACGGCGGGATTCTTGCCGTCGGGTAGGCGCGGCAGGCCGCCCACCAGGCGACGAAAAGTCCGGCCGCCGTCGGTGCTGCGGAAAATGCCGCGCTCGTCGGTCCCGGCGTACAGTGCGCGGCTCCGCGGGTCGAACAGGAGCGAGGTCGGGTAGGACCACAGCAGCTGCGACAGCACGTTCGGCAATGGCGTCCAGGTGCGGCCGTCGTCGGTCGACTTGTCGATGCCGGAAAAGGTGGCGCGAAAAACGACCTCCCGGTGGGCCGGATCGAAGGCCAGGTCGTGCATGTAATCGAACCCGAGAATCTCGGTCCAGGTGGCCCCGCCGTCCTCGCTGCGATAGGCGAAACCGTTTGCCGACGAGGCTTGCCCGAGCTCGGTCCCGGCGAACAGGACGTCCGGGTGGAACGGGTCGACACGCAGGAGCAGGGGCCGGCTCAAGAGCAGCCCGCCGACCGACCGCCAAGTCTTACCGAGGTCGTCGCTCATCCCGACCTCCTCACCGAGGTTCTCACCCAGGGCGTAGATCCGTCCGGGGTGGTGCGGATCGGGAGCGAGGAGCGGCGCCTCGAAACCGAGCTGCCGCGGCAGGCGCCGCCAAGTGCTCTCGCCGCGATCGATCCGGAACAGCCCCTCCTCGAAGCTGCCGATCACGGTCCCTTGAGGGTTGGGCACGACGATCAGACTGCCGACGTTGCGCACGGCGAGCCCGCGGCTCGAAGCGCGCCAAACGGCGCCGCCGTCGGGCGACCGCCAGACTCCGCGCCGGCCCGCGGCGACTACCGTATCGCCCGGCAACGCGGCAAGGCCGGCGATCGAATCGCCGGGTGAGGCCTGCTCGAGGGACGTCGTCTCGGCGGGCGACCAGTGAGCGCCGTCGGTGGAAGAGTAGACCCCGGTAAAGGTCGCGGCGAAGATCTTTCCCGATGGAGAAAAGCGAAAATCGTTGGCGGCGCCGACCGTCGAGAGGCGCGCCGCCAGGTTCCAGCTGTTGGCGCCGTCGGTCGAGCGGTAGAGGGCGCCGTTCCACACCGCGTAGAAGGCGCCGGCGCGGAAGAACAGCCGGGTCGGCAGCCCCTCGAAGCCGGGACCGCCGGTGCTCGGAGCGGCCGTCCAAGTGACTCCGCCGTCGGTGCTTTTGAAGATTCCACCGGGAAGGCCGGTGAGCGGTCGGCCTGTCGCGAATCGGACCGCGGGGAAGGCGGGGTTCTGGGCAATTGCGACGACCAGCAGGTCCGAGAGCGCCCACGGCTCCCAGGTCGAGCCGCCGTCCAAGCTACGGAAGACCCCGCCCGAGGTTCCCGCGTAGACGGTCGCCGAGGTCGTCGCATCGAACAGGAGGTCGTAGGTCTCGCGGAAGAATCCATCGGCTTTGGGAGGTTTCACGCTCGCAGTCCACGTCGTGCCGGCGTCCTCGCTGCGCCAGATCTGGAAGTAAGGATTGCCGCCCTGGACCTCGGCGAGAACGACATCCGGATTCGTCGGGTCGACGCCGATCCGGCGGACTTCCAGCCCTTCGAATCCGCTCCCGGTCGATTGCCAAGAACGTCCCCCGTCGCGGCTGCGGTAGATCCCGGACGGGTAGGTCGAGGAATATAGGCGCAGCGGATCGGAAGGGGCTTGGGTGAGTTGGGTGACGACGCCTCCGACCGGTCCGATCGAAACCCAATGGGGTGCGGCTCGTACCGAGGACGAAATCCCTGCGATGGTGACGAGCGCGAAAAAAGCGCGTGCGAACGGGTGGAGGCCGGAATTTGCTTGGAATCGAGGCATGGCCCTCTCCTGAGTGATTGGGGAACGTCGAAAAGCTTAGCTTTGATTGCCAAGCAGCCGTGATGGCGTCCGGCCCAGGATTCGCCACGGCCGTCCCGCCCAGCCGCTCTTCGACCTCTGGTGGTGGGAGTCCTTCAATCCCTCAGCCGAGCGCCTGGACCACACGCTCCTTGGCCGCGTTGCTGCCGGAGAGCAGCAGACCAATCCTGCCGCCGCGCAGGTGTTCGTAGCGCAGCATGGCCGCGAGGCCCACCGCGGCCGAGGGCTCGACGATCACCCGTAGGTGCTCGATCAGAAGGCCCATCGCGGCGAGGATCTCGTCGTCCGAGACGACCACTGCGCCCTTGGCGTCGCGGCGGATGATCTCGAAATTGAGCGCGCCCGGTTTCGGCGCGGAGAGGCCGTCGGCGATCGTCTGAATCTTCTCCGGCGCGGTGGGCGTGCCGGCTTCGAGCGAGAGAACCAACCCGGCCGCGCCTTCCGGCTGAACCCCCCAAACGTCGGTGGCGGGGGAGAGACCCTGGACGGCGAGCAGCGCGCCACCGAGCAGACCACCGCCGGAAGTGGGCACGATCAACCGATCGAGCGGCGGAGCGTCTTCGATCAACTCCCAGGTCGCGGTCCCGGCGCCCGCGATCACCTTGGCGTCGTCGAACGGATGGATCAACGTATAGCCGTGCGCCTCGCGGAGAGCCGCAAGCCGGGCGAACGCCAGCGTCGCGTTCGTGATCCCGTCTTTGTCGATCCGCGCGCCCATCGCGGCCACCGCGGCAAGCTTGGCCGGCACCGCGTTTTCCGGCATCACGACGGTCAGCGCGGCTCCCGCCTCGCGCGCCGCCCAAGCCGCGCCGAGTGCCGCGTTGCCCGCCGAGACGGTGATCAACCCGGCGGCCAGCTCCCCGGGCGAAAGAGAAAGGATTTTGTTCGTCGCCCCGCGCACCTTGTACGAGCCGGTGACCTGCAGGCTCTCGGCCTTGAAATGAAGCTCGGAGCCGGTCAAGGCGTCGAGAATCGAAGAACGGAGCACAGGGGTCCGCAGCACCCGGCCGGCGAGCGTGCGGCGAGCGGCGAAGACGTCGGAGAAGGTTGGGAGGTTCACGCAGGGCAGCATAAGCCAGGGAAGCGCCAGCGTGCCCGAAATCGAATCGCGAAACGCACCGACGCACGGTTTGCTAAACTCTAGAATATGTTCCCTCGCATTGTTGGTGTGGCCGTAGCTGTTGGATTGACGGCGATTTCCCTTGGCGCGGAGATTCATTCGCCGGTTCAGCTCAGCCGTACAGCCCGCGTCGCGTCCGGCTCGTTTCCGGATTTTTTCTATCCGATCGGCGAGAAAACACTGTTCTTGGCTTCAACGCTTGAGACCGGCTTCGAGCCGTGGGTGAGCGATGCGACGGCGGAGGGGACGCGGCTCTTGGTCGATCTTTGCCCTGGTCCTTGCTCGTCCCAGGCGACCTACCCGTTCGCCATGGTTGAGGAGCGCCTGTTCTTCGGTGTGGTCTCGAACATCGGTCGGACTGAGCTCTGGGTGACCGAAGGCACTCCCGAGTCGACGCACCGGCTCACGGTGGGCCCGGGGTTGGCGAGCGGGAGCTACACCTATCCCTCCTGGACCGAGTTCGAAGGGCGGCTCTACTTCTCCTGGCGCGATCCCTTGCATGGCAACGAGATCTGGTCGAGCGACGGAACGGTGGCGGGCACACTTCGACGGATCGACCTGCGACCGGGACCTCGCGGCTCTGATCCGAGCGATCTCGTGTCGTTCGGCGGTCAGCTTTGGTTCTCCGCCGACGACGGTACCCACGGCCGGTCAATTTTCACCGGTGACGGTACCGCCGAAGGGACTCGGCGCATCGCCGTGCCGGCGCGCCGGTCGGCGGGTGGGATTCGCGCCCTTTCCGGGCGGTTGGTGTTCTGGACCGGCGACGAGGTTCGGCAAGCCCTGTGGTCCATCTCGCCAAGGACGGGCAAGCCGGAGAAGCTGTTCGGTCTCGCAGACAGCTTTGGCCAGACGTTCACCTACCAAGTAGTCGTTCATCGGGGCGAGTTGCTGTTTGCGGGCCGTCCGTCCGGCGCGCCGCAAGGGATTTGGGCAACCGATGGAACCGTTGCCGGGACTCGGCTGGTTCATGCCTTCGGAGGCTATGTCCAGTCGCTCGCGCTAATACCCTACGGCGGCGCGGCGCTTGACGATCTCTTCCTCTTTCAACTCTTTCGCGGTGACCGGCGAGAGCCGGCCGGCTCGGTGCGCAAGATCGAGCTTTGGGCGACCGACGGCACGAGCGCCGGAACCGGCCGACTCGCCGATCTCTGCCGAGGCGAATGCTTCGAAAACAACGGCTGGATCTTGCCGGGTCGGCCACGGGCTCACGTCATCCTGGACACCTTCGCAGGCCGCGAGATCTGGGCGACGGATGGAACGGTGGGCGGTACGCGCCAAATTGCGCGCGGTTTGATCGCTCCCCTGGGAGCGGTCGGTCCCGATTTCTTTTTCTCGCGGGTGAGCCGGGAGACGAGCACCGGCCCGCGGCTCGACGTCTGGGCGACCGACGGCACGGTCGAGGGAACGCGGGCGGTAACCCGCCCGCCGATCTCGCCGTTGCTCGATTTCGTCTGGCCGGCCGGACGCGCGGCGGGCAAACTCCTGTTCGCCGGCTACGACGAGCTTCACGGCATCGAGCTTTGGGTGAGCGACGGCACGGAGGAGGGAACCCACCTGCTGGTGGATCTCGATCCGACCGAGAACGACGGCGGCACCGTTCCGTGAGAAGACTTCCGTAGCACGAAAACCCCCAAAGCCCACGTCACCAGTCGAGGTCCTTCTCGTACTCCTCGATCGGGGTCGCGATGCCCTCGCGGATGGATTCCCGCATGCCGGGAACGGAGAGGAGATAAAGGGTCTCCTGGACGGCCCGCCAATCTTCTTCCGCCATCAGGACGGCGCTGCCGCGCTTGCCGGTAATCTGGATCGGCTCGTGCGAGTCGGCTACCTCATCGAGCAGCTTGAAAAGCTGCCTGCGTGCATCGATGGCGGTGATGGTCCTCATGGTTGTCGCCCTCAAAGCCGCACGGAAGAACGTACGCTTGCGCGAGCTCGCGGTCAATTCGAGTCCTGAGGTAGATTCGTCGAAGTCTGCCGAAGTTGGAGAGCCCCGATGCCTTGTCCGAGATCCGCGGGTTGCCTCGTTGCCCTGATCGCCGTCGCGCTCGCCTGGACGGGCTCGGCGACCGTCTGGGCGCAAGGGACGATCAAGATCGGCGAGGAGCTGCCGTATCGCGCGGCGACGCCGGCCGACTATCCCACCGGCGGGCCGGCCCGGCCGGTCGTCTGGTCGGAGACGATCGTCTCGCCCGGCGCCACTTTCCTGCGGGTCCACTTCAGCGAATTCGACCTGCCGGCGGGCGACTACCTCACGCTCGCGAGCCCTGACGGGACGGAAGTATGGACCTATGTGGGCAAGGGGCCGCGCGGCACGGGCGAGTTTTGGACCTTTATGGTCGAGTCGGACGCCGCCGTCGTCGAGCTGCACTCCGGTCTTCCCGGCAAAGGAAATGGAGGACGCCATGGCGTGGCGATCGACCGCATCGCGCACGGCACTGAGCTGCTCGACCCGGACATGGCACCCGTAAAGGCGATCTGCGGCACCGACGGTCGGGAGAACGTGGCTTGCCACCCGGAGATCAACGTCCGTCCGGTCGCCCGGATCACGTTTCAACGCGACGGCTGGACCCTCCTCTGTACCGGTTGGCTGGTGGCCGGAGCGAACCCCAACACGATGATGACCAACAGCCACTGCTTCGCGAGCCAGGCGGGGGTGGAAACCGTCGAGGCGCGGTTCAACTACCAAACCAAGCGGTGCGCCCCTTCCTCGATCGCCGCGACCCGGAGCTACGCCGGCCTCACCTTCCTCAAGACCAGCCCGGTCTCCCGTCTCGACTACACCCTGTTCACCCTGTCGGGCAATCCGGAAGCCACCTGGGGCGAGTACACCGCGACCAAGAAGAGCCCGACCGTGAGAATGCCGATCTATTTTCCTCAGCATTCGAAAGGCCGCGTCAAGCAAATCTCCTACTGGCAGGACGCGGCCCATACCCGCCGCTGCACGGTCGCGACGGTCAATTCCACGTACGAAAACACCGCCCCGGGCAGCCAGATGGGCTTCGGCTGCGACAGCGAGGTCGGCTCCTCAGGCTCGCCAATCCTGGACGCCGCCACCGGCCAGGTGCTCGGCATCAATCACCTCGGAGACGTAGCCGGCGCCTGCCTG
>Ga0068860_100000707_pt1 | contig 38265 bp, 32 predicted proteins | sample KBSSwiS32_FD_66597 | JGI IMG/M metagenome (GOLD analysis project Ga0068860, IMG submission 66597) | Switchgrass rhizosphere microbial communities from Kellogg Biological Station, Michigan, USA - KBS Switchgrass S3-2 | ecosystem: Host-associated > Plants > Roots > Rhizosphere > Soil ... | reverse complement strand
GCCGGTCCTGATGATTGGAAGGGAGCCAAGTGAGCGCGCAAGCGCCGCTTCAGCGCTGCGCGACGGTCCAGCGGCCGCCCGCTTCGACCAGCCTGCGGCCCGGCGACACCTGGGCAGCCGAGCCGTCACCGCCGCCCAGATCGGCGACGACGACCTCGCCGCCCGCGCGCAGGTCGCGCACCGCCCCGCGCAGTGACGCGTCGTCGCCGGCGGGAGCGCGGATCGGCTCGGGCTGAGCCGGCGGCCGCGACAACATGGCCAGGTCCTTGACGTCGAGACCGAAGCCGACGGCGGGCCGGTTGCGGCCGAAGATCGCGCCGACCTCGTCGTAGCGACCTCCGCGCGCGATCGCGTCGCTCGCGCCGCGCGCATAGGCGGCGAAGCGGGCACCGCTGTAGTAGGCGTAGCCGCTCGAATCGGCAAGGTCGAAGCCGATCCGGGCGCGCGGGTGGCCCCGGCGTGCGCTCGCGGCGAGCCGGCGCAGATCGGCGAGCGCGGTGGCGATGCCGGCGCGCCCGGGCAGCGCACGCTCGGCCTCGTCGAGAACCGCGTCGTCGCCGTAGAGCCCGATCAGCGCCTCCAGCCCGTGCCGCGCCGGCGCGGGAAAGCCGGCGCCGAGCGAGCGGATCTCGGTAGCGTCCTTGGCCGCCAGCGCGGCATAGACCGCGTCGAGACGGGCGGCGTCGACCGGCACGCCGGCGAGCACGGCGCGGACGATGCGCGCGTCGGCGAGATCGACGACGACGTCCTCGATCGCCGCGACGTGCAGGCATTCGAGCATCAGGTCGAGGATCTCGATGTCGGCAGCGAGACTTTCGTGGCCGTAGATCTCGGCGCCGAACTGCAGAGGCTCTCGCGTCGCGCCGGCGCCGGCCGCGCGCGCGTGCAGCACCGGGCCGCAGTAGCAGAGGCGGACGACACCGGTGCGGTTGAGCATGTGCGCGTCGATCCGCGCCGCCTGCGGCGTGCTGTCGGCGCGCAGGCCGAGGGTACGGCCGCTCAGCTGGTCGACCAGCTTGAAGGTCTGCAGGTCGAGCTCGTGACCGGTCCCCGACAGCAACGACTCGATGTGCTCGAGCATCGGCGGGATGACCAGCTCGAAGCCGAAGCCGCCAGCCGCATCGAGCAGGCCCCGACGCAGGGCTTCGATGTGGCGGGCCCGCGCCGGAAGGACATCGGCGATGTGCTCCGGCAGCAGCCAGGCAGAGGACATGCGAAAACGCCGCTTGTTAAAAAGCAAATTGTACGGGTCGGCAGGTGCCGGGCCGCTGCCGATCCGGCCGCGCGCCCTCGGGGCGACGACCGCAGGGAGCGTGGCGGCGTCGTTCTCTCAGGACCAGAACGCCAGCAGCATCGCCAGCCCCGCAACGACGCTGACCAGGCCAAGGAAACGGATCTGGCCGTCGCTCATCTGCAAGGCGTGCTCGAAGATCCGACGCCACGAGATCGGGCTGATGAAGGGCAGCAATCCCTCGGCGACCAGCATCAGGGCGACGGCGCTGAGCGCCACGTCCCAGAACGCAACCGACCCCAATCGCTATTTCCGCGCCGGCGCCGGGGCCGGGCGCGGGGCTGCCACCGGCGGCGCGCTCGGGCCGCGCATCGACTTGAAGAAGTCGCTGCTCGGATCGACGATCATCAGGTCGGACTTGTTGCGAAAGCTCGCCCGGTACGCCTCGAGGCTGCGATAGAACTGGGCGAACTGCGGATCCCGGCCGAACGACTCGGCGAAGATCGCCGAGGCCTTGGCGTCGCCGTCGCCCTTCACCTTCTGCGCGTCGCGGTACGCCTCGGCGACGATCACCTCGCGCTGGCGGTCGGCGTCGGCGCGAATCTTCTCGCCCTCGGCGGCGCCGGTCGCGCGCAGCTGGTTGGCGACCTGCTTCCTCTCCGACGCCATCCGGCTGTAGATCGATTCGGTGATGTTGCCGACGAAGTCGACGCGCTTGATGCGGACGTCGAGGACCTCGATGCCGAACGACTTGGCGTCGTCGGTGAGACGCGCGCGGACATCCTGCATGACCTTGTCGCGCTCGGTCGAGAGGACGCCGCCGACGGTGCGCTTGGTCACTTCCTCGTTGATCGCCGCGTGCACGATCGGCGACAGCCGCGCCTCGAGATTCCTCATGTCGGCGCCGTTGTTGCGGATGAACTGACGCGGATCGGTGACGCGCCACTTGACCAGCCAGTCGATCACCAGGCTCTTCTTCTCGGCGGTGAAGATCGGCCGTGTCTCCGGGCTGTCGAGGGTCTGGATGCGGCGGTCTAGGAAGGCGACGTTCTGGAACGGCGGCGGCAGCTTCCACTTGAGCCCGGGCTCCTGGATCACTTCCTTGATCTGGCCGAACTCGTAGACGACTGCGACCTGGCGCTGGTCGACGATGAAGAGCGTCGACGACGCCAGCATCAGGAGGAGCAGAAGCCCGCCGACGAAGAGACCGAGACGGTTCATGGCGCGCTCCGGGTCACCGGCTGTCGCGGTCGCGGCCGCGCTGGTTTTCGCGCGAGCGGACGTCGACGCTGTTGCTCGCCGGCGGCGCCTCGGACGCGGCCGGCGGCGTCGCCGCCGCGCCGGTCCCCGGAGCGACGGGCGCCGCTGCCGCCTGCTGCAGCAGCCTGTCGAGCGGCAGGTTGAGCAGGCTGGAGTTGTTGCGCGCGTCGATCATGACCTTGGTGATGTTCGAGTAGACCTCACGCATCGTGTCGATATAGAGGCGTTCGCGCGTCACCTGCGGCGCCTTCTGGTATTCGCTGAGCTGGCGGCCGAAGCGGTCGGCGTCGCCCTCGGCCTGCGAGACCACGCGTGCCTTGTAGCCCTCGGCCTCCTGGCGCAAGCGCGCCGACGTACCCTGCGCCTTCGGGATCTCGGAGCTGGCGTAGGCCTGGCCTTCCTTCTTGAGGCGATCGCCATCCTGGCCGGCCTTGAGCGTGTCCTCGAACGCGGCCTGCACCTGCTCGGGAGGCTGCACGCTCTGCACGTTGACGTTGACGATCAGGACGCCGGTCTTCAGGCGATCGAGCTGGGTCTGAATCGACTTCACGAGATCGTTGGCGATCGCGTCGCGCTGCTCGTACAGCACTTGGTCGATCTTGCTCTTGCCGACGATCTCGCGCACCGCCGACTCGGCGGCGAGCGTCACCGCGGCCTCGGGGTCGCGGTTCTCGAACAGGAAGGCACGCGCGTCCTTCAGGCGGTACTGCACGGTGAACCGGATGTCGACGATGTTCTCGTCCTGCGTCAGCATCGATGAATCGCGCAGGCCGGTCGCCTGCGATACCGAATTGCGCCCGACCTCGGTCGAGCGCAGCTGCGTGACGCTGACCGTCTCGTGGGCCTGGAACGGGTACGGGAAACGCCACTGGAAGCCGGCATCGACGGTGTGGCTGTAGCGACCGAACGACGTGACGACGGCCTGCTGTCCTTCCTGGACGATGAAGACGCCGCTGCCGAGCCAGATCAGGACGATGACGCCGCCGATCAGCGCCGCGCCGACGCCGGCGCTGCGCAGGTTGGGCTGGAAGTTCGGGCCGCCGCCGGAATCGCCGCCGCCGTTGCCGCGCTTGGCGCCGCGGCCGCTGAACAGGCCGCTCAGCTTGCGGTTGAAGTCGCGCCAGAGCTCGTCGAGGTCGGGCGGGCCGTCGTTGCGGCCGCCGTTCTCGAGCAGCGTCACTCCGGCCGGGCCGGATGCTGCGCGGCGGCCGGTCGTGCGACGCCACGCGGCGGCGAGCCAGGCGCGGCCGGCAGCGCCGACGTCGTGCAGGCGCACGCCGCGATCGTCCGGCAGAGTGGGCAAGGTCATGGGCGAGTCGGCTGAATGCGGTGGCGACAGGGCGGGGTCAAGCGTGCGAATGATAGGTTCCCGTGCGGGCGGCCTCGTCGCCGTCGCCGGCGGGGGATTCGATGCGCGCCGGATCGGCCCTCTCAGATGCGGCCTCGGCCGGCGGATTCAATGCCGCCGCGGGCGCCGCGAACTCAGCGATGCGCTCGCGCAGCAGGTCCAGCCCTTCGCCCGTCAGAGCGCTGACAAAGACGCGCGGCACGCGCGCGCCGCCGGGCAGCTCGGCCATGTCGGCGAGGACGCGCGGCCGCTCGGTCTCTTCCATGCGGTCGAGCTTGTTGTAGACCAGTATCTGCGCCACGTCGCCGGCGCCGATCTCGGCGAGAACGCGCTGCACTTCCTGCATCTGCGCGTCGAGCTCGGCGCTGGCGCCGTCGACGACGTGAAGCAGCAGGTCGGCATCGGCGGCTTCCTGCAACGTCGCCTGGAACGCCTCGATCAGCGTCGTCGGCAAGTCGCGGATGAAGCCGACGGTATCGGAGAGCGCGACCGTCCGTTCGAGCCCGGGCAGGTGCAGCTGGCGCGTCGTCGTGTCGAGGGTCGCGAACAGCTGGTCGGCGGCATAGGCCTCGGCGTTGACGAGCGCATTGAAGAGCGTCGACTTGCCGGCGTTGGTGTAGCCGACGAGCGAGATGCGGAAGGCGGCGTTCCTCTCGCGCGCGCGCCGCTGCGTGCTGCGCTGGCGCTTCACCCGCTCGAGCTGCTTCTTGATGCTCTTGATGCGCTCGCCGATCATGCGACGGTCGAGCTCGATCTGCGCCTCGCCCGGGCCGCCGCGCGTGCCGATGCCGCCGCGCTGGCGTTCGAGGTGGCTCCAGCGCCGGACCAGCCGCGTCGACAAGTACTGCAACCGGGCCAGCTCGACCTGGAGCTTGCCTTCGTGGCTCTGCGCCCGCTCGCCGAAGATCTCGAGGATCAGCATCGTCCGGTCGGCGACCGCGACGCCGAGATGGCGCTCGAGGTTTCGCTGCTGTGCCGGCGACAGCGACTGGTCGAAGATGACCGCCTCCGCCTGGTACAGCTGGACCATCTCCTTCAGCTCGTCGGCCTTGCCCGAGCCGACGAAGAACGCCGCGTCGGGCGCCTTGCGACGGGCGACGACGCGCGCGACGGCGACGTCGCCGGCCGATTCGGCGAGCAAGGCGAGCTCGTCGAGCGACGCGTCGAAGCTGCTGCCGCGACCGAAATCGACGCCGACCAGGATGGCCCGCGCGGGCGCGTCGCCGTCGTGCGGACGGACCGCGCTCACCGAATCGGCCTTGTGCTGGAACCGCGCGTCAAGTGGGCTCGGACGATGACGATTCGGGCTGGGTCTGGAAATTCACGGCCCGGCCGGGAACGACGGTCGAGATCGCGTGCTTGTAGACCATCTGCGTGACGGTGTTGCGCAGGAGGACGACGTACTGGTCGAACGACTCGATGTGCCCCTGCAGCTTGATCCCGTTGACGAGATAGATCGAAACCGGAACGTGCTCCTTGCGCAGCAGGTTCAGGAAGGGGTCTTGTAGTAGCTGCCCTTTGTTGCTCACGTTCATGCTCCGTGATGTGTTTTGGAGCAGGAAACCTTAACACAGGGACTCCGGGCGAACAGGTCGTAAGGCCATGGTTCACCGGCCCTTCTCCACGAACGGATTCTTCGACGACCGCATCTCGATCCTGAGCGGCGTTCCGGTGAGCTTGAAATGGGCGCGGAAGCGCCCTTCGAGGAAGCGCTTGTAAGCATCGGTCACGTGCTCGAGCGAGTTGCCGTGGATGACGATCACCGGCGGCTTCATCCCACCTTGGTGCGCATAGCGCAGCTTCGGCCGGAACGCACCGGCTCGCTTGGGCGTCTGGTGCAGGACCGCCTCCTGGAGCAGGCGCGTCAGCACCGGCGTCGGCATCTTGCGCGTCGCCGAGGCATGGGCTTCGGCGATCGCCGTCCAGACCGGGCCGAAGCCCTGCCGCTTCTTCGCCGAGATGTTGAGGACCGGCGCGAACTTCAGGAACGGAAGGCGCTGCTCGATCGAGCGCTGCAACGTCTCCTTCGCGTACGTATCGACCGCGTCCCACTTGTTGACGGCGACGACGACGGCGCGCCCGCTCTCGAGGATGTAGCCGGCGATGTGCGCGTCCTGGTCGGTGACGCCCTGGGTGGCGTCGAGGAGGAGGAGGACGACGTCGGCCTCGGCGATCGCCTGCAGCGTCTTGACGACCGAGAACTTCTCGACCGCCTCGAACACCTTGCCGCGCCGGCGCAGCCCGGCGGTGTCGATCAGGTCGAAGCGCTTCCCGCCGCGCTCGAACGGAACGACGATCGCGTCGCGCGTCGTTCCCGGCTGGTCGAAGGCGACCAGCCGCTCCTCGCCGAGCCAGGCGTTGATCAGCGTCGACTTGCCGACGTTGGGCCGGCCGGCGACCGCCAGCCGGATCGGTGCGTCGGCGTCGGCCTGCTCGCTCGATCTCTCGTCGTCCTCGTCGGGATCGGGCGGGAGCGGCTGGCCGAGCGCGGCCTCGAGCGCCGCCTCGGCGAGCGAGACGACGCCCTGCCCGTGCGCCGCCGAGACCGGATGCGGATCGCCGAGGCCGAGCTCGTAGAACTCGGCGAGCAGCGGCGAATCGGGCATGCCCTCGGCCTTGTTGGCGGCGAGGACGACGCGCTTGCCTGCCGTGCGCAGGTAGCGCGCGATGTCGTGATCGTGCGCCGACGCGCCGGCGCGAACGTCGACGACGAAGATCACCGCGTCGGCCTCGGCGACCGCCTGCTCGGCCTGGCGCGCCATCTCCTTGACGATGCCGGTCGGGTTTTCAGGCTCGAAGCCGCCGGTGTCGATGACGATGAACTCGTGGCCGCCGACGGTGGCGTCGCCGTAGTGGCGATCGCGCGTCAGGCCGGCGAAGTCGGCGACGATCGCGTCGCGCGTCTTCGTCAGGCGATTGAAGAGCGTCGACTTGCCGACGTTGGGCCGGCCGACGAGGGCGATGACGGGTTTCATCGGCGTGGCCGGTTGAGCGCCACTGGCAATCGGTCAGGCGGGTCTGAACGCGAACACGCCACCGTCGCGGGTGACGACGACGAGCAGACCGCCGATGCTCACCAGCGGTGTCGCGATCGCGCTGCCGTCGGTCGGCACGCGCGCCTGCGATTCGCCCTTGGCGCGCGAGAACCAGTGCAACGTGCCGCTCGAATCGCCGAAGACGACCGATTGCCCGACCGCGGCCGGCGCGCCGAGGCCGCGGAACATGAGCGATTCCGAAGTCCAGGCGACGTCGCCCGTGGCAGTTCGCCAGGCGTTGATCCGGTCCGACGCGTCGGCGCCGAAGAGCAGCTCGGCATCGCCGCTGATGGCGTCGGTGCCGCCGACGTTCTTCGTCCAGGCGACGTTGCCGAGCTGCGCGTCGACGCAGCCGACCGCGGCCTGGAACGAGCGCGCGCAGATCAGGTCGCCGCTGCGAACGACCGGGCCGATGAGGTCGGCCAGGCGCTCGACCTCGTTGGCGCCGCGCGGCGAGCCGAGCGGCGCTTCCCAGCGAAGCGACGACGAGACCGGATCGAACCCGGCCATGCGCGGACCCTGGCCGACGACGAGCGTGTTCTTGAAAGGGACGATGACGCCGGTCTGCGACAACGTCAGCGCGTCGCCGGGCCGCTGCACCTGCCACAGCTTGATGCCGTCGCTGGCGTCGAAGGCGTGGATGGTGCGGTCGACGCCGAGGACGAAGACACGGCCGCCGGCGACCAGCGGCGCGGTGGCGACGCGGACGCCGACCACCTTCTTCCACTTGACCCGGCCGCCCTCGAGGACGACCAACTCGCCGTCGCGCGTGACGACGGCGGCGAGGGTGCCATCGCTGCCCACGCCGGCCGAGATCTTGGCGCCGACGTCGGCACGCCAGACGGCACGGCCGCTGTCGGCCTCGACGGCGGTGACGCTGCCGTCGCTCGACGCGAGGGTCAGCACGTTGCCGTTGACGGCGACGGTGAGCGGGAACTGCACCGCACCGATGCGCTGGTTCCAGGCCGGCCGGACCGTGATCGGGGCGACGATCGGCTCGAGTTCCTTGGGCTTGGGCTTCTCGGCGCCGAAGATCGAATTGAACACCGAGCAGCCGGCGAGGAGGCCGACGGCCAGCGCGGCGGTCAACGCCAACGCGGCGCGCGAGCGTACTCCGCGGCGCGGATCCGACGACGTCACTTCGCCGCCTCGACGCCGCTGGCGGCGGCCCCCGCTGGCTGCACGCCGAGCAGGTTCAGCTTGGCCTCGACGACGCGGCGGTAGTCGACCTTCGGATCCATCACCGTCCAGGCCTTCAGGTAGGCCGCCTGGGCTTCGGCGCTCTTGCCCTGCGCCATCAGGATGTCGCCGCGCCGGTCGTTGGCGAGCGCGATGAACTCGGGCCTGTCGGTGACGGCGTCGACTTGCTTGAGCGCTTCTTCGTACTTCTTCGTGTCGAGCAGGAGGCCGGCGAGGCGCAGGCGGGCGATGGCGCGGTACTCGTCCTCGCTCGCCTTGTCGGCCACCCATGCGAGGCTGGCGCTGGCGGCGTCGTAGCGGCCTTTGTCGGCGGCGCTGCGGGCGGCGACGAGGCCGGCCTGCTGCGTGAAGGTCGCGCTCGGATAGCGATCCTTCATGTCGGCGAAGATCCGCGTCGCGCGCTCGCTGTCGCCGGCCTGCGCGGCGCGCTCGAGCTCGTCGTAGAGCGAGCCGGCCTTCGAGCCCTGGTCGCGCTGGTACAGATTCCAGCCGTTCCAGGCCGCGTAGCCGCCGAGCACCAGGACGAGCAGCCAGGTGATGAGGTTGCCGTACTGTTTCCAGAACGCCTTCAGTTGATCGAGCTGTTCCTGCTCTTCGAGGTCGAGATGGGTGGCCATGGGTTTGCTCGGGAGAACCTGGAATTATGAAGGGCGAGTCGGCGCGCTTCTGACGCGGGAGACGAGCGCGTCGACGGGCTCGAGCGCGACGGCGGCTTGGGGTGTCGCGGGGTTGCGCAGATCCTTCAGTCCCGCTTCGCCGCGGGCGAGTTCGTCGGGCCCGAAGATGACCGCGTAGCGAGCGCCGCTGGCGTCGGCCCGCTTGAACTGCGCCTTCATGCTGCCCTGCCCTTCGGCGCCGGCCGCGTGCATCTGCACCGACACGCCCGCCGCCCGCAGCTGCTCGCACGTCACCGTCGCGACGGGCAACGCTTCTGGACCGGGAACGATCGCATACACGTCGACCGCCTCGGACGGCATCGCGACACCGACCGCCTCGAGCAGCAGCAGCATTCGCTCGATGCCCATGCCCCAGCCGACCGCGGGCGTGCGCTTGCCGCCGAGTTGCTCGAACATGCCGTCGTAGCGGCCGCCGCCGCAGACCGCCCCCTGCGCGCCGAGGCGATCGGTCACCCACTCGAAGACGGTCAGGTTGTAGTAGTCGAGACCGCGCACCAGGCGCGGGTTGACGCGATAGTCGAGCCCGGCGGCGTCGAGCACCGCGCGCACGGCGGCGAAATGGGCGAGCGATTCGGCGCCGAGGAAGTCCATCAGGCGCGGCGCGCCGTCGGCGATCTCCTGCATCGCCGGGTTCTTGCTGTCGAGAATGCGCAGCGGGTTGCTGTGCAGGCGCCGGCGCGAATCCTCGTCGAGCGCATCGGCATGCTGCTCGAGATAGGCGATCAGCCCGGCGCGGTGCGCGCTGCGCTCGTCGGGCTGGCCGAGGCTGTTGATCTCGAGGCGAACGTCCTTGCCGACGACGAGGCCGAGGTCCTGGAGCAGCGCGCGGCACATCAGGATCTGCTCGGCATCGACGTCGGGCCCGGCGTGGCCGAGAGCTTCGACGTCGATCTGGTGGAACTGGCGATAGCGCCCCTTCTGCGGCCGCTCGTGCCGGAACACCGCGACCTCGCTCCACAGGCGCAGCGGCCCGTTGTAGAGCGCGTTGTGCTCGATCATCGCGCGGACGATTCCGGCGGTCGCCTCCGGCCGGAGCGTCAATCGATCGCCGTTCATCGCGTCCTCGAAGGAGTACATCTCCTTCTCGACGATGTCGGTCACGGCGCCGAGGCCGCGCACAAACAGCGCCGTCGGCTCGACCACCGGCGTGCGGACGTTCTGGTAGGCGTAGCGGCGCATCAGCGCGCGCACCTTCTCCTCGAACCACTCCCAGCGCGCCGATTCCGGCGGCAGGATGTCGTTCATGCCCTTGACGGCGCGCAGGCTCTCGCTCATCGGCGGCTCGGCGCTGGTCGGATCGGCTCGACCGTCATGCGACGGTGGTCGAGCCGAATCGCTTCTCGATGTAGTTCTCGACGAGCGCGTGGAACTCGTTGGCGATGTTGTCGCCGCGCAAGGTCAGCGCCTTGACGCCGTCGATGAAGACCGGCGCCGCCGGCGCTTCGCCGGTGCCCGGCAGGCTGATGCCGATGTCGGCATGCTTGCTCTCGCCGGGGCCGTTGACGATGCAGCCCATGACCGCCACCTTCATCTTCTCGACGCCCGGATAGCGCGACTTCCACACCGGCATCTGCGCGCGCAGGTAGTCGTCGATCTGCTTGGCGAGCTCCTGGAAGGTCGTGCTCGTCGTCCGGCCGCAGCCGGGGCACGCGGTGACGCTCGGATTGAACGAGCGCAATCCGAGCGACTGCAGGATCTCGAGCGCGATCACGACTTCCTGCGTGCGCGCCTCGCCGGGTTGCGGGGTCAGCGACACGCGGATCGTGTCGCCGATGCCTTCCTGCAGGAGGACCGCGAGCGCCGACGTCGACGCGACCGTTCCCTTGGTGCCCATGCCGGCCTCGGTCAGGCCGAGATGGAGCGGATAGTCGCAGCGCTGGGCGAGCGCGCGATAGACGCTGATCAGATCCTGGACGCCCGACATCTTGCAGGACAGGATGATCTGGCTGGGCGCCAAGCCGATCTCCTCGGCACGCCGCGCCGACTCGAGCGCCGACATGAGGATCGCCCGGTACATGATCTGCTGCGGCGGCTGTGGCTCGGCCTGGCGCGCGTTCTCGTCCATCAGCTCGGTGAGGAGCTCCTGGTCGAGGCTGCCCCAGTTGACACCGATGCGGACGGCCTTGTCGTAGCGCGCCGCCGCCTCGACCATCTGCGCGAACTGGCGATCGTGCTTGTCACCCTTGCCGACGTTGCCCGGGTTGATGCGGTATTTCGACAGCGCCTCGGCGCAGGCCGGGAAGTCGCTGAGCAGGCGGTGGCCGTTGTAGTGGAAGTCACCGATCAGCGGCACGTCGATTCCCATGCGGTCGAGTTGCTCGCGGATGTAGGGCACCGCGGCAGCCGCTTCCGGCGTGTTGACCGTGATCCGCACCAGCTCCGAGCCGGCGATCGCGAGCTCCTTGACCTGGATCGCCGTGCCGACTGCGTCGACCGTGTCGGTGTTGGTCATCGCCTGAACGCGCACCGGCGCGTCGCCGCCGATCGTGACGACGCGCCCGCCCCAGCGGACGACCGCCTGGCGCGAGCGCCGCGGCGCGGGTTGCGCCGGCACGATGAACGCGTCGGCCGCGGAGGCAAGGTCGTTGCGCATCGATCGCGTCTCGAAGGGGGCACTCATGGCTACTTCAGCTCGACGCTGGCGACGTTGTCGCGCGACGCGACGAGCTCAACCGGTTGACCGCGAAAGCTGAGCTGCGTTCCCGCCGCGTTGCCGATTCGGACGCGAAACGGCGCCTCGCCGTCGAGCCCGAGCGCTTCGCCGGGCTGGACCAGGCGCGCCAGCAAGGAGCGGCCGCGCGCGTCGGTGACCTCGATCCATGACGGCGCCGACGTGCGCACCCGGATGATCCCGACGGGCGCGGCGGTGCCTTCGCTGCCTGCGCTGCTCGGCTCGTCAGCGCCGATCGCCGAAGCGGCGGGCAGGACCGGCAGCGGCGTCGCGTCGGGCAGCGGTTCCGCCGGCGACATCGGCGACGTCGGCGCCCGTGTTGGCGTCGCGCCGGCCAAGGGAGCGGCAGCGCTGCCCACGCTGCCGGGTGCGGCGACGACGCCGCGCCAGCCGAGCTTGTCGAGCCAGGCGGGCGGCAGGAAGTACACGACCGCGGCGGCGACAAGGATGAGGGTCGTCAGCCAGAACACCCAACCGAACGCGAAACCGACGCCGTCGCGCTGCACCAGCACGCCGGGTCGCTCGCGAAACGGCGCGTTGAGGCCCTCGCCGACTTGCTCGAGCCGGTAGCCGCCGGCCGGCGGCAGCAGGCGCAGCACGGCGTCCGAATCGATCTTGAGGGCGCGGCAGACGGTCAGCGCGAGAGCTCGGGCGAACGTCGCGTCGGGCAGCGCGTCGAAGCGGTCGGCCTCGAGCAGCTCGAGCTTCTTCTGAGTCACCTTGATCGACGCCGCCAGGGCGGCGATGTGCAGGCCCTGTCGCTCGCGCGCCTCGCGCAGCAGGCGGCCCGCGCTCGGCGCGGAGACCGGCCCGATCGCCGTGTCCGCCGCCTCACTCATCGAACGCGCTCCGTGCGAAGGCCCGCGCCTCGCGGGAGTCCGGGAAGCGATTGCGCAGCTGCGCGCCGAACTCGGACGCGCCCTGATGATTGCCGAGCTTGTTCTCGATCCGAGCGGCGAGCCACAGCGTCTGTGCGTTGGCGACCTCGGGCTGCGAGTTGACGCGGCGCACGTAGAAGCGGGCACGCTCGAATTCGCCGCGCCGATAGAGCACCTCGGAGAGGTTGGTCGCCGTGAAGGGGCTCGTCGGATCGAGCTCGTAGGCGCGCGCCAACGCCGCCTCGGCCTCGGCGAGCTGGCCGGCGTGCGCGTAGCAGACGCCCTGCGCGAGCAGCGTGCGCGGAACGCCGCGGTACTGCGGCACGGCGAGCGCCTGGTTGAACAGCGCGTTCGATTCGCCGTAGCGTTGCTGCTGACAGAGGTACCAGGCGTAGTTGTGCATGGTGTCGGTGTCGCGCGCGTTCAGCTGCAGCGCGCGCTTGAAGCTTTCCTCCGCCAGCGTCCTCTCGCCGAGGTTCGAATAGATGAGGCCGCGCAGGTTGAACGCTTCGCCGTAGAGCGGATCGGCGGCGATGGCGAGCTTGACCTGGTCGAGCGCGGTCGTCATCTGGCCGCGGCTGTAATAGGCCGAGGCGAGTTCCATCCGCGCGCGCGCCCGCTTCTGCGCCTCGGGCTCGTCGGAGGCGGTGATCCGATCGCGCGTTTCCGTGGCGGAGGGCGCGCTGACCGGCGCGGGCCCCGCGCACGCGCCGAGCAGCAAGCCGAGGGCGGCAGCGAGAAGGACGGCGCGCAACGGCGGTGCCCTCCTCGTCACGGCCGGCGTCCGGGGGCGACGCCTTCGCCGAAGCGGCGGCGCGAGGCGGGGGGAGCCACGCGGACCGGCAACGCGCGCGCGCGCCGCTCGACGACACGCGTCCTGTCCTGCACCTCGCCGGCGAGCTGGCCGCACGCCGCGGCGATGTCGTCACCGCGCGTCTTGCGGATCGTGGTGACGATGCCGCCTTCCTGGAGCACCGCCGCGAACGCGGCGACGCGCGCGGCGGGCGAGCGCTTGAGGCCGGAGGCGGCGAACGGGTTGAAGGGGATGAGATTGACCTTGCACGCCAGGCCGGGCGTGGCCGCGCTGCCGTCGCCGCGCAGCAGCGCCAGCAGCGCACCGGCTTGCGCGGGCGAGTCGTTGACGCCGTCCAGCATGCAGTACTCGATCGTGATGAAGTCGCGCGGTGCGCGCTCGAGGTAACGGCGCGCCGAGGCGAGCAACTCGGCGATCGGGTACTTGCGGTTCAGCGGCACGAGCTCGTCGCGCAAGGCGTCGTCGGGGGCGTGCAGCGACACCGCGAGCGCCACCGGACAGTCGTCGCGCAGGCGATCGATCATCGGCACGACGCCCGAGGTCGACACCGTGACGCGACGCCGCGAGAGGCCGTAGCCGTGGTCGTCGAGCATCGTCCGCAGCGCCGGGACGAGATTGGCGTAGTTCTGCAGCGGCTCGCCCATTCCCATCATCACGACATTGGTGATCGCGCGTTCGCCCTCGCGCAGACCGAGACGCCGACGCAGCTCGAACTCGGCGTGCCACAGCTGGGCGACGATCTCGGCGGTCGTGAGGTTGCGGCTGAAGCCCTGGTGGCCGGTGGCGCAAAACCGGCAGTTCACGGCACAACCGGCCTGCGACGAGATGCACAGCGTGCCGCGTCCGGTCTCGGGGATGAAGACGGTCTCGACGGCGTCGCCCTCGCCGACGTCGAACAGCCACTTGATCGTGCCGTCCTCGGCGACCTGCTCGCTGGCGACAGGCAACCCGGCGACGTGCGCGGAAGCGACGAGCTTGTCGCGAAACGACTTCGCGAGGTTCGACATCGCCGTGAAGTCGCGCTCGCCGCGCTGGTGGATCCAGCGGAACAGCTGGGTCGCGCGAAACGCCTGCTCGCCCTGCTGCTCGCACCAGTCGCCGAGCGCGCCGCGGTCGAACTGGAGCAGGTTGACCATCCCGAAAGTTCGCCGGTTCAGCGACTGTGGAGGTTCATGCCGGCGAAGAAGAACGCGATCTCGACCGCCGCCGTCTCGGCGGCGTCGGAACCATGCACGGCGTTAGCATCGATGCTCGCCGCGAAATCGGCGCGGATCGTGCCGCGGTCGGCCTTCTTCGGATCGGTCGCACCCATCAGCTCGCGGTTCTTCGCGATCGCCCCTTCGCCTTCGAGCACCTGGATCATCACCGGCCCGGAGATCATGAAGGAGACCAGATCGCCGAAGAAAGGCCGCGCGCGGTGAACGGCATAGAAGGCCTCGGCCTCGGCGCGCGAGAGATGCGCCATCTTCGCCGCGATGACCTTCAACCCCGCGCCTTCGAAGCGCGCATAGATCTGGCCGATCACGTTCTTCGCGACCGCGTCGGGCTTGATGATCGAAAGGGTGCGTTCCAGCGCCATAGCCTGTACTCCGGGATCCTGGGCAAAGCCTTCGATTGTAGAGGGCCGGGAACCGCGGGAGGACGGTCAGCGGCCGCGTCGGCCGCCGCCGCCACCGCCGCCGTATCCACCGCCCCCGCCCCCGCCATATCCGCCCCCGCCGCCGCCGCCACCGCCGCCATATCCGCCGCCGCCGCGACCGCGGTTCTTGCGATGGAAGGCATCGGCGCCGATGTAGCCGACCGAGGTCTGGAGCGGATCCGGCTGCTTGGGATCGCCTTTGGGCCCGCTCGGCGCCCGCGGCGCGCTGCCGCCGGCCCCGAAGCCACTGTTCGGGCCGATGCGTCGACCCTGGACGAAGCGATGGTCGAAGGTCTGCTGCAGCGGGTTGGGAATCCGGCTCGGGTCGAAGTCGTCGTCCTCGTCGCGGTCGTCGCCGCCGTTGGGAGCGCGCTCCTGCGCCGGCGGCGAATCGAATCGAGCCTCGTCCGGGCGGCGCGCCTGCGGCCGCTGGCGGTCGTTCTGACCGCGATCGTTCTGCGGTCGATCGTTGGGCGGCCGGCCGTTGCCCGGGCCCCGATCGTCGCGTCGCTTGGCACCGTCGCCGCGCTCGTCGTTGCGCTCGGGCGCGTTGTTGTTGCCGCTCGCCAGGCGCCGGATCGCGCGCACGTCGTTCTCGTCGAGATCGACCCAGACGCCGCGCTTCAGCCCGTGCGGCAGGACGACGGTGCCGTAGCGGATGCGGATCAACCGGCTCACGGTCAGGCCGACCGCGTCGAAGAGCTTGCGCACCTCGCGATTGCGACCCTCGGTGATGACGACGCGGTACCACTCGTTCAATCCTTCGCCGCCGCCGTTAACGATCGACTTGAACGCCGCCCGCTGGCCGTCGATCTCGACCCCGTCGAGCAGCTTGGCACGGGCGTCGTCCTCGAGGTGGCCCATGACCCGGACCGCGTACTCGCGCTCGACGCCGAAGCGCGGATGCATGAGCTGGTTGGCCAGGCCGCCTGAGGTAGTGAAGAGGAGCAGGCCTTCGGTGTTGATGTCGAGTCGTCCGACCGACTGCCACTTGCCCTGTTGCAGGCGCGGAAGGCGGCGGAAGACCGTCGGCCGGTGCTGCGGATCGTCATGCGTGACGATTTCGCCGGCCGGCTTGTGGTACGCGATGATCCGTGCCGGCGGCGGCACGATGCGCAGGCGCACCGGCTTGCCGTTGACCTCGACCCGGTCGCCGAACGAAATGCGCTGGCCGGTGTGCGCTGGTTCGCCGTTGACGGTGACGCGGCCCTCCTGGATCGCCTCTTCCATGTCGCGGCGCGAGCCGACTCCCGCCTGCGCCAGGACCTTGTGCAGCTTCGGCGCGTCGGGCTCGGGCGCGAGGATGCGCTTCGTCGCCGTGTCTTCGCCCTCGGGCTCCTCGGCGACTTCGTTGTCGAACTCGCCGGAAATTACCTGCGCGAAGACTTCGGTCGCCTCGACCGGAACGACCGGCTGGAGATGACGCGGCAGCGGGCCTTCGAAATTGGCGGGCAGCGGGGGCGGACGGGCAAAGCTGCGATCGTCGCCCTCGCCGCGATCACCGCGATCGCCGCGGCGCCGGTCGCGCCGGTTGCGCCGTCGGCTGCGCTCGCCCGAAGCGGCCGCGCCGGCGAACTCGCCGCCGCCCGCCGCTTCGCCGCCGTCATCGCCCGGGTTGCGATCGTCGCGAGGGCCACCGTCGGCGGCGCTTGACGAGCTGCTCGTGCCGGCACCGGCACGGGGGCCGCGCTCGCCGTCGGAGTCGTCGCCGGACGCTGGCCCCGACCCTTCGCCGGACGCTGCCGCGACGCTCGCTTCGGCGGGAGCGGAGGCAGCGTCGCCGGACGCGACCGGCTTGCGGCGCCGCCGCGGCGCCGCGGTCGCGCCTTCCGCGGGCGGCGAGGCGCCGTCGGCATCAGCAGACGGGGCGACGGGCAACGGGGGATCTGCGGGAGCGTTCATGCGTGCGGTTCCAGGGCATCTGCATCGGCAGGGGGACGGTCGGTCGGAGGCTCGGGCGCGGCATCGGCGGCGGCCTCGACGAACGAGAGGGAGGCTTGCGATTCACCATCCGGCAAGACAGCGGCCTGCGCGATCGGCTCGCCGTCGGCGCCTTCGAGGGTGGGCAGCTGCTCGAGCGTCGCCAGGCCGAGATCGTCGAGGAACTGGCGCGTCGTCGCCAGCAACGCCGGGCGCCCCGGCGCTTCTCGATAGCCGATCGCCTCGATCCAGCCGCGATCCTCGAGCTGCTTCATCACCGAGCTCGCGACCGCGACGCCGCGGATGTCTTCGATGTCGCCCCGGGTCACCGGCTGGCGGTAGGCGATGATCGCCAGCGTCTCGAGGACCGCGCGCGAATACTTGGGCGGGCGCTCAGGGTCGAGACGGGCCAGGTAGGGCGCCAATTCCGCGCGGCTCTGATAGCGCCAGCCCGTCGCGACCGACACGAGTTCGATCGCGCGGCCCTTGCAGTCGTCGGCGAGCTCCTCGAGCAGCTCGCGCAGCGTGTCGTTGCCGACCTCGCCAGCGAACAGGGCGCTCATCTCGCGCAGCGCCATCGGCTGGCTCGAGCAGATGAGCGCGGCCTCGAGGACGCGCTTGGCATCCAGGGTCTTCATGTCGTCGTGAAATCCTCGGCCGCGTCGCGGCGCGGCGGTCGGGCGCGTCCAGGGACGCGGCGGGTTCGGCGGGAGGGCCCGCCGCGGTTGCTTGCACCCTCGGGTGCGGTCACGTCTCGATGGTCTCGTCGAGGGATTCGGCCGGGCGTCTCGCCGCCGCACGAACCCTTCGCATCGAAAGGGAATGGCGCATTGTACCGGCTGGCGCCGCCGCCGGGGCGAAGTTCAGGACGGCCCCGCCGCGACGACCTCGCCCCAGGCGTGAGCGAAGTCTCCCGGCGGGGCCGATTCGAAGGCCATCGGCGCGCCGGAGCGCGGGTGGGCGAAGGCGAGCCGCGCGGCGTGGAGCGCCTGGCGCTCCATCCCGAGCGCCGGTTCACCGCCGTAGAGCCGGTCGCCGACCAGCGGCAGCCCCTGCGCCGAAAGGTGGACGCGGATCTGGTGCGTTCGCCCGCTGTGCAGCGTGCAGCGGAGCGCGGCGAATCCCTTGCCGACCGCGATCCGCTCGACGTCCGTTCGCGCCGCTTTCCCCGAGCCGACGATGGCCATCCGGGTGCGCACCTTCGGATCGCGCCCGATCGGCGCCTCGATCGACCACCGCTCGCGTGCCGGCGCGCCGTGCGCGATCGCGAGGTAGCGGCGCTGGACCTCACGCGCTGCGATCGCCCGCGTCAGCGCAGTCACCGCGGCGAGCGTGCGGCCGACGACCATCAGGCCCGACGTGTCCTTGTCGAGCCGGTGGACGATGCCGGCGCGGGGAAGCGCGGCGCTCGCCGGATCGCGCCCGAGCAACGCGTTGAGGAGCGTTCCCGACCAGTTGCCCGCGGCCGGATGGACGACCATGCCGGCGGCCTTGTCGATCACGAGGACATCGTCGTCCTCGTGGACGACGGCGATCGGCAATGCCTCGGCACGGTAGGCGCGGCTCTCCGCGGTCGGCTGCAGCGTGACGTCGACGCGCTGGCCGGCACGGACGCGTTGCGCCGGACTGATGACGGCGGCGCCGTCGACCTTGACCCAGCCGCCCTTGATGAGCTGCTGCAGGTGGTTGCGCGAGAACTCGGGAACGAAGCCGACGACGGCCTTGTCGAGGCGTTCGCCGTGCAGCGCTGCAGCGACCGTCGCGTCGCGTCGCTCGACGGCAGCGTCTTCGCCGCTGTCGCCTTCGGCGTCGACATCGGCGTCGATGTCGACGCCGGAGGCGATGCCAGCGTCCTCGGGGCGGGCTTGATCGACCATATAAGATTCAGATCCGGCCCGAAGCGTCACGCCCTGCGTCGTCGCCGCCCACTTTTCCCTTCCCGAATGAGACAGAAAACTTCGTCCTGGCGTTCATGGATCGCAGTGTCGGCGATCTCCGCCACGGCCCTCCTCCTGTCGGCGTGCGAGTCGACGCCGCGCGAGGAGATGTCGCGCTGGACGCCCGAGCGCCTCTACACCGAGGCAAAAGAAGAAGCCGCGAACGGCAACTACGAGAAGGCCGTCAAGCTGCTCGAGCGCCTCGAGGGCCGCGCCGCCGGTTCCGTGCTCGCCCAGCAGGCGCAGATCGAGCGCGCCTACTACCTCTGGAAGAGCGGCGAGAAGGCGCAGGCGCTGTCGACGCTGGAGCGCTTCATCAAGCTGCATCCGACCAGCCCGGCGCTCGACTACGCGCTCTATCTGCAGGGCCTGGTCAACTTCAACGACAACCTCGGTCTGTTCGGCAACTACACGAGCCAGGACCTGTCCGAACGCGACCAGCAGGCCTCGCGCGACTCGTACCAGTCGTTCCGGCAGCTGACCGAGCAGTTCCCGCAGTCGCCGTACGCCGAGGACGCGCGCCTGCGCATGAGTTACATCGTCAACTCGCTTGCCGCCTACGAAGTCCACGTGGCGCGCTACTACCTGCGTCGCGGCGCGTACGTCGCGGCCGCGAATCGCGCCCAGCAGGCGGTGCAGGAGTTCCAGCGCTCGCCGTCGACCGAAGAGGCGCTCGTCATCCTCGCCCAGAGCTACGATCGGCTCGGCCTCACCGAGCTGCGCGACGACACCGCGCGCGTCCTGAAGGCGAACTTCCCGAACGCCACGATCGACGCCGACCTCTCCGGCCGGCGCAAGGCGCCCTGGTGGCGTCCGTGGTGAGCGCGCCGCGGCGCGACGCGTCGCCGGCGGCTGCCTAGGTCGCCGGCACGCGGGCGAGCTCGCGCAGCCAGGCGATCGCCTCCCCCTCGTCGTCGATGCGCGTCATCGGCGGCAGCGCGGCGAACAGGCGACGCCCGTAGCCCATCGTCGCCATGCGTGGGTCGCAGACGACGAGCAGGCCGCGATCGGTCTCGCTGCGGATCAGCCGACCGGCACCCTGCTTCAACGCCACCGCCGCCTCGGCGACGAAGTACTCGGCGAAGGCGTTGCGGCCTTCACTCTCGATCCGCGCGACGCGCGCCTCGACGAGCGGATCGTTGGGCGGCGGAAACGGCAGCTTGTCGATGAGCACGCACTGGAGCGCTTCGCCGGGAACGTCGACGCCCTCCCAGAAGCTTTGCGAGCCGACCAGGACGGCGCGCGGCGCGTCGAGGAAGCGCTGCATCAGCTGGCGCTTCGACCCTTGCCCCTGCACGAGCACCTCGATCTGCTCGTCGCCCGCGTCGAGATTGACGCGCAGCTGCGCGCCGACCGCTTGCAGCGAGCGCAGCGTCGTCGTCAGCACGAAGGTGCGCCCGCCGAGCGCGCTGGCGCAGCGCGCGGCGAGCCGGGCGACCGCGTCGGCATGGCCGGGGTCGCTCGGCTTCGGAAACAGCCGCGGCACGAAGACGCGGGCATGGGCGCGGTAGTCGAAGGGGCTGCCGAGCCGGAGCACACGCGCATCGTCGAGCCCGGCCGGCTCGGTGAACCAGCGCAGTCGATCGTCGTCGCCCAGCGTCGCCGACGTGAAGATCCACGCCTTCGCGCTCTTCGCCATCTGCTCGCGCAGCGCTTCGCGGATGTCGAGCGGCGACTCGACCAGGCGGGCCTGATGGGCGAGCAGGTCGATCCAGCGAATGAGGCCGGGCTGCGGACGCTCGGCGAACTGGCCGGCGAGCTCAGCCAGGCGCATCGCCCGCTCGTGGAGGCGGACGAAATCAGGGTCGATCTCGCTCACCGTCTCGAGCGCCGCAGCCGCGGCGTCGCACGCATCGCCGACGCGTGCCAGTCCGGCCTGGAAGGCGGCGCCGCCGCTGCGCTCGAGCCAACGCAGCTTGAGGCTGCCCCGGACCTCGCCGATCTCGCCCTGCGCGGCCAGGCGAAGCTCGCGCGCGGCGTGATCGCACCCGGCGGCGAGCTCCTGCCAGGGCGCGAGGCCGCGCGCCGATTGCAGGCCGACGGCGAGCATGTCGCGAGCGAAATCGATCAGCTGCGCCGAGCCGAGCGTCGTGCCGAGGAACTGGACGCCGGCTTCGGCGAGCTGGTGCGCCTCGTCGAAGATGGCGACCTCGACGCTCGGCAGCAACTCCGCCACGCCGCTGTCGCGCAACGCCATGTCGGCGAAGAAGAGGTGATGGTTGACGACGACGAGGTCGGCGAGCATCGCCTCGCGCCGCGCCTTCATCACGTGGCAGTCGCGGTATTGCGGGCATTCGCTGCCGAGGCAGTTCTCGCGTGACGAGGTGACCAGCGGGACGATGCTGCTGCGCTCGTCCAGGCCGTCGAGCTCGGCGAGGTCGCCGCTCGCGGTCGTCTGCGCCCAGGCCTCGACTTTGGCCAGCGCGCGCACCGCGAAGCGGTCCGGCAGGTGCCCGTCCTGGCGCGCTCGGCCGAGCCGGTGCAGGCACAGGTAGCTCGCTCGGCCCTTGAGCAGCGCCACCGTCACCGGCAGCTCGAGGGCGGTGCGAAGGCGCGGCAGGTCGCGCACGAAAAGCTGGTCCTGCAGGGTCTTGGTCGCCGTGCTGAGCAGCGTTCGCGCGCCGCTGAGGAGCACGGGTACGAGGTAGGCGAAGGTCTTGCCGACGCCGGTTCCGGCCTCGACGACGAGCGCCTCGCGGTCCTCGATCGCGGCGGCGACGGCGAGCGCCATCTCGCGCTGGACCGCGCGCTCGGCGTGGTTCGGATCGATCGCTGCGAGCGCGCCATGGGCGCCGAGGGCGCGCTCGACCGCATCGTGCAGGTCGCTCGCCGAAGGCCGCGGCGCGAGGCCGCCCGGCAGCATCAGCAAGCCTTCGCGCGGTGCGCCGGGATGTTCGCCGCGGCAGCGGCCCGCCGGCTCATGCCGGCCGCTGCGGTTCGAGCTCGGACTCGATGCGCGTGATCCGGTCGCGCAAGAGAAGCCTGCGCTTCTTCAGGCGACGCAGCGTGAGATCGTCGCTGGCGAGATCGAAGAGCGCGCGATCGATCAGATCGTCGAGGTCCGCATGCTCCATTCGCAGTTCGATCAACTGCCGCGGCAGGGAATGCAGGTTGTCGTCCATGGACGGCTTGGACGCGCGACTAGTTCGCGGTTTTGGACCTTTTGGCCGGAATCAAACCGATTATAGTTTTCGACCATGAGCACCTCGAGCCTCGGCTACCGGCTGTCGGCGACGACCGGTATCCACCGGGGCGATCGTGCCTACCAGCAGGATCAGGTCCAGATCCTGCCGCATGCGCGCGTGCCGGGCTGCGTCATGGGCGTCCTCGCCGACGGCATGGGCGGCAAGAGCGGCGGGCGCAAGGCCGCCGACCAGGTCATCCTCACCGCCCAGCAGCTGTTCGAGCGCTATGCGCCGACCCGCGACGACCCCACCGAGGCCCTCAAGCAGCTCGTCCTCGAAGCCCACCTGATGATCAAGCTGACCGCGATCACCTCGGAAGAGGAGCCCCACAGCACGATCGCCGCCTTCCTCATCAGCCCGACGCGCGAATGCGACTTCGTCCACGCCGGGGACTCGCGCGTCTACCACTTCCGCGCCGCCGAGATGGTGAGCCGCTCGATCGACCATTCCTACGTGCAGCGCCTCGTCGACGAGCGGCAGATCACCGAGGAGGAAGCGAACAGCCATCCGCAGTCGAACCTGCTGACGGGTTGCCTCGGCACCTTCCAGGACCCGCCGCTCTCGCAGAAGCACATCGACAAGCTCGAGATCGGCGACAGCGTGCTCTCGTGCAGCGACGGCCTGTGGCACTACTTCACGCCGCGCGAGCTCGGCGCGATCGTTCATGCCCTGCCGCCGCGCGAGGCCACCGAGATGCTGGTCGGCAAGGCGCGCCAGCGGGCACGGGGATCGGGCGACAACCTGTCGCTCGCGCTGGTTCGGGTCGAGCAGCTCGCCTGAGGCGAAGCCCCGGTCAACGCGCCGGGACCGACGCCGGAACCGGCAGCGGTGCCGCGGGCGGTCGCGCTTTCTGCCGCTGAGCCGCCTTGTCGAGGGCTTCCTGGCGATGCTGCTCGGCCTGCTGCTGCCGCGTCTCGAAGCTCGTGCGGTGGCGCTCTTCCCTTTCACGGCGTTGCGCGGCGGTCTCGTTCGCTGCGGCCTTCTTGCCGACGCCATCGACCGGCGCGCCGGCTCGATCATGTACGACGGCCGGTGCCGAGGCGGCGTTCGACGCCGACTTCTCGCGCCTCGGCTCGAGCGGCCGCGGCTCGCGCGGCGCCGGAGCCGACGCAGCGCGTGACGCCCGTTCCTGCTCGCGCCGGGCGTCGTCGGCCGCCTTGGCGGCGAGCTCCGCGCTGCGCTCCGCCGTTCGGGCGCGCCTTCGTTCCTCGTCGAGCTTGAGCTGACGCGCGCGCAAGGCATCGAGACCGTGCCGGCGCTCCACCTTGGCATCGTCGATGCACGACGTGACGACGAAGCGATCGCGGCACTCGCGGGTGCGCGCCGCATAGCGCGCCTCGATCGCAGCGCGCTCCTCGGCGATCCGGTGTCGCTCGGCGTCGTCGGCGGTGGCGGCGCGCGCCGGCGCCGCGATGGCGAGCGACCCGGCCAGCCACAGTGCGGCGGCCAGGTCGTTCGCGAACGACGGCGATCGGAAGGCGTTCATGTCAGCGACGTGTCGACGTTTCTGCGCGCCTCGGTGAGGAACTCCGTCGAGCGCATCTCGCGCAGCCGAGACACCGTGCGCGGGAACTCGTGCACCAGCGGGCCCTCGGTGTACAACGCCTCGGGCTCGACCTCGGCCGACATGATGAGCTTGACGCGGCGGTCGTAGAGGATGTCGATCAGCCAGGTGAAGCGGCGCGCCTCCGAGGCGAGGCGCGGTGACATCTGCGGCACGCCGGACAGCAGCAGCGTGTGGAACTGGGTCGCAAGCTCGAGGTAGTCGTTCTGCGACCGGGGCCCGCCGCACAGCTGGCGGAAGTCGAACCAGACCACGCCACCGGCGCGGCGCCGGGCGCGGATCTCGCGATGCTCGATTTTCAGCACGGGGCTTTCGTCCTTCGCTTCGGCGAGGCGCTCGAACGCCTCGGTCATCGCCGCGTCGGCGGCCGGGCCGAGCGGCGAGTGGTAAAGCTCGACCGCCTGCAGCGTCGACTGGCGATAGTCGGTCGGTCCGTCGACGCTGACGATCTCGAGCTTTTCCTTGAGCAGCTCGATCGCCGGCAGCATGCGCTCTCGGTGCAGGCCGTTCGGATAGAGGCCGTCGGGGCGAAAGTTCGACGTCGTGACGATGCTGACGCGGTTCTCGAACAGCGCCTCGAGCAGCCGGTGCAGGATCATCGCGTCGGTGATGTCGGCGACGTGGAACTCGTCGAGGCAGATCAGTCGAAAGCGCTGCGAGATGCTCTTGCCGAGATGCTGGAGCGGATCGCTCGTCCCGGTCATCTCGGCGAGCTCGCGGTGGACCTCGCGCATGAACTCGTGGAAATGCAGGCGCGTCTTCCTCGTCAGCGGCAGGGCCGTGAAGAAGCAGTCCATCAGGAAGCTCTTGCCGCGGCCGACGCCGCCCCAGAGGTAGACGCCGCGCGGGATCGGTGGCCGGGCGATGAGCTTGGCGATCGCGTTCGCCCGTCGCGCCTTGTAGTCGGCCCACTCCGTTTCGCACCGCTCGAGCGCGTCGATCGCACGCTGCTGGGCGGGATCGGAGTGAAAGCCGCGTTCGGCGAGCGTCTGCTCGTAGAGCTGGCGGACTCCCACCGATTAAGCCGAAGCGGCCTTCTTCGCCATCAGAAGTTGAGCGCTCGCTTGTCGACCGCGAGCGCCGCTTCCTTGGTCGCTTCCGCAAGGCTCGGGTGGGCGTGGCAGATCCGGCCGATGTCCTCGGCGGACGCCTTGAACTCCATCGCCACGACCGCCTCCGCGATCAGCTCCGAGACCATCGGCCCGATCATGTGGACGCCGAGGATCTCGTCAGTCTTCGCGTCGGCGATGACCTTGACGAAGCCGGTCGTGTCGCCGAGCGCCCGGGCCCGCCCGTTGGCCATGAACGGGAACGTTCCGGAACGAACCTCGCGTCCTGCCGCTTTCAGCTCCTGCTCGGTCTGGCCGACCCAGGCGATTTCGGGGCTCGTATAGATCACCCACGGGATCGTGTTGAAGTCGACGTGCGGCTTCTGGCCGACGATCCGCTCGGCGACGGCGGCGCCCTCTTCCTCGCCCTTGTGGGCCAGCATCGGCCCGCGAACGACGTCGCCGATCGCCCAGACGTTCTCGAGGTTGGTGCGACAGTCGGCGTCGACGGTGACGAAGCCGCGTTCGTCGAGCGCGAGGCCGACCGCCTCCCCGTTGAGGCCGGTCGTGTTCGGGACACGGCCGATCGAGACGATCAGCTTGTCGCAGGCGAGCTTCTGCGCCTTTCCGGCCGAATCGGCGTACGAGACCGTGACGCCGCCCGCGGCGTTGTCGACGGCGCTGATCCTGGCGCCGAGAACGATCTTCAGGCCTTGCTTGGCGAACGTCTTCTGCGCCTCCGCGGCGACCTGCGCGTCGACCGCGCCGAGGAACGTCGGCAGCGCCTCGAGCACGGTGACGTCGGCGCCGAGCCGGCGCCAGACCGAGCCCATCTCGAGCCCGATCACGCCCGAGCCGACGATGCCGAGCGTCTTCGGCACGGCGCCGATCGCGAGCGCACCGTCGTTGGAAAGGACGTTCTTCTCGTCGAACGGGGCGCCCGGCAGAGGCCGGGCGTTCGAGCCCGTCGCGACGATGACGTGCCTCGCGCTCAGCGTCTCGGCCTTCGCGCCGGTCACAGCGACCTGCCAGAGGCCGCCTTCGCCGCGGCCCGCGAACGAGCCGCGGCCGTGGAAGAAGCTGACCTTGTTCTTCTTGAAGAGATAGAGGATGCCGTCGTTGTTCTGCTTCACGACGGTCTTCTTGCGCGCCAGCATCCGGGCGACGTCGATCGCCAGCTTCTCGACGACGATGCCGTGCTCGGCGAACTGGTGGCCGGCGTGCTCGAAGTTCTCGGACGACTGCAGCAGCGCCTTCGAGGGAATGCAGCCGACGTTGGTGCAGGTGCCGCCCGGCGCCGGGCCGCCCTTGTCGTTCTTCCATTCGTCGATGCACGCGACCGACAGGCCGAGCTGCGCGGCGCGGATCGCGGCGATGTAGCCGCCCGGGCCGGCGCCGATGACGACGACGTCGAATTCGTTCGCGGTCGCCATGTCAGATGTCGAACAGGAGGCGGGCCGGATCCTCGAGCGCTTCCTTCATCGCCACCAGCCCGAGCACCGCTTCGCGGCCGTCGATGATGCGGTGGTCGTACGACATCGCCAGGTAGTTCATCGGCCGGATCACGATCTGGCCGTTCTCGACGACGGCGCGGTCCTTGGTCGCGTGGACGCCGAGGATCGCCGCCTGGGGCGGGTTGATGATCGGCGTCGACAGCATCGATCCGAAGACGCCGCCGTTCGAGATCGAGAACGTGCCGCCGGTCAGATCGTCGAGCGACAGCTTGCCGTCGGCGGCCTTCTTGCCGAACTCGGCGATCTTCTTCTCGATGTCGGCGAAGCTCATCTGGTCGGCGTTGCGTAGGATCGGCACGACCAGGCCACGCGGCGAGCCGACGGCGATGCCGATGTCGAAGTAGCCGTGGTAGACGATGTCGTTGCCGTCGACCGAGGCGTTGATGATCGGATAGCGCTTCAGCGCCGCGACCGCGGCCTTCACGAAGAAGCTCATGAAGCCGATCTTGACGCCGTGCTCCTTCTCGAACTTCTCCTGGAACCGCTTCCTCATCTCGATCACCGGCGCCATGTTCACTTCGTTGAACGTGGTCAGGATGGCGTTGGTCGATTGCGACTGGATCAGCCGCTCGGCGATGCGCGCGCGCAGGCGGCTCATCGGCACCCGCTGCTCGGGGCGATCGCCGTATTGCGCCGAGATCGGCGCGGCGACCGAGGGCAAAGGCGCCGCGGCCGCCGCGGCCGGGCGCGACGTGGGCGCGGGAGTCGGCGCTGCGGCTGGCGGAGCTGCCTTGGCGGCTGGCGCCGACGCCGCCGGCGGCGCCTTGAGCACCTCGAGAACATCGCCCTTGGTGACACGGCCGCCCTTGCCGGTGCCCTGAACTGCGCCGACCGGGAGGTCGTGCTCGGCCATCAGCTTTGCGGCGGCCGGCATCGCGACTTCGCTCTTGGTCTCGGCGCGCGCAGCCACTTCGGGACGAACCCCCGGTTTTTCGCCGGGCGCCGGCTCGGCGGGCGGGATGCTCTTGATCTGCATCTCGCCGGACGGTTCTTCCTTGCCCTCGGTGTCGATCTTGGCGATGACCTCTTCGGCGATGCAGCTGTCGCCGTCGTTCTTGATGATCTGGGCGAGCACGCCCGCCGCCGGCGCCGGCACCTCGAGAACGACCTTGTCGGTCTCGATCTCGACCAGGATCTCGTCGAGCTCGACCGCCTGCCCCGGCTTCTTCCTCCACTGCAGGAGCGTCGCCTCGGCGACCGACTCCGACAGTTGCGGAACCTTCACTTCGATCAGTGCCATCTCGTTCGCCTTGTTGTTCTTGTCTCGTCGTTCACTTGGTCAACACGAAGCCCTTGAGCTTGCCGAACGCCTGCTCGAGCAGCGCCTTCTGCTGCTCCTGGTGCAGGTGCGCGTAGCCCACCGCCGGCGATGCCGAAGGCGCGCGCCCGGCATAGCCGAGGCGCTGGCCGTCGTTCATGTTCTCGTGGATGTAGTGCTGCACGAAGAACCAGGCGCCCTGGTTCTGCGGCTCGTCCTGGCACCAGACGACCTCGCTCAGGTTCGGGTACTTCTTGAGCTCCGCCGCGAACGCCTTGTGCGGGAACGGATACAGCTGCTCGACCCGCACGACCGCGACATCGGCGTTCTTGCGATCGGCGCGGGTGCGCACGAGGTCGTAGTACACCTTGCCCGAGCAGGCGATGAGTCGCTTGACGCGATCGGCGTTGACTTCGGCGCTCTGCTCGCCGATGACCGTCTTGAACTCGCCCTTGGTGAACTCGGTGAGCGGCGAGCTCGCGTCCTTGGCGCGCAGCAGCGACTTCGGCGTCATGATGATCAGGGGCTTCCTGAACATGCGCACCATCTGCCGGCGCAGCACATGGAAGATCTGGCTCGCCGACGTCGGCTGGACGACCTGCATGTTGTTGTCGGCCGAGAGCTGCATGAAGCGCTCGAGACGCGCCGACGAGTGCTCGGGCCCCTGCCCCTCGTAGCCGTGCGGCAGCATCAGCGTCAGGCCGTTGGCGCGGCCCCATTTCACCTCGCCCGAGGCGATGAACTGGTCGATGACGACCTGCGCGCCGTTGACGAAGTCGCCGAATTGCGCTTCCCAGATGACGAGCGTGTTGGGCTCGGCGCTCGCGTAGCCGTACTCGAAGCCGAGCACGGCCTCCTCGGAAAGGAGCGAGTCGATGACGACGAACGCGGCCTGGCCGTCGGCGGCATGCTGGAGCGGCGTGTACGTGCCCTCGTCCCAGCGCTCGCGGTTCTGGTCGTGGAGGACGGCGTGGCGGTGCGTGAAGGTGCCGCGCGCCGAGTCCTCGCCCGAAAGGCGCACCGCGTAGCCGCTCGCGACCAGCGACGCAAAGGCGAGGTGCTCGCCCATGCCCCAGTCGACCGGCAGCTCGCCGCGGCCCATCGCGGCGCGATCGGCGAGCACCTTCTCGACCAGCGGGTGGACCTTGAAGTTGGCCGGCACCGTCGTGATCCGCTCGGCGAGCCGCTTCAGCTCGGCCAGCGGCAACGCGGTGTCGGCCGCATCGGTCCACTTCTTGCCGAGGAACGGATTCCAGTCGACTGCGTACTTGCTCTTGTAGTTGGTGAGCACCGGGTCGTAGCTGCTCTTGCCGGCGTCGAGCGCGGCGCGCGTCGACTTGACCAGCTGGTCGGGGCCGTCGGGCGGCAGGACCGCCTGCGCGACCAGCTTGTCGCCGTAGAGCTTGCGCGTTCCGGGGTGCGCCGCGATCTTCTTGTACATCAGCGGCTGCGTCATCGCCGGCGTGTCCTGCTCGTTGTGGCCGAGCTTCCTGAAGCAGACGATGTCGACGACGACGTCCTTGTTGAACTCCTGCCGGTAGTCGAGCGCGAGCTGACTGCACAGGACCACGGCCTCGGGATCGTCGCCGTTCACGTGCAGGACGGGCGACTCGATCATCTTGACGACATCGGTGCAATACAGCGTCGAGCGCGAGTCGCGCGGATCGGAGGTCGTGAAGCCGATCTGGTTGTTGATGACGATGTGGACCGTACCGCCGGTGTAGTAGCCGCGCGTCTGGGCCAGCGCCAGCGTCTCCATGACGACGCCCTGGCCCGCGAAGGCGGCGTCGCCGTGGACGAGCACCGGCAGCACCGTGTCGCCCTCGCCGTCGCCGCGCCGGTCGAGGCGCGCCTTGACCGACCCCTCGACCACCGGGTTGACGATCTCGAGGTGCGACGGGTTGAACGACAGGCTGAGGTGGACCGGCCCGCCCGGCGTGGTGATGTCGCTCGAGAAGCCCTGGTGGTACTTGACGTCGCCCGAGGGCAGGTCCTCGGGGGCGGTGTGGTCGAACTCGGCGAACAGGTTCTTCGGCATCTTGCCGAGCGTGTTGACGAGGACGTTGAGCCGGCCGCGGTGCGCCATGCCGATGACGATCTCCTGGACGCCCTTGCCGCCGGCGCGCTGGATGAACTCGTCCATCGAGGCGATGAAGCTCTCGCTGCCTTCGAGCGAGAAGCGCTTCTGGCCGACGTACTTGGTGTGCAGATAGCGCTCGAGGCCCTCGGCGGCGGTGAGCCGCTCGAGGATGTGGATCTTCTCGTCGGCCGGGAACGTCGGCTTCGAGCGGATCGATTCGAGCCGCTGCTGCCACCAGCGCTTCTCGGTCGGCTCGGTGCAGTGCATGTACTCGGCACCGATCGTGCCGCAGTAGGTCTCGCGCAGCGCCTGGACGATCTGGCGCAGGGTCATCTGCTCGTCGGTCGTGAAGTAGGTGTTCGTCGCGCTGAACACCATGTCCATGTCGGCTTCGCTGAGGTCGTAGAACGCCGGCTCGAGCTCGGGGATCTTCGGGCGCTCCTGGCGCTTCAGCGGGTCGAGGTCGGCCCAGCGCGAGCCGAGCGAGCGATAGGCGGCGATCAGCGACTGGACGTAGACCTGCTTCCTCGCGATCGCCAGGTCTTCGCTCGAGGCGCGGTTGCCGAAGGCGTTGGCCTTGGCGCGCTGGGCGAACGACTCGACGACCGGCGCGTGCGCCATGTCGCGCGCGCTCGTGCCATCGGCCGCGGGGACGTTCTGCAGCGCGTCGAAGTACGAGCGCCACTTGTCGGGGACCGAGCCCGGATTGTCGAGATAGGCCTCGTACAGCTCCTCGACGTACGGCGCGTTGCCGCCGAACAGGTACGAGTTCGCCCTGCTTTCCTTCATCATCTTCGCTCACCTTTCGTGCCGGTTTCCGGCACTGCAGTGGGTTCAACAACCTTCCGCGCCGCGGCTTCGCCGCTTCACGGACTAGCGACCCGGCGCGCCTGACGGCAGCGGGCGGGAAGGACCCTCAAGTCACGAGCGACTTTAGCACTCGCCGATGGCTCTCATGCGCGAAGGGTGGGCGCGCTCGACGCGAACTTCGCCCGCGCCGCCTCGTACTCGCGCGCCAGCCGAGCGACGAGCTCGGCCGCCGGAACGACCGCCTTGATCGCGCCGATGCCCTGGCCGCAGCCCCAGATGTCCTTCCATGCCTTCTTGGCATCGCCCGCGAAGCTCATCTTGCTCGGGTCGCTTTGCGGCAAAGCGTCGGGGTCGAGGCCGGCGTTCCTGATCGAGCCCTTCAGGTAGTTGCCGAGGACGCCGGTGAACAGGCTCGAGTAGACGATGTCGTCGCTGGTCGAGGCGACGATCATCTCCTTGTAGGCATCGGCCGCGCGGGCCTCCTCGGTGGCGACGAACGCCGAGCCGACGTAGGCGAAGTCGGCGCCCATCGCCTGGGCGGCGAGGACGGCGCCGCCGGTCGCGACCGCGCCCGAGAGCGCGAGCGGCCCGTCGAACCACTCGCGGATCTCGGCAATCAGCGCGAACGGGCTCTTGACGCCGGCGTGTCCGCCCGCGCCCGCGGCGACGGCGATCAGCCCGTCTGCGCCCTTCTCGATCGCCTTCTTCGCGAACGTGTTGTTGATGATGTCGTGCATGACGACCCCACCCCAGCCGTGCACCGCGTCGTTCAGGTCGGTGCGCGCGCCCAGCGACGTGATCACGATCGGAACCTTGTAGCGGGCGCAGACCGCGAGGTCGTGCTCGAGGCGGTCGTTGCTCTTGTGGACGATCTGGTTGATCGCGAACGGCGCCGCCGGCCGATCGGGATGGGCGCGGTCGTGCGCGGCGAGCGTCTCGGTGATCTCGGCGAGCCACTCGTCGAGCTGCTCGGCGGGGCGCGCGTTCAGCGCCGGCATCGAGCCGACGATGCCCGCGGTGCACTGGGCGATGACGAGCTTGGGATTGCTGACGATGAAGAGCGGCGCGCCGAAGATCGGCAGGGGCAGGTTGCGCAGGACGGCGGGCAGCGGCATCGGCTTCCTTGAGGACAGAGCGTCGGGTCGCGTATCGTCAGAACGCGTCGAGCGCCATCGCCGTCACGCTCTCGGCGCCATCGACGATCGCATCGCGCTGCCCGGGCGCCCGGCTCAGCAGGTGCTCGGCGTAGAAGCGCGCGGTCGCGACCTTGGCGGCGAGAAAGCCGGCGTCGCCTTCGCCGTGCGCGAGCAGCCGCTCGGCGGCGAGCAGCGAGCGCGCCATCTGCCAGCCGGCGACCAGGTTTCCGCCGAGCATGAGGTAGGGCACCGAGCCGGCGAAGACCGCGTTCGGATTGGCCTTGCCCTGGGCGACGACGAAGTCGACGACCTGCTCGAACGCCTCGCGCGCGGCACCGAGGCGTTTCTTCATCGAGTGCGCCGCCGGGCTCTTGCTCGCCGCGAGGTCGGCCTCGGTCTCGGCGACTTGCGCGGCGACTCCCTTGGCGACCCGGCCGCCGTCGCGCGCGGTCTTTCGGCCGACCAGGTCGTTGGCCTGGATCGCGGTCGTCCCTTCGTAAATCGTCAGGATGCGCGCGTCGCGAAGGTACTGCGCCGCGCCGGTTTCCTCGATGAAGCCCATGCCGCCGTGCACCTGGACGCCGAGGCTCGCGACCTCGATGCTCATCTCGGTGCTGTAGCCCTTGACCAGGGGCACCAGGAATTCGTAGAAGGCCTGGTTCTGCTTGCGCGAGTCGACGTCGGGATCGCGGTGGGCGGCGTCGAACGCCGCCGCGGCGACGATCGCCATCGCCCGGCAGCCTTCGGTGTAGGCGCGCATCGTCATCAGCATCCGGCGCACGTCGGGGTGGTGGATGATCGTCGCGCTACCAGCGACCGAGCCGTCGACCGGACGCGACTGGACGCGTTCCTTCGCGAATGCCGCCGCTTGCTGGTAGGCGCGCTCGGCGACGGCGATGCCCTGCATTCCGACCGCATAGCGCGCCGCGTTCATCATGATGAACATCGCCTCGAGGCCGCGGTTCTCCTGGCCGATCAAGGTGCCGATCGCGCCCGGACCGTCGAGGCCCGGGCCGCCCTGATCGCCGAACTGGAGCACGGCCGTCGGGCTGGCCTTGATGCCGAGCTTGTGCTCGATGCTCACGCACCAGGCGTCGTTGCGCGCACCGAGCGAGCCGTCGGCATTGACGAGGAACTTCGGGACGATGAACAGGCTGATTCCCTTGACCCCCTCGGGCGCGCCGACGATGCGGGCGAGGACGAGGTGGACGATGTTCTCGGCCATGTCGTGCTCACCGAAGGTGATGAAGATCTTGGTGCCGAACAGCTTGTAGCGGCCGTCGCCGAGCGGCTCGGCGCGAGTGCGCACGAGCGCGAGGTCGGAGCCGGCTTGCGGCTCGGTGAGGTTCATCGTCCCGGTCCATTCGCCCGAGATCATCTTCGGGATGAACTGCTCCTGCTGCTCGCGCGTGCCGGCGGTGAGGAGCGCCTCGATCGCGCCGTCGGTGAGCAGCGGACAGAGCGAGAAGCTCAGGTTGGCGCTGTTGATCATCTCGATGCACGCCGCGCCGATCGTCTTCGGCAGCCCCTGCCCGCCGAAGTCGGACGGATGCTGGAGCCCTTGCCAGCCCCCTTCTCCGAACTGGCGAAACGCCTCCTTGAAGCCCGGCGTCGTTGTCACCACGCCGTCCTTCCAGGTCGAGGGATGGACATCGCCGTCGCGGTTGAGCGGCGCGAGCACCTCGCCGCTGAAGCGGGCGCACTCATGGAGCACCGCCTCTGCCGTGTCGAGCCCGGCTTCGTCGAAGCCCGGTAGGCGCGCGATCGCGTCGAGATCTGCGAGCTCCTTCATGCAGAACAGCATGTCGTTTACGGGGGCGACGTAGCTCATGGCTCACCTCTGCGGTTGGGCGCGGGCGGGGCATTCGCCCGCGCCGAGAAGAAAGCCCGTCGACCGATCCACCGGCGGACGGGCTGGCCGTGCCGCCGGCCTTTACAGCTTGGCGACGAGCTCGGGAACGGCGCTGAACAGGTCCTGGACCAGGCCGTAGTCGGCGACGCTGAAGATCGGCGCCTCTTCGTCCTTGTTGATCGCGACGATGACCTTCGAGTCCTTCATGCCGGCCAGGTGCTGGATCGCGCCGCTGATGCCGATCGCGACGTAGAGCTGGGGCGCGACGATCTTGCCGGTCTGGCCGACCTGCCAGTCGTTCGGCGCGTAGCCGGCGTCGACGGCGGCGCGGCTGGCGCCGAGGGCGGCGCCCAGCTTGTCGGCGAGCGGCGTCAGGATCTCGTTGAACTTGTCGCTCGAGCCGAGCGCGCGGCCACCCGAGACGATGATCTTGGCCGAGGTCAGCTCGGGCCGGTCGTTCTTGGCGATCTCGGCGCCGACGAACTGCGCCTTGCCGGAGTCGGCGACCGCCTGCACCGTCTCGATCGTTGCCGAGCCGCCGGTCGCAGGCGCCGGATCGAAGCCGGTCGTTCGCACCGTGATGACCTTGAGCGCGTCGAGGCTCTGCACCGTCGCGATCGCGTTGCCGGCGTAGATCGGCCGCTCGAAGGTATCGGGCGAGATGACCTTGGTGATGTCGGAGATCTGGCCGACGTCGAGCTTGGCGGCGACGCGCGGCGAGATGTTCTTGCCCGATGCCGTCGCGGCGAACACGAAGTGGCTGTAGCCGCTGGCCAGCGCGAGCACCTGCGCAGCGACGTTTTCTGCCAGACCGTGCGCGAAGATGTCGGCGTCGGCGTGCAGCACCTTGGCGACGCCGGCGACGGCCGCCGCCGCGCTGGCGGCTGCCGCCGCGCCAGAGCCCGCGACCAGGACGGTGACCGCACCGCCCAGTTGCTTGGCGGCGGTGATGGTGTTGAGGGTCGCCGGGCGGATGCCGGCGTTGTCGTGCTCGGCGATGACGAGTGCGTTGATCTCGGCCATGTCAGATCACCTTCGCTTCGGTCTTGAGCTTGGCGACGAGCGCCGCGACGTCGGCGACCTTGACGCCGGCGCCGCGCTTGGGCGGCTCGCTCACCTTGAGCGTCTTCAGGTGCGACTTGACGTCGACGCCCAGGTCGGCGGGCTTGACGATGTCCATCTGCTTCTTCTTGGCCTTCATGATGTTGGGCAGCGTCACGTAGCGCGGCTCGTTCAGGCGCAGGTCGGTCGTGATGACCGCCGGCAGCTTCACCTTGAGCGTCTCCAGGCCGCCGTCGACCTCGCGCGTGACGCTGGCGTGACCGTCGGCGACCTCGATCTTCGACGCGAACGTCGCCTGCGGCAGGTCGGCGAGCGCGGCCAGCATCTGGCCGGTCTGGTTGCAGTCGTCGTCGATCGCCTGCTTGCCGAGGATGACGAGGCCGGGCTGCTCCTTGTCGACGAGCGCCTTCAGCAGCTTGGCGACCGCGAGCGGCTGCAGCTCGTCGTCGCACTGGACCAGGATCGCGCGATCGGCGCCGATTGCCATCGCCGTGCGCAAGGTCTCCTGGCACTGCTGCACGCCGCACGACACGGCGATGACCTCGGTGACGGCGCCCTTTTCCTTGAGCCGCACGGCCTCCTCGACGGCGATCTCGTCGAAGGGGTTCATGCTCATCTTGACGTTGGCGATATCGACGCCGGTGCCGTCGGATTTGACGCGCACCTTGACGTTGTAGTCGACGACGCGCTTGACGGGGACGAGAACTTTCATCAGCAGCTCCTGCCGGGGATCTATGCGGGGATCGATCGAACGATCGTGCTATTTTAGCCGGCGCGCAATATCGACCGGACGACACGCGTCTTTGCGTCCCGCAGCACGCGTGCCGGCGTGCCCTGCTCAAGAGGCGGAGGCGGCGTTCGCAGGCCTGGACGGCAGAGGATCGTCGCAGACGAACTGCACCTCGGCGGTCTGCACGCTGAACATATGCCAGGCGCTCGACTGCCCGACGTTGATCACGGCGCGCTTGCCCTGCGCGGCGCAGAACTCGTTGGCGCGGGCGATGCCGCGCGTCTTGATTTCGGCGTCGCTCGGATTGCCGCCGCCCGCGTCGGTGCGCACGCGATAGGTCGTGGGACCGGTCTTGACGATCTCGCTCGGTGCCGAGCACGCGGCGATCGCGACGACCGCCAACGCGATCAAAGCTCTCATGTGGTTCCCATTCGTGACGGCTTGCAGCGAGCGCATCGTAATATCCGTTCAGCAGCACGACTCTATAGGTGAATCGGCGTTGGAATGCATTGCCGCTGTGTGCGCTTGTGCACGTGTGCTTTCGGTTACTTCGCAGCGATTACGCGCCCCTATGATCCGCGCCACCCTGCCCGGGTGACGGAATAGGTAGACGTAGCGCGCTTAAAACGCGTCGCCGAACAGGCGTGTGGGTTCGAATCCCGCCCTGGGCACCAACAACCACAATCAAGCCCGCTCGAAGGGCTCGAGGGAAGCACCTCTCGCATCAGCGCGAAGGCCATCAGTACAGGAAGATGGAGGCGCGGGCCGGAGTCGAACCGACCTACTCGGATTTGCAATCCGGTGCATAACCGCTTTGCTACCGCGCCGTCTGCGGCGCTCGCGGAACAGATGTCCGACGACGCCGACTCGATGAAAAAGGGAAGCCTCGGCTTCCCTTTCTGCTGTTCTGGAGCGGGAGAAGAGTCTCGAACTCTCGACCTCAACCTTGGCAAGGTTGCGCTCTACCAACTGAGCTACTCCCGCATCGCGGACCGGCGCATTCAGCACCGGCAACGCGGCCGCAAGTATAGCGGCATCGTCGTGGCCTCGCCTCGGCGCGGCCACGACGACTCGCGCCTCAGTGCGTCAGGATGTCGCCTCCCGGCGGCACCGCTGCGGGCGCTGCGGTGGCAGGCGCCGCCTCGGCCGGCTTGGCCGGCTCTTCATCCGGCAACGCCTGCGGCACGCGCTCGAGCGCGATCTCGAGGACGCGATCGATCCACTTGACCGGAACGATCTCGAGCTGGTTCTTGACGTTCTCCGGGATGTCCTGCAGGTCCTTGACGTTCTCCTCGGGGATGAGAACCGTCTTGATGCCGCCGCGGCGTGCCGCGAGCAGCTTTTCCTTCAGGCCGCCGATCGCGGTGACCTCGCCGCGCAGCGTGATCTCGCCCGTCATCGCGACGTGCGCGCGCACGGGGATGCCGGTGAGCGCCGAGACGAACGCCGTCGTCATCGCCGCGCCCGCGCTCGGCCCGTCCTTCGGGGTCGCGCCATCGGGCACGTGGATGTGGACGTCGCGCTTCTCGAACATCTCGTCCTTGATGCCCAGGCGCTTGGAGCGGCTGCGAACGACGGATCGCGCCGCCTCGACCGATTCCTTCATCACGTCGCCGAGCTGGCCGGTGCGGATGATGTTGCCCTTGCCGGGCATCACCGCCGCCTCGATCGTCAGCAGGTCGCCGCCGACCTCGGTCCACGCCAGGCCGACCACCTGTCCGACCTGGTTTTCCTTCTCGGCCTGGCCGTAGTCGTGCTTCCTCACGCCCAGGTAGTCGTTGAGGTTGTCCTCGGTGACGACGACCTTGTCGCTGACCTGCTTCAGCTGGACCGCCTTGACGATCTTGCGGCAGATCTTGGCGATCTCGCGCTCGAGCGAGCGGACGCCCGCCTCGCGCGTGTAGTAGCGGACGATCCCGCGCACCGCCGACTCGGTGACTTCCATCTCCTCGGCCTTGACGCCGTTGTTCTTCTGCTGCTTGGGCAGGAGATAGCGCAGGGCGATGTTGACCTTCTCGTCCTCGGTGTAGCCCGAGAGGCGGATGACCTCCATCCGGTCGAGCAGCGCCGGCGGGATGTTCATCGAGTTCGAGGTCGCGATGAACATCGTGTCGCTCAGGTCGAAGTCGACCTCGACGTAGTGGTCGCTGAACGTATGGTTCTGCTCAGGGTCGAGCACCTCGAGCAGCGCCGAAGACGGGTCGCCGCGGAAGTCCATGCCGAGCTTGTCGATCTCGTCGAGCAGGAACAGGGGATTCCTCGTGCCGATCTTCGACAGGCTCTGCAGCACCTTGCCCGGCATCGAGCCGATGTAGGTGCGGCGGTGGCCGCGGATCTCGGCCTCGTCGCGAACGCCGCCGAGCGCCATGCGGACGAACTTGCGCCCGGTCGCGCGCGCGACGCTCTGGCCGAGCGAGGTCTTGCCGACTCCCGGCGGCCCGACCAGGCACAGGATCGGCGACTTCATCTTGTCGACGCGCTGCTGCACCGCAAGGTACTCGAGGATGCGGTCCTTGACCTTGTCGAGGCCGTAGTGGTCCTCGTCGAGGACCTGCGCCGCGAACGCCAGGTCCTGCTTGATCTTGGTCTTCTTCGCCCACGGCAGGTTGACCAGCGTGTCGATGTAGTTGCGGACGACCGTCGCCTCGGCCGACATCGGCGACATGAGCTTCAGCTTCTTGAACTCGGCGTCGGCCTTCTTCTTGGCCTCCTTCGGCATCTTGGCGGCGATGATCTTCTTCTCGAGCTCCTCCATGTCGGCGCCTTCTTCGCCGTCGCCGAGCTCCTTCTGGATCGCCTTGACCTGCTCGTTGAGGTAGTACTCGCGCTGGCTCTTCTCCATCTGCCGCTTGACGCGGCCACGGATGCGCTTCTCCACCTGGAGGATGTCGACCTCGTGCTCGAGCTGCTCGAGCAGCTTCTCGAGGCGCTTGCCGGTGTCGACCAGGTCGAGCACCGACTGCTTGTTCTCGAGCTTGAGCGGCAGATGGGCGGCGATCGTGTCGGCCAGGCGGCCGGCGTCGTCGATGCCGGCGATGGAGGTCAGGATCTCGGGTGGGATCTTTTTGTTGAGCTTGACGTACTGGTCGAACTGCTGCGTGACGGCGCGGCGCAGGGCCTCGACCTCGCTCTTGGCCTCGACCTCGGGCGGCACCGGGGTCACTTCGGAGACGAAGTACTCGCCGTTGTCGGTGACGCCGTGGGTGATGGCGCGCTGCACGCCCTCGACCAGCACCTTCACCGTGCCGTCGGGGAGCTTCAGCATCTGCAGGATCGAGGAGACGCAGCCGACCTCGAACATGTCGTCGGGCTTGGGCTCGTCCTTGCCGGCGGCTTTCTGCGCCACCAGCATGATCTGCCGGCCGGCTTCCATCGCCACCTCGAGCGCCTTGATCGACTTCGGCCGACCGACGAA
>Ga0068860_100000706_pt1 | contig 38292 bp, 36 predicted proteins | sample KBSSwiS32_FD_66597 | JGI IMG/M metagenome (GOLD analysis project Ga0068860, IMG submission 66597) | Switchgrass rhizosphere microbial communities from Kellogg Biological Station, Michigan, USA - KBS Switchgrass S3-2 | ecosystem: Host-associated > Plants > Roots > Rhizosphere > Soil ... | reverse complement strand
GGGGCGGGTCGAAGCCGTGGCTGCCCCAGGGGTGACAGCGGCAGAGGCGGGAGAGCGTGAGCCAGCCTCCGCGCCAGGCGCCGTTCATCTCGATGGCCTCCAGGGCGTATTCCGAGCAGGTGGGCAGATACCGGCACTCCCAGCCGAGCCAAGGCTTGATCGTCCACCGGTAGGCGAGGACCGGCGCCTTGGCCGCCGTCTTGGCGGCGCGCGTCAGCGCCCGTCGCACAGCTCCGCCCCAGCAGCGGCCTGCGGCTCCCTCTGGGCCGCCTCCCGGTCTCCCCGCTTGCTCTCCACCTCGGCCAGCGCCGTCTCCACCGCGTCGAACACCAGGAGGGTGGAGGCGTGCCGCGCCTTGTAGTCGCGCACCGGCTCCAGGACGGCGAGATCGGCCCACCGACCGCCGGGCGGCGGCCCGTTGGCCTTGAGCATCCGGCGCATCGCGGCGCCCACCTCGCGCAGCTCGCTCGCGTCGCTGCCCACGATGTTCCGGGCCATGATGGATGCGGCAGCCTGTCCCAAGAGGCAGGCCTTCACGGTCTGCCCGAAGGCGCTCACCCGCCCCTCTGCCACCTTGATGTCTATGCTCACCGTCGAGCCGCACAGCTTGGAATGGGCGGTGGCCGTGGCATCCGCGTCCCCGAGCCGCTCGGTGCCCGGGATGTTGGCCGACAGCTCCAGGATGCGCTGGTTGTAGATCTCGCTCAGCTGCGCCATGCGTTCAGTGCCGTGCGTTCAATGCCATGGGTTCAGTGCAGGTTCAGTGCCATGCGTTCAGTCCAAGCCTACCCGGCTCCGCAAGGGTGCCAGTGCGCCTTGCTTTGCTTGTCCGCGCCAGCTCGCCGTACTATATGGCTCGTGTCACTGGGCGCCCCGCCTTTAGCTTGCGGTGACCTATGATATCGCGCGCGCTGGGCCGGAATTCAACAGGGCTGTGCCGTGTCGGTGCCGCCGGTCCGGTAGCGCGTTGGTGGAGTGCCGATCTTGAGGCGGTATAGAAGGCATGGATGACATCGCAACTAGCCGTGGCCGGTTGAGGGTAGCAATGGGGCTCAAGCCGGAGACACCGCGCCCCTCGCGCGCCGAGGTGGAGGCCGCGGTGCGGACGCTGATCGCCTGGACCGGCGACGATCCCAACCGCGAAGGCCTGCTCGACACGCCGGCGCGCGTCGCCGATGCGTTCGAGGAATACTTCTCCGGCTACCGGCAGGACCCCGTCGACGTGCTGTCGCGTACCTTCGAGGAGACCGGCGGCTACGACGACCTCGTGATGCTGCGCGACATCCGCGTCGAGAGCCATTGCGAGCACCACCTCGCCCCGTTCCTGGGCGTGGCACACGTGGCTTACCTTCCCAAGGGGCGTATCCTCGGCATCTCCAAGATCGCCCGCGTGGTGGAGATTTTCGCCAAGCGCCTGCAGACGCAGGAGACGCTTACGGCACAGATCGCCGACGCCATCGAGAGCGCGCTGAGGCCGCGCGGCGTGGCCGTGCTGATCGAGGCCGAGCACCAGTGCATGTCCATGCGCGGTGTGCGCCAACCCGGGGTCAAGACCATCACCACCCGTTTCACCGGCGCACTTGAGACCGATGCCAGCTACCGCGACCGCTTCCTGCAGATGGTGCACCACGGCCCGCGTGGGTAAGGGAGCGACGCGCTCGGACCCCGCGCACAGACGATGGAGTAGATCCCCAATGGCCGAGGCGAGCGGTCTGGCCCCGTTCTTCGCCGACCGCGGCACTCCTGAGGAGATCGAGCGCGGCCTCGCCTTCGAGCCTTGTTTCGACGCCGACGGACTGCTGCCGGCCGTCGTCACCGATGCGGCGTCGGGCCAAGTCTTGATGTTCGCCTGGATGAATGCTGCGGCCGTCGCGCTTACCCTGGAAACCCGCATCGCCCATTTCTGGAGCCGCTCCCGCCGCAAGCTCTGGAAGAAAGGCGAGGAGAGCGGCAATCTCCTCCACGTCGCCGAGGTCAGGACCGACTGCGACCAGGATGTGCTTTGGCTCAAAGTTGCCGTGGGCGGCGACGGAGTTGCATGTCACACCGGTGCCCGGTCGTGCTTCTACCGCTCCCTGCCGCTCGGTGCGGCGCCGACGCCGAGCATGAAAATGACCGAGACGCATGGGCCAGCCTCCACGCTGCCGGCGTCAGATGCCTGACGCCGGGCTCTCCGCAGGGCGCGACACGACGTGTCTCACGTCTAAAGCACCGCGATCATCACTTGTTGAGCGTGGCGCACTGCACCTTGCGGGGCGCGTAGCTGTGGCTTAAGTCCTCCCGGCTAAGACTCCGACAGCGCCGGGTGGGGCCAGCTCCCTGTCTGCGCTGCGAAAAAGCCGCTGCGAGACGGGGTGTCGCGATGGGCGATTACAAGATCGGTCTGGCGCTGGGCGCCGGCTCGGCGCGCGGATGGGCGCACATCGGTGTGCTGCGCGCCCTTCACGCGGCCGGCATTCATCCCGACATCGTCGCCGGCACCTCGGTGGGCGCGCTGGTCGGCGGCTGCTTCGTAGCCGGCGAGCTCGACGCCCTGGAAGCGTTCGCCCGCGAGCTCACGCGTCGCAAGGTGCTGGGCTTCCTCGACTTCAATTTCTCCGGCTCCGGGCTGATCCAGGGCCAGCGCCTGCGCGACGCCCTGGAGGCGCGGCTCAAGACCATGACCATCGAATCGCTGCCCAAGCGCTTCGTGGCGGTGGCGGCAGAGATCGGCAGCGGCCACGAGGTGTGGCTGAGCCGCGGCCACCTGGCCGACGCCATCCGCGCCTCCTACGCCATGCCCGGCATCTTCAGACCGGTGCGCCTCGAGGGCCGCTGGCTGTTCGACGGCGCCCTGGTGAACCCTATTCCAGTCTCGATCTGCCGGGCGCTCGGTGCCCGCTACGTGATTGCCGTTAACGTCAACTCCGACGCGGGCTACGGCACGGTGGTGCGCGACCTGGAGGCGCTCCCCGTGGCCGCCCTGCCGCCGCCCGAGGACCAGGGCATCCTCGCCCGCAACGGCCGCGCCGTGAAGAAGCTGCTGCAGCGCCAGCTGTTCGGCCAGGTCGAGAACGGCCCCGGCATCTCCACGGTGATGGTGCAGGCCTTCAACATCGTGCAGGACCGCATCGCCCGCTCACGTCTGGCCGGCGACCCGCCGGACATTATGATTGCACCGCGCCTGCCGCCGATCGGCCTGTTCGACTTCCACAGGGCCGACGAGGCCATCGAGTGCGGCGCGGCCACGGCGCAGCGCGAGGTGGAGACCATCAAGCGCGAGATCATCTCCCGCCGCTTCAACAGCATCTACGCGCAGACGGGTTGAACGTCGACGTGGGTGGTTAGGCCCGAAGGGTTGTAACCCACCACGAGACGGCGACATCCAGCCGGCAACCCGACCTGCGGCTTCGGCAGCGCCGCCGCCGCGACGTTGGCGGCGCCCGTTCGTGCTGGGCCGGCTTCATCTACACCGGGCTGTAAGGATCGCCCAGCGCGGGGCGGGTTGCCAAATCACCCCAGCTCCCGCTTCGCCTCGGCGATCAGGCCGCCCGCATCTCCCTCGCCCACGGCCCTCTCTTCCGCCTGGATCGCCGCCGGTGGATGAGCGAGGCGGTTGTGCCGGATCACACCGTAGATCAAGGCGGCGGTGGTGAGGATGGCAGCGGCGACGGGCACCGCGTCGGCGGGGACCTTGAGGCCGAGGAGGTCGAGATCGCGCAGGGTGAACAGGGCCTTGGAGCCGCTCTCGCTGTTGGGGAAGAACAGCACCAAGAACGACACCGCTGCCAGCAGCAGGCGCAGCAGAATATCGGGGGGCCGGCTCGCCAGGAAGCGGCCGAACATCGCGAAGGCGACGCCGCTGGTGCCGATGAGGACGAGGAGGGTGGCCCACACCTGCGGCCAGCCGACGATCACCACCATGTCGGAGCGGGTGAAGATGGCGAACGTCATCAGCGTGATGGGCGCGCAGATCTTGAGCGCCTCGTACATGGTGCGCATGAACGAGGCCTCGGCGATGCGGGCCGAGACCGCGGCCGTGAGGGAGGTGGGTGGAGAGAGCTCGCCCCACACGGAGAGCAGGAACACAAAGAAGTGGGCGATCCACGGGTTGACGCCCAGCTCCTGCATCGGCCGCACGATGACGATGGCGCCGATGATGTAGGTAGCCGTGGGCGGCAGGCCGGCGCCGGCCAGCCAGCCGAACACGTAGGCCATGAAGATCACGCCCAGGATGTTGGCGGCCCCCAGGTCGATGATCATCGCCCCCATGCGGTTGATGAACCCCGTCACCGTGAACAAGCCGATCATGATGCCGAGCGTGGCCAGCAGGAGCGTCAGATACGACGTCATGTCGGCGTGGGTCTCGATCGCGCGCCGGATGCTGCCCCACAAGGTCTCCCCCTCGAGAGTGGGGTCCTTTAAGGCATGCTTGAAGACCAGGAAGGCGACGAGCAGCAGCGCGAACAGGAAGCCCGCCGTGTACAGAGCCGCCAGCAGCTCGCCGGTGCCGACCCAGCCCATTTGGTAGAGCAGGAAGGCAACTGCGGCGAAGAAGATGAAGGTGCGGATCTGATCGTAGGCCGGCACCTTGGGCACCGCCACCTGGTCGCGCGGCAGCAGGCGCACGCAGATGAGGTAGATGGCGAAGGCGATGGAGGCGTAATAGACGGCGGCAAGGGCGAAGCCGCGCTTTACCACCTCCCAGTAGGATACGCCCAGGAAGTCCGACATCAGGAAAGCGCCCACGCCCATCATCGGCGGCATGATCAAGCCGCCCATGGAACCGGCGGTCTCAGCGGCCGCGGCGAATGCGCCGGGCACGCCGTAGCGCTTCATCAGCGGGATGGTGACGGTGCCCACCACGGCGGCGTTGGCCGAGCCCGAGCCGCTGATCATGCCGATGGAGAGCGAGCCCAGCACGGCCGTCTGCGGCACCAGCTGGCGCGTGTGGCCGGCGAGGCGTCGCATCACGTTGATCATGGCGCCCTGCGCGCCGAATCCGGCGGCGGCCGCCGCCAGCAGCAGGAAGGCGGCAACCAGCGTCAGCGCCAGCTGGCCGTAGATGCCGTAGATGCCGGTGGAAAGCTCGATCGTGCTCGACGTGACAACGCGATAGAAGGTGGTGCCGGGGTGCCAGAAGAAGTCGAGCGGGCTCAGATAGCCGTAAAGGGTGTAGACCACCAGGATCGCATTGATCCAGAACAGCGACGGATGTGCCAGCCGCGACAGCTCCATCACAAGCAGGAACATCAGCAGACCGACGATGAAGTCCTGACGCGTGTAGGTGCCCTGGCGCCAGATCGCGATCTCTTCGAACTCCAAGTAGAAATGGATGAAGGCGTACGCGCAGATCCCGATGTAGATTGCCACGATGAGGTGGTTGGCGGCCGGCGGCAGGAACCGGTAGAGGTAATCCTGCTGATACATGAACAGAATTTGCAGGATGATGGCGATCGACAGCACATGCGCCACCAGCTCCTGCGGCCCGCCGCGGCCGGTGTAGTAATACCAGAGCAGCCAGCCAAGCTGGATCACTCCGAAGGCAAGAATGAGATTGCCGAGGCTGAGCTGAGCCCTGAGCCGGTCGATCATGGGTGTGATTCCTGCCGGCCGCGTGCGGGGCGCCGGTACGAAGTGATGCACGGAGGCGGGGAGCAGCGCTTTCGATCTTGCGCTTCCCCGCCTCCCAGCGTCTCAAGTCTTCAGACGAGGGCAATCAACCGCTCTTGCCGACCGTCCACTTCTCGTTCCACGCCTTGTGCTCCTTGAGGAACTTGGCGAGGCCCGCGTGCACGGGAATCTGAGGGTTGGCATTGATGCCGCTCACCTGCAGGCCCACGAAATCCTTGGCGAGGGCGGCGAAGCCCGGGTCGAGCGAGGCCAGCTTGTCGCGGTTGCTGTAGAACGCCGTCAGCATCTTATAGACCACGTGCTCGGGCAGGTCGGCGCGCACGTTGTAGGCGAACAGGATGGGCACGCCCAAGATCTTCGACACGCCCACGTCCTTGCTGAAGGCGCTCTTGGGATCGACCTCCACGACCGCGAGGCCCGCGGCCTTGAGCTTGGCCACCTCGTCGGCGCACGGGTTGATGACGCCCACATCCATGCGCACCTCGGTCTCCTTCCAGTAGGGCGCGAGCGACTTGCCCGAGACCGTGTAGGCCACCGAGCCGACGACGGTGCCCGCCTGCATGGCGTCGGAGTTGGTCTTGGCGTCGATCTGGACGTGCTTGAACTCGTAGCCGAGCGCTTTGTATATGCGCTGGAAGTTCAACCAGTTCATGAACCCGGCGGTGGTGTAGAACACCGGCTTGCCGCTGAAGTCCTTGAGGCACTTGTACTTGGAAACCTCCTTGGCCGGCGCGGCCATGAAGGATTCCATCGGGTACGCGTACCAGGTGTGGACCAGCTTGCCCTTGGGCGGATCGTAGTTCTTGAAGCTGCCATCGCCGCTGTAGAGTTGGGTCATGCCGATGTCGGCGGTGTAGCCGATCTCGGCGTTGTCCTCCATGGCGGCCTTGGTGGCGCTGGTGGTCTGCGGATAGGGGTTGACGGTGACGGTGTACTCGCCGCCCAGCGCGTCCTCGACCAGCTTGGTCATGGAGGCGGCAACCTTGTAGCCGTAAGAATCGACGCTCGACGTGGCCCAGCGGAGCGACTTGCGCTGCTGTGCCTCGGCTTGCGGCAGCGGGGCGGAAACCGCGACGACGGCAGCTATAGCCGATGCGGCGCCGAGAAAGATGGCGGCTCGCTTCATTGCCAACATTTATACCTCCTTGGTTGTCGTCCGTCTTGGCTCGCGGCTTGGGACCAGCCTGGCTTTGCGCCACGGTCCAGGCAAATAGGACTCTTGCACTACTCCCCCGTTGCAGCAGCCCCTTCTCTCCGGACAGTTCTCGCCGCCGCAATGCACCGCGCTCGCGCGCCCTCTGGGCGCACGGCCACTGTGCTCCGCAGCTCATATCATCTAGCAGCCCGCTGCCCTGTCAATCATCGGGCGACTACGGCGGGACAATTCCCACCTGGCGAAAATCCGAAGCCAGATCACGCCGCGTGGCGGGTAGGCTTGGCGTTGCGGCGGCGGGGGGAGACGCCGGCGAGGTCGAGGAAGTTGGCGAGCAGGGCGTGGCCGTGCTCGGAGGCGATGCTCTCGGGGTGGAACTGCACGCCGTGGACGGGGTGCGTCTTGTGCTGCAGACCCATGATGAGGCCGTCGGCGGTGCGGGCCGTGACGGCGAGGTCGGCGGGCAGGCCCTTCCGCTCCACGATCAGCGAGTGGTAGCGCGTCACCTCGAACTTGCGGGGCAGGCCCTTGAACAGGCCCTTGCTGGCGTGACTGATCTCGGACAGCTTGCCGTGCATCGGCACCGGCGCCCGCACCACCTTGCCGCCGTAGGCCTGGCCGATGGCCTGGTGGCCCAGGCAGACGCCCAGGAGCGGGACGGTGGGCCCCGCCTTCTCGATCAGCTCCAGGCAGATACCGGCCTCGTTGGGGGTGCACGGCCCAGGCGAGAGCACGATGCCCTTGGGCTTGAGCCTGAGCACCTCCGCAACCGTGATCTTGTCGTTGCGGAACACGCGGCATTCACCGCCCAGCTCGCCCAGGTAGTGGACGAGATTGTAGGTGAAGCTGTCGTAGTTATCGATGAGGACGAGCATCGCCAGGGTTTAGAAGAGCCGCACTGTTCAGGTCAAGCGGCGATGGGGCTTCGGCAGTCGCCAGCTACCGACCATCGAGCGCCGCCCGTCACGCCGCCACCTGCAGACGCTTCGGAGCTGTGAAGAGCTTGAGGCGGCCGCCACCCCAGTGCACCGCGCGCCAGGCGTCCACGTCGAAGACAATGACGGCGAGGCCGGCGGTGGGGAACTTCTCGGCCAGCCTCCCGAGGTCGCCGGGGCTCCCCGAGCCGGCCAGCTCCACGGCCATGGTGTGCATGCCGGGGTCGTGGCCGACGATCATGGCATGGCTTACCTCGGCGCCGACCTTGTGCAGGCGCTTGAGCATGGTCGCCGAGGAGGCGAGATAGAGCGAGTCCTCGTAGATGAGCTCCGGGGCGCCCTTGAGATGCGGCAGCACCAGGTTGAGGGTCTGGCGCGCGCGCACGGCGGTGGAGCACAGGATCAGGTCAGGCCTGATCCCGCGCCGGGCCATGAAGGCGCCCATGCGCGGGGCGGCCGTCTCGCCGCGATCGTTCAACGGCCGCTCGAAGTCCTTGAGGCCAGGGTCCGACCAGCTCGACTTGGCGTGGCGCAAGAGGCTGAGCGTAAGCATGCGAGAGGATACCCCAAGGGACGGCCTCTCCAAACCGTCCTCATGGGGGTTTTTGGGGTCTTGGAGGGAATCCCCGAATTTGCTGCGGCGCAGTGCGGCGCCAATGCCTCACGCCGCGGCGAAGCCGGGGCGCGCCATCGCCGCACCCGGCCAGACTGCAGCGGCAGCGCGGGCGTATTGCGGTGGGTAGGCGATCTTGGCGCCCAGCCGATCGGCGGCGTGCCAGACCCAGCGCGGGTTGTCGAGGATGGCGCGCGCCAGAGCGATGAAATCGGCTTGGCCGGAGCTGACGATCGTCTCGGCCTGCGCCGGCTCGACGATCAGGCCGACCGCACGCGTGACGATGCTTGTCTCGGCCCGCACCTTGGCGGCGATGGGCACCTGGTAGCCGGGCGCCAGCGGCACCTTCATCTGCAGCACCGCCCCGCCGCCGGAGATGCACACGTAGTCGAGGCCCGCCGCCTTGAGCCGGGCCGCCTGGAACACCGCATCGTCGGAGGTGAGTCCGCCGTCGGCCCAGTCGGTGCCGTTGATGCGGGCGCCCAGCACCTTGCCCGCCGGCAGCGCCGCCTTCACGGCCTTCGCCACCTCCAGGGGAAAGCGCATGCGCGCCTCCGGCGAGCCGCCGTAGGCGTCGGTGCGCTTGTTCGCCAGTGGCGTGATGAACTCCTGCAGCAGGTAGCCGTGGGCCAAGTGCAGCTCCACCACGTCGAAGCCAAGGCGTACCGCGCGCTCCGTCGCCTGCCGGAAGGCCGAGACGATCCGCTCCATGCCCGCCTGGTCCAGCGCCGTCGGCACCGGCGCGTCGGGCCAGAAGGGGATCGCCGAGGGCGCCACGGTCTGCCAGGCGCCGTCGGCCCCGCTGAGGGCCTTGCCGCCCTCCCAGGGCCTCTGCGAGGAGGCCTTGCGGCCGGCGTGGCCGATCTGGATGCCAAAGCGCGTGCCCGGCGCCGCCACCGTGCGCGCCGCGCCCAGAGCCCGCGCCAGCGCCGCCTCGTTGTCGTCGGAGTAGAGGCCGAGGCAGCCGTGCGTGATGCGCCCGGCACGCTCCACCCCGGTCGCCTCCACCATCACGAGGCCGGCGCCGCTCATGGCGAGCTGCATCAGATGCTGCAGGTGCCAGTCGGTGGCGCTGCCGTCGTCGGCTGAGTACTGGCACATGGGTGAGACAGCGATGCGGTTGGCGAGGGTGAGGGGACCCACTTCAAGCGGAGAGAAGAGATGGGGCACGGGGCGTAGACCTTTGTGGTGTGGCGTGTGGATATCAGGCGCAATGTGCGGTCAAGTGCAGCGCGAGGCAAGCGCGCCTCACGGCCTCGCGCCAAGCTTCTGCAGGCCGCTCAGCGCCACGCCGTTGCCGGGGTCGATCGCCAGTGCGGCGCGGTAATCGGCGATGGCGCGGTCCTTCTCGCCCTTCTTGGCGTATACGTCGCCGCGATTGGCCAGCGCCACGGCGAACCTCGGGTCGATCGCCAGCGCCTTGTCGTAGTCCTGCAGCGCGGCATCCAGATTGCCGCGCATCTCGTGGCTCACCCCGCGGTTGTTGTAGGGCGAGGCGGTGCTCGGAGTGAGCCTGACGGCCACCTCGCAGTCGGCAGACGCCTTCTCGTACTGCTCCAGCTGATTGTAGGCCTGGCAGCGGTTGTCGTAGGCCTTGCGATGCTTCGGGTCGAGGGCGATGAGCTTCGTGCACGCGTCCACCTGGCGCCGCGCGTGGGCAGGGTCCTGACAGCCCGCCGCCAGCTCCGCGCGGTCGTCGCCGCAGGCAGCGGCGCCGCAGCCCACCATCAACAGGAAAGCGAAGCGCAGAAACATGGCACTCCCTCGCCAGCCGAGCCCCTTGCAGGACCTTGTTTAGCCGACGCGGGGACGAGTGCAAGCGGAGGCGGTCTCGGAGGCGCCGCGCGCCGGCGCCGCTCGCACAACCACTCGGACGACCACTGGCCCACCGCCGCCGTCTGGCGTAGTGTCAAGAACCGTCTACGGGAGATTCGCGCACGAGGTACGGGCCATGCGCCTCTCATCGCCGGCAACGCTGGTTGCGGCGACCATCCTGGCAGTCACAACCCAGTCGTCGCTGGCCTTCGACGATGCGCAGTTCTGCGTCGCCGCCAAGGAGTTCGTCCGCTCGGTGGCCGGCGACGTTGGCACCTGGACCGACCGCTTCACCCGCAACGACGGCGTGGAGATCGGCTGCGACCTCAAGACGGTGCACTTCAAGCGGTTCTACAAGGCCCCCGCCAGCAGTCTGCGTGAGGGCTGGCCGGAGCGCCAGGCTGAGGCCTGGGAGAGCGGCATCTGCACGCGCTCCATCTGGCACGAGGCGGTGGGCAACGGCTGGGTAGTGTCGGCCACCGTCACGACTGCCACCGGCACGCAGGTGTGGCTCGCGTGCCTGCCCGACGGCCGAGGCTTCTATCGGGTGCTCCAGTAAGTCCCAGGTTACGGGAGTGCAGGGGTCAGACCCCTCGCTTCCGGCGTTCGAAGTTTCAATGCGAAGGCCGGATGCGAGGGGTCTGACCCCTTCTCGTGCCTGGCTTTGGCTCCGTTCAATGTGGAGCGTCCCGCATCGTCCGCACTCAGCCACCTGGCCGGGACCTGCGGCCGGTGATGCACGCCGTCCGGCGCGAGCCTCGGATCGACAATGCCGACCGCTCCCTTGGTTGAGCGATCATGGCTAAGCGGATCGTGCGAGAACATTCAGCCGGGTTGTCCTCCCCGGTTGTCCTCTCCGGGCGGGTCGGGCCGCCTTCTGCAGGCGCGGACGCCGCCCCGGGACGCCCAACAGCTTCAGGACGGCACGCCGAAGCCCGCCTGCGACGACTTGCCGCTCCGGAACACACCTCAGGCGCAAGGCCGCCACGGGTCGCCCTCCAAGGCGGTGCGACGCGCCTCAGCACACAGAAGGTCGAGCCACGCGCACTGGCCCCGCGTCCACTCGACGTCGCATTCCCGGTAGCGCCTGGCACGCAGCCGTGCCTTGACGGACCACCAGTTGCTGCACAGACCCGAGCGGGCCAACTCCACGGCATGTCTCATGGCATCGTCACGCCGGTCACTCATGCCCCCTCCACGCTTGACAACTGCCAACATCCCCGCCGTGCTTATAATGGTCGAGGAGTAGGGCGTGTCAAAGGCAATCGTTATGCTTTGCAACTACCTCTAGACGCTGTGGATATTCAGACTCAGGACTCCACGGCTCCGACATCGAAAATAACTATATAAGATATATGACCAGCAAATCTGCCTTTGCGGGGATTCGAAACTCCATATTGACGCCTGATCGGGGCCCGGACTTGAACCACAGTCTCATTCTCCGTCGTCGCCCAATCGATTCGCAGTTGCAACTCTGTCCGTGGCCGTCATGCAAATTCCACCGGTTGTCCGTTGACTCGTCAAGAATAGCGTTGTCGACCAAAAAGACGTTGGAATCGCTGTGGAAATACACGTCCGCACAGCTCCCGCCATGCCCCGGCCCCACTAGTGTCCCGCGATCGCTCAAACGTGGAGACACGCCATGTTCAACGACGACGGACTTTGGCCCTGCAAATGCAGCGCCTGCGAGCACGAGTGGTATTCGAGCATTGCGGCCATGCGGGCGGACGGCGAGGTGATATGCCCGGCCTGCGGCGCGCCGAATTCCATTCCGCCGAGGGATTTCGATCATGCCGTTCTAGCCGCCCGCAGCGGGCGCTACGACTTTTCCTACCTGGTGCGCATCCCGCCGGAATTTCAATCCGGCGCGACCGCCTCGCGGGCGGCCTGACGGACAGGGGCGAAGGCGAGGGACCTCAGTTTCCCGCCCAGTCGAAATAGACGAAGCGCAGGAGGCGGCGCGAGACCAGCCACGTCGGTGACCACCTCGGTCTCGACGCGCAGGAGGCGGAGCGTCGGGCCGTCCGCCAACGTGGTCGTGAAGGGGGTGCCGGCGAGGCGCAGAAGGGCAGCGTCTCGCTCTACACCGCGTTCCTGGTGGTCACGGTCGTCGGGCGGATTACGCCGAAGGCCGTAACCCGCCGATGCGCCCGCGGAGATGGCGGATGACGCGCTTCGAGCCAATCCGCCCTATGCCAGCGCCGTCCGGCGCTGCGCATGGCCGTAGCCGAGCAGCACCACGGCCAGGGTGACGCCGATCGCGTTGATCCAGATCGCGCCCGCGAACGACTCGGGAGGCAGCACCACGGCGAGAGCCACGACGCCGTAGAGCATGCGCCATAGCCGTGACAGCGGACCCAGCGAGAAGCCCACCACGGCAGCGGTGCCGAGGTAGATGCCGAACAGCACGCGTGCAAGGTTGAGGACGATCTCGGGGGCCGAGCCGTTCATCAAGAGGCTCGGCGTCAGCACGAACAGGAAGGGAAGCAGGAACGTGCTCCAGCCCACCAAGCAGGCGACCCAGCCCGTGGTCCAACCGTCGGTGCGGGCGATGTTCGCCGCGGCGTAGGCGGCGAACGCCACCGGCGGCGTGATCATGGAGAGAATGCCGTTGTACATGACGAACATGTGGGCGGCCATGGGCGTCACGCCGAGCTTGACGAGCGCCGGCGCCAGCAGCGTCGCGGTGAGAATGTAGACGCTCACCGTCGGCAGACCGATGCCGAGCAGGAAGGCCAGCACGGCGATCAGCAGCAGCAGAAGGAACACGTTGTCGCCGGAGAGGGCCAGGAGTTGCATCGTCATGCCGAAGGCGAGGCCGGAGATGCTCATGACGCCCACCATGAGCCCCGCCGCCGCGCCGATCAGGATGATGTCGAGCGAGACGCGGCCGGTCTCGACGATGGCCTTCAGCACCTGGCCGATGGTGGTGCGCCTGCCGCGGTAGCCGAACACCAGCGAGAGCAGCAGCAGTAGCACCGTGCTGACGACGGCCACCTTCTCCGGCGTCAGGTGGAAGACCTCCGGATAGATCAGCGCCGCAATCAGGAAGCCGATGGGCACCAGGAAGTGCCAGCCGGACCGGAACACCTCGCCGATGCCCGGCGCGTCCGCGATGGCCGCTGCACCGATCCTCTGCCTGGCGGCCTCCAGGTCTACGTGGAAGAACAGGCAGGCGTAGTAGAGCAGCGCCGGAATAGCCGCGGCGATGCACACGGTGCCGTAGGAGACTTGCAGGAACTCGGCCATGATGAAGGCCGAGGCGCCCATCACCGGCGGCATCAGCTGCCCGCCGGTGGAGCCGACCGACTCGATGGCGGCCGCCCGGTAGGGCGTGAAGCCGGACCGGACCATGGTGGGAATGGTGACGATGCCCACCGCCAGCACGTTGCTCACCGCGCTGCCCGAGATCATGCCGAACAGGCCGGAGCCCACCACCGCGATCTTGCCGGCGCCGCCGCGGTAGCGGCCCATGGCCGACATGGCGATGTCGGAGAAGAAGTCGGCCCCGCCCGTGCGCGCCAGCACCTGGCCCAGGATGGTGAAGGGGATCACCACCAGCACCGCCACCTGCAGGATCGAGCTGATGATGCCGTTGGTGTCGAGGCCCAGATAGACGACGAGCCGCTCGGGCGCCACGGGCCGCGTCTGGAACGTGCCCGGGAAGTGCGGGCTGATGAAGATGTAGACCGTCATCGCCAGAATGATGCCGACGAAGCCGAGCCCGGAGATGCGCCGGCTCGCCTCCAGCACCAGCAGGATCAGGATGGCGCTGCCGACGATGCCCTCGGTGGGCATCAGCGCGACCTCTCCGGTCAGGCGTTCGTAGAATATCGCGATCCAGCCGCAGATCAGCAGGGAGAGGCCTGCGGCGATCCAGTCGAGCGTGCGCGCGACCGGGGCGCCGCTGCCGAACAGCGTCCACAGCACGCACGCCGCCAGCGCGGGATAGAGCGCGAGCGGCACGTCGCCGGTGCGCAGGTAGCGGAAGGCGATGTACGCAGCGAGGCCGACCGAGGCGGTCGTCCCGGCCCAGTCGAAGCGCGCGCGCGCCGCCTGCTCGGTGACGAAGGCCAGCGCCAGCGACAGGCCGAGGCAGACGGCCAGCAGCTGCTCGGTGTAGAATGCCAGGCGGAACTGCTGGGGCACGTCGAGCACCCACAGCACGACGGCCGCCACCAGCAGTGCTTGCAGGATACCGGCAGCGACCACGGTCGCCCGCGACGCGGCGGAGGCGAACTCCGCCGCGCTCGGAACAATCCGCTCCTCGCTCACTGGATGGCCTTGGGCGAGAAGCCCTTCTCCTTGAAGTACTTCAAGGCGCCGGGGTGGTAGGGCACCACGTCATACTGCTTGTAGAGGCCCTCCGCCGAGAAGTCGCGCAGCGCCGGCTGCACTGCCACCAGCTCCGCCTTGTTGGCCTCCATGGTGGCGACGATCTTGTAGACCAGCTCGTCGCTCGCCTTGGCGTTGGTGAACAGAATGTTGTCGTAGGCGAACACTTTCATCCGCGACAGCACGCCGGGGTAGGCGGGGCCCGGATCCACCTCGGTGAGGTAGGCGAAGGGGAAGAGCTTGCGCGCGGCGGGCATTCCGGCCTCGGGGATCTCCAGCACCCGCACCCCGCCCACTGTCGCGTCCACCTCGCGCAGCTTGCCACCGCCGAAGGCGAACGTGAACGTATCGGCGTTGTCGCCGGAGAAAGCGTCGGCGCCGCGCATGACGTTCGGCACCGGCACCGACTGGACGTCGGCGGCCGTCAGGCCGGCGGTCGCGAGCGCCGCGTTGGTGGTGGCGTCCTGGGTCCGCATGGCCGAGTAACCGAGCGGCACTCGCTTGCCCTTGAGATCGGCGATGGTCTTGAGGCCGCTGTCCTTGCGCACGTACCAGCCGACGCGCAAGGGGTGGATGGCGCCAATCAGGCGCAGGTCTGGTTGCGCGCCGGCCGCGGAGGTGCCCCTGGCGACGTTGTCCATCTCGGCGACGTTGGCAATTCCAAGCTCCGCCTCGGCACGGCCGACCATGGGGATCAGCGTGGTCTCGCCGGCGGTGGGCTGCACCAGCACATTGAGCCCCGCCTTCTCCTTCAGCACCTTGGCGATGGCCGACCCGGTGGTGTGGTTGAGCGTGCCCGGCTGCATGGTGGCGATGCCGTACGTCTGGGCGACGGCGCCGGCAGCCCCCCCGACAGCCCCCAAGGCGACCATGCCGGCCACCAGCGCGGCACGGGTCCACAGGCTCGCCCCGCGCGGTCTGGCGTGCACGGCGGAACGATGCGGTCGGCTCGGCATGGCGGCATTCCTCCCCAAGGTTTCTCTGCTTCAAGGCTTTGCTTGTAGTGGTAGCGGCAGGGCACGGCCGCGGCAAGTCGCCGGATCGCCCGGAGGCCCCCGCAGCATGTCCGGCGCCCGACGGCATCGCCCGACGCATCGCCTGGCAACCATCGCGACGCTTCCAGCGTTTAAACCTTTAGTCGCATGTCCAGACAGGACTGCATGACCCAACTGTGGAGGTTCAACATGTCGTTCAAGACGGGGGCGAGCGTAACCGCCCTGGCTTTGACACTCGGCCTTACCGCAGCTGCGGCTCAACAGCAGGTCTCTCCGCCAGCGGTGCAACCCGAGGCCCCGCGGACGCCGGTGGCCGGCCAGATCGTCACGCAGCCAGAGAACAGCATCCTCGCACGCGATCTCATCGGCCAGACCGTGAACGCGCCGGACAATACCAAGATCGGCAACATCAGCGATCTCGTCATGAGCAAGGACGGACGCACGGTCGAAGGCTTTGTGATCGGCGTGGGCGGCTTCCTCGGCATCGGCGAGCGCAGCGTCGCCCTCAAGATGGACCGATTGAAGATCGCGCCCAAGGCGGAGGGCGGGGTCGAGCTCGTCTCGGATCTTAAGAAGGACGAGCTGGCGAACGCGCCGGCCTTCAAGTCCCGCAAGGACATCGAGGCCGAGAAGCGCGCCAGCGAGCGCCCCGTGCGGCCGCCTACCGGGCCGGGGACGACGGGCACAGGCGGCCGCTAATGAGAGGTGTCAGACCCTGCGGGTCTGACACCATAGCGACGGCGGAAGTTGGGGGTAACGGTGTCAGACCCAGAGGGTCTGGCACCTACTTCAGGTTCCCGCAGAAGCGCTGGATGCGGCTGCAGGCGTCCTCCAGCTCGGCGTTGGAGGTGGCGTAGGAGATGCGGAAGTAGGGGCTCATGGCGAACGCCGCCCCGTGCACCACCGCCACGCCCTCCTCGTCCAGCAGAGCCAGCGCGAAGTCCTCGTCCGTGTTGAGCCTGACACCCTTAGGCGTGGTCTTGCCGATGACGCCCTCACAGGAGGGATAGACGTAGAATGCGCCTTCGGGCTTGGGACACTTGATTCCCTTGGCTTGGTTCAGCATCGACACCACCAGGTCGCGCCGCGTCCTGAACGCCTGCCGGTTGCGTGGGATGAAGTCCTGCGGGCCGTTCAAGGCCTCCACGCCCGCCCACTGCGTGATGGACGAGGGGTTGGAGGTGGACTGCGACTGCAGCTTGCACATGGTCTTGATGAGCGGCTCCGCCCCACCGGCGTAGCCCAGACGCCAGCCCGTCATGCAGTAGGCCTTGGAGAAGCCATTGAGCGTGAGCGTGCGCTCGTAGAGGGCGGGCTCAACCTGGGCCGGCGTGTAGAAGGTGCGGTCGTCGTAGAGCAGGTGCTCGTACATGTCGTCGGTGAGCATCCAGACGTGCCGGTTCTTGGGCGCCATCAGCACGTCGGTGAGGGCCTTCAGCTCCTCGCGGCTGTAGGCGGCACCCGAGGGGTTGCAAGGCGCGTTGAAGACGAGCCACTTGGTGCGCTCGGTGATGGCCGCGTCCAGCACCTCGGGCTTGAGGCGGTAGCCGTCCTCGATCCGGCACGGCGCGGACACCGGCTTGCCGCCGCCCAGCAGCACGATGTCGGCATAGGACACCCAATAGGGCGCCGGGATCACCACCTCGTCGCCAGGGTTGAGGGTGCACAGCAGCGCGTTGTAGAGCACCTGCTTGCCGCCGGTGCCGACCGAGATCTGGGACATCTTGTAGTCGAGACCGTTCTCGCGCTTGAACTTGGCGACGATGGCGGCCTTCAGCTCCGGGATGCCGTCCACGTCGGTGTACTTGGTCTTGCCCTCCTTGAGAGCGCGCACGGCGGCTTCCTTGATGTTCTCTGGCGTGTCGAAGTCGGGCTCGCCGGCCGACAGTGAGATCACGTCGCGGCCCTTGGCCTTCAGCTCGCGCGCTTTCGTCGCCATGCCAATGGTCTGGGACGGCGAGATGCGGTTGACGCTGTCGGAGAAGAAACGGGCTGGGAGCGCTCCCATGGCGGCCTCTCTGGTGCCTTGGCTAGGGTTGCCGTTGCGGCAGTGTGCAAGCGGCGCGGACCCTACGCCCCGACGCGAGCGAGTCAAGTGGCCAGCGTCCGGACGCGCGACATTGCGCCGTTGCCGACTTCCGTGGTGGCGGCGCCCTTCTCGGCAATCGCCGCGGCGCACGCATCAACCGGATTGGGGCTGGGCAGTTTGAGGGGCGCCGGTGAAGAAGCGGTAGCTCAGAGAAAGAAAGCCGATGGCGGCGACGGTGGAGAGCACGCCGACGCCGATGATCGACAGGATGACCGGCAGGCTGCCGCTCTGACCCTCCGGCAGGAGCATGACGCCGATGCCGATCGCGTACGATGGCACGTACAGCAACAAGGTGCCGGCGCACAGCTCCAGGGTGTTGTCCCTGGTGAGCCGCCATGCCTCCCCCAGTCTCACGATCCGTCCGGTGGCAATCCCCGGCAAGGACACGGAGAGGCGGATCGTGACCACGATGGCCGGCAAAGAGATGAACAGGCCCATGAGGTTCATGGCCAGCAGGTTTCCGACCGACGGTGGCGAGCCGGGACTTGGAAAAACCAAATGTCCGATCACCGGCAGCAACAGAAGGGCGCAGAGAATCTGGATCGGCAGGGCCACCAAGGCGATCAGCAGGAAGCGGAGGATGTAGCGCAGCACTCGTCCGTCGACGCGAAGGTAGATGGCCGGTGGCTGCTCGCCGAGAAGCATCAGGCGGTGCCAAGCCACCGCCGTCGAGGCGAACGCCAGGGCGACGATCACGGCGTGCAGCAGCATCCCAAAGAAGATCGTCGAGAAGGACAGCTCTGCCATATTCAGCAGAGCCAACAATCTGGCCGCAAAGAGGACGCAGAGGATCACGCCCCAGGCCCAGAAAATTCGGATCACGGCCAGCCAGTTCGCTGGCACCGACGAAAAGGCTTCCGAGACCGTTGGCCAAACCGGCAATGCGGCTGGAGCCGTCGTAGACGCCATAGTGTCCCCCGTGCGAGCGCAACCGCACCATGACCACGCCAGAGTTATGGCGACCCGATTGGCGGGTATGCGAGCCAATTCCCTGCCTTGATGCCGTTCTCGCTTACCACGCAGAGCTTCATCTGCCGACGAAGGAATTGGCGCAGCCGCCGGAGCGGGTGGGCGGATCGACTGATAGCCGCAACCCGCCGTTTGTCGCGTGAAGCGGCCGACTACAATTGCCCGTCCGCCACGCCGCTGTAGCGTCGACCTATCGCTTGTTCATCGCCGAGGGATCGACCGCGCGGAACTCCACGCCCTCGGTCTCGGCGCCGAAGAAGTCGACGTGGATATGGTTGCCGTCCGGGTCGCGAACGTTGATCTGCACGCCGCCGCCGCCCTGCACCCGGCGGCCGTCGTAGGGCACCTTCTCGCGCTCCAGGCGGGCCAGGAAGTCCTTGAGGCCGACAGCGTTGAAGGCGAAGTGCTCCAGCTGCAGGATGCCCTCCTGCGGCGGCAGCTCCTCGACGCCGACGAGGTGGATGGTCGCGTCGTTGCCGCAATAGATCCAGGCGCCGGGGAACGGGAACGGCGGCCGGAAGCCGGCGCGCATGCCGAGCACGCGGTCGTACCACTCCACCATGCGCTCGACATCGGCTGTATGGATGTTGACGTGATCGAGCTTCTGGATCTGCACGGCCTGCATGATGCGTCCTCCGGCTGGGGTATGGCGCGACGCTAGCCCATTGCGCGCAACCGGCAAAGCGCGGCGCGACAGGCGTTTCTCAATCCGAAAGTGGATGATTTGCAGAGGATCGAGCGGCTGGCTTAGTCTCGCCGTCCAATACCCGTCTCACGGCTCGGGGGCTCGTCGGCCATGACTCGCTTCAGGCGCATCGTCGTTCTCACCGGTGCCGGCATTTCCGCCGAGTCCGGCATCTCCACCTTCCGCAACAAGGGCGGCATCTGGTCCAAGGTGGACCTGACGGACGTGGCGACGCCGCAGGGCTTCGCGCGCAACCCGCGGCTCGTGCTCGACTTCTACAACACGCGGCGGAAGGACGCCGCCGCTGCCGAGCCCAACGCTGCGCACCTGGCGCTCGCGAGGCTGGAGGCCGAGCACGGCGCCAACGGCGGCGTGATGACCCTCGTGACCCAGAACATCGACCTTCTGCACGAGGCCGCCGGCAGCAAGAGCATTATCCACATGCACGGCCAGGCCAACCTGATGCTGTGCAACCGGTGCCAGGCGCGCCACCCCTGGGAGCGGGAGGACCTCAGCGTCGATCTGGCCTGCAAGTCCTGCGGCAAGGCGGGCGGGTTGCGCCCCGACGTGGTGTGGTTCGGCGAGATGCCCTACCACATGGACCGCATCTACGCGGAGCTGGGCCGCGCCGACCTGTTCCTGTCCATCGGCACCAGCGGCAACGTCTATCCCGCCAGCGGCTTCGTGGCCGAGGCGCGCCGCGCCGGCGCCCATGCCGTGGAGCTCAACCTGGAGCCGTCGGAAGGCGCCTCCCTATTCCACGAGGCCCATCACGGCCCGGCCACCAAGGTGGTTCCGGCGTATGTGGAGGGGATTTTGAGCGGGAAGGCGTGAGCGGGTCTGCCGCGACGGGGGGCAGCGGCCTCGCGTGCGAACAGCGAGCTCGAATGCGAGGATGGAGGCGAGGAGTCCGACCCCGACACATGCTCTGGCGTTCCCTGCCGCTGGCCGGCATGGCGGCAATTGTTGTCATCACGGTCTGTGTGCGGCCCTGGGTGCAGCACCGGCGCTATGGGACGTCCGGCCTTGTGCTGTTCCGGTCAGGGAAGCTGTCACAGGACCTGCGTGACGCCGCCCTGGTCGTGGTGATCGCCCTCCTGACTGCGCAGGCCGCCGTAGCGGCCGCCGGGCGGCGGGAGCCCCTGCTGCTGGTGGTGGGACCAGGCGCCATTCGCGACCTGCTGCAGGTGGCGGGGGCCGTGTTGATGGCCGCCGGCATCGCCCTGCTCGCCTCCGGCCAGCTCAACATGGGAGCGTCCTGGCGCGTCGGCATCAAGGAGGGGGAGGCACTTGGCCTGGTGACGGGCGGCCTCTACCGCTTCTGCCGCCATCCAATCTACCTTGGGCTTCTCACCGCCATCGCGGGCTACACGGCCCTGCTGCCGACCGCGGTCTCGCTGCTCCTGCTGGCAACGACATATACACGAGTGCGCATCCAGGCGGCCGCCGAGGAGGCCTACCTGGAGCGCACCTACGGCGCAACCTACCGCGACTACGCCCGCCGCGTGGGCCGCTTCCTGCCGGGGATCGGCCGGCGCAACGGTCTCAACGGTTGAGCGCCCGCGGCAAACCGCCACCTCTGCGCGAGACAACTGTCATGCAGTATCTGCAACAAATCCTCCGCATGCGCTTGCGGACAGCGGATAGCTGCACCGGCGTTGTTCCGGCGCAGCATCGGCAAGCCCGATAGACGGCCGGCGGCCGTCCGTCCTGGTGCAATGGCTTGGAATGCCCGCCTCCTTTGCTATAGTGTGGCCGCGCCCGGGATAGTCGGCGGGCTTCCGACGGGCTTGCGGGGCGCCTGAGCGATCATGCGGGGCACAGTCGGTGCCGACCGGCCGGCTTTCGGCCGTTGTGCCCGCGCGTTGCCAGCGCAAAGAAAGTCGAATACGGGGAGCCAATTCAGATTATGCGATGCAATTGGCGGCGCTGGCTATGGGGCGTGATTCCGCTCGTCTGCGCGAGCGTGGCGGCGGTCTATCTTGAACGCGGGGTGATCGAGAAGGACCTGACCGACCGCGCCACGCAGGCGCTGGCCGCCAGCGGCGCGTATTGGGCAGAGGTCAACTTCACCGGTCGCGACGTCGCCCTCACCGGCCATGCGACGGCTGACAACGAGCCCCCCGAGGCCGAGGCCGTGCTTCGCAAGCTGTGGGGCGTGCGCCAGGTCAACAACGGCGCCAACCTGCCGCCCAAGGTCGAGCCCTATCTCTGGCAGGCCAACCGCCGTGGCGACCGCGTGCGCCTCTACGGCCACGTTCCCAATCGCGGCACCCGGCAGATCATCGTCGGCATGACGAACGCCGCCTTGCCGGGCCTGGAGATCACGGACCGCACGCGCATCGGACGCGGCGTTCCGCCCACCGATACGTGGCTCGCCGGCGTGAGCTTTGCGCTAAAGCAGCTCGCCGCCCTCAAGAAGGGCGAGGTACGCCTGGAGGATCTCGCCCTCACCATCTCGGGCGAGGCGGAGAACGCCGCGGAGTACCGGGCGGTGAGCGCGGCGCTGAAGGGCGGCCTGCCCAAGGGGATCACGCTCGCAGGCTTGCAGGTGGCGGCGCCGGTTGTGAGCCCCTACACATGGTCGGCGCAGTTCGCCGGCGGCCAGCTGGTGCTGTCGGGCCACGTGGCTGACGACAGCGCCAAGTCGGAGCTGCTCGCCGCCGCCGCGGCGGCCCCTGCGGGCACGGGGGTCGTGGACCGTCTGGAGACCGCCAGGGGCGCGCCGGCGGATTTTGCCGGAGCCGCGGCAACCCTGATCCGGCAGATCGCGAAGCTGCAGAGCGGCAACGCGGAGATGAAGGATACGGCGGTCACAGTTGGCGGCGTCGCGGCCGACGAGGCCCAGGCCCAGGCGGTGCGCGAGGCGCTGCGCGCCTCGATGCCCTCCAACTTCAAGCTCACCGATCAGATCCGGGTGCGCGAGCCGCCCAAGGTGGAGCCGAAAGTCGAGCCCAAGATCGAGGCCAGGCCGCCGGCCGAGACCGCGCCGCCCCCGCGCATGGAGCGGCAGACCACCGCCGACCCGCAGCCCTCGATGCAGCAGCCCAAGACCGATACGCAACCCGCAGCGGCTGCGCCGACCAAGGCGGAGGCCCAGCCGGAGGTCAAGGCGGCAGCCCAGCCGCCGGCAGATCCGCAGCGTCCGGCGCCGCAAGCGGCCGCTGCGGAACCAGCCAAGGACACGGTCTCACCGTCTGGCCCCGCCGCGCAGCCAGAGACCAAGGTTGCAGTGGCCTCCCCGCCGCCCGCGCCGGAGGCGGCTCCCGCACCCACTCCTCCCCCGCCCGCTGCGGCTCCGCCACCGCCACCGGCGCCCTCCGTGGCAACGCCGGCCCCGGCTGCGGCCGAGGCGGCTCCTCCGGCAGTGGCGCCCGCGGCTGCGGTGGCCCCCGCCCCCAGGCCCGAGGCCGCGCCGCCGGCCGCCGACGTGGCGGCAGCCTGCCGGGACGACCTGTCCAAGCTCGCCGCCGCCAACCCCATCGTGTTCGAGCGTGGAAGCGCCGAGCTCGATGCCGTGGGGCTGGCGACACTGGCCAAGATCGCCGCCGCCGTTAAGAGGTGCCCGGGGGTGCGCATCGCCGCCGAAGGCCACACCGACATCGAGGGCGGCCCGGACTACAACCAGCGGCTCTCCGCCAAGCGCGCACAGGCGGTGGCGAGTTGCCTGATCAAGACCGGCGTGGGTGCCGATCAGATCGAGACCGCCGGCTTCGGCGCCAGCCGGCCGGTGGCGCCCAACTCCACCGCGCAGGCCCGCGCCAAGAACCGCCGCACCGAGATCCTGGTGCGGCCCAAGTGAGCCGGCAGGTTAACCGTTCATAACATTGCGCCGGCAGGACGCCGCAAGGGACAAGGAATGGAATACCTCGCTGTCAAGCTGATCTGGTGGCTGCTGCTCGCGCTGGCGTTCGGCTTCGTAGTCGGTTGGGTGTCATGCAGCCGCTCGGAGAGCGATCCGTCCTGAGAGCCGGCTGCGGCACGCGAAAGCTGGGAGTGCGCGCGATGATCCCGTTCTGGGCTGAAACCTTGCTGCTGATGACGGCAGCCTATTTGCTGGGGGCGATGCTGGCGTGCGTCATCCGGCGCAGCCTGGCACCGGCTGCCGTGCGGGGCGTTCCCGCCGAGCGGCGCGTCGATCCCTTGCCCGAGGCGGCGGCGCTGCGGGCGGCGCAGCCCGGGCGCACGACCGAGCCGGCACCAGCTCCTGCCACCCCGACCGCGCCCCAACCGGCGCGTCCGGGCCTTGCGGGCGCGCCGTCGGCCGCCGCGCGGCAGGACCTCAAGAGCATCCAGGGCATCGACGCCGCCACCGAAGCGCGCCTCAACGGCCTCGGCATCTCCCGCTTCGAGCAGATCGCCGGTTGGATGCGCGCCGACGTGGAGCGTGTCGGCCAGGCGCTGGGCCAGAAGGGGCGCGTCGCCCGCGAGAACTGGATCGAGCAGGCCCAGATCCTGGCCAAGGGCGGCCAGACGCTGTTCTCGGTGCGCCGCGCCAGGGGCGAGGGCAGCACCGCCGCGCCCAGCCCTGACGAGGGCGAGCCGGCGCTGCCATCCGAGATCTCGCTGCCGCGGGCGATGTCGCGCGCCGGCGTTGCCGCCGTCGTGATCGCCCCGTCGGCACCTCAGGCGGCGCCCCCGGCGGCGTCCCCCGCACAACCGCCGCTGGTCTCCGACCGGGCGGCGTTCGCCCAGCAGGGCGGGTCGGCGCAGGCGGCCTCCGCGGTTCCGGTCCGGCCCGCACAGGCCCCCACCCACGACAACCTGCAGCGCATCGGCGGCATCACCGCCGAGATCGAGCGGAAGCTCAACGGGCTCGGCGTCTCGCGCTATTCCGAGATCGCGCAGTGGTCGCCGGCCGCCGTGGAGCGCATGGACAAGGAGCTCGGCACCTCGGGCCGCATCTCGCGGGAGAACTGGATCGAGCAGGCGCAGATCCTGAGCCGCGGCGGCGACACCCGCTTCTCGCGCGAGTTCGACCAGCGCGCGGGCGCGCCGCCCGGTCCTCCGCCCCGTCCTATCAAGCTGCCCGACGCCATCCGCGAGCACGAGGCGCGGACGGGGGCACCGTCCCGCACCGAGCTCGGCTTGCTCCGCTCGGTGCGCTCCGAGGCCTACCAGGACGCCACCGAGCCCGGCCCCGAGGCCGCGCGCCGCGCCGCGTCCATGCGCAAGGTGGTCCGCGCCACCGCCGACGACCTCAAGCGCATCAAGGGCATCGGCTTCCAGATCGAGAAGCAGCTCAACGCGCTGGGCGTCATGACCTACGAGGACATCGCCAACTGGACCAGCGAGGACATCGACCGCGTCAGCAAGTCGCTCGACTTCAAGGGCCGCATCCAGCGCGAGAACTGGGTGGAGCAGGCCCGCATCCTCGCGGCCGGCGGCGACACCGAGTTCTCCCGCCGCAGTGACCGGGAGACGGGACGCCGGTAGGCCGGGCCAGGTGCCGGACCTAGGTACGGGCTTCCCGGTCACAGCGGCAAGGGTGGCGTCGATTTCGAGGCCATCGCTCTCCCCGCCACGACTGCGGCCGATAGCTGGTCGCGACGGATCGGACGGCCTGGCTCGACGGGCACAGTGGACGACCTGGCGGGCGCATTTTCACGAGGCGATAGTTACGCTCCCTCGGCGGACGGAACCCATCACCGCAGCGGCGCATGGCACGCTTGGAGCCCGCGACAAAATCTACGTCGGAAACATTGACAAGCTGACAGGGGAGATACTCGTGTCGTAATTGAAATGAGCGCAGGACACGACGCCGCGTACTCTCCGGTTTGACCAGTCGATAGGGTCGCACTACGTTCGTGCGCAAACCATCCAGCTTAAAGCGACAGGGAGGGAGAAAACCCAATGCGCAAACTGCTCGCCAGCCTGAGCAGCCTCGCGGTGGCCGCGATGGCCGCCACGTCTGCATATGCCCAGGGCACCGTCAAGATCGGGCTGATTGCCGCCTACACCGGCCAATTCGCCGACACCGCGGCCCAGATCGACCAGGGCGTCAAGCTCTACATCAAGCTGCATGGCGACACCGTTGCCGGCAAGAAGATCGTCATCATCCCGAAGGATACCGGCGGTCCTGACGCCGCTGCCGCGACGCGCCTGGCGCAGGAGCTGGTGACCCGTGACGGCGCCGACATCCTCGCCGGCTTCACCCTGACGCCGGAGGCGCTCGGCGCGGCCTCCATCTCCGAGAAGGCCAAGAAGTTCATGGTCAACATGAACGCGGCTACCTCGGTGGTCATCACCAAGTCGCCCTACATGGTCCGCACCTCGGTGACGCTGCCAATGATCGCCGCGACCATGGGCAACTGGGCCGCCACCAAGGGCGGCATCAAGAAAGCTTACACCATGGTGGCCGACTTCGGCCCCGGCATCGACGCCGAGAAGTGGTTCCACAAGGCCTTCACCGATGCCGGCGGCGAGATCGTCGGCTCGGTGCGCATGCCGGTGGCGAACCCGGACTTCTCGGCCTTCGTGCAGGCCGCCAAGGACAAGAACCCCGAGTCGATCTTCATATTCATCCCCGGCGGCGCGCAGCCGGCCGCTCTCGGCAAGGCGTTCGCGGAGCGCGGCATCGACCCCGGCAAGATCAAGCTGCTCAGCACCGGCGAGCCGGTTGACGAGACCGCCATCAAGGCGCTGGGCGACTTGGCCATCGGCCGCATCAGCGCCTGGCACTACGACTACAATCTCAATACGCCGGAGAACAAGGCGTTCGTGAAGGCCTTCAACGCCGAGTTCAAGCGCAACCCCGACTTCTTCGCCGCCGGCGGCTACGACGGCATGCACGTCATCTACGAGGCCCTCAAGAAGACCGGCGGCAACACCGACGCCGAGGCCCTCGTCAACGCCGCCAAGGGCCTGAAGTGGACGAGCCCGCGCGGTCCGATGATGATCGACCCGAACACCCGCGACGTGGTCCAGACCGTCTACATCCGCAAGGTGGAGAAGGTGGGCAACGAGATTGTCAACGTCGTCATCGACAAGTACGAGAACGTGAAGGACCCGAAGTAAGGCGGGCCCTCGCGGCCGGAAGGCAACGCGGGTGGGCGGCGCTCGTCGCCCCCCGTGGCGCTTCCACCTCCAGGAGTATTTGAGAAGTCTTAAGACACGGCAGGTCGACCGCGCCCGATGCCGCCGCGCGCCGCCGGGAGCCTGAGTAGAACCCGCGCCATGCTGCCTCCCGTCTTCAACGTCCTGTTCGACGGCTTTGCCTACGGGATGCTGCTGTTCGTCCTATCGGTGGGGTTGTCGGTGACGCTGGGCATGATGAACTTCATCAACCTGGCCCACTGCGCCTTCGCCATGCTGGGCGGTTTCGTTGCCGTCACGCTCGTCAACACCATGGGCTGGCCGTTCCTCGCCGCCCTGCCGGTCGCGTTCCTGGCGGCTGCGGCGGTCGCCGTGGTGCTAGAGCGCACCCTTTATCGCCGCCTCTACAAGGCCGCCGAGCTCGACCAGGTGCTGTTCACCATCGGCATCGTATTCATGTCGGTGGCGACGGCGGCCTACGTGTTCGGCACCCTGCAACAGCCCATCAAGACACCCGCCTTCCTGCGCGGCTCCGTCCACCTTCTCGGCATCGACCTCGGCGTCTACCGCCTGTTCCTGATCGGATCGGGGCTGCTGGTGGCGATCGTGCTGGTGGCGATGCTGGAGTACACCCGCTTCGGCGCCCGCGTGCGCGCCGCGGTGGACAACCAGCGCATGGCGGCGGGCCTCGGCATCAACGTCGAGGCGGCGTTCGCCATCACCTTCGCGCTCGGCAGCGGCCTGGCAGGGCTCGGCGGCGCGCTGGCCATCGAGATCGTGGGTCTCGATTACTGGTTCGCCTTCGGCTATCTCGTCTACGTGCTGATCGTGGTTTCGGTGGGTGGTCTCGGCTCCATCGGCGGGTCGTTCGTCGCCGCCGTGCTGCTCGGCATGAGCGACATGTTCGGCAAATACTACTTCCCCGAGGTCGGCGCGTTCTTCATCTACCTGGTGATGCTGGTCATTCTGATGTGGCGGCCGGCGGGCCTGTTCGGGAGGCGGTGATGGGAGCGCCGGCAGCGGCCTTGACGCCGCACGATTTTCTGAGGTCGCAGACGCGCTGGCACCCGGCCGAGGTGCTGTTCTGGCTCTGCACGCTGCTGCCGTTCCTGTTCCCCGGCAACCTGCTGCTGGCTTACCAGATCGCCATCACCGCGCTCTTCGCCCTCTCCATCGACCTGGTGCTGGGCTACGCCGGGATCGTCACCCTGGGACACGCGGCGTTCTTCGGGCTGGGAGCCTACGGCGCCGGACTGTTCTCCAAGCATGTGTGGGGCGAGCCGCTCACGGGGCTGGCCTTCGGCGCGGTGGTCGCGGCCATCGCCGGCTACCTGTCGAGCCTGGTGGTCGTGCGCTTCCGCCACCTTGCCATCATCATGATCACGCTCGGCTTCGGCCTCCTGCTGCACGAGGTGGCCAACAAGGCGCACGATCTCACCGGCGGCACCGACGGGCTGCAGGGCGTCCGGATGTGGCCCGTCCTCGGCCTCTTCCAGTTCGACCTGTGGGGCTACACCGCCTACACCTACTCCCTGATCGTCCTGTTCCTGGTGTTCCTGGCGGTGCGGCGCATTATCCATTCCCCGTTCGGCCTCTCGCTCCGCGGTATTCGCGAGAACTGGACGCGCATGCCGGCCATTGGCGCGCCGAGCCAGTCGCACCTGCGCAAGGCCTACACCATCTCCGCAGGCATCGCCGGGATCGCCGGGGCGCTGCTGGCCCAGACCACCGAGACGGTCTCGCTCCAGGTGCTGAGCTTCGAGCGCTCGGCCGACACAGTCGTGATGCTGGTGCTGGGCGGCACCGGCCGGCTCTACGGCGGCCTGATCGGGGCCATCGTCTTCATGGTGGCGCGCGATCAGTTCTCCGGCATCAACCCGCAGCTGTGGTATTTCTGGATCGGCCTCCTGCTGGTGGTCGTCGTCATGCTGCTGCCGAACGGCGTGCTCGGCGGCCTCGCTCAGCTGGCGGCGCGCTGGAAAGGCAGGCGGCCGTGACTACGGTTGCCGCTCCGCCGGCCGCCCCTGTGGCCTCTTCCGCATCCGGCATCGACACGCCGGCGCTCTCCATGCAGGGGCTCAACAAGAGCTTCGGCTCGCTGGTCGTGGCCCGCGACATCGGCATCGCCCTGCCGCAGGGCGCCCGCTACGCCCTCATCGGTCCGAACGGCGCCGGCAAGACCACCCTCATCAACCTGATCACCGGCATGCTGCGGCCGGATTCGGGCCGCATCCAGCTGGGGGCCGAAGACATCACCACGCTGAAGCCGCACCGGCGGGTGAAGCGCGGGCTGGTGCGCACGTTCCAGATCAACACGCTGTTCCCTCAGCTCACCGCTCTGGAGGCTGTGGTCCTCGCCGTCAGCGAGCGGCGCGGGCTCTCCCGCAACTTCTGGCGTGGGCTGACCGCCTTCCCCGATGCGGTGGACGAGGCCTACGCCATCCTCAAGTCCCTCTCCCTCGGCGAGGCTGCGACCCGCCTCACTCGCGAGCTGGCCTACGGGCAGCAGCGCCTGCTGGAGATCGCCCTGGCGCTCGCCACCAAGCCGAAGGTGCTCCTTCTCGACGAGCCCGCCGCCGGAGTGCCGCGCGACGAGAGCGCCGACCTGTTCGCGGCCATCGCCGCGCTGCCGCGGGACATCACGGTACTGTTCATCGAGCACGACATGAACCTGGTGTTCCGTTTCGCCAGCCGCATCATCGTCATGGTCCAGGGCGCCGTCCTGCTGGAGGGCACCCCTCGGGAGATCGGCGCCGACCCGCGCGTGCGCGAGGTCTATCTCGGCGGGGCGCACCATGGCTGAGGCCCTGCTCGCACTCGAAGGCCTGCGCGCCGGCTACGGCGATGCCGTGGTGCTCGACAACGTCTCGCTCGAGGTGCCGGAGCACGGCAGCCTCGCGCTGCTCGGCCGCAACGGCGTCGGTAAGACCACGCTCATCCTGTCGATCATGGGCTGCACCCAGACCATGCGCGGTGCCGTCAAGTGGCGCGGCGCCGACATCACCGGCATGGCCACCCACCGCCGCGCCAAGCTCGGGCTGGGCTGGGTGGCGCAGGAGCGCGAGATCTTCCCCTCCCTGTCGGTGGAGGAGAACCTCACGGTGGCCGAGCGGCCGGGCAAATGGGCGCTCGCCGCCGTCTACGAGCTGTTCCCGCGCCTCAAGGAGCGCCGCGGCAACATGGGCAACCAGCTGTCGGGCGGCGAGCAGCAGATGCTGGCCATGGCGCGGGCGCTGATGACCAACCCCGCCCTGCTCCTGCTCGACGAGCCCATGGAGGGCCTGGCGCCCATCATCGTCGAGGAGCTGGCCGCCGCCATCAAGACCATGGTGGCCGAAGAGGGCATGGCGGTGATCCTGATCGAGCAGCACGCGGAGCTGGCGCTGTCGCTGACCCGCGACGCCGTCATCATGGAGCGCGGCGCCATCGTCCACCGCGCCGCTTCGGCCGAGCTGCTGCGCGACGCTGCCACGCTGGACCGCTACATCGGCCTGCGCATCGGCGAGACGGCATAAGCGTGGCCGGATCGGAGCGCCGCTGGCCTCCGGCTCGCTCGCTCCGTTCACTACGGCGGGTAGACGGTCACGCCGCCGCGCGCAGCGCCTTGAGCACGGCATCGGGGATGCGCGCAATCACCATGAGGTAGGCGCGCGCGGCCTGGTCCGGCTCCACCCGGCCCTGTTCCCAATCCCGCAGAGTGCCGACGGGAATCCTGAACCGCTCCGCAAATTCCTCTTGCGACAGCCCCAGCGCCTGCCGCACGACCTTGGGGTTCGGGCGCTTCATCCGTTGCAGCTGGGCGTCGCTGAGAGGCTGTGCGTCGGGATCGCTGAGGGCGCGCCTCATAATCTCCTCATCCGTCAGCGCATCGAAGGCGCGCCAATCGTATTTCGTCGTCGAACGCGTGCTGGCGACCTTCCGGCTGGCGGCGTTCTGTTTCTGCAGCGCGGCGCCCTTTTGATGCTTAGACTTCATGGTACCGCTTTCTTTCCTGCCGCTCCGCCGGACGCGCTGAGATGATGCGGATGACCTCATCGCCACTATCTACGTCGGTTCGTCCTGTATAGGTCACAACAATAAGCCGACCTTCGACCATGCCGGTGCGGTTAAACCGAGCTTCGCCGTAGTCTTCCCTGTCATCCAGCTCGTCGAGAGCCAGAGCATCCCTAAAGACATCGCAAGCCTGCTCGAACGTGACATCGTGTTTCCGCCTATTGGCTTCCGCCTTCACGCGGTCCCATTCGAACTTGATGGACATACTACGGCCAATCCGTAGGTCGTCAAGGTGTCGCGCAGCGACAAGACGGCATAAATGGTGGTCAGGCTCAGAAGGCCTCGGAGGTCTGCTAGTTGCCTATCCCTTCACCGCCAGAAGCTCGACCTCGAAGATCAGCGTCGAGTACGCCGGGATGCCGGTGCGGGGGTTGCCGCCGTAGCCAAGGTCGGGGGGGATGATGAGGGTGCGCTTGCCGCCCACCTTCATGCCGGCCACGCCCTCGTCCCAACCCTTGATGACGGCGCCTGCGCCCAGCGGGAACTCGAACGGCTTGCCGCGGTCCACGGAGCTGTCGAACTTGGCGCCCCTCTGGCCGTTCTGGTAGAGCCAGCCGGTATAGTGCATCACGCAGATCTGCCCCTGCTTGGGGAACGGCCCGGTGCCGACCTTGGTGTCGGCCACCCGTAGCCCCGAGGCGTAGTTGATGGTGGCCGCCTCGGCCTTGGCCGCCGCGGCCGGAGCCTGGGTGCCGCTGCTGCTGCAACCGGCGAGCACGACGGCCACGGCAAGCGCACCGGCCGCTGCGAAGACCCGCATCTCGTCCCTCCCTCCACAAGCTGCCCCGATTTGTAGCGCCCGCCGCGCCCCGACAGGGTGGCTTTAGCGTCGCACTTGGGCGGCTTTGCGCTCGCCCCCCGCTGCCCGCACACCGTCTTGGAACGGCCGAAATCGCCGCGCCTGATGCGCGCCACCAGGGGGCTCTAACGAGGGGGTTGCCCATGTCGCGCCTAACGATCTCGCGTCGGACCTTATCGCGTCCGACGTGCCGGCGGCCGGCCGGCGTTTGCCTTTCCGTCATCTCGTTATGGCTCGCCGGCCTGCTCGCCGCCGTGGCGATGGCTCAGCCCGCCGCGGCCCAGAAGCGGGTGGCGCTGGTCATCGGCAATGCCGCCTATACCTACGCCGGCCGGCTCCCCAATCCGGGCAACGACGCCACCGACATGGCCGCCGCGCTCAAGGGGCTCGGCATCGAGGTGATCCTGGGCCGCGATCTCGACAAGCCCGGCTTCGATGCCAAGCTCCGGCAGTTCTCCCGCGCGCTGGCCGACGCCGATGTGGGCATCCTCTTCTACGCCGGTCACGGCCTGCAGGTGGGCCTGCGCAACTATCTCGTCCCCACCGACGCCCAGCTGCAGGGCGAGCGCGACCTGGAGTTCGAGACGGTGGCGCTCGACTTCGTCATGCGGCAGATGGAGATCGGCCGCGAGGGCAGGACCAACATCGTGTTCCTCGACGCCTGTCGCGACAACCCGCTGGCCCGCAATCTCGCCCGCGCCATGGGCACGCGCTCGGTCGGCGTGGGCCGGGGGCTTGCCGAGGTGCAGGCGGGCGTCGGCACGTTCATCGCCTACGCCACCAAGCCGGGCGAGGTGGCCCAGGACGGAGACGGGCGCAACTCGCCCTTCACCGCGGCGCTGGCGAAGGCCGTCAAGGCGCCCGGCAAGGGTCTCACCGCCGTCATGGTGGATGTGCGCAAGGAGGTGCTGGCCGCCACCCGCAATCGCCAGGTGCCGTGGGACCACTCGGCGCTCACGGGCGAGTTCTACTTCCAGCTCGCCGCCGCCCCCGGCATGCTGCCCAAGACCCCGCCGCCGGCCCCCAAGGCCGAGACCGAGGCCATGCAGGAGCGGATCAGGCAGCTGGAGGAGGAGCTCAAGCGCAAGGCCGACCCGCAGCTGACCGTGAAGCTCGTGGAGGTGTCGCAGATCAAGGAGCGGCTGCGCCAGCTGGACGAGGGCATCCGGCAGGACCAGCAGCTCATCTTCGACACCATGAACAAGCGCGGGTCGGACACCTCGGCGGAGGCGCGCCAGTCGCTGAGCCTGGAGATCGGCACGATCCAGCGACGCATGGCGACGCGCGGCCAGCAGCAGAGGGCGCTGCGCGAGCAGCTCGCCAAGCTCGAGGAGGAGGTTGGAGCGGCCAAGGCCGGCAAGTAGGACTCGCTTTTGTCGGCGCGGGCGGCTACCGATTCTGACATTCGGCTGCGAATCTGGCGGCTGCGAATCTGGGCCAGGGCCTGCGAGCCATGAAGCGCATCCTCAAGTGGGCCGGCATCGGCCTGGCGGGGCTTGTCGGCCTTGCCGTCATCGCCGCCGGCATCGGCTACGCGGCGCTGCGCAACACCGTGCCCTCACCCAGGGGGACGCTCGCCATGCCCGGGCTCTCCGAGCCGGTGGAGGTGGTGCGCGACCGCGAGGGCGTGCCGCACATCTTCGCCAAGACCAGCAACGACCTCTATATGGCGCTCGGCTTCGTGCACGCCCAGGACCGGCTGTGGCAGATGGAGATGCAGCGCCGCACCGGCCAGGGCCGGCTGTCGGAGATCTTCGGCGAGCGCACGTTCAGCGCCGACGTGTTCCTGCGCACGCTGGACCTCTACGGCCACGCCGAGCGCTCGCTGTCCACGCTCCCGGCCGATGCGGCCAAGGCGCTGGAGGCCTACGCCCGCGGGGTCAACGCCTTCCTCACGCGTCCGGTGGGGTCGCTGGAGCCGCGCCTGCCCCCCGAGTTCCTGCTGCTCAGGCACCAGCCGCAGCCGTGGCGGCCGGCCGACAGCATCGTCATCATCAAGCTGATGGCGCTGTCGCTGTCCATGAACATCAACCAGGAGATCCTGCGCCTTACCCTGGCGGCCCAGGGCCTCACCTCGGCCGAGATCGAGGACCTGATGCCGCTCGATGCGGCCGACGCGCCGCCGCCGCTGCCCGAGATCGCCGACCTCTATCCCCTCAAACGCACCGGCGCGGCCGTGCGCCGGGCCGACGCCTCGGACGTGCTCGAGGCGCTGATCGGCACGGGGGCCTCGAACAACTGGGTGGTCTCCGGGGCACGCACGCACTCCGGCAAGCCGCTGCTCGCCAACGACCCGCACCTGCGGCTGGAGGCGCCGGCGATCTGGTACCTGGCGCACCTCGCCCTTCAACTGCCGGGCGGCGGCACCGCCAACGCCGCCGGCGCCAGCCTGTCCGGCGTGCCGCTGATCGTGCTGGGCCGGGGCGACAACGTCGCCTGGGGCTTCACCAATACGGGCACCGACGTGGAGGACATCTTCATCGAGAAGGTGAACCCCGAGAACCCGCGGGAATATCTCACCCCCGAAGGCTGGCTGCCGTTCTCGGTCGAGGAAATGACCATCGCCGTGAAGGACGCCGGGGTGCGCAAGGTGGAGCGCCGGCGCACGCGGCACGGTCCTGTGCTGCCGGGCTTCTACCGCAACCTCGAAGGCCTGCTCGCCGCCAATCACGTGGCGGCGCTCAGATGGACCGCGCTCAGCGACGACGACACCACGCTGGCCGCCGGCCTGTTCGACCCCTCCATGAAGAGCGTGACCGACTACATGGAGCGCATGCGGCTGTTCTTGGTGCCGATGCAGAGCATGGTGGTGGCCGACACGTCGGGGCGGATCGGCATGATCGCGCCAGGCCGCGTGCCTGTGCGCGACCCCGCCAACAAGGTGGCCGGCCGGGCGCCGGTGCCGGGCTGGGACGCCACCTACGACTGGAAGGGCTACCTCAAGTTCGACAGCCTGCCGCGGGAGGACAACCCCAACGTGGGCGCCATCGGCACAGCCAACGCGCGCATGGTCGATCCCGAGTACCCGCACCTCCTCACCTACGACTGGGAGCCCGCCTTCCGGCAACAGCGCATCAAGCAGCTCATCTTCGACGCCGACAAGCATGACATGGCCAGCATGCGCGCCGCCCAGACCGACGTGCTGTCGCTGGCCGTCCTCAAGCTGCAGCCCCTGATGATCGCCGCGGCGCAGGCGGCGGGCTCCGTCGAGCACGCCGTGCTCGACCAGATTACCGTATGGGACGGCACCATGCGTGCCGACCGCCCCGAGCCGCTGATCTTCACCGCCTGGATGCGGGAAGCCGTGCGCGCCATCTACCGCGACGACCTGGGCGAGGCCTTCGACCGCTATCTCGGCTCCCGCGCCGTGGCGCTGATCCGGCTGCTGGAGGGCCGCGCTACCTCGCGCGACTGGTGCGACGACCGCACCACGCCCGAGCGCGAGAGCTGCGGCGCGGTGCTCGCCGGGGCGCTCAACCGGGCGCTGCACGACCTGCAGCTCCGCTACGGCGGCGACCGCTCCAAGTGGCGGTGGGGCCAGGCGCACACGGCATTCAGCGAGCACCGCCCGTTCGGGCTGGTGGGCGGGCTCGCGCCGTTCTTCAACGTCGAGGTACCGAGCGGCGGCGGCAACTACACGCTCAACCGCGGCCAGTCCGACTTCGGCACCGACCAACCGTTCGCCAACCGGCACGCAGCAAGCTTCCGCGCCATCTACGACCTCGCCGATCTCGACCACTCCCTCTACATCCAGACCACCGGCCAGTCCGGCAACCCGCTCTCGCCGTTCTACCGGTCGTTCGCGACGCGCTGGTCCAAGGGCGAGTACATCGAGATTCCGACGCAGCGCCAGGCGGTCGACGCGGCGAGCCTGGGAACGTGGACGCTGACGCCGAAGTAGGGGGCAGCCCCGAGGCCACCCTGCGGGGTGGATGGAACTGGGGCGTGCCCTCGAATACGAGTGCTTGGTCCGCCGACCGACGGTACGGGTCAATCAACCGCCGATGACGGGCTGCGTCGGATATCTCCGCGCAGCTTGGGTATCGGGGCGATGTGCGGCCGATCACAGGCTGCACCGACGCTCGATGACGAAACCGCATGTGCCCGCGTGAGGCAGGTGGCAGAGAGGCGAGCCGCGCACGACTCCCTCTCCCCGCCGCCCTCGGCTATCCACAAAGGCAAGCCTCGCCGCAATCGTCCCGAGGGCGACGGGGAGAGGGCGGGGTGAGGGGCAGCCCAGGGCTCTGACCCGTCGACGGCGGTCCCGAGGCATGCGCAGGACCGAAGGCTTCGCGCGTGGAGAGGCTTTCCCGTGTGGCTGCCCCTCACCCTGACCCTCTCCCCTCAAGCGGGGAGAGGGGATCCGCGCGGCGCCCCCTGAGCGGCATCGCCATTGCCGCGAGCCGAGCGATCGGCCGCACATCGCCCGACACAGGTCCGTCTGCGGTGTCAGACCCAGAGGGGCTGACACCTATTTGGCGGATCGGCCGCCGACCATGCGGCCGAGCAGGGCCTGGAGCTCGCCGACGATGCCGCGCCGGAACAGCAGGACGGTGACGACGAAGATGCCACCCTGGATCACCAGCACGTACTCGCCGAAGCCGGCCAGGTAGTTCTGCATGGCGATGATGACCCCGGCGCCGACGATGGGTCCGAACACGGTGCCGAGCCCGCCGACCAGCGTCATCAGCACCACCTCGCCCGACATCTGCCACTGCACGTCGGTGAGCGAGGCAAGCTGGAACACCATGGACTTGGTGGCGCCCGCGAGGCCCGCGAGCGAGGCCGACAGCACGAAGGCGATCAGCTTGAAGCGGTCCACGGCGTAGCCCAGCGAGATGGCCCGCGGCTCGTTCTCGCGGATGGCCTTGAGAACCTGGCCGAACGGCGAATGGATGGTGCGGTAGACGATGAGGAAGCCGATGCAGAAGATGGCCAGCACCACGTAGTAGAAGACGAAGTCGTCGTGGAGATCGAGCAGCCCCAGCAACGGCCGGCGCGGCACCGCCTGGATGCCGTCCTCGCCGCCCGTGAACGGCGCCTGCACGCAGAGGAAATACACCATCTGCGCCAGCGCCAGCGTCACCATGGCGAAGTAGATGCCCTGCCGGCGGATGGCGATGGCGCCGACGATGAGACCGAGCAGCGCGGCCACCAGGGTGGCGATCAAAATGGCGGCCTCGGGCGTGAGCGGCGGCAGCGGGATGGTGAGCCACATCCAGCCGAAGCCCGGCAGCCCCAGCGGCAGCTGCACCGTGCCGACCTTGGCGAGGTGCGCCGCCACGTAGGCGCCGAAGCCGAAGAACGCGGCGTGCCCGAAGGAGAGGAGCCCGACGTACCCGACCAACAGGTTGAAGGCGCAGGCGAACAGCGCAAAGCACAGCACCTTCATCAGGAACACCGGGTAGACGAACGCCGGCGCGATCAGCGCCAGCGCCATCAGCGCCCAGAAGATCGGCATGTCCCAGGATTTGGACGAGGTTGTCACGGCGCGCTCACCTCGGCGTTCCAAACAGGCCCTGGGGCCTGATCATCAGCACGACGGCCATGATGATGAAGATGACCGTGTTGGAGGCCTCCGGGTAGAACACCTTGGTGAGGCCTTCGATCACGCCGACCCCGAAGCCAGTCACGATCGAGCCCATGATGGAGCCCATGCCGCCGATCACCACCACGGCAAAGACCACGATGATGAGGTTGGCGCCCATCACCGGGTTGACGGAGTAGATCGGCGCCGCCAGCACGCCCGCCAGCGCCGCCAGGCCGACGCCGAAACCGTACGTGAGGGTGATCATGCGCGGCACGTTGATGCCGAACGCCTGCACCAGGTCGGGCCGCTCGGTGGCGGCTCGGAGATAGGAGCCGAGCTGGGTCTTCTCGATCAGGAACCAGGTCGCAAGGCACACCGTGAGCGAGAGAGCCACCACCCAGGCCCGGTACCAGGGCAGGAACATGAACCCGAGATTGGTGCCGCCCGGCAGCGGGTTGGCATAGGGCAGGCCCGAGATGCCGTACTCTCGGCGGAACAGCCCCTCGATGATGAGGGCGAGGCCGAAGGTGAGCAGCAGGCCGTAAAGGTGGTCGAGATGGTAGAGGCGCGAGATAAAGGCGCGCTCGATCAGCACGCCCGTGATGCCGACCAGGATCGGCACCAGCACCAGCGCGCCCCAATAGGGGATGCCCAGATAGTTGAGCAGCATCCACGCGCCGAACGCGCCCATCATGTACTGGGCGCCGTGCGTGAAGTTGATGACATTCATCAGCCCGAAGATCACCGCCAGCCCGAGCGACAGCAGCGCATAGAAGGCGCCGTTGATGAGGCCCAGCAGCAGCTGGCCGAACAGTGCCTGCGGCGATACCCCGATGAGCTCGAACATGCTGCTCTCTCGAAAGAAGAGGGGAGTAGGGAATGGGGACTAGGGAGCAGGGCGCTGGTTGCGCCCGCTTCCCTTCCCCAACTCCCTATTCGCTATTCCCTCACTTCACCAGCGGGCAGCCGCCGTCGGCCAGCGGACGGAAGGCCTCCTCGGCGGGGATGGTGGCACGCAGCTTGTAATAGTCCCACGGCCCCTTGCTCTCGGCCGGCTTCTTCACCTCGAACAGGTACATGGGGTGGATCTTGCGGCCGTCCTGGCGGATGCTGCCCTTGCCGAACAGCCTGTCGTCGGTCGGCATCTCCTTCATCTTGGCGACCACGGCAGCGCCGTCGGCGTCGGACTTGAGAGCGTGCACGGCCTTGAGGTAGTGGGTCACGGCCGAGTAGACGCCCGCCTGCACCATGGTGGGCCGGTTGCCCTTGTTGGCCGCCGCGAACTCGTTGGCGAACGCGCGGTTGGCGTCGTTGAGGTCCCAGTACCAGGACTCGGTGAAGATCAGGCCCTGGGCCGTCTTCAGGCCAAGCGCATGCACGTCGGTGATGAACACGAGGAGCCCGGCGAGGTTCTGTCCGCCTTCCACGATGCCGAACTCGCCGGCCTGCTTGATGGAGTTGATGGTGTCGCCGCCGGCGTTGGCGAGGCCGATGATCTTGGCCTTGGACTGCTGCGCCTGCAGCAGGAAGGAGGAGAAGTCCTGCCCCGGGAAGGGATGGCGCACCTTGCCCAACACCTTGCCGCCGGCCTTCTCGACGACCGCAGTGGTGTCGCGCTCGAGCGCGTGGCCAAAGGCGTAGTCGGCGGTGAGGAAGAACCAGGTGTCGCCGCC